>Ga0326728_10003574_pt1 | contig 47871 bp, 40 predicted proteins | sample MB3enrmetagenome_FD_207602 | JGI IMG/M metagenome (GOLD analysis project Ga0326728, IMG submission 207602) | Lab enriched peat soil microbial communities from McLean, Ithaca, NY, United States - MB31MN | ecosystem: Environmental > Terrestrial > Soil > Wetlands > Peat | place: USA: New York...
GAGTGGAGCCTGTTTGCCCGTACGGATACTTTGACTACCCTCCGTATGCCTGTGCTCCCTACGGCTACTATGGACCCGATTTTTTCGTGGGCGGGGTGTTCATCGGGGCGGGCCCATGGTTCCATGGTCCCAGAGGCTTCGCCGGTCACGTCGATAACCGCTACGATCCTCGCCACGGTTACAAAGGACCGGTGCCCGAGCGCGGAGAGCAGGCGTTCAACCACTTTCACCCGAATGAAGCTCGGGACGGGCGAGGCCACGTCGTTCCTAATGCCGGCCACGAGCCGCGCGAGGAGCACAGCGCTGGATATCAGAAGGGAAAACCCGGCGGCGAACACCGTTAAAGAGTGGCTCAAAGTGGTCGGAGGAGAACGGGGGGCTTGGCGCAGAGTGCAACCCTGCGGTTTCTTGATCGCAGGGCTGCGCCCTGCGCCAACCACCCATTTTAAGAGCCGCTGAGTTCGAACGCCAAAACTCTGCGTTACGGGCTCCGGGGTCGTGCCTGTTGCACGCAAAGCAAGCCGAGAGCGCAACATCCATGTCGCGTAGGGGTTGGTGAATTCGCTGCGGGGGATGGGCCTACTCAGGCTGGAGGTTTTGCTACCCGCTGGATGATTTCATCTTGCCCAATCATTACGGCATTAAAAGAGAAGACTCTTAACGCTCCTTCAAAACGTAATCGCCAATGAGCAACCCTAAAGTGTGCAGGAAAAAGGTGAAAGCAAGCAAGTAGCGCGGACCGCCGGAAAATCCGGGCACGATATTTCCGATTTCTTGTGGCCATCCTTCATGATTGCGAGATTCATGCGGCGGCGCCCCTGCCTCCCCGCCCGCACTCCAAAAGCCGGTAAGCCTGAGTCTCGAGGGGTGGGCAGGTGAGCCCCAAAGGGGGGATCTAACGAAGCCCGGCTGAAGGCCTGGGTCAGCGGGACCCCAAACCTATACCTGAGCCCTGAAGGGGCGGAATTGGGGTTCAGCTCTAGAGGGGCGGCATCCGGTCACCGTCAGACGGAAATATCGCCCAGGTGCCGTTGCGGGCCGCGTTCGAACCATGACCCGCTATCGCCCCTGGCGGGCTCCGCATTCCTTCTACCCCGTTCCTTCCCACGGCTGGCTCGCCACGGGCCAAATGACGGCGCCCGCAACGCGGGTTTTCGGGCGCGGGACACTTGAACAACCAGGAAGGCCTTGTAACGGGAAGGCTGAGGCTCCGCCCTTCCAGACCCGTGGTGAGAAATGTGGGCTAGGGTCAACCCCGTTGGAGTTGGGAGGCCTGGGGGTACTGCTCTCCGCAGGTTTCACCTACGGCTACTCACGGTTTCCCGCTTCGCGGGAGTCACGATGTGGGAACGAATGGGAGGCCGGGGGACCCCCACTCAAAAGTTCTTGTGGTGGGGAAAACCGGTTGTGGTAGCATTTTCGATCTGCGATCCCTTTACCATCCGGTCGCGGACGATAAGAGCTAGAGAAGAGTCAGCAACATGGCGCGTCGAAAAGGTTTTGCAGTTGCTGCACCATCCAGCCCATGGGGCGAGTTTGTCCTGCGGCTGGGATACGGGATTGTGATCCTCATCGTGGTTCTCTTCCTCGCCTTGGCGGGGGTGGGGGGCTGTCTGACCTATTACGTCCTAACGCGACACAATTCCTTGGAAGCCGTCACGCCGCAAAGTTATCTGCTGAGTAATTACATCTCCCTGAACTTTACCGATCGCTCCGGTGGAGAGCATGAAGGCTGGCTATTGCTGGGACTGCGAGGGGCGCCCGTGATTATCATCTGTCACGGGTATGACTCCAACCGATCCGATTTCTTGTCTCTGGGAACCATCCTCCGCGACAACCACTACAACGTCTATGTCATCAATTTTTATGGGCCGAAGGTCAAGGAGGCTTACTCGAATTTGGGGGATCGGCAGGCCTCGGATTTGATGTCCGCCATTGAAACAGTCACGAAGCAAGCCTGGGTGAACCCCAACCGCGTCGGATTATTCGGTTCCTCTTTGGGCGGGTACGCTTCGCTGGTGGCCGCGGAATTGGATCCCAAGGTGAAGGCGCTGGTGGTCGACACAACCTATACGACTCCTTTACAGATGTTTGATACGCAGGTCGATCGCCTCCTGGGGGGCTCCAGTAACCTTTTTCATTGGATGACCGACACGGAGTTCCGCACGGCCACACTGGGAATGACTTCCTATCAGATGTCGGCCGGACTTCCCAAGCTTGCCGGCATGCCCAAGCTCTTTATCTCGGGGCGAGACAATGCCCCGCTTGCGGCGATGACCGAGGAAATCTACAATCAGGCTCCCCAGCCGAAGCAGTTGCTGGTGATGGAACACTCCGAGGAAGGGTTGGCTTCCGAGGCTGAGAAACAGGAATACGAGAATCAAGTCCTCAATTTTTTCCTGCAGAATCTTTCTCTCCGCGCCGATTGAGAGTTCGAGAGCAAGGACGAGTGGGCGCATGGCAGGCCGGGCTGGCAAAGCCTCAGGGGACTCCCATGGCATCCGAGTAGGGAATGAAATCGGTCGTGTTTGACAACAATTCTCAAGTATCAGCGCCGGCGGAGCGGACGAAACCCTCCGCGCGCGCGACGCTCAGCCACCGGCTGCAATACTGGGCCGTGCTCGCGGTGCTTAAGCCCCTGGGGTGGCTTCCCCATCGGCTGGCGCGCGGCCTGTGCGCCGTCCTGGCAACTCTCAGCTTCTGGTTATGGCCCCGGTTGCGGCGCGTGGGTCTGTTCAATTTACGCCTGGCTTTCCCGGAGTGGTCGGATGCGCAGCGGCGCCGCGTGATCTTCAATCTCTTCCAGAATTTCGGCCGCATGCTGGCGGATTTCGCTCATTTCCCGCGCTGGAATCGCGCCAACATCGAGAGCCTGATCATTTACGACGGCTTTGAAAACTACGCGCGCGCCCAGAGCCAGGGCCGCGGCATGTTTTTTTTGACGGCACACTTCGGCAATTGGGAACTGGGCTCCTTTGCCCACGGGATCTACGGTTATCCCTGCCAGTTCGTCGTGCGCGAACTTGACAATCCCCTGATCGACCAACTGATCAATCACTACCGCTGCCTGAGTGGCGGCAAGGCGATCGAAAAGAACGAGTTTGCACGGGGAGTCTTGCGGGCATTCGCGGAAGGCCAGGCGGTCGGGGTGCTCACCGACCAGAACATGTCATCTAGCGAAGGCGTCTTCGTTGACTTCTTCGGCCGGCTGGCTTGCACGACCACCGGCCCCGCGCGCGTGGCCCGAAAGACCGGCGTTCCCATCGTCCTGGGCCTGGTGATCTGGGATGCGAAGCTCAGGAAATATCGCCTGCGGTTCGATGCTGTGGACTGGATCAAACGGGATGACCCCGAGGCCGAGATCCTGGCCAACACGGCGAATTTCACTCGCCTGATTGAGGAGTATGCGCGCCGCTATCCCGACCAATGGCTCTGGGTGCATCGGCGCTGGAAGACCCGCCCGCCCGGTGAGCCCCCGCTTTATCCCTCCTGAACGGCGTGCGCGGCGCCGCAAAGCGGGACACGCCTTTTCTTGGGTAGTCGGTCAGTTTGGGTTTTTGTAGCGCAGGTCTCTGGCAAGACTTGGCTAAATTAGCAAACTCATCGAGCGGTCAGCGGCGCTCGAGCATGGCATTCAGCCACGCAGTGGCGGGTCGCCGTGGGCCACAGGATGTCGCCCGCTGTGCGGGCTTTCATCTTCTTGTCGCTCCGGGCGATCGAGAGGCCAACCATGAGAGTATGGGAGATTTCCGAGTTGCTGGAAGGCAAGCTGGCTGGCGACGGGGAGCGGGAAATTCTCGGGGTGGCCGCTCTCGAAGCCGCCGGGCCGACCGAGTTGGCCTTCGTGGATGACCCACGCATTCTCGCCAAGGCTGGCGAGTCGCTTGCCGGATGCTTGCTGGCGCCCGAGGGGGCTTCCTTGCCGGGACGAACCACCATTGCCGTGCGCAATCCCAAGCTGGCGTTGATTCGGGCCGCCGAGGCTCTCCATCCGGTTTCGCCCCTTGCGCCAGGGATTCACCCCACGGCCGTGGTCGCTCCGGACGCACAACTGGCGCCGGACGTTTCCATCGCCGCCCATGTCGTGATCGAGGCCGGGGTCAGAGTAGGGCAGGGTACACGGCTCAACCCAGGGGTCTTTCTTGGGGAGGGTGTGCAGGTCGGTGCGCGTTGCATCCTGTATCCGCGGGTGACGGTTTACCCCGGTGCGCAACTTGGAGACCGGGTCATTCTCCATGCAGGTGTAGTGGTAGGCTCCGATGGATTCGGATATGTGTTCGCCGAAGGGCGGCACGTGAAATTCCCGCAGTTGGGAAAGATTGTAATTGAGGAAGATGTTGAGATCGGCAGCAACACCACGCTCGACCGCGGCTCGCTGGGAACGACCGTGATCGGACAAGGCACCAAGATCGACAACCTGGTGCAAATCGCCCACAATGTGAGGATCGGCCGGCACTGCGTCATTGCGGCGCAGGTGGGGATTTCGGGCAGCGTCGAGATCGGCGATTACGTGGTTATGGCCGGACAGGTCGGCATCGGCGATCACGTCCGCATCGGGGACCGGGTGACGGTCGGCGGCCAAGCAGGGATTCTTCCCGGGAAAATCGTACGCAGCGGCTCGGTTATCTGGGGAACCCCCAGCCGGCCGATCAGCGAATTCAAGAAAACGATGGCGCGCCTGGCCAGGCTTGAAGATCTCGCAGAGAGAGTGAAAGCGTTGGAGCGCCAGATACACAGAGCGACATAAATTGTAGCTGCGGTCTATGAGCGCCGACCGGCGGTCATCGACAAGGCTTGTCCAAATTAGCAAACTCACCGAGCGGTCAACGGCGCTGGCGTATGGCATTCAGCCACGGAGTGGCGGCATCGTGTGGCCCACGGCGAGCCAGCCGTGGGAATGCAGGATGGACAAAATAATCATTGAGCATGGTGATTTGATGATGATGAAGCACGATGGCATACTCTCCACGACGAAGCGTTTGAAGTTCTTGAAGGCGGCCGTCCTTTTGGTGGCATGGGCGGGCGGCGCCAGCGCCGCGAGCGCGCAGCAGACGCCGCCTCAATCCCGCATCGATATTGACCAGGCCATTCAGCTTGCTATCAAGCACAATCACGCGTTGAAGGCAACGGAGAACCTGATTCAGCAGAGCGAGGCAGAGGAGATTACGGCGGCCATTCGCCCCAACCCGGTGTTTACTTACGATGATTTATACGTTCCCCTCTTCAGCCCCAGCCAGCTCAACAGCGCGACGCTCGACAACATCACGGAATTTGACCTGGGCTTCACCTATACCTTCGAGCGCGGCCACAAACGTCAAGCCCGCATGCAAGCGGCGCGCGACGCGACGGCTGTGACCCGCTCCCAGGTGAAGGACACGGAGCGTGGCTTGACCTTTAACGTCGCGCAGCAATTCATCAATGTCCTGCTGGCTAAATCCAATTTGGAGTTTGCCAGCCAGGACTTGGCGAGCTTCGAAAAAACGGTCAGCCTCAGTGAGGTGCGGTACAAAAGCGGAGCCATGAGTGAAGCTGATCTGCTGAAAATCAAATTGCAGACCCTGCAATTCCAAACCGACGTTTCCATGGCCAAGCTCTCGCTCAAGCAATCCCTGGTCAGCCTGCGCGAGCTTCTGGGGTTCGAATCGGTCACCCTGGATTATGACGTCATCGGCGAGCTGGCCTACACGGCTCTGCACGGCAATCAGGAGGATTTGCAGTCCCTGGCCCTCCAGCAGCGCCCCGACCTTCTCGCGGCCCAGCAGGGGGTGACGGCCGCGAAAAGCCAGTACGACCTGGCCAAGGCGAATGGCAAGCGGAACCTGTCCACCACCTTCGACTACACGCACGTTTCCGATCTCAATAGCGCCGGCTTGACCCTGAACATCGAAATTCCCATTTTTGACCGTAACCAGGGAGAAATCGCGCGCACGCATTACGCCATCACCCAGGCGGATGAACTCAAGTCGGAAGCCTCCCAGATCGTGCTGACCGACGTCGCCAATGCGTATGAGGGGGCCAAGACCAACGACGAGATAGTGCTGCTTTACACCTCCGGGTATCTCCAGCAGGCCAAAGACTCGCGCGACATCAGCGAATACGCTTACCAGCGCGGCGCGGCCAGCCTGTTGGATTTTCTCGATGCGGAGCGCAGCTACCGCGCCACCCAGCTTGCTTATCGCCAGGTGCTGGCCAGCTACATGCTCTCCGTCGAGCAGTTGAAAGAATCTGTGGGAACAAGGAATTTGCCATGACCCGCCCGATCGCGCGTTTTCTTGAACTTGCACTCCTTCCTTTCACGCTGCTTGCCGGTGTGCTGCTCTTCAACGCATGCAGCGGCCGAATCACCGACGCCAACGCGCCCACCACGAAATTCAGCGGGACGGAGACGAGCGAGTCCAAAGCGCAACTCTTCACGGTGCCCCAGGAGCAGATGGCCCACGTGCAGGTGGTGGCGGTTGAGGCCATCAAGCTGCCGCGCGTCCTGCGTCTGACAGGTGCGGTAGCGTATAACAATTTCGAGACCACTCCGGTGATTACCCAGATCGGCGGTCCGGTTTCGCGCATCCTGGCCTCCCCGGGGCAGGTGGTTGCGAAAGACCAGCCGCTACTTTATGTGAGCAGTCCGGATTACGCCCAACTGCGCACCAACTTCCTGAAGGCACGCGACGCTTATCAATTGGCCATGAAGAGCTATACCCGCGCGGAGGACCTCTACACGCACCGCGCCATTGCCCAGGCCGACCTTGAGCAGGCCGAATCAACGCGCAACCAGGCCCAGGCCGATTTGCAGGCCGCCGAGCAGGCACTGCGCGTACTGGGAGTGCAATCGGATAAGCTGCCGGATACCTCCTCGCCGGAAATTCCCGTGTGCGCCCCCCTCGCCGGAGAGGTAGTGGAGCGCCTCGCGGGGCCCGGGCAGGTGATTCAAGCCGGCGCGACACAGGTGTTCACGATTTCCAATATGAGCACCGTATGGGTGCTCGCCAATGTTTATGAGCACGACTTGGGATTTGTCCACATCGGCGATCCCGTGGACATCCAGACGGACGCTTACCCAATCACTTTCCACGGAAACATCTCCTTTGTTTCCCCCGCGCTCGACGCCACCTCGCGCACCCTCCAGGTGCGCATTGTGACCAATAATCCGGGAGAAAAGCTGAAAAAGGATATGTATGTGACGGCCACCGTGCAGGCAGGCATCATTGAAAACGCTCTGACCGTGCCGGACGCCGCCGTGCTGCGTACCCCTGAAAATGAGCCCTTCGTCTACGTCGTCGAAGATCCGGCCAAGCCCAATCAATTCGGCCAGCGACTGGTTTCCGTGGGTGAGAGCCAGGGCGGCAAAACGCAAATCCTGAGCGGGCTGCGGCAAGGTGAAAACGTTGCCGCCGATGGCAGTCTGTTCTTGCAGTTTGCGAATTCATTGCAAAGGTAAAGCAGAAATCAGGAATCACGAGGTAAGAGTCAGAAGGTAAATGGTTCTCATTCTGGCTCCTGAGTTCTGACTCCTGACTCTTTAAATGCCATGATCCACCGCATCGTCCAATTGGCTCTGAACCAACGCTTCCTGGTGCTGATGTTGACCGTGATGATCGTCGTGGTCGGCGCCATATCATTCAGCCGCATGCCCGTGGATGCTTACCCCGACCTCTCCCCGCCCATGGTGGAGATCATTACGCAATGGCCGGGCCACGCGGCGGAGGAACATGAACGATTGGTGACCCTGCCCATCGAAGTCGAGATGAACGGCGTGCCGCAACTGGTCTTCATGCGGTCCATTTCCCTCTACGGTCTCTCCGACGTCATCTTGACTTTCGAAGACGACACGGACAACTATTTCGCGCGCCAGGTGGTTTTTGAGCGCCTGTCGCAAGTCAATCTCCCCGCCGGTGTTACCCCCGGCCTGGCGCCACTCTTCAGCCCCAGCGGGCTCGTCTACCGTTACGTGATTGAAAGCCCTGACCACTCCCCGCAAGAGCTGAAGACCATTGAAGACTGGGTGCTGGAGCGCGGCTACAAATCCGTGTCCGGCGTGGCCGACGATTCGGGCTTTGGCGGCACGGTGATGCAGTATCAAGTGCTGCTCGATCCCGCGCGCCTTTTCGGATATCACCTGACGGTGCCGGGCGTGATCCAATCGCTCTCCGCCAACAACGGCAACACGGGCGGCGGCTTCTACTCGCAGGGAGGCCAGTTCTATTACGTGCGCGGGATCGGCTTGCTGCGCGACCGCAAGGACATTGAGAACGTCGTGCTGGCCAGCCAGAACGGCGCGCCGGTGCGAGTGAAGGACGTGGGCGAGGTGGAGATCGGCTACGCACCGCGGCTGGGCGAATTCGGCTTCCAGGACCGCCAGCGCGACAACCCCGACGCCGTCGAAGGCGTCATCCTGATGCGCCGCGGCGAGCAAACGCAGAACGTCCTGAAAGGTGTGGAGAAGAAAACCGAAGAGCTGAACCGGCAGTTGCCGGCCGACGTCCAGATTCGGCCCTACTATGATCGCAGTGATCTGGTAAAGCTGACCGTGGATACCGTGGAAGACAATTTGCTGCGCGGCATGATCCTGGTTCTGATCGTGCTCATCTTCTTTCTGGCCAGCGCGCGCGCCGCCATTATCACCGCCCTCACCATTCCCCTGGCTTTGCTGTTTGCTTTCATCATCCTTCATGCCCGCAACATTCCCGCGAACCTGCTTTCCATTGGCGCGATCGACTTCGGCATCATCATTGACGGGACCGTGGTGATGGTGGAAAACATCTATCGTGAGTTGGACGCCCGCCGCGGGCAGTTCTACAGCTTGCCGGAAGTCATCGTGGCCGCGGCCAAGGACGTGGACCGGCCCATTTTCTATTCGGTCGCCGTCATCATTGCGGGCTACCTACCGATTTATGTCCTGCGGGGCCCCTCCGGCCTGCTCTTCCATCCCATGGCCGATACCATGTCGTTCGCCCTGGTTGGATCCCTCATCCTGACGTTGACGCTGGTTCCGGTGCTGGCTTCCTACGCCTTTAAGAAGGGTGTCCACGAAAAGACCAACCGCGCCTACGAATGGGTGAAACGTGAATATGGCGCGGAACTGGATTGGTGCCTGAACCATCCCTGGACCACCATGATCGTGGCCACCGCGATTTTCGCTGCTACGCTCCTGCTGGTTCCCTTCATCGGCGGCGAGTTCATGCCGCACCTCGATGAGGGCGCGCTTTGGGTGCGCGCCACGATGCCTTACACCATCTCTTTTGAGGAAGCGAGCCGAATCAGTCCGGAGATTCGCCACATCCTCATGTCTTACCCCCAGGTCACCGTGGTGGGTTCCGAATTGGGCCGGCCGGACGACGGCACCGACCCCACCGGCTTTTTTAATGTCGAGTTTTATGTCGGCCTGAAGCCTTACAAAGACCGTACCTGGAAGGAGAGTCCATTTCATACCAAGGAACAGTTGACCGATTCCATTCGCGACCGGTTGAGTGCCTATCCCGGCATCATTTTCAATTACACGCAGCCCGCCGAGGACGCCGTGGATGAGGCGCTGACCGGGCTGAAGAGCGCCCTCGCCGTCAAGGTCTTTGGCCCCGACTTGACCGTTCTTCAGGGTGTCGCGGTCAAAATCAAGGAGACATTGCAGCGAGTTCCCGGCTTCAAGGAACTGACCGTGGTGCGCGAATTGGGACAGCCGAGCCTCCTGGTGGATGTGGATCGGGAGAAAGTTGCGCGTTACGGAATCAACGTCGCCGACGTGGAAGCCGTTGTCCAGGCGGGGGTGGGTGGCCAGGCGGCCACGCAGGTGATCCAGGGCGAGAAGTTGTTTGATCTGGTCGTCCGCATGAAGCCGGAATTCCGGGAGCGCGGGCAGCAGATCGCCAATCTGCTGGTCGCCACTCCCAACGGGCAACAAATCCCGCTCAGTCAGCTTGCCACGATCACTCAGGGCAACGGCGCCTCGTTCATCTACCGCGAAAATAACTCGCGTTACATCGGCATCCAATACAGCATTGTCGGACGCGACCTGGCTCGCGCCGTGGAGGATGGCCAAAAAGCCGTCAGCAAGGCCGTCACTCTTGCCCCAGGCTATCGGATGGAGTGGGGTGGCGAATATAGCGAGTTCCTTGCCGCCGAAAGCCAACTCAACGTGATCGGGCCGGTCACGATAATGCTGATCCTCCTGATTCTCTTCGCGCTCTACGGCAACTTTAAGTTCCCGGTCATCGTGCTGCTGAGTGTCATCTTGACAGAACCCGTAGGAGCGCTGCTCGCCTTGAAGCTGACCGGGACGCCCTTCAGCGTCTCTTCCGTCCTCGGGTTGCTCGTTTTGATGGGGGTGTCGGTGGAAACCGCGGTGATCGACGTCTCTTATATCAACAAGCTGCGCTTGGAAGGCTACGAGATCCGGGACGCCACTTTTCAGGCATCCATGGTTCGCCTGCGCCCGATAATGATGACCGCCCTGGTGGCGTGCCTGGGGCTATTGCCCGCGGCTCTTTCGCATGGCATCGGGTCTGACACCCAGCGGCCTTTCGCCATCGTGATCGTTGCGGGGCTTATCTCGCGGCTATTCCTCGGACGGATTGTGAGCCCGATTCTTTATCAAATGGTGGCGCGCCAAGGCGACGTCCTCGAGGTTTAGGGTTGCGGGGAAAAATCCAATTTGCTTTGTGCCGGGCAGGTTCACTAGAATCGTTTTAGGGCCTCATGCGCCCCTATCTCTCAGGGAGGTTAGGAGCTACTTGAACGGAAAACTTTCGAAGGTCTTGTTCGTAGCATTATTGCTTGTGCTGGCTGGCGGAATTCCCTTGCGGGCAGGCAGGGCGCAGCAGTCCGCCACCAATCCTGCGGTGAGTGAAGGCACACGCAACAAGGTGTTGAACTACATCCGTTCCCGCTTTGGCGTTGCCGACAGCGTGCACCTAACCCTCGGTCCGCTGAGCAACTCATTTGCCGCCGGCTTTTACCAAGCCTCCGTAATTGTGGACGACGGCAAGACTAAGCGCGACCAGTTGGTGTTGATCTCCAAAGACTCGCGCTATCTGGTTGTGGTCATCGGCAACATCATCGATTTGTCTCAAAACTCGAACGCCGAGATAATTCGGCGAGTCCGCGAGACGTTCAAAGTACCTGACACGACGAAGCTGGCGCTGGCAAGTTTCCACCCCTCTCCCAAGGCGGATTTTCAAGCGGGGACCCTGGTTGCGGACGACGGCAAGGCGAAACAGGACAGGCCCGTGCTTCTCAGCCGGGATGGCAAGCACTTGATCCTGGGCGAGCTTTTCGACTTGAACGTTGACCTGCAGCAGCAGGCCCTGCGCACCATTTCGCTCCGCAACCAACCCTCGCAGGGGCCCGCCAACGCCCCCGTGACGATCGTCGAATACGCTGACCTGCAATGCCCGATGTGCGCCAAACTGCATGAGTTCCTGGAGACCGATCTACTGCCTCATTACGGTAACAAGGTGCGCGTGGTCTTCAAGGAATTCCCCCTTCTGGGCTTTCATGACTGGTCTTTGACGGCGGCCATCGCCTGCCAGTGCGCTTATGAGATGAACCCCTCCGCTTACGTGCCTCTACGCACGGCCATCTTCCGTAACCAGCAGGCCATCAATATCACCAACCTCCGTGATTTGCTGCTCAATTATGGTGAGCAGGCGGGGGTCGACCGCGTGAAGCTGGCTGCCTGCATCGATGCCAAGTCGACATTGCCGCGTGTGAATGCCGATAGCGCGGAGGGCAAGCGCGTCAACGTGGAAAGGACACCCACCAGCTTTATCAATGGGAAGATGGTCGTAGGCCTGCCCTCCACCGAAAGTTACTACCAGGCCGTGGATGAAGCCCTGAGCGCCGCGAAGTGAGGAGGAGGGCGGATTATCGGCGTGGTTAGATTCGCGTTTTCCGGTTTTGCCACCCTGCATGGACTCTCGTGCCAAAGGAGTTTGCCTTGTTGAGCCGGCTTGCTTCCCTACTTCGATGTTCTGCGGTCTCAGGTTTATTGGTCACAGTTGTCGCGCTCCCGGCCCTCGCCGCGGCTCCCGCCCCGCAGGCGACGGACCAGGCGCCGACCCGCGAGAAGATCATCCGTTACGTCCGCCAGCGCTTCAATGTTCCGGACACGGTCAAGATCACGATGACGGATTTTCGCGAGACCATTTACCCGGACTTCTACGAAACCACCCTGACGCTTGATGACGGCAAGGACAAGCGCTCACAGGCTTTCTTTGTTTCGAAAAACGGGCGCTATTTGACGGACGGAAACCTCTACAACCTGGGCGGTGACCCACGTAAGGACATGATCCGCCTAATGTCGCTCGAGGACCAGCCCACCCAGGGACCGGCCACCGCTCCGGTCACGCTGGTTGAATACTCGGACCTGCAGTGCCCCTCTTGCGCCCTTCTGCATGAAATGCTGGAGACGGACATCATCCCCAAGTACGGCGACAAATTGCGCGTGGTCTTCAAGGAGTTTCCTCTAGTCGCCTTCCACGACTGGGCGCTCACCGCAGCCGTCGCGGCGCAGTGCACCTATCAAATCGATCCGTCCAAATATGTCGCCTTCCGTTCTCTGGTTTTCAAAAACCAGGCCACGCTGAGCGCCGACCATATTCGCGACTTGCTTCTCCACTTGGGGGCAGAAGCGGGAGTAGATAACCTGAAACTGGCAGCCTGCATTGACTCACAGGCCTCGCTCCCGCGGGTTGAGGAGAACCTGCGCGAAGGGCAATCGCTCGGTGTCGCCAGCACCCCCACCAGCCTCATCAACGGACGGATCATCGTCGGGGCTCCCTCGGCAGCGGACTTTTATAAGCTCATTGACGAAGGAATGCGCGATCCTAAGTAGGCCGTTGTTCCGTCCCTCCCGCCCCTCCGCCCCTTCCGAAACCGGTCCCTTGTTAACTATGTTAAATATGCTCGCTATGTGAAATCCGGCGTAACATCTGCGGCTTGCTAATCGTATGATGAAGTGTAGGCAGGACCATGAAGGGGAGGATTGACGATGCGTAGGATATTGATTTTTGGCACGATGGCTTTGATGGTGCTTCTGGCTGGGGCCATGGTTATTCGCGCCGACGATGGCCCGGAGGGGGCGCCGGGTTGGCAAGGGCCCCCGCAAGGGCAGCATCAGTTCGGGGAAGGTGGCCAGCATCAGTGGGGTGGAATGGATCATGGGCAATTTGGGAGGCGAGGGGGCTTTGGACATGAGAGAAGGGGTTGGCAGCGTGGAGGCCGTGGATTCGGAGGCGGGGCAGGCCTTCTGCGTTTGGCCGACAATCCCCGTGTGCGCGAGGAGCTGAAGCTGACCGATGATCAGGTTAGCCGCTTGCACAGCCTTGCCGTGGAGTCGGAGAAAACTTCCATAAGGACTCGCGCCGACCTCCAATTGCGCGAGCTTGAACTTCGCGAATTGCTGCGGGCTGATAATCCCAATCGCGAAGCCATCCTGAGTAAGGTCCAGGAGATCTCCGACCTGCGGGGACAGACGGCGAAGCAGCACATGGAGACTATGCTCTCGGCGAGAAGCGTCCTCACCCCTGAGCAGCTCAAGAAAGTGCGGTCCTTCATGGAGAATCGTGGCCGCGGTGGGCCTGGAGGCCCTGAGCGCGAGCGCATGATGGAACACCGCGGAGCGCAAGGGCGACCCTCCGGGCGCCCCGCGGGTGGTCCTGGCGCGCCGCCTAATCCGCCCGCGCACCCCACTTACCCGCCCACTCAATAGGCAAGATGCCAGGGCAGGCGGAGGGAACGAATCGTGTAACCTGCCGCCTGCTTCCGGGCAGCCCCGCGACTCTTCCACTGGTAGTGACTCATCTTGAGGTGCCACGGGCGTCCCCCCGTGAACGGGCACGGCCAAGATGGCCGTGGCACTTCAAAGTGAGTCACACCCTTCCACTTGGCACGCTGATTTCCGCCGATATATAATTGTAGGTTTGGGCTCACTGTTCCGGGACTCGCTGTGTCCACCCCGCCGTGGGGCAGACTCGCGGGCGTGATGCTTCCCGGTGACGGGGCGGGAAATCCTTGACTACAGACGATCGCCAACCTATCAAGCAACACGCCGGCGCTGACACGCCGGGACCAGCCGCGTCCGGGATGGGCAACCTCTTGGCGCTATCCGGCGAAACCGCGGCCCCCGCGTCGGACGCCACCCCGCCGGATTCGCCGGACGCGGCCATCGTGGTCCGCGGGGCGCGTGTCCACAACCTGAAGAACATCGACTGCACGATCCCTCACAACCGGATCACCGTGGTCACCGGGCTTTCGGGCTCCGGCAAGTCCAGCTTGGCCTTTGACACACTTTATGCCGAAGGCCAGCGGCGTTACGTGGAATCCCTCTCGGCATACGCCCGCCAATTCCTGGAGCGGATGGAGAAGCCGGACGTCGACGAGATATCCGGCATCGCGCCCCCCGTGGCCATTCGCCAGAAGAACACCACACGCAATCCGCGCTCCACGGTGGCGACGGCGACGGAGATTTACGACTACTTGCGCTTGCTCTTTGCCCGCATCGGCATCACGGAGTGTTACCGCTGCGGGCAAGTTGTGAAGAAGGACAGCGTCGATGAGATTGCCGGCCGCGTTCTGGGCCTGGAGGCGGGCCGCCGCTTCTATGTTCTGTTTCAGATTAATCCCGCGGTTTCGGCCATACCGGCAAATCCGGAAAGCAGCCCCGGCGGCCTGCCCCCTCTGAAACCCCGGAGCAATTCCGGAAGGCGCAAGCAGGCGGGGGTCGAGGCCGCCGCACCCTCGACCGAGCCCCCCGTGGCAGTCGCCGCCCCGCCCGGCGAGGACTTGAAGCCGCGGCTCTTCGCCCTTCGTCAGCGTGGCTTCAACCGGCTTTACCAGGGCGGGCGGGTTTTTGAATTCTCCACGCCCGAGTCCTTGTTGGACGTGGATTTTTCGCGGCCCGTTTACATCCTCGTGGACCGCCTCGCCGCCGCTCCGGAAATCCGCCAGCGGCTGATCGATTCCGTGGAGCTTTGCTACCGCGAGTCCGGAGAAGCGATTTTGGAATTCCTGCCGCCTGATCCCGCCGCACCGGCTGAACGCTGGGTTTTCAATGAGCGCTTTGAGTGCAAGCTCTGCAAGATCGTTTATCAGGAGCTCGAACCGAGTTTGTTTTCCTTCAATAATCCCTACGGGGCCTGTCCCCGCTGCCAGGGTTTCGGAAACACCATTGATTTTGATCTCGACCTGGTGATCCCTGATAAGAATAAGACCCTCGCGGAAGGCGCCGTTGATCCCTGGACCAAGCCTCGCCATCGCCTGCCTCAAAATGAAATGCGCCGGGCGGCACGGGCACGAGGTATTCCCCTCGACGTTCCCTATTACAAGCTCACGGCGGAGCAGCGTCGCTGGGTGGTGGAGGGCGACGGCGACTTCAGCGGCATTCGCGGCTTCTTTGAATATCTGGAGCGGAAAAAATACAAGCTGCACGTCCGCGTTTTCCTCAGCCGGTACCGCGGCTACACCCTGTGTCCGGAATGTCAGGGCGGGCGGCTGCGCCGCGAGGCCTTGCAGGTCCGCATCAACCAAAAGAGCATTACGGAAGTCTGCCGCATGTCGATTCAGGAGGCGTATCACTTTTTCAACCAGCTTCGCCTCACGCCGGCGCAGCAGACGATTGCGGATAAGGTCCTGGAGGAAGTCCGCTCCCGGCTGAAATTCCTGTTTCGAGTGGGCTTGGAGTATCTCACCCTTGACCGGCTGGCTTCCACCCTCTCCGGCGGCGAGTCCCAGCGGATTCAGTTGGCCACGGCTTTGGGGTCAAACCTGGTCGGGGCGTTGTATGTCCTCGACGAACCTTCCATCGGCCTGCATCCGCGTGACACCGGGCGGCTGATCGAGATCTTAAAGACCCTGCGCGATCTGGGGAACACGGTGCTGGTGGTCGAGCACGATGCGGAGATGATCCGCGAGGCCGACAAACTGCTGGACCTGGGGCCGGGCGCGGGCGAGCACGGGGGCCGCATCGTTTACGAAGGAGATCTGGCAGGGCTGCGGGATGATCCGCATTCGCTCACGGGGCGGTACCTTTCCGGAGAGCTGCAAATTCCCGTGCCCGGTGAGCGGCGCAAGCCCGGCAAGGCCTGGTTGCGGATCCGCGGCGCACGCCAGCACAATTTAAAGTCGATCGATGTGGAGATTCCCTTGGGGCTCATGGTGTGCGTCAGCGGCGTCTCGGGCTCCGGAAAATCCACCCTGGTTCACGACGTGCTTTACAACGCCTTGGTCTCGCGCCGCGGCTTGCCCGCACCCCGCGCCGAGTGCGAACGCATTGAAGGCGACCAGCAACTTGCCGATATCGTGCTGGTGGACCAGTCGCCGCTGGGGCGCACGCCACGCTCAAATCCCATCACCTATATCAAGGCCTTTGACACCATCCGCGAGGTCTTTGCTGCCGCCCCCGAAGCACGCAAGCGCGGCTTCACGTCCGGAAACTTCTCCTTCAACATCCCCGGGGGACGCTGCGAAACCTGCCAGGGTGACGGCACGGTGACCCTGGAAATGCAGTTTCTCGCTGACGTTGAGCTGGTATGCGAGGATTGCCGCGGACGCCGCTTCAAGCCAAGCATTTTGGAGATTCTTTACAAAGGAAAGAACATCTACGACGTCTTGCAATTGACCGTAAAGGAGGCGCTGGCTTTCTTTTCCAATGTCCCCAAGTTGACCGCCAAGCTCCGGGTGTTGGAAGAGGTGGGATTGGGCTACCTGCGGTTAGGGCAATCGGCCACGACGCTCTCCGGCGGCGAGGCTCAGCGCGTGCGCCTGGCTGCCCACCTGGCCCACCAGGCGGGTGAGAATACCCTCTTCATCTTCGACGAGCCCACCACGGGGCTGCACTTTGACGACATCAGCAAGCTACTGGGAGCCTTTCGCCGCCTGATTGAAGCCGGCTCGACGGTTCTCATCATCGAACACAACATGGAGGTCTTAAAAACGGCGGACTGGATCATTGACCTCGGCCCGGAAGGCGGTGATTCCGGTGGGTACGTCGTGGCGGCGGGTCCCCCCGAGAGCTTGCGGAAGAATCCCCTCTCCTTCACCGGAAAGTTCCTGGCGAAATATCTCCCGGATCCCAAGGTGACGCGTGACTTGGCGCGATCGCGAAACTGATCAACACGCAGCAAGACATTCCCGCCCCGATCGCATGGCGGCAGGTTCCTGCGGGAAGCCCCGTATGGCGAGGTGGGGCCGCGCCTTGGCGGGGGTGATGGCGTTCTGGTTCCCCGGTTCCTTGCTCCCTCTCCTCCTACTCACTCCCCCTTGGTCAATTGGGGCCCAGACCCGCAAGCCGGCCGCCGCCCCACCAGCCACGAACGTGCCCGCGCTTGTGGAGGCGGCCGAGCGGGCTATCGAGCGCAAGGACTTTGGCGAAGCGGTGAAGGCGCTGAACTCGGTGATCGAAGCCCAACCGGATTCCGTTCCCGCCTGGTTCAATCTGGGTTACGCATACACGGGGCTCCACCAAGAGGCCGAGGCGATCAAGGCCTACCAGAAGACACTGGAGCTCGCGCCCAATCTCTTTGAAGCACACCTGAACCTGGGAATTCTGCTGCTCGACGGAAAGCAGCCGCGGGCGGCGCTGGAGCACTTCGAAAAGGCCACGACGGAGAAACCCGATCATGCTCGCACCCACCTGTACTATGCCCGCGCGCTGGCCCAGTCCGGCCAGGCGGAGGCCGCCGCGAGGCAGTATCAGGAAGTTATCCGCCTCGACCCGCACCTGGCCATCGCCCCGTTTGATCTCGGCCAAATCGAGCTCCAGCAGAAACACCCCGCGGAGGCGCTGGCGGCATTCGGGCAAGCTTTGGCGCTCGACCCACAACTTGTGCAGGCGGAGTTGGGTTCAGCATTGGCCGCTGAAAACCTGAATGACACCGCACAGGCCATCGCGCACTTTGAAAAGTATCTGGCGTTGAAGCCGGACGACTTGGAGACGCGCTTTCACCTGTCGCGGCTGTACCTCCAGCAGAACCAGAATGAGAAAGCTCGCGATGGCCTGGAGGCGGTGTACCGCGCCCGGCCGGACCTGCCCGGCTTGGCGGCGGCGCTGGGCGACGTCAACTCGGCGCTGAAGAAACTCCCCGAGGCCGAGAAGTACTATCGCCTCGCCCTCGCCGCCACGCCCGGGAGCGCCGATATGCATCGGGCGCTCGGGCAGACTCTTTGGCAACAACAGAAATATCCCCAAGCGGAGGAGGAGTTCCGTACCACCCTGAAGCTGGATTCGCACAACCGCGAGGCCGCTTACGGCCTCGCGACCTGCATCTATTTCGGGGAACGGTACGAGGAGGCCATTCCGCTTCTCGAACAGTTGGCGCACGCCCCTGACCCGCCCCCGGTCCTGTTTTTTTTCCTGGCCACGTCTTACGATCACCTGCGCGCCCGAAAACAAGCGCTGGAAAATTACGAGCACTTTCTGGAAGTCTCGAAGGGCCAGGCGCCGGACCAGGAGTGGCAAGCGAAGCAACGCATAAAGCTCCTCCGCCGAATGCTGGGAAAGTAGCTATAATCTATAAGTATGCTGGGGCGACGTTGCACCCTTATTCTGGCCGGCGGGTTGATTTCCGGCATATTGCTCTTGCCGGGCTCGCCCGCCTTGGGGCGCGACACCGAGGAGCAACTGCTCGAACGCATCCGGAGCGAACAGAATCCCGTGAAAAAAGCGCGGGACGAGATGAAGCTGGGCGAACTAAAACTCGAGCAGGCCCAAGACGCCTACGGAAAGGGCGAAATCGAATTGGGAGCCAAGCTCATCGAGGTTTTTACCCAGCAGATGCAGGCTGCCTGGAAGACCCTGCAAGATTCGGGACGGATAGCCTCGAAACAACCCCAGGGTTTCAAGGAACTGGATATCGCGCTCCGCGAGCAAGCCCGCGAGCTGGAAGACCTGAGGCGAAAGGTGGGTTACTTCGATCGCGCCTCCATTGACAAGGCTAGCCAGGAGATGGACCGGATGCGGTCTGAGGTTCTTCAGGCGTTGTTTCCCGCCTCCAAACCTCAAACCACCAATCCTCCCGCGGCCCCCAAGAAATTCGCCGGTGGCTCTTCAGAAATGCGGTGATCGTCATATGCGTGCCCTATTGGCTTCGCTCTTGCTCCTCATGGTCGTGCCGGGGGTGTCGCGCGGGGAGCGCAAAGGCGATTACTTGAGTGAAGAAGAAACGGACAAGATCCGGGAGGCGCAAGACCCTTCGGAGCGCATCGGGGTGTACGTGGAGTGCGCCCAAACGCGGCTCGAGCGGATTGACGATTACCGCGAACGCCCGCCTGACCCCATGCTGGATACCGCGAGCTACCTTGACCAGCAATTCGACCAGTACATCCGCATTACCGACGAGTTGAAGAACTGGATCCAGGTTCAATACGACCGGCACGCCGATATGCGCCAGGGGCTGAGGAAGTTTATCGAGATCGGACCCAAACAGGTGGAGCAGCTCCGGCACATTCAGCAATCGTCCGATCCCTATGTCGCTGCCTACCGCAAGAACCTGAGTGACGCGATTGACGATTTCGATGATGCGCTCGACGGCGCCTCCAAAGCCTTCTCCGACCAGGTGAAGATGTTTGGGGAACTTAAACGCGAAGAAAAGGCGGATGCTCGCACCGCCCAGGAGCGCGAGAAGGAAGAGAAGAAGCGCGCCAAGGAAGAAAAGAAATTGCGGAAGAAGGAGCACCAGCAAGGTGTCCCTGCCGACGCGGACGAGGACTGAGGCTGCCTTCCGGGGCGTTCACGGGGCCGAACCACCGGAGCAGATGCTTCTGCCCGGGGCGGGTCCGCCGGATCTCAGCGACTTATTCCAACGAGTTTTTCACCGTTTGCAAATCAAGTCTCCGGTGGCGGGTATTTACGCAGCCTTCCATCCCTTCCCGGGGTTGCGAAGCACCATCACCCTGCGCAACGGTCAGGTCGTAGCCCGCATCTCCGATGTGTTGGCGGAGGCTTCACCCCTCATCCTGGAAGCGCTGGCGGAAATTCTGCTGGCCAGGATTTTCCGGCGCCGCCCCTCACGCGAGGCCCGGGAATGCTACTTGGCCTATACTTTCCGGTCGGGGGTGCGCAGCCGCATTGACGCCGTGCGGCGCGAGCGCGGCTCCAAACGCCTGTTGCCGGCCCGCGGCCGGGTCTATGACCTGAAAGAGATTTTTCACCACCTGAATCGCCGCTACTTCCAGGACCAGCTCCCCGTCCCGCGGCTCGGTTGGAGCCATAAGAACTCGCGCACGCTGCTGGGCCACTACGACTCCGGGCATGCCGCGATTACCGTCAGCCGGCTGCTCGACTCGCCCTCCGTTCCCCCCTATGTCGTCGAATATGTCGTCTACCACGAAATGCTGCACATGCGCTTCCCCGTCGAGCGGCGAGGTCACCGCCGGGTCATGCACTCGCGGGAATTCCGCGCGGCCGAGAAGAAGTTTCCCCAATATGAATTAGCCTGCCGCCAACTCAAACACTTATCCGTCCGATGATCCATTCCAGTGGGACGATGCCTAAAGGTCCACGAAGCGGCGTAGACGAAATCGGTCGTCTTCAATCACGGCGATTGCCCCCTCAGTGAGGGCATCCGCCATGAGCGGGAGGGTGTCACGAAGCCGCTGGTTGATCCAATCGGGTTCCGCGCTCAGTGTGCGGAGGACGATTGCCGACACGCGACTCCTTGGGTTCAGCGCCAGCAGGGCGGGGTAATTGAGGTCGAAAGTTAGTACAACTTGCCCCTGACGGATTGCGTAAGCAATGACGTCCGCATCACTTCGCCGGTCAAGCCCCACCTCCGGTAGCCGCACGGCCTCGTGTCCGAGCCCACAGAGAAACGATACAGTTACGGGGGATACGCCCATGTCGGCAAGAAATCTCACTTCGGCGGGCCGGTGACGATGACGGTCTTTTCGTTGGCGAGCCAGGCAGCGTACTCCATGGCTTGCTGAATATCTGCCAACTCAAGTTCGGGATAAGTTGTCGTGACCTCGGCGGGAGTCTTCCCGTTGGCCAAAAGCCGGAGGACCAAGTGAACAGGAATGCGCAGGCCGCGAATGCACGGTTTGCCATCGCATTGCGCGGGGTCCACAGTGATTCGACTGAAAGTCATGATCGTCATTCAGCAGCAATTATACCACGCGCGGGGGCCCCTATTGTCTTTACGCCGGCCAGATAACAACCATGCCCCGGAATAACACATGTAGGCTATAAATCTCAGGAGACACTTCACTCAAGTAGGTCTGGTGTCGGGCGATCCTTAAGATCAAAGGTCCTTGTTTTGATTCCGTAGTGGTGCAAGGCCCGAGACAAGCATGCGGCGTACAGATCATTGGCAACGATGGTTATCTCGTCGTTAGCGGTCGCACCGTCCATACGGAGCCGAGCTGCGATGAATCCTGCCCAAGCTTCCTTTTTTTCGCTGTAGTCGTCAAGTTTTCGATCATAAGGGCAGAGGAGCTGGGTAAATTCCACAAGGCCATGTTTTGCGCTCACGACGTAGCTACTATTAAAGCTTCGCTCGGCAAGCTGTGCCCACGACTCGAAGTCCTCTGACGCACTATAAAGTCCTCGCGCGGTGCAAGCGTAGTCTTTCTTCCTTTTCGTACAAGAAAGCAACACTATTCGGCGTCCGGGTCGCTGGTTCATTGGGACGGGCAGGTTCTTTTCGGCGTTCTTGTCGATTTCTTGTTCAACCTCTCGTAGTTCCCCGCGGGCGGTTCGCTTATACTTTTCCAGGGGGAGCCTGGCCACCGCGATTTCGAGGTACTGCTTTGCTTCCTTCAACCGAGACTCCGACTTAAGGAACTCGCCATATTTGAGTGCGATATAGCCATCGTTGTTTGTCGCAGCAAGACCCTCCTTAAAGATTGACTCCGCTTCTTCGTTTTTTCCCTCTTCCCTAGCATGAAGGGCCGGAGAGACATAACGACGGTTGATTTCCTTCCAGTCCATTATCCATGCTCCCTTCTAAAGCTGCCGGCGCTTTCGCCGTATAAACAGTCCTAAGTGTGAAAGCCCCGCCCGCGCAGCACTCGCCCGGGCTTGGCGCCGGTATGTTGGCCCTGGTCGATTACCACAGTGCCGTTGACGATGACGTAGGGAATGCCCACGGGGTATTGCATCGGACTTTCAAACGTGGCCTTATCGATCACCGTTGCGGGATCGAAGAGCGTGATATCCGCGGCCATCCCCGGCCGGAGCATGCCGCGGTCTGTAAGGCCGGTGATCGCCGCCGCCAGTGAGGTCATCTTGCGGACCGCGTCGGGCAGCGTCAGCACGTGTTTCTCGCGCACATAGACTCCCAGCACGCGCGGAAAAGTTCCGTAGAAGCGCGGGTGGGGCCTGCCTTCGAAGGTCATCTCCGGGGTCACCGCCTGTCCGTCGGAGCCGATTCCAACCCACGGTTGCTTCATGGCCAATTCCACGTCAGCATCGCTCATGTTGAAGTAGATGGCCCCCGCCTCTCCGCCTTCCGAAACCAGCAGATCGCACAGGGCATCCACGGGGTCTTTGCCCATCAGCTTCGCAATTTCATCCATGCGCTTGCCCTCGTATTTCTTGTTTTCCGGCTTCTGGAGCGACGCCACCATGACCCCGTGCCATCCCCCCACGCTCTTCACCTGGTTTACTTCCCAGCCGGGCAGTCCCGTCGAGATGGCTTGGCGAATCTCCGCGCGCACCTTGGGATCTTTGAGCCGTTTTACTTCATCCGCCGAAGTGCCTGCCAGGTACTTGGGCGGGATACACGTCTCGAGGTCGGTCATGGAGGCGATATAGGGATACTGATTCGCCGTGATGTCCACGCCCCGGTCGCGCGCCGCCTGGACCTCCTTCACCTGTTCCGACATCTGGCCCCAGTTGGCTTTCCCATCTATTTTGAAGTGCAGGATGTGAGCCGGCAGGCCCGCTTTTTCGCTGATCTCAATCGCTTCATCCACGGACCTCTTCCAGTGGGCGCCCTCGCCGCGGATGTGGCTGGTGTAAATCCCGCCGTACTTCGCCGCCACCTTGGCCAACTCAATCAACTCATCGGTCTGGGCGTAAAGGTTTGGGAGGTAGATCAAGCCGGAGGAAAGCCCGATCGCGCCCTCCCGCATCGCCTGGTCCACCAACTCTTTCATTTTCTCAAGCTCCGCCGGGTTCGGAACTCGGTCGGCATTGCCCAGCACCACCTCCCGCACCTGGCCACTGCCCACGTAGGAAGCAATGTTGATGGAGATTCCCTGCCGCTCGAGGCGCGCAAAATACTCGCCCAGCGTCGTCCAGTCACGGATCAATCCTTCCGTCGCCAGGTTTTTTCCCGCACCCGGTGGAACAGGTCCGGCCGAGTGGTCCTCTCCCAGGATATCGGTGGTCACCCCCTGACGGATCTTGCTTTGCGCATGGCCGTCGACCAGCAGGGTGCGGTCCGAGTGGCTGTGCAGGTCGATGAAACCGGGGGCGACGACCAACCCCTGCGCGTCGATCACGCGGCGCGCCGTGGCGTTCAGCAATCGCCCCACGTCGGCGATCTTGCCGTCCTTCACGGCCACGCTGCCCGCAAACCACGGGCTTCCACTGCCATCCACAATGTGGCCGTTGATGATCAGCAGGTCGTAGCGGGCTTCTTCCGCCCGTGGTTGACGGACCATGAGACCCGCGATTCCCGCAAGCGCCACCAGAGCGGCGGGCAGCGCCAGCCTGCTGAGCATTCTTCGCAAACGACTCCCTGAGGTCATAACGATCCTCCCCGACAGGGATTGGGCACTGGGGTTTCGCCCTAACCCCAAACCCCTAACCCCGAGCTGTGCTACTTATCGCGAATCTGAATCAAGCTAATGGCGATCGCGATCGCCAGCAAGACCACAGAACCACGCCAGAAGAAAACCGGATCGCCAAGGAATCCGCCCTTCATCACGCGAACTACCAGTCCAATCAGGATTCCGACAACTGCCAGAATGACGAGGTAATTGGGAAGCCACCGCATAAACACCTCCTGATGAGAGCCGAGCTTCGGCCGGACGCCCCTCGAACTGACCCCCGCCGCTCAGCCTAGAATCGACCGGCATTATAGCTCGCCCCAACGCACAATCGAAAAAATCCTCGGCGGGGTAGTGGTGTAAACTGGAAGTGGCACGGGCGTCCCGCCCGTGAACGGTCACGGCCAAGATGGCCCTGCCACACCCAATGACACCACTACCCTCGGCGGCGAAACGAAGACCGCTGGTTGGGGAAAGGTTTATACTAGGAATGAACGTCCGGGGGTTGATGATGCCGTATTGCCCTCAATGTTTCGTTGAGTACGTGGAAGGCACCGCCCATTGCGAGGACTGCGGCGCTGATCTTGTTCCCGGTTCGCCGCCCGAGGCCCCTGCGCCCTTGGAGATCAGCGACGCGAAAGACATGAAGCTCGTCGCGGTGCGTATCTTTTCCGGAGCTACCGCGCAAATGGATGCTGACCTGGCGCGGAATATCCTTCGGTCGCAGGGAGTTCCCTGCGTTCTGTCAGGTGAGACTTCCGCCGAAATGCTTCCCGTGCTGGATGTCCCGCTGCTCGTGCGCCAAGAAGACGCGCAGAAAGCGGCTCGTGTCCTGGAGGAGTATCTCGACACCGACGCCACGGCGGGCACGGAAGAACAGGCGCCTAGCGAGGAGGACTAGTGCTCGCGGGTGGTTTGTGGGGCCCGACTTCCTTTTCCAAGCGCGCCACGGCTCTCTGCGCCGCCCTGGCTTCTTCCGCATCCTTCGCAGAAGGAAGCTCGTCCAGATAACGCTGGTAGGACTCCAGGGCTTTTTCCTTCTGACCCATTTTCTCGTATACCTTGCCCAGACCCAAATACGCCGGCGCATAATGCGAGTTCGTTTTGGCCGCTTCCTCGAAGCGGCTGAGAGCCCCCTTCAAGTTTCCCTTGTGCAGATAAAAGTTGCCAATTTCGACGCATTTTGCCGGCCCCGGGTTGGTGTAGTCCCAATCGTCATCGACGGAGGCCCGCGGAATATTCTCCGGGACCTGGGCGCGAGCGGCGGACGCAGCCACCACGACTCCCAAAGCGACAGCCAACCATGTTTTCCGCAATGGATGCATCACGCCCATTTTCTCCCTGCGCGGCGAGGTGTGTCAACGCTCGGTAGGGGTGTCATTTGGAAGTGGCACGGGCGTCCCGCCCGTGAACGGTCACCGCCAAGATGGCCGTGCCACAGCAAATGACACCACTACCCAACGCTCGCTGTTTATTCACCCGTCACCTGCGTTGTGAGAGCGTACCGCTCCCCTTTTTTCATGAGATAATCCCCGGATGTTGTCGCCGCCGGAGTTGTTGGACCTCGCGCAGAACCTTGCCGCACAGATCCCGCGTACCGCGGAATATTCTGAGGAGAGAAATGCGGCTTGGCTGGCAGTGGGCACCGCGCGTCTTAAGTTCGACGACATCACCAATGCCTTCGGAGATGCCATATAGATAAACGCCGGTGGCGCATTCGCCGGCGCTCGGGAACCTTTGGGAAGGGGGAGCTTATGTGCCAGGTCAAACGACGTTCGTTTCTCGGTTTGTCCGCAACAATTTTGGGAGGCGGTCTGATGGCAGGGAAAACGGGCTCTGGTTTTGAGAACGGCGGTCAGGGCACGCCGGGCAGCGTACACCACCACCTCCACGCGGTTTCGGTGATGACGGAAACCGCCAACCGCTTTCTCGCCGCGCTCAGCCCGGAGCAGCGGGCGAAGGCAACCTTCCGGTTCAGCGACGACGAACGTATGAACTGGCACTTCATCCCTAAGGAGCGCAAGGGGCTGACGCTGGGCGAAATGACCCCCTACCAGAGGCACTTGGCGAGCGCGCTGCTGGCGGCCGGGCTGAGCCAGACCGGTTACATCAAGGCCGTCACCATCATGAGCCTGGAAGACGTTCTGAAGACGCTGGAGAACGATAGCGGCGAGCGCCGCAATCCTGAGAAGTATCATTTCACCGTGTTCGGCACGCCTTCCGATACCGGAACCTGGGGCTGGCGCGTGGAGGGACATCACCTGAGCCAGAACTATACGGTGGCCAACGGCCAAGTGGTGGATGGGCCGAGTTTCTTCGGCGCCAATCCCGCGGAGGTGCGCCAGGGGCCGCGCCGGGGACTGCGGACGCTGGCCGGCGAGGACGACCTGGGCTTCGAGGTGATTCATGCGCTGGACGAGCCGCGGCAAAAAATCGCCATCGTCGATCCGAAGGCGTATGGCGATATCCTGACGTCGGCCAGCAGGAAGGCGGCGCTCAAGGGGCAACCCTCGGGGCTATCCGCCGCGAAGATGAGGGCCGGGCAGTTCGACGCGCTGCGCGCGCTGGTGGAAGTGTACGCCTGCAATGTGCCGGATGACCTGGCGGAGCGGCGCATGGACCAGATCAATAAGGCCGGGCGCAACATCGTCTTCGCCTGGGCGGGCGGCATCAAACCTGGCGACCTGCACTATTACCGTGTGCAGACGCCCTCCTTCTTGATCGAATTCGACGATACGCAGGATAACGCCAACCACATCCACTCCGTGTGGCGCGACTTCGACGGTGATTTCGGTGGAGACCTGCTGCGGGCGCATTACCAAACCAGTCATCGGAATGAGAAGGGGTAGCGACCACGAAACGATATTGATGAAAACAAATGAGTTATAATGAGTCTGAAACGATGTTGATGAAAAGACGTAAGATAGACGTGCAACCGAACTTCGGTTAGCCGATGTGGCACCAACACTTGAGTAATAGTCCTCCGCCTCCCTCTTTCCGATCATTGCGTGCTCGGCGATAATGAATCTGTGAACCCTGGACTTCCGGAAAAGGCGAAAGCTCTGCCCGCGCAACCCGGTGTGTATGTGTTCAAAGACGATGCGGGCCGGCCCATCTACGTCGGGAAGGCCAAATCGCTTCGCCACCGCTTGCAGTCCTATTTCCAGGATTCGCGGGTTGGAGATGACAAGCGCGACCGCATGCTCGATTCCGCCCACGACCTCGAGACCATCCTCGTGGACAACGAGCACGAGGCCATGGCGCTTGAGAACAACCTGATCAAGCAGTACAAGCCGCGTTATAACATTCTGCTGCGCGACGACAAGAGTTACCCCTACATCAAACTGACCGCGGCGGAGCGCTTCCCGCGGATTTATGTGACGCGCCGCGTGAAGAAAGACGGCTCGGTCTATTACGGGCCGTACTTTCCCGCCAACCTCGCCTATCGCATCGTCGACTTCATTCACCGGCGCTTTCTGGTTCCCTCCTGCCATGTGGACCTCACGCGCTATCATCCCCGGCCCTGCTTGCAGTATTACATCAAGCGCTGCCTGGGCCCGTGCGTGGAACACATGACCACGCCCGGGCGTTACGCGGAAGCGGCTCGTGACGCGCGCCTGCTGCTGGAGGGCCGTGAGAGCGATTTGGTGCGCAGCTTGCACGATCGCATGGCGGAAGCTTCCGGCAAGCTGGAGTTTGAGGATGCGGCACGCTACCGCGACCAGATTCAGACCGTGGAAGAACTGCGCGAGCGCCAGAAGATGGCGGCGCATTCGGGAGAGGAAGCCGACATCCTGGGATTCCACCAGGAAGGTCCGCTGGTTGCGGTCAACCTGTTTCACCTGCGTGGGGGGCGGGTGCTCGACCGGCGCGAGTTTTTCTGGGAGGACATGCAGGAATTCGACGCCCGGGAATTCTTCGATTCGTTGCTGAAGCAGATTTATTTGGATCAGCAGTATCTGCCGGGGGAAATTCATGTGCCGGTGGATTTCGAGGACCGGGAAATTCTGGAAGAGTTGCTTTCCAGAAAGCGTGGGCACGCCGTACACATCCTCACGCCCCGGGCGGGCCGCAAGCGGGCCCTTCTCGAGCTCGTCGCGCGCAACGCCCTCCACTCCTTCGAACGGCGATTCCGCATCCTCAAGCCGCAAATACGCGAGGTTCTGGAAAGCCTCCGCGAGGCGCTCGATCTTCCCCAGCCCCCCCAGCGCATCGAGGCCTTCGACGTTTCCCACATCCAGGGCACCGACATCGTCGCTTCCATGGTGGTGTGGGAAGCGGGGAGAATGAAGAAATCCGACTACCGGAAATTCATCATCAAGAGCGTGCCCCAGAATGATGATTTCGCCAGCATGAAAGAAGTGGTGGGACGGCGTTATCGGCGTTTGCAGGAGGAAAAGAAACCGCTCCCGGATTTGGTGCTCATCGACGGCGGGGTCGGGCAACTGCACGCCGCGGCAGCGGCGCTGGAAGAGTTGGGAATCATTAACCAGCCGCTGGCGAGCATCGCCAAGCGTGAGGAGATCCTCTTCGTGCAAGGCCGGGAAAATGAGCCGGTGATCCTGGACCATCACTCCCCGGCGCTGCACCTGATTCAGCGCATCCGGGACGAGGCCCATCGTTTCGCGGTCACCTTCCACCGGGCGCGGCGCGCCAAGCGCGAGGTGGGTACGGAACTGGTAAAGATCCCGGGGGTCGGGGATAATACCGCCCGCAAGCTGCTTGGCCAGTTTGGGAGCCTGAGCAAGCTGCGCGGCCTATCACGGGAGGAATTGGAGCAGGTGGTAAAACCCGCTCAGGCCAAGCGAGTCTTCGAGTATCTCGCGCAGTCGAGCGTAAAGCCATGATCTATATACCGGCTAGCCGGTCTAAGAATAATGTAATGAAATATATGAATTTCCCTTTGCGGGCGTTCGCGCGTGGTGGTAGATTAGAAACTCCAGGTAGGGAGGTATCTTATGGCAAATTGCACTGTCTCAACGAAGCTAGGGTATTTCCTCGCAGGGGTAGGAATAGGGGCGGCGATTGCCTTGCTCTTTGCGCCCTTGTCGGGAGAGGAAACGCGAAAACGGATCGTCGAAAAGGCTGAGGAGGGCAGGGAATATGTCGCCTCCAAGGGCCGCGAGTTTCGCCATCAAGCGGAAGAGATGGTCGGCCAAGGCAAAGAATTGGTCAGCAAACAGAAAGAGCGGCTGGCGGATGTCTTGGAAGCGGGTAAGCAGGCAGCGCGCGAAACCTTCGCACGCTAGCAGAGGGGAGGATTCCGATGAGTGAAGAGCACAGTGGATCATCATCGATAGGGTTTTTCCTTGCGGGTTTGGGGATCGGCGCGATCCTGGCCTTGCTTTTTGCACCACGCTCGGGTCAAGAAACCCGGGACCTGATTGCGGAGAGGGCGGGCGAGGGCCGGGACTATGTCAAGACGCGGGCGGATGAGCTGCGCCAGCAGGCAGAAGATGCTGTGGAGAAGGGCAAGGACCTGGTGACCAAACAAAAGGAACTGCTTTCCGCCGCGCTGGAAGCGGGCAAGCAAGCCTACCAGGAGGAGAAGGTCAAAGGCAAGGCAGGCGCCTGAGGCGGCTGAGCCTCATGTGAGCACATCATGGAGCAAAATACGGCGCTGACCGTGGCGGTGGTTTTTGCGGCCATCGCGGTCTTAATGCAGGCCGGAGCCATGCTGGGGATTTGGCTGGTCATTCGCAAAATCCCCGGCCAGATCGAAAGCGTGCGGTCCGACATCAAGCAGCGTCTCGATCCCCTGACCAACTCGGCTCTGGAGATCGTCAACAACTCGCGCGAACCGTTGCGGAACATCACCAACAATCTTGCCGAGATCAGTCAGATCCTCCGTGACCGCACGAGCAACGTAGACGCCTTGGCCGGCGAGCTGGTGGAGAAGAGCCGGCAGCAGATCATCCGCGTGGACCAGATGGTCTCCGATTTGGCCGAGAAGGTGGAGAGCACCGCGGACGCCGTTCAGCGCGGGGTGCTGGGCCCCATCCACGAAATCTCCGCGGTGGTCAAAGGCGTGCGGTCCGGCCTGGAGTTCCTTTTCTCGCGGCGCCGGGTGAGTAACGTGAGTGAAGCGACCCAGGACGAGCAACTCTTCATTTGACGGCTCCGGCGAGGCCCTGCGCGGCGACGGCGGGGAATTGGTTCCGGCTGCTGGCGGTGGGGGGCGCCGTGCAGAGTGCGCGGCGGGGTCGATTCGCCGTCGAACTCGTCCGCGCGAGATCGCGGTGACCGCCTACTCAGTGGCCCTCAACGGGGTCTATAAGTATAGGCTACATCGAGAGGATACGCTTTGCCTGCTCTTGCCCCTGCAACCCCGATCCGACTCCCTCCGCCCAGTAGTCCTGCCCTGGCGGTGTTCACGCAAACCGCCGCCCCCGGCCTGGCCAAGACCCGGCTGATTCCCTTGCTGGGTGGTCTGGGCGCGGCTGAGCTGCACGCGGCGATGGTTGCGGACACGCTGCGGAAGGTCGCAGCGCTCCCTGCGGATATTGCCCGCCACATGTTCGTCGCACGTGCGCCGCTTCGCGGCATGCCGGAAAACTTCACCTGGCGTCGTCAACGCGGCAAAGACCTGGGCGAGCGTCTCCAGAACGCCCTTCACGTTTTACTTCGCCATCACCCGAGCGTGGTGGTGATTGGCACGGACTCGCCTTTGCTGGCCCCTCGAGTTTTGCGTGAAGCCTTTGCGGACCTTGAGAAATCGGACGCCGTGCTCGGCCCCAGCCTCGACGGCGGCTATTATCTGCTGGGGTTACGGCGGTACCATATGGGTCTGTTTCGTGGCGTACGCTGGAGCTCTGCCGATACCTTCCAAGACATGCTCCGGAATCTCGAGGAGCGCGGGTACTCGTGCAAAGTCCTGGAGCCTTGTGGAGTTCTGGACCAGCCCGCGGAAGTGATCCGGCTCAGATCCACGCTCAAGAGTAATCCATCCGTGCGCCGTCTGGCGCCGGCGACGTGGAAGTTTCTCCAGTCACGGGGGGAAGTGATACAGGCGCTGCCGGGCTTTCAGTATATGCCGCCCGCCGAATGAAAAGATAAGTCCCCATTAAGGCGCCGGCGAGATCCAGCCGCCGCCCAACACCTCATCGCCATCATAGAACACAGCGGCTTGGCCGGGAGTGATGGCGCGCTGCGGTTCGATGAAGTCCACACGAGCTTGGGAATTTGCCAGCGCCTCGACCCGCGCCACGGCGCCGGGATGGTTGTGACGAATCTTCACCTGCGCTTCCACGGTATCACCCGGCGCGAGCGGCCGAATCCAATTCACTTCGCGGACCAGGAAGCGGTTGCGGAAGAGGTCGCGGTCCTCACCCACCACCACGCGATTCTGCGCAGGGTCAAGCGCGACCACGTACAGCGGCGCGCCCACCGCCACTCCCAATCCCTTGCGCTGTCCCACCGTGAAGTTGTGCAGGCCCTGGTGCTCGGCGAGCACCCGGCCATCAGTCGAGACCACCTCGCCCGGCTGCGCTTCCGGCTGGCGATGCTGCTCGGCCAGATAGGCGTCAATGAACTCCCGATAGCTACCCGTGGGCACAAAGCAAATTTCCTGGCTTTCCGGCTTCTCGGCCACCGGCAGGCGCCGCGCACGGGCGATGGCGCGCACTTCCTGCTTGCTCATTCCCCCCAGCGGAAACACGGCGCTCGCCAGTTGCGCCTGCGTGAGGCCAAAGAGGAAGTAAGCCTGGTCCTTGGAGCGATCGGCGCCGCGCAGAAGCTGGTGGCGGCCGGTGCGCTCGTCGCGGCCGATGCGCGCGTAGTGGCCCGTGGCGACACGGTCGGCGCCGATCTGCCGCGCCTTCGAAATGAATTGCTCGAACTTGATTTCCGTGTTGCAAAGGCTGCACGGGATGGGCGTCTCTCCGGCCAGGTACTGCCGTACAAAAGGCTGCACGACGGTGGCTTCAAAATGCTGCTCGAGGTTGATGACGTAGTATGGAATGCCCAGGAAATTGGCCACGGCACGGGCGTCGTAGACGTCGTCGAGCGAGCAACAGCGCCCGCTCGCATGGCCGCCCTCGCCGGCCTCGAACCCGAGCAATTGCGGCAGGCGGCGCTGATTCCAGAGCTGCATGGTCAACCCGACAACCTCGGGCGGAGCGCCCGGCGTCTCGGCGGAACGGTTGTCGGCAAGCAGGGCGGCGGCGGTCGAGCTATCAACCCCGCCGCTCATGGCGACAGCGATGGTCATTGCTTCTGATGCTCCTCAGGTTGCCGTAAAGTGACAAGTGACAAGTGACAAGCCAGTAAAGACGGAAAATTCGAAAATCGCGGCGAGTTTCGTTTTTAGCTTGCTTGTCACTTGTCACTCGTCACTGCACTTCGATAATGCGGCGAAACCGAACGCAGTTGTTCCACGACGGCGGGCAAGATGTGAAGCGTCGTGTCGATGTCTTCCGGGGTGGTGAAACGCCCCAAACTGAAGCGGATGCTGGCGCGCGCCTGCTCGGGTTTCAGTCCGATGGCCGACAGGACATGCGACGGCTCAAGCGATCCCGACGAGCACGCCGCGCCCGTCGAGCAGGCGATGCCGCGCAGATCCATGGCGATTACAAAACCTTCGCCCTCGATGTAGTCAAACGCCAGGTTGGTGGTCGTGGGCAGCCGCCGCGTGCGGTCGCCGTTCACCGTCACCCGCGGCACTCGCTCCAGAATTCCCGCTTCCAAGCGATCACGCAGCGCCGCTACGCGGTCCAATTCTTCCGGCATATGCGCGAGCCCGAGCTCTGCCGCCACGCCCAGTCCCACGATGCCCGCCACGTTTTCCGTGCCCGGCCGCCGGTCGCGCTCGTGGTGCCCGCCGTGCATCAGCGGCCGCAGGATCGTTCCTTTACGGATGTAGAGAGCGCCCACGCCCTTTGGCCCGTGCAGCTTGTGCGCGGAAAGCGAGAGCATATCCACACCCAGCCGGCCGACGTCCACAGGAATCTTGCCAGCGCTCTGCACCGCGTCAGTATGAAAATAAATATCGCGCTCGCCTGCCAGACGGCCGATTTCCTCGAGCGGCTGAATCGTTCCCAGCTCGTTGTTGGCGTGCATCACGCTGATGAGCACGGTCTCCGGCCGCAGAGCCCGTTCGATATCGGCGGGATCAACCACCCCGCCTGCACCCACTCGCACGTAAGTTACGGACACGCCGCGCTTCTCGAGGGCCTTCGCCGCGTTCAGCACCGCGTGGTGCTCGATGGCCGTCGAGACCACATGCTTGCGCTCGCCGCGCGCCGCCTCGACGATGCCGAAGAGGGCGGCGTTGTCGGACTCTGTCCCTCCGCTCGTGAAGACGATCTCACTGGCCCGCGCGTTGAGCAATCGCGCCACCTGCTCGCGGGCTTTCTCCATGGCAGCCTTGGCGCGCTGCCCGAACCAGTGAATCGACGAAGCGTTGCCGTAGTCCTCGAGCCAATATGGCCGCATCGCCTCGAACACTTCCGGCGCGAGCTGGGTCGTGGCGTTGTTGTCGAGATAAACCCTCTTCATGTTCTCTTTCAACTTACGGTTAGCCGCTCTTGATACCTCGGCCACCGCGTTCTTGCGAGATTCGCCCAGAAATCCAGCGTAGCCGAGGGATGCAGAGAAGTCAATTCGCTCTGCTGCCGGGTTCATTCCGCGCGAGTGGTGGGGCGGGCAGGCTTCTGCTCGCCCCACCGGATTTGAGGAGGTTAACTGAGCAGGCGATGCGCGTCGGCGAGCTTGACGGGAATATTCAGTCCCTGCGGGCAGTGGGTCAGGCAGGAGCCGCACACCTGACAGGCGTCGCCACGCTTATCGAGTTGGGCATAAAGCCGGCGCGCGCGCTCACGGTCACCGTAATCGATCGCGTAGCGCTCATAGCGCAGGATATCGGCGATGGCCACGCCCTCGGCGCAATGACTCATGCAATCGTTGCACAGGCGGCAGACCTCACGATTCGCATAAGCGGTCATCATCTCGATGGCACGAGCGTCGGCGGCCCGCAGCGGCTTGCCAGCCCCCGAGTAGGTATCGACGAACTCGTTGAGGTTGTGGATCCGAATCACCGCGGCGCTGAGGTCGGTGCTGGTGGTCAGCCAGCGGGCCAGCGCGTGGTGAGGTGTGGTTTCCGGCGGGAATTTACTCATGAACTCACGGTCAGCCCGCATCCTCGCCGTTCCTGCCGCGGTTTTCATGGCGATGGTGCCAAACCCTTTGCTCCTGGCGAAACTGACGAATTTGTTGAGGGCTTCCCCCTCGCCGAAGGTGAAAGCAAACTGCGCGTGTTCGTACAGGCCATCTTCGACGACGGCGGTAAGGATCGCGGCCCGATCCTCTCCCCCGGGCACCCGGGCATTGCCGTTGTAGCTATGCTGTGAGAGGCAGAGGTGACGCACCAAGCCTTCCTTCTTCAACCGCTCGTAGGTGCGAATGAACGCCCGGTTGTCCCTGAGCTCTGCCGTCGAGTGATAGCCGTAGTGAAACATCATATCATCGAAGTAGCGCAGGCCGCTGCGCTCGATGGACTGCTTGACGAACTGGTAGTGGGCTTCCTCGTCGATCACTCCGGTTTCGTGGTTACCGCGCGCGCGGTCGATGCACACCTCGCAGTAATAGGTCTCGCGATTCTTCAGGATCGCCGGCGGGACGGAGCGGCGGTCCCACGCATCGCTCTTGTGCCAGTAATTGATCCCGCACAGGACGCCGGCCTCCTGGGCTTCGGGAGCCCAGTCCCCCGCGCCGATCAACACACTGACCTTGCGGCCGGAGCGGTCCAGGGTGCGTTGGGGAAGGCGGCCCACTTTGGCGGCGGCTTCCTCGATTTCGCTTGCCGGCGCACGCCCGCGGGCGCTGCCCAATCCTGCCGCCAGTGCTCCTGCGGAGGTGACGATGAATTCACGACGGTCCATCCGGTTTCTGCTGGCCATAAGGCCTCCTTTCCCAGTCAACGCCCTCGCCCTCAGGGAGAGGGCGGTTGCAATTCGGGGTTTCTACTTGCTGCCCCCACTCGGGCTCAATCGGCTACAGATCGCGCGTGCCAATTCGGTCAAAGCCTTCGCAACTTCCGGCGAATCCTCGTATGCCACGAGCCGAACAAAATAGACCCCCTGGTGGAATGTCAGGCTACCCTTGGCGAGCCGGCCGGCTTCGCCTATCTCGACTAATTTAAAATCCGCGGGCAGCTCGGAATCGTAGAGCTTCTTCGCGCCTTCGGGTTTGGCCATCACGAAAATGTCAGCCGTAGCGTCGGCTTGGTTGTTGTATCGATAGTCGCTGGTGAGTGTCTTCACGACGCCGGCCTGGATGTACTTGTCGGCATCGCCGTCGATGTATTCCCACAGGTGATCGGCTCCGAACGTGCGTGTCTCGCTGGATTTCACCCAACCGGGCGCTGCGTTGCTGGCCGGAAAGAAATCGGGAGGCTTGGACCGGCAGCTTGCCAGGAGACCGGCGAGGACAAGAACCATGGCCGAAATTCGAAAATCGAAACTCGAAAATCGGCGCGAATTTCGAATTTCGAATTTCGAGCTTCGTTGTCTCATTGCTTATCACTCCGCTTGGGCATTCCGGTGGCATCCACCTTCAGCAGGATTTGATTGGTTTTCGAGCGGCTCTCCCCGATGCTGGTGACGTAGACGGCGGGTTGGTCCTTGACCGGGCAGGCGAACTCGCAAGCTCCGCAACCCACGCAGCGCTCGGGATCGACATAGGGCTGCCGGACCTGCTTGGAGTTCCCCGCGGCGTCGATCACTTCCGCCGGCCGAAGGTAAATCGCTTTGGGAGATGTGGGGCACCACTCCTCGCACACGATGCATTCCGTAGCCATCGCCCACGGCAGGCAGTGGCCGCGGTCGTAGAAAGCCGTGCCCACCCGGAGGGGTTCTGAATCCCGGGCGGCGCTAGCGGGGAGCCAGGCTTTCTCGGCTTGGGTGATTTCCCAGATGGCGCCCGTCGGGCACACCTCGCCGCACAGCACGCAACTGGGTTCGCAGTAGCCAATGCGCGGCGTGAGCACGGGCGTCCACAGGCCTTCCAGGCCCGCTTCCAGCCATGCCGGCTGAAGAGCATTGTTGGGACACACCTTCATGCACTCGCCGCAATGAATGCAGCGCGCGAGGAAACTTCTCTCATCGAGCGACCCGGGCGGGCGGATCAAACGCGGGTCCTTGGCCACCGCGAATCCCGGCGTGCTGCGCAGGATCGGCAACAGAGCAACGCCCGCCGCAACTCCTGTCAGCGCGCGGCGCCGGTCGAAATTGGGGCCGTCAGTAGTCGTGGGAGTTACGGAGAAAAACTTGAAACGGATTCCACTTTCCGGACAATCGCCCACGCAGTTGAAGCAGAGGTGGCATTCCGCCTTGCGCCACTTGGCGTTGGGGAGTGGGTCGTCGCCTCCCTGGCAATGCAGCAAACAGCGGTTGCAATCGTCGCAGTGGCCGGGGTGTTTCTCCAAGCCCAGAATGGACCACCGCGATACGATGCCGAGCAGAGCGCCCAACGGACACAGCGCGCGGCACCAGAAGCGCGTGATGCGCAAGTTGAGCACGAGGAGCGCAATGAAAATCGCGGCAAGCCAAAACTCCTGGCGAAAATGCGGCTGCCGGAAACTGAGCAGCGTTTCGTTCAGAACCAGTTGGGCGATGTTCCCGGCGGCGCGCAGGGGAGCAGCCGACGAGTGATGAATCGCGGCGAGCAAAGCGCCCAGCGCATAATTCAGGCCAGGGCCCAAGGCCATTCCCAGCGACCGCACGGTGAGCGAGATGGGGTCCAGGATCCCCACCATCGCGCTGCCGAAGAGCGCCAAAACGAGACCGGCAATCAGCAGGTAATACTTCCAGGTCTGCCATTTCTTGTAGCGGTTCCGCTCCAGGCCCTCCGTGCCGCGCTTGCGCTCAGACTTCCACCCGCTGAGAAAGTGGCTCAACGTTCCCAGCGGGCAAATCCAGCCGCAAAAGAACCGGCCCAAAAAGAGCGTGGGTATCAAGATCACGAAGCTCCACAGCAGTCCGCGATACAAGGCGTGGGAAGCGAGAATGTCGAGTAGAGCCACCAGCGGATCCGACTGAAGGAAGATGCTGGGATAAGGAATCCATAGCCGGATGTCACCGGTCACGGCTTTAAGCGAGCCGTGAAATTCCGTCTCGTGCAGATGAAAGAGGAAGAGACCCAGGAAGATGATTTGGGAAAGCCGCCGGAGCTGGGGAAGTTTTTGCTGGGTCATGGCGGAGAAACTAACACCTCGCCATCCGGATAGACGAGCAGCTAACAGACCAATCCTTTGCGAGCAACTAACTGACTTAGTTTCATAGCGTTGGCTATGAGATGATCATCCGCCTTGAGGGTTAGCCAAAAGCTTCGGATGGGGTTTATCGCGCAGTGGGATGAAGAGGGAAGCGCCTTGGACTGCGGTAGCAGCAGCTACCGCCTTTCTTCCTGCGTCTCTCGCGCCTTTGCCGTATGAACCGAGGGCGGAAAGCGGTAGCTGCTGCTACCGCAGTCCAAGACGGGCTTCGCCCGCAATTAAATTCCCTAATCCGTGACGGCAACTAAGGGAACAGTATTGGGCCTACCGCACGGCCTTCTTGCCGTAGATGGAATGCTCGATCTCGGCGGGGTTATCGAGGTCGATGAAGACCAAATGTGGCGCCCGGTGGTCGCAGCCGGGATTGATGACGATGGTCCGCCCGATCCGGTCGAAGAAACTATTCGATAGCTTCGGGCTTTCGTGGATATGACCGTGGAGGCTCAAGCATGGCTGGTGTTTCTCAATCCAGCCCAGGACGGCTTTACTCCCGATGTGGCGCCCATCAAAAAGCACATCGCACCGGGTGTCAAAGGGCGGAGCGTGGATCACGGCGATGGTGTGCGCCGGGTCGGCCACGGGGATCCGCCGGAGCTCTTCCGCGAGGCTGGGCAGGGAATCCAGGTAAGATTCAAAATCTTCGATGACTTCAAAGCCGCGCGGCGTCCCCAGGATGCATCGATAGGAATACGACTCATGATCTTCGTTCCGCTCGCTGTCGCGGCGCTCAAAATCTTTCAGTTGAAAGGGCGTGGGCGGCACGAACGAAAGGCCCGCCAAGGTGTAAGCGCCCAACTTTCTTGATTCCTGGTGCAAGTTTTCAATGAGCTGGTTCATTTCGAGCTCTTCGAGCGCGGGTAGAACGGTCTGGCAGTCGTCGTTGCCGGGGATCGCGAACACCCGCAGGGCGGGATGCTCCTGCTTCCACCGATCCAGGAGGGGTGAGAGCCGGAAAAGGATGAATTCCGGTTGCTCGATGGGCAGCCGCAGCGATGCGCCGCTGGGCGAACCAGGGCAAAGGTCTCCGCCGAAGATCAACGCATCCGCGCGCAGGCGCACGGCCGCTTCCCCCGCAGCGCGGTAAAGGCTGAGGTCACCGTGTAGGTCGGATGTGTAGACGATAATCGGCATACGGTAGACAGCATACGGGATACTGGGAATAGCCAACCTGCGGTTCCGCTATCCCTTCAAGCGCGGGCCGTTTTCGTTTGATTTTCTACCGCGTTGTGTACGGCTTTGTTTCCAAGGAGCGTACAAGGCCGAACAGCATCTTGCTAACGTTTTCCGCTCTTTCGGCGATCCCCTCGTCCTCATTCCGGTATCCCAAATCGTGGCATAAGATGACGTAATAACGCAACTCCTCGAGTGACGCCTGGGCCATGCCGTCTACTGTCTATTGCCAGCAAGCGGATACGAGCTGAGCACCTTGACGTAGTTGGCCCGCTGGAAGGCCGAAGGATCAGCGACGGACCGCTGGCTCATGCTGCCTTGCATCTGCTGGATGGATTCGTACTCGTGTTCTTCCATCCATTTCAGAAGCTCGGCACGCACTGTCGCCAGGTGGCCGATGCCGTGCTTGAAGAGGGCGGAAGTCATCATGGCCACGCGCGCTCCGGCCATCATGGACTTTAGCACGTCGCCGCCCGTGTGCACACCGCCCGTGACCGCCAAGTCGGCTTGGATTTTCCCGTAAAGAACTGCCAACCAAGTGAGGCGCAGCAGCAATTCGTGCGGGGTGCTGAGGATAAGATTGGGAACAACCTCCAGGTTTTCCAGGTCGAAGTCCGGCTGATAGAAACGGTTGAATAGAACCAGGGCATTCGCGCCGGCCTGTTCCAAACGCCGCGCCGTGTTGGGCAGCGAGCTAAAGTAGGGGCCGATCTTTACGGCCACGGGAATGCGGATGCCGGCTTTAACCTGCGAGACCAGGTCCACGTACGTTCGCTCGACTTGGCCGCCGCTCATCTCGGGGTCGGTAGAAATGAAATAGATGTTCAGTTCCAGAGCGTCGGCGCCGGCATCCTGGATTTTCTTCGCGTAGTCGATCCAACCCCCTTTCGAGCTGCCATTCAGACTGCCGATGACCGGGACACTCACGGCGAGCTTGGCGCGCCGCAAATGTTCAAGATAGCCCTCCGGCCCGAGATTATATCCCGTCATATCGGGGAAGTAGGTCAAGGACTCGGCAAAGCTTTCCGTGCCTTGGTGCAGGAAGCGGTCGAGGGTGTTGCTTTCCACACGGATCTGCTCTTCAAACAACGACGGCATCACGATCGCGGCGGCGCCGGAATCCTCCATGCGCCGCAGATTCCCCAGGTCTTCCGAAAGTGGCGAAGCGGAGACCACCAGAGGATTTTTGAGCTTCAAGCCCAGGTATTTTGTCGTCAGATCGATCATTATCTTCCCTCCTGAAATAGGTCCGGACTACTTTGCGCCGTTCGCCGGCATGGCGGCCAGGTACTGGTAGAGCTTCCAGCGGCCGTGGACGTCTTCTTCCGCGAGTTTCAGCAAGCGCTTGGCGGCTTCCGGATCGCTGTGTGCCAGCATGGTGTAACGGGTTTCGTTGTAGATGTACTTCTCGAGCGGCAGCGATGGCGCCCGAGAATCCAATTGGAAGGGGTTCTTGCCCAGCTTCGCCAGATCAGGGTTGAAGCGGTAAAGCGGCCAGTAACCGCACTGCACGGCGGCTTTCTGCTGATCCATTCCGTGCACCAGGTCGTAGCCGTGGGCGATGCAGTGGCTGTAAGCGATAATAATAGACGGCCCGTTGTAGGCGTCGGCTTCGAGGAAGGCTTTGAGCGTCTGCATGTCGCTTGAGCCCATGGCCACCTGCGCCACGTAGACGTTACCGTAGCTGACGGCCATCATCCCCAGGTCTTTCTTGGGCCGCGGCTTTCCACCCGCGGCGAACTTGGCCACGGCGCCGCGCGGTGTCGCCTTCGACATCTGCCCGCCGGTGTTGGAGTAAACCTCGGTATCGAGGACCAGGACGTTCACATTGCGGCCGCTGGCCAGCACGTGGTCGAGCCCGCCGTACCCGATGTCGTAAGCCCAGCCGTCGCCGCCGAAGGCCCAAACGCTCTTCTTGACCAGCGTGTCGGCAACATTGGTAAGGTCACGCGCTTCGAGCGTCGTCATTCCGGCCAGCTTGGCCTTAAGGGCTTTAACCCGCTCACGCTGCTCGCGGATGCCGGCTTCCGTGGATTGATCAGCGTTGAGCAGGGCTTCGACGAGTTGGTCCCCCAGGCTCGCTGCCAGGCGCTTGGCGAGTTCGCGCGCGTACTGGTTCTGCTGGTCGACCGCCAGGCGCATGCCCAGCGCGAATTCGGCATTGTCTTCAAACAGCGAGTTCGACCAGGTGGGGCCACGGCCTTCGGAGTTGACGGCGTAAGGCGTGGTGGGCAGGTTGCCGCCGTAAATCGACGAGCAGCCGGTGGCGTTGCCAATCAAGGCGCGATCGCCGAACAACTGAGTCATCAGCTTGATGTAAGGGGTTTCGCCGCAACCGGCGCACGCTCCGGAGAATTCGAACAGAGGTTGAAGCAACTGCACGTCCTTCACCTGGCCCAGGCTGAGCGTGCGGCGGTCAGCTTCCGGAATCTCCAGGAAGAAGTTCCAGTTGTCGCGTTCGGGCTCGCGCAGCGGAATTTGCGGCGCCATGTTGATCGCCTTGTGCTTCACCTCGCTCTTGGATTTGGCCGGGCAGATTTCCACGCACAGCGCGCAGCCCGTGCAATCCTCCGGCGCCACTTGCAGCGTGTACTTGAGTTCCTTGAATTCCTTCCAGCGCGCCGCCGCCGACTTGAAGGTGGCGGGAGCCTTATCCATCAGCGCGGGGTCGTAAATCTTGGCCCGGATCACGGCGTGGGGGCACACCAGCACGCACTTGCCGCACTGGATGCAAAGGTTCTCATCCCAGACGGGGATTTCCAGGGCGATATTGCGTTTTTCCCACTGCGCCGTGGCGGTGGGAAAGGTACCGTCGTTGGGCATGGCGCTGACCGGCAGGGCATCACCTTCGCCCTCGATGATCTTGGCCAGCACGTCGCGTACGAACGCCGGCGCTCGAGCAGGCACCGTAGGAGGCATGTCGAAGCTGCTGGTCGCTTCCGCCGGAACCTTGACCTCGTGAAGATGATCGAGCGAAGCGTCCACGGCGGCGAAGTTCTTCTGCACGACGGCTTCGCCACGCCGTCCGTAGGTTTTCTCAATGGCGTGCTTGATGGCGGCGATGGCTTCCGCGCGGGGCAGCACTCCGCTGATGGCGAAGAAGCAGGTTTGCATGACGGTGTTAATGCGGCCGCCCATACCGGCTTCTCTTGCCACCTTGATGGCGTCGATCACGAAGAAGCGCAGCTTTTTCTGGAGGATCTGCCGCTGAGTGGTGCGGGGCATCATGTTCCAGACCTCGTCCGGTCCGTAGGGGCTGTTGAGCAGAAAAACGGCGCCGGGTTCGGCGGCCTTGAGCACATCATAGCGCTCGAGGAACGTGAACTGGTGGCAGGCTACGAAATTTGCCTGGGTGATCAGGTAAGTGGAGCGGATCGGCTTGGGGCCAAAGCGTAGGTGGGAGATGGTGATGGAGCCGGATTTCTTGGAGTCGTAGACGAAGTAGCCCTGCGCGTAATTGTCGGTATCTTCGCCGATGATTTTGATGGAGTTCTTGTTGGCGCCGACGGTGCCATCGGAGCCCAGGCCGTAAAAGATGGCGCGCACAGTCTTGGGGTCTTCAGTAGAGAACGTGGGATCTACTTCCAGGCTGGTGTGGGTGACGTCATCGACAATGCCCACGGTGAAGTGGTTGCGCGGCGCGGGCTTCAGCATTTCATCGAACACGGCCTTCACCATGGCGGGAGTGAATTCCTTTGAAGACAGCCCGTAGCGCCCGCCGATGATGCGGGGGAAGGTTGCGAACGGCGCTTTGCCTGCGGCCAACCCTTCGCTGATGGCGGTGACGACGTCGACGTAAAGAGGTTCGCCGGCGGCGCCTGCTTCCTTGGTGCGGTCCAACACGGCCAGGTTCCTGGTGGTCTTGGGGAGGGCGGCAAGGAAATGTTCAATCGAGAAGGGCCGATAGAGACGGACCTTGAGTACCCCCACTTTTTCGCCGCGCTCCGTGAGGTACTCCACGGTTTCATGGGCAGCTTCGGCTCCGGAGCCCATTATTATGATCACGCGCTCCGCATCCGGTGCGCCCTCGTAGTCAAACAGGTGGTAGGAGCGGCCGGTCACTTGGGAAAACTTGTCCATCACGTTCTGGACGATCGCGGGACATGCCAGGTAAAAGGGATTCACCGTCTCGCGGGCCTGGAAGAAGACGTCGGGGTTCTGCGCGCTGCCCCGAAGGACGGGATGGTCGGGGGAAAGAGCGCGCTGGCGGTGCGCTTCCACCAGTTCGGTGGTGATCAGCGCACCGAGATCGTCGTCGGTTAATTCTTCCACCTTGCCGACCTCGTGGGAAGTGCGGAAGCCATCAAAGAAGTGCAGGAACGGAACCCGCGACTGGAGCGAAGCTGCCTGCGCGATGAGCGCGAAGTCCGTCACTTCCTGGACGGAATTCGACGCCAGCAGGCCGAAGCCCGTCGAGCGCGTGGCCATCACGTCACTGTGGTCGCCGAAAATCGAGAGGGCATGCGCGGCCAAGGTGCGCGCCGAGACGTGCAACACCGTCGCCGTCAGTTCACCGGCGATTTTAAACATGTTGGGAATCATCAGCAGCAGGCCTTGCGAGGCCGTAAAGGTGACGCCCAGCGATCCGGCCTGGAGCGCGCCATGCAGCGCACCCGCCGCGCCTCCTTCGCTCTGCATTTCGATCACGTGCGGGACCGTACCCCAGATGTTGGGCTTGATCTCCGCCGACCACTGATCCGCCCACTCTCCCATGGGAGAAGAAGGCGTGATGGGATAAATGGCGATGACTTCATTGATGCGGTAAGCGACGCGGGCCGCCGCCTCGTTCCCGTCAATAGTTACCTTGCTTCTGGTCATTGTTGTACTCCGTTCATTGAATAGTGTTCGTAATAAAACTCGTACCCCTGAGGCGCCGTTGCGCATCCGCTTCGGCGACTAGTGTCGCGTAACACACAACCTTTGACAGTTGGCCAGCGGCTCTGCCGCCCTGGTTGTAGGCGTACGGCTTGCCATACCCTCTTTATATTTATCCTGCGACGTAACCAAGAGGGTACGGCAAGCCGTACCCCTACAACCAATCCGTGCCGCATGCCCATCGTCAAGAATTGGATGTTGCAACACACTAGGCAACCCCTTCGCATGCCAGGCGCCGCCCGGTTTCGAGCGCGATCGTCAATTCCGCCCGGCGCTCTGGGGGTTCTGTGGCCAGCACCGCCTCCCAAGCCTCCCAAGGCAGAACGGGATTCTTCACCAGCCACGCGGCGACCGCCGTCAGCGCGGCATGCTTGGGGTTGCCATTCCGCCGCAAGGGAAGCCGCACCACCCGGCCCGCCGGCGGCCTCGCAGCAATTTGGGAATCCATGAACAGGAGGGTCTCCTCCCGGCAGGCTGCCAGCGTGCCGTTCGCCTGCAATTCTTTCCAGCCATCGTCACTGACCGCCAGAATTACGTCGGGGCTTTCCATGCCGGTGTAATCGATGGGCCCGGCGCTCAAGCAGATCTCCGAGATTGAAAACCCCGAACCCTGCGTCACCGGGTTGTCGTTCTTCTGCGTGCACCATAGTCCGGCGGCGAGCGCGACACGGCAGAACAGGTCCACTGCCGACGGGACTCCTTCGCCCGCCGTATCCGCCACAACTACCCGCACTTCACCGGCCAAATCCTGTGGCGTGTTGATACAGGGCGGCGTGGGTTGTGGACTCCTGGGCGGGCGGGATTTCAATTCGTGGCGCCACAGTTCCCGGAAAGTCGGGCGCTCCATCTCGCTTTGCATCTCGCCGAGTGCATATCCCTGACGCTCAATGATTTGTTGCAACGACCCACCGCGGACTTGATTCCAACGGGTTGCGTAGGCGGTACAAAGTTCGTCGATCTCCACCAGGGAGAAGCCTGGAAAATTGATGGCGTTGGCAATCGTCGTGGCCAGATCGGGACTGGTGGCGAATTGGCGGGCCAAAAAACTCGCATGAGCCGTGCGCAGCAGAGCCGGCAGATCGAGGGGGGAAGTCCAGTTACCTTCGGGGGGGGTGGAAGTGACCCAATTCAGGGGGCTTAAGGCGGAGTGCTGCCCGCCCGTCATTCCGAACATAAAATTGTTGTGGACTAGGACGGTGATATCCACATTCAGTTGCGCGGCATGTACCAGATGCAGCAGCCCGATCATCGCCCCGCCATCGCCGATCATGACGATGGGTTTCAGTCCGGTCGATTCCAGGGTCGCCTCCGCCAGGGCCATGCCGGTGGCAAAAGCCGTCGAGCGGCCGTGCGTCGTGTGAACGGTGTGCAGATAGGGAAACAGCGAGTCGGCCAGACCCACGCAGCCGATGTCGGTGGTCAGCACCACGGAGTGTGGCGGCAGTTGCAGATGCTGGAGCGCATGGCTCAAGTGGCGCACCACCAGCGCATGCCCGCAGCCCTTGCAGTAGGGGAGCTTGGCGTTGGGCGCCAGGTATAGGTCTTCCGCCGTCACACTATCACCCCCCGCACGGGCGCAGGCGATCTCACTCGGGGAAATCAGTTTGCCGATTTTATTGATCCCATAAACCCGCTTGCCGGAAAGAAAAGGAGCCAGCGCAGCACGATATTGACCGGTTAAGTTTTCCTCGGCGACAAACACGGTTTCTACCCCTGCCGCCGCCGAATCGAGCCAGCGACGGGGGATGGGAAACAGACTTTGAATCTGAAGGAAGGAAATTCGTGAACCCTCGCTCCGCAGGCTGCGGATGGCCTGGCGAGCGGCACGCGCCGTCACACCATAACTAATCAGCAGGCAACGCGCGTCCGGATCGAGGTCCGGCTTGACCAGGGCCATTTCCTCGGCATGCGCATCGATCTTGCGCTGCAAGTGCTGAAGCATTTTGATGACTTGGGGAGAATTCCTAAGCACGCGCCCGCCGCGGTCATCGCCCGATCCCGTTACCGTGACCTTGATTTCTCCACCCACCGCCGCGAAGGGCGGGACACCGCCGAGCTCATCGAAGTCATAGGGCGCATAGTCGGCACGGGCCCCGGCGCTCTTCCGATTCACGAGCCCAGGGATTTGTAAGGCATCCTCTTGAACGACCTCCGAGGTCATGCCCACTTCCTTGTCCGACAGGAGTACCACGGGCGTGCGCAGCCTCTCCGACCAGTTGAAAGCATGGAGCGCGAGTTCATAGCATTCGGCCGCGTCGCTGGGGGAGAACATCGGTAAGGTATAGCCGCCGGAGGTGGAAAACCCGGCCAGCCCGACGTCACCTTGCGCGCCTTGAGTGGCACCTCCATTGGTCGATCCCAGCCTTTGGACGAGAGCCACCACCACCGGGGTTTCCGTCATGAGGGCATACTGGATGGTCTCAATCATCAACGCCCACCCAGGTCCGGAGGTCGCTGTCATCGCCTTCAGGCCACGCAGGCTCGCCCCCACGCAATAACAGAGCGCGGAGATCTCATCAGGAGCAGAGAGGGCCAGGCCCCCGCGCATTGGCAATTCATCCATCATTACTTCATAGATTTCGGACGCCGGTGCGATGGGATAACCGGCGAAGAAACTGCAGCCAGCAGCCAGCGCCCCTTCGGCGAGCATCTGATTTCCAGAACAAAGACGTCGTATCATCCCCGTGGCTCATGCCTGGATGGAGCAACAGGGATGCCAAGATGGGGGGTGCTGGGGTCGGCCTAACCCATTGGAATATTGGATGTTAGTCGTTACTCGCGGAAACCTGCACCGATATTCAGAGACAAAAAGAGCCAGAAGACACGGTCATGGGGTGAAATCCACCACGCTGCAAGAGGATGAATCGGACAAAAATCCCAATAGCTCCAGACTCGGAGGTCATGGCATTACGTAAGGTCTTTATAATCCACAAAGATGGGGCTACGAAGGCGAGAATCGTACGTATGCGGGAATCGTACCCACGTAAAAGAGGGGATCAATCGATGGTAGGGGCCAAATAACCTGACGACCACGAGCGCATACGACAATAACAACTGAAAGCGCACCGTGAGCCAGAGCATCCGCCAACTCATCATCGAGTCGGCCCCTGGAGCTTCGCCGGGTACCAGTTCAGGTGACCGTACTAAATCCTTGAATGAGGCTTGTAAAGCTTTCAGCCAGTGTAGGGCCAGTTGTTTGCGCGCGCCCGCCAGGGAATCCGCCAGCACGGGGAAAGCCAGATCTTCGCGCAACCAACGAGCATCGGAGGGATCGAAAATACGTTCGGAGAGGTCGAGCGAGCGTGCGTTCCCGAGATACGGGGCGCGGTGGTCCTTGTCGATTATACTCCCGTTGGTCTCTTCAGAACGGGTTCTGGTGAGCAACCCCAGGATCAGGATGAGGAAGGCGATGGCAATGGTAACGTAGGTTAGGGTTATCATTTGTGTAGGAACCTGGAAAGGGCATTATTGAAACGTGTAAGTTCGAGAACCAATCCTTCCGAGTCGCTATCGGCGGCTATTGGGACCGTGCGTGTTTCCGGCATGGGCGCAAGATTCCAAAGCGCACCCGTCCAGACCAGCAAACAGAGCGTGTAAGCAACGGGCGACATGACCCAAAGAATACCGCTGTACAGGTTTCCGAACTGTTTATCGCACGCGAAATTGGCGATGTTCACGCCAACATAGATCGAGAATCCTAACATCAGGCCCGCAACGTTTCTGCCCAGCTTAAGACCAAAGTGGCGGGCGGCGTAGAAGAGAGCGGCGAGAATAATGGCCTTAGTCAAGGATGCCCGCAATGCAAAATCGAGGAGCGCCGGGCGCATGCCGTGGGACGATAGGATTGCTGGCAACACGTAGGCGAGACCGAGCGCGCTAGAGAGCAGAACGGTGAGCGAGCGCCCCAGATTACGGATGGCGCGGAAGGGTTGGAAGATATGGTCCGAGATCTCCACGAGCACCGCGAACTCCACTACGATGCTAAGCACATACGAAAGCCAGTAAACTGAAGCATGAGAACTCGGCCGTGTCCAATAAACGAAGTATCCCACAACCGTGCTACAGAGCACATAAACGAGATACGAGTAAAAGAGCGGAAAAAGCTTTGCACACCCGTCCCGCGCCCCCCTCAAGATGAGCAGAGCGCACAGGCCAAGTCCGCCGAAGCTCGTTGCGAACCCAAGTAGATGCATACGCCTATTCGGGATGGGCAGACCGCGTGTCCCGCTTCTGCCCATCCTCGAATAGAAGAAAACTTACGCTGACGGGGGCTGGGGCATCGGGCCTAACCCTTCCGGATTCCTGGAGAAGTTTAGCATAGAGGTTACCTCCTTTCCAGCGCAATTATCTGCACTAAAGTACCGGGTACCAATTAACCAATTAATATTTCAAGGATGTTTGATGGGAGCCGGGTTCAGTCCAAACTGGGGCAGGGCTGCTTGCTCATTGACCAAACTGCACAATGCTCTATCACCACGGCAAAATCCCCCCCTTCTCCTGCCAGACCGGGGCCTCAGAAAAGCTTGCTGACGTTGCGGAGAAGCGTTAGACGGAATAACTTAGAGGGACTTGCGATTCCGTCCCCCAACCTGCCAAGATGTCCGAAAATCCGATGGGACCGTAACAATAACATATTACTTGTAGGATATCACTATATAGTGGGTTGTATATTGTGTCGTTATATTCAAATAAATATTCGGAAATTAGATTAAGAAAGTTTAAGCCCACTAAGATTTCTACGCTTTTTCCGAGACTGCGCTCGGAAAAAGTGGCCCCTGCTGGGGCAATTGAAAAACGAGTCCGACGCGTGTAGTGTTCGCGTTCATGATCAACGAACTGAGTACTTACTACGCCGA
>Ga0326728_10003577_pt1 | contig 47827 bp, 43 predicted proteins | sample MB3enrmetagenome_FD_207602 | JGI IMG/M metagenome (GOLD analysis project Ga0326728, IMG submission 207602) | Lab enriched peat soil microbial communities from McLean, Ithaca, NY, United States - MB31MN | ecosystem: Environmental > Terrestrial > Soil > Wetlands > Peat | place: USA: New York...
GGTTCTCCATCCCTATCCCCACTTGCGGTTTGACGCCAAGCATCTGCGGTAGGAGCCGTATGCGGTAGCACTGCTTGTACGGATCTGTGCGGGGGGCGCTGGGCAACCGGCGTCCCTACCGCAACACGGCAGGCGACCGTTCGGATAGTCCTATGCGGGGCGTTTTCCGGAATTCTGCTCGGCGCATTCACAGTCGCTGCAACCGCGCGTGATGTTGTCCCGGCCCATGGCCTCTGGGTCTGGAAAAGCGCGTCAGTCTTGGACGCGCCGGGAAGTGCGGAGCGGCTGTCGCAATTCTGCCAATCGGAGGTCATCAACGAAGTGTATGTTTCGGTTTCGCCGCTAGGCGACGCTTCGATGGAAGGCCGCCTCGTTCGCCTTGTCGCTCTTCTCCACCGATCGAACATCCGAGTGGAAGCTCTGCTTTCAAGCATCGACGCCGATGAACCCGGCAGTCACCGCGAAAAGCTCCTGGATCATGCTCAGGAAATCATACGGTTTAATCAGCGCCACCCCACGCAGAAATTCGACGGAATTCATCTCGATATCGAACCGCAACAACGGCCGGAAAACAAAGGTCAGGGTAACCTTCGATTTCTTCCCGGCCTCGTGGATGCCTATCGCGCAGTGCGCGCCCAGGCGGAAGGCGCGCGCCTGACCGTCAACGCCGACATTCAGAACAAAGTTCTCAAGGGCGACCTTGCTGAGCGAAGGATGCTCTTATCGTCGCTGCCCAGGTTTACCCTGATGCTCTACGAACTGAGCAGCCCCAACGACGGAGAGAGTGTGGAAACAAAAACTGAGAAACTCCGCGCCGCCAGCCAGAAGTTCCTTGCCATGGCCTACGACGGATTAGGTGATTCGAACCTCGCGAAAATGGTGATCGCGCTTCGCACTCCCGATTACGGCGCACTCCTGCCCCGGATGCTCGAAACCTTGGACGACGCGAATCACTCGAACCCGCACTACCAGGGATGGGCGCGACATTCCTACAACGACTCTCTCGACGCAGCGCACTAGGATCCTCAAAAGGTGCGCGCCATGCTCTACAGGCCGTCACAAGCTGCCGATCTCCCCGCCATGACTCACATCCGGGCTCGCGAATGGGGAAACCTCGAGTACTGGATGAACCGCATCTCCGGTTACCTGGACGGTGGATCCAACCCGCAAAATGCGCTGCCGCCTCGAACTTGTTACGTCGCGGTAGATGAAAGTTCGCTGGTGGGGTTTGTGGCCGGCCACCTTACCCGGCGTTATGGCTGCCAGGGTGAGTTGGAGTGGATCAACGTCCTTCCGGAACGACGCGGCGCAGGTATAGCCTCTGAACTGCTGCGCCTGCTGGCAGGTTGGTTCGTTGAACAAAAGGCGTTCCGAGTGTGTGTGGATGTGGAGCCGTCGAACGCCGTGGCGCGCACCTTTTATACGCGTCACGGAGCCGAAACGCTGAACGCGCATTGGCTGGTGTGGAACGACATCCGCCACGTTTTAGGGAAGCCATCGTGATGATCTGCGCCCCACCGGTTCGCGGCGTAGGGACGGCCTCTCTGGCCGATCCGGGCAAACACAAGGATTGCCCCTTCAAGATTTCTACTTCAGCGCCTTAACAAGGTCGCCGCTGAGTGTGGTTGGGCACCAATACTTCTCAATATACTCGATGACCAACTCGGTTCCCTCCGCGTGCGTGACGTGAGGCCGCGAGCGGGGATTGTACATGGCATCGGTGAGATCGCGGACCAGCACGCAGGAGATCCCCCAGTTGGTCATCTGTTTGATGGCGAACGTGCGATTCAGAATGCACATGTTGGCATGCACGCCCATGACGAAAAGATTCTTGATGCCCTTCTGTTCGAGGAGGCTGTAAATCTCTCCGCCGTTATCCGAGATCACATCATTTGCCTTAATGGATAACAGTGGATTCTCACGCGTCCAGGCCTGGTGCTCCGTGTTGCCCGGAGTGTCGCAACCCCCATCGGAATCGTCAATGGGCAATGCGGGCGAACTTAAACCCAGGCTCGTGGGAGGAGTCACGGGTGTAAGGAGCCGCATCACGCGGCGCTGGGGATAGTCTTTGTAGAAATCCATCGTATCCGAAGGCGCATGAACGACCAGAATTCCGGCGGCCCGGCACACCTCGAGAACCGGGTCCATTTTGTGCGCCAACGCATTAACTCGCCGAGTCGCGCCCGCGCACCAATGGTTGTCCCACATGTCGCAGATGACGACGGCGGTCTCTCGCTTTGAAAACACGCTCTCAAACCGTGCCGCTTCCCAGACGTTGCTTCCCTTGAAGGGCTGCACCTGAGTCCGCAGCGGCAAGCGAAAGCGCTCTCCTTGGGATGCGGAATCGCTCGCCCGGAACATGTGGTCGGGACACATGCATAACGCCGCAATCATGACCACCCAGCCTCCTATGTCAACGCACCGCTTTATGCAGATCTCAGAATTGAACATGGCGTGCCTCCTGCCGGAACTCCAGTTCGTGCGGAGACCCGGCCTGCAAGACGCAAGGTACTCGCCGCGAAGCTGACGGCCGGTTGCCTCGGCGGCGCCGGCAGCTTCGATCACACCTCAATTCTAATGCTGTTCGAGTGGCGCTGGGGACTTCCGCGCCTGACCGCCGGTAGGCCGAGGTTTCGGGCTGAAAGGCACGCTCTACTCTGACTGGCCGGGCTGTTGGTTTTCCTATCCACTGATGGTGTGAGTGGCAAGTTCGACGGTCACAGTATCGTCCGGCGTCTTGGTGGTTCCGCCGTCCGACTGCGGATGAAATTCTATGGTCATCGTCTGTGCGTTCACCACGATGCGCAGGTAACCGTAATCGGTATCATCGTAGCTCTCGAGCGTCAGGGTGCTGTCAATCGGATACGGCGTACGATAGTTTGAACTCATCTTGACCAGCGGCGCATGTCCCCCGCAGCCGGCCACCACGTAAGGAATCTGGTAATTATTCACGACTCGTGTGAAGCGCTGGTAATTGTGCACATGGCCGGAAAGCGCCGCGTGCGGCCAGACTCCTGCCGCCGTGCTCGCGCTGTCGATATCCTGGAGCATCAGCGGACTGCCCCCGTGCTCGGCCCCACCCGTGTAGGGCGGGTGGTGCGTGGCGATGATCACGGCGCCCGTGAAGTTGTCGCTCTTCACGCGCTCCAGCGCTGTTGTCAGGAACGTGATCTGCCGCTCGTCCAGCGTAGGATAGGTCCCATTCTGGTCGGAAATAACGCCGGGATCCTCCAGCACGTTCGTGTAGACTCCCAGAATTCGCGCAAACGGCGTCTCGAACGTGTAGTAAACACCCGGTTGCGTCATCGTGGTGCGCACCAGACCGCCGGCGTCAGGCGCAGGAACCGGCGCCGCGGTGCAGAAGTTCGCAAGGTAGGCAGCGAGGCTGGCCGCCGGATCGGCGGGGTACACAATGCCGTCGTGGTTTCCAGGAATTCCAATGATCGGCGCCGGATACGACCGGTAGGGCTCGTAGAACTGGTCGTAATAGTAGGTTGCCTCGCCGAAGTAATAGACCAAATCACCCAGATGATAGAAGAAAGAAGGTACGTCCGCGGGGTTCGTCTCCGTGAAGTCGGAAACCATCTTATCGGCAACCAGAGACTGTGTGGTTGGTCCTTCCGCACTGCCCGTGTCGCCCACCGCGTGAAAGACGATCTGGCCTGACTGCTGAATCGTCTGTGTAATGCTCGCTCCCTGGCTTCCGTAGATGGTGGCCAGCGTCAGGATCGGCTCCGCCCCTGAAGTGGAGGGCTGCGGAACAGGCTGCACGCCTGCCACGTCCGGCTCTTTCTGGTCGGTGACTGGATCTTTGAATCCCGTAGGATCGGGCGACGGCGTCGGCTGCGCGAACACGGGTTGCCCGATTCCCGGAGCTGATGATGCCCTTCCGCCCGGTCTACCAGTTCCGGAGCGGCCTGTGCCGGGCATACCCGCGCGCGCTCCGGGTTTGCGATGCGACGGGCGACCGATGCGTTTAGCCATTGTCCGCCTCCTCCAGCGACGAAAGCTCCCGCGGTTAATTGTGAAATTGTCGACCTACGCCCTGAAACAGCTATGATAGCACACACCAACACTGTCTTCCCCCAGGACACCGAGGTGAGAAGTGTGAGGAAATCTGCAATGTGTCATCCTGAGCGAAGCGAAGGATCTCTGTAGTTGTTCGTAAATCGATCTGTCATACGAAACTGCGGAGATCCTTCGCTTCGCTCACGATGACAGGCGGCTGGTTTCTCACACCTTCTAACTTAAGGTTGGCGCACACGTCCACGAACTTCCAACCGACATCTATCTGAGGGAAATCCGGCCTCAGCAAATTCTATCTTTTGACACGGACAACGTTGGAATAGGCTGATTCGCCAGCATCGTTGAGGGCTCGAACCCGGTAGGACGCACCCTGGCGCCTGCCGGGAGCCCCCGCCGGCCGGGATCGAGCCTCAGCGCGGGAGGCTCACCAGCCCTTCGCCATACTTGTCATGGTGCCGCACCCAGGCCATGGTGTTTTTCAGCCCTTCCTCATTGCGCCCTTTCGGCGTCAGATCGATGAAGTTGTAGGCTCCCACCAGAATATCCAGGCCGCGCGCATAGGTTGAATAGGTATGAAACACCTCGCCCGCCGCGTCCTTGTAGAACACACTCAGCCCCGGCCGCTCCTCCGACGGAAACGTCTGCATCTCGTAGTTGTACAGCACCTTCTCGTCCGCCTTTTGCCCCGGCTCCTGCGACACCTGGTAATCCACATTGAAATCCGTGCCGTTTGACGACACCCACTTAAATCCCCATCCCATGCGCTTTTTGAAAGCCTCGATTTCCGCGAGCGGCGCCCGCGAGACCGCCAGCAGCGTGATATCCCGCGCCGCCAGGTGCACGCGCAGTCCGTCGAAATGGTCCGCGATAAACGAGCAACTCGGGCAGCCTTCTTTCCATCCCGGCCCCAGCATGAAGTGGTAGATGATGAGTTGGCTCCGCCCTCCGAAGAGCTCCGCCAGCGTCTCCTTCCCCTTTGGCCCGTCGAACACGTACTGCTTCTCCACCTTTTCCCACGGCAACTCTCGCCGCGCACGGCTCAGCTCATCCCGCAGCCGCGTAAATTCCTTCTCCTTCTTCAGCAGTTCCTTCCGCGCCGCCACCCACTCGGCCGGCGACACGACTTTCACTTGCTTCATCATCGGCGTTGCCATTGTCGTATCTCCTTTGGATAAATTTAGCGATGCCGTTCCGCACCGGCCGCGCCATCTTGCCGATCCCTTGCCCGGCGCGGCTGGGAGGTCGGGAATCCTCCTTCCGCCTTTCGTTTCACTCCTCGCCTGCTCCCCAGAATCCGCAGCGCAATCGCAGTTGCGCCGCCTGACGTCGTCACTCCTGCCACGGCCAGCGCCGCGTTCGCAATGCACATCGGACAGATCATCGCCCACCTCCTTGGCGATCGAATCGCAGAAGGTAGCGCGGAGGTGAGCGAAGTATGCTCTCCTCCGCGGTTCTTTCATGCGGATTCAACGCCCGCTCGTCCTCGATGCGTGCACGGGACGAGCCGCAGAGGAATTCTTCGGCTGACGGATACCTCTGCGCTACTTTTTCTCCGCGCGCTGCTTCGCCCGCTCGAGGATGTGCTTCCATCCCTCGGCGACTCCCTTCCGAAAGTCGTCCGAAATCACTCCCAGCGCGAAATGATGAAACTTGATCAACGTGCCGCCCGGCTCCTCGCTCAGCCGGTATTGCACGTTCGACGCGACGGCGTACGACATCATCAGGGGCCCGTAAAACTCCAGCAGCGTCGGCCGCTTGATCGCCTGTACGTGCGCCCACAGATGCCCGTTTCCGTCGCCCAGGTCGCGGTACCACCGCCCGCCCGGCCAAGCCTCGATCTTCAACAGCAGGGGCTTGTTCTCCGCACCCGTCATGCCTGAGCTCAACTCCTCGAGCAGCGCTGCGAACGTCACTTCTGTCGTCGCCTTCACATGAATTTCCTCGATAATGCTCAGCGTCAAATCCTCAACCTTGGGAACCGCCATTGCCGTGCTCATGTTTCCTCCTTTTGTTAATTTGATCTTCGCAAATCTCTGTGAATGCCTGGTGATCTCCTAATTTGATTCCTTTGCAGGTTCAAACTCCTGTTCCGAAAACCCGTTGTCATTCTGAGCGACTCTCGCGTTGTCATTCTGAGCGCAGCGAAGAATCTCGCCCTGTCCTTTGCTCCTCAGTCGGCCCAATCCCGTTGTCATTCTGAGCGCAGCGAAGAATCTCGCCCTGATCTTCGCTCCGCTCAGAATGACAGTATTCAGACGTTTTTCCGCAGCCTGTAAAGCCCCGATTTGAATACTTCGAATGCCCTGTTAGACGCTTCGGCCCCGGCGCTGGGCCAAACCTTGACTACGATGCCGAGTCGCCTTTGTGGGCCCCCGCCTCCGCCATCTTGGCTTCGGCCCGCTCTTTCACTCGGCTCAAGGTGTGCCGCCAGAACCGCTCGAATTCGCCGGCCCACTCGTGCAGCGGACGAATCGCCGCGGCATTCGTTCGGTAAAGCTTCCGCCGCCCCTCCCGGCGCATCCGCACCAGGCCCACCTCGCGCAGCACCCGCAAGTGCTTCGACACCGAGGGCTGCTCCATTTCCAGCGCCGCCACGATGTCGGTCACGGGCCGCTCCCGGTCCGCCAGAAACACCAGAATGTCGCGGCGCCGTGGCTCGGCCACCGCGTTGAACGCATCCGAATTGGTCGCCGCCCTCGCCATCACCGCATGATATATTCCCATATCAGCATGTGTCAAGCGGAAAATCCAGGCTGATATCGATAAGCCGGCATCTCTCGCCCGAGCCGCTGCAATACCAACCCGGCTTCGCAGCCCGCGAAGCCGGCATCTCTTCTTCGAGGCGTTTCGATACCGTCCCCACTTCGTAGCCCGCGAAGCGGGCGAAAGATCGTAGCCCATGGCGCAAGCCGTGGGTGAGGAATTCGCGTAAAATCCCCCTAAGCCCCGGAGGGGCGAAAGAACATGTCACACACCTACACGAACCTCTTGACGCATGTTATCTTTAGCACCAGAGACCGAGAGCCTCTTATCACCGCCGTGCTTCATGACGATCTACTCGCCTACGTGGGCGGAATCGTGCGCGAGATTGGCGGTGCGCTCCGGGCCGCGAACGCCAGACCCGACCACGTGCACCTGCTCTGCTCGTTGCCGCCGGTCGTGGCGATATCCGACGCCGTGCGGTTGGTAAAAACCAATTCGTCTCGCTGGGTGCATCGCGAAAGGCGGCTTGTCGGTTTCGATTGGCAAACCGGCTACGGAGCATTCAGCGTCAGCCATTCGCTGGCGCCATCAGTTACGCGATATATCGGTGACCAAGAGAAGCATCACCGCCGCATGACTTTCCAAGAGGAATTGATCGCCTTTCTAAAAAAGAACGGCATCCCTTACGATGAACGTTACATTTGGTCGTGATTTCTTTCGCCCCTAAAGGGGCTTGGGGGGTGCGGGCCGATCGTCCCACGGCTTGCGCCGTGGGCTACGATCTGTCGCCCGCTTTGCGGGCTTACAATGCATTCGATAAATCTACGCGCGATACCAGACTGAGCCGGTAGCGCGGAGGTGGGCGCAGTTTGCCCTCCTCCGCGGCTCTTCCTTGGGAGTACGTCTCCGGCCGATGTTGCTGCGCCCACGTACCCGCCCGCGGGGACGGCATGCCGGCCCCCACAACGTGTTTCGTCAGCAACCGGGCGCGGGCTCATTTGCAGCTATCCGTCGCGCAGAGATTTCGGCTGAAGAAAGGCACGACATAGTTTTGAAAGCGAACGGCGAGGCCGCTGGTATGGGTGCCGTGATAAATCTCAAAGCTATTGGCTATGCCATAGGTGTCGAGTACTTCGTGCAGTTTGATCGTGTCGAATCTCAGGCCGTCCTGATCGCCTATATCGATCGCAATAGCTCGATATTGGCGCAAGTTGTCAACGTATTGGTCGATGAACGCCAGAGGCGCATTGGCCGCCCATTTGGCAATCACCTCGGGCCGGGGCTCACCGTCTTTCACGGGCAGGTCAAGGTAGAGCGGCGGGTTTTTCGGGTCGGGCGACCACGCCGCGGCTGAGGCGAGCCGCGCCTTGGCGAAGAACGACAGGCCAGCCGCATCGGCAGGGGTCTTAACCGACGCCACTTCCTTCTCCGCCGATTCCATCGCCTTCTGCCTCTCGGGATTTGACGACCCGGAGCCCATGGGCGAGAGGCAACACGGACTCATGATGTAGAGGCTGCTGAACACGTCAGGGTGCTTCATTCCAATGCGAGCCGTGCCGTAACCGCCCATGGAGTGGCCCGCCAAGCCCCGGCTACCGCGGTTAGGAATCGTGCGATAGTGAGCGTCAATGTAGGCCACCACGTCGTGGGCGATAAACTTCTCATAATCGCCCGTCGTGACGGAACTGGAATACATGGACCCGCCGTAAACGGTGTACGAGTCGGGCAGCACTACAATCATTTCCTGGCTGCCCTTGGCCCAGGCTCCCTCCATCGTTTGGGGCGCACCAATGTCGTGGGTAAACCACTCCGCCTTGTCGGTAAATCCGTGCAGAGCATAAACCACCGGGTAGCGGCGGTGCTTCTCCTTGGTATAGCTCGGGGGCAAAAATACGACCGCTTCGCGATCGACCGCATCCCCTTCCAGATTACCTTCGAGTGACGTGCCGCGAATCTTGGTGTGCTCAACCAATGCAGGCTTCGCTCCCGGCACAACGGGCGGAACCTCCCTTGCGTCCTGGGCCAGGCCCCCCTGAGCGGCTAGGGCGATGATGATGGCTATGCCTGCAATTCTCCATTTGGCCGCATGCTCCCTGCTTTGAAATTGCCTGTCATTCTGAGCGAAGCGAAGAATCTCGCCCTGGTCTTTCCGGGTCGGTCTGCCCGACGCAGTGCGAGATTCTTCGCTTCGCTCAGAATGACATTTCATGGTTTCTGGGTGCCCGTCAGCAGACGGACATGAATGACTGCTAAGAATACGCTTAATCATGCTCACCCCCCATTTGTTCAGTCCAGTTTTCACGCTAGCCGGTGCGCTCCTGAGGTTCCCTGTCGTTCCCGTACACCTCTTCGCGAATGATACGCTCGGTGGCTTCGTTCAGGTATTCGTCGAGGACCAACTTTATTTCACGGAACTCCGGCCAAAGCACGCTGTCCACCAGGGAGGGCCGGGCGCGCAGCATGACCGTGGTGTATCGCTGACCCTTGTAGCGGTAGGGTTCGAGGCCGTGGCGGCGGCAAAGGGCCGTGAACAGCCGCCGTTGCCAGCGGTCGGGCAGCGCGAATTTGTACTCGACCGGCTGCTCGCGGGGCTTCGCCGCGGCGAGCGCCTGCCTGACCCGGCCCATGGCCGCCGCGGCGGCCTCGCGTTCTCCCGGCGTCTTTGCGCCTTCGAAGAGGGCGTAGATCTTGCGCAGCTTTTCGCGGAGTTCGGCTTCTGTGGTCATTCGTGTACGCGGGTAAGGATACGCGAAAACGTCACACAGGCGCAAATCTCGTGGCACCGCTCGATTCCTGGGGTCAGCCTGGCGTGCATGCGCTGGGGACATTTTCGGGAATGTCCGCCTGTTTTTTTCGCATTTTCCGCTTGACAAGCCTGGGGACCTATGATAGCCTATTACAGTGGTCATATTCGGGACATATTGTTGCAGTTGGCCGCCGCGGGGCGCCAAGGCGCAAGGGAAACCGGAAGCTCCCGGGTATGGGGGAATGTAGAGAACTACAAAAAATGAAAAATAGTGGGAACGAAGCTAAGAAGTGCCTGAAAACAAAGCACATCACTTTTTTAAGTGCTGCAAATTGTGTGCGTTTTGCGCGCAAGTTAGCGCAAAATAGAGCCTGAATGGAGCAAAAAGAGCGCATTTTGCGGAAACGAACTGAAAACTCGCAGGCGCAAGCCGAGGACGGAACAATGACAAGTAGTCGGCTACAAATTGCCGCTGCGTGGCGCTGTAGCGCTGACCTTCAGCTCAGCAAACCGCAGGGGCGGCCCTCGTGGCCGCACGGGCAGCCGCGAGGGTTGCCCGCTTCAAATTCGCGGAACAAAGCGAGAATGTTATTGAAAACAAAGGACCGCTGAGGAAGACATGCAAATCAGAAGCTGTAAAGAAATCGAGCTCTCCACCGCAAGCGCTGAGACGCAGGGAAGAGCACTTTTCTTTTCGATCCTCCGTGCCTCTGTGCCTCCGTGGTTCAAATCTTCGCCGAACAAAGCGAGAATGTCTATGAAAACAAAGGACTGCTGATCAAGGAATCTCGTGGCCAACCAATTCTTCCGGAAGAAGAGCATCGACAAGCTCCTGGCGGACGCGGACGCGCCCGGCCACCAACTGCGCAAGACTCTGGGGCCATGGTCGCTGACCGCGCTGGGCATTGGCGCCATCATCGGGACGGGAATCTTCATCCTGACCGGAACGGCCGCAGCGGGAGAGGTGCTGGAAGTGCGGTCCATCCTGAAAGCCCCGCTGCTGGACGCGCTGCTGCACGGGACAAAGGCTCTGGGGATGGCGGGGAGGCCCGGGGCGGGGCCAGGCATAGCTCTCTCATTCCTGATGGTGGCCTTTGTCTGCGCTCTGGCGGGACTGTGCTACGCCGAGTTGGCCTCCATGATCCCTATCGCCGGGAGCGCCTACACCTATTCCTACGCAACTTTGGGCGAAATCGTGGCCTGGATTATCGGCTGGGACCTCATCCTCGAATACGCCGTGAGCAACATGGCGGTGGCGGTGGGCTTCTCCGCTTACGTGGACAGCCTGCTGCGCGGCTTTGGGGTGAATCTGCCGCCCAAACTGATGCAGCCCATGATTATGGGCGGAAAAGCCACCGGAGCTTATTTTAACCTCCCGGGCTTTTTGATCGTGATGATCCTCACCGTGATTCTGGTGATCGGGATCCGGGAGAGCGCGGGCGCCAACAACCTGATGGTCGGGGTGAAGCTCATTGCCATCCTGGTTTTCATCGTCGCCGCCTCGCGATTCATCCACGTCTCAAACTGGAAGCCCTTCATGCCCAACGGGTTTCAGGGAGTGCTCACGGGAGGGGCGATCGTCTTCTTCACCTATATCGGATTCGACTCGGTCTCGACGGCCGCGGAAGAGTGCCGGAACCCCCAGAAAGACGTTCCTATTGGGATCATCGCTTCGCTGGTGATCTGCGCAGTGCTCTATGTTTCCGTGGCGTTGGTCCTGACCGGAATCCAGCAGTGGCCGACCTTGCGCAACGCCGCGCCCGTGGCCAATGCGCTGGTGGCGATCGGGCTTCCCAACATCATGAAGTGGGTGAGCATCGGCGCTCTGATGGGAATGCTCAGCTCGTTGCTGGTCTTCCAGTTGGGCCAGGCGCGGGTGTGGTTCGCCATGTCGCGCGACGGGCTGCTGCCGCGGGTTTTCTCGAAAGTACACCCGCGCTTCCGCACGCCGCACGTCAGCACCTGGGTGGCGGGCTTCTTTGTGGCCATTCCCGCCGGCATCTTTGACATCGGCACGCTGGCCGACCTCTCCAATATCGGAACTTTGTTCGCCTTCATCCTGGTGTCGCTGGGAGTGCTGGTGCTGCGCCGCACTCAACCCGAGCGCCGCCGGTCTTTCCGTACGCCGTGGGTACCCGTGGTTCCGATTCTCGCCATCCTCTGTTGCCTGGTCTTGATGGCCAGCTTGCCGATCGAAACTTGGGTGCGCTTCGTCGTGTGGCTGATCATTGGGCTCGTCATCTATTTCGCCTACAGCCGGCATCGCAGCGAGTTTGGGAGAAGACCGAGGGTGGAAGTTCCCATTGCCAAAGCGGCGGTTGGCGCTTCCTAGCGGTCGAGGCGGGTCCGAGGCGGGGTGAAAAGACGCTGCGGCGGTATGGACATTATGTCAGTGTCTCCCCCTCCCTCCCAACCCCTCCCTTCTTGCAACTCTTTTGCGATAAGCGGGTTTACTTCTCTTTAACGCCCTGCCTCTTTTATTGCTGTTCTGGAACGCCTTTTGCCCTATAATGCGGTGCCATGTCACTTACCGCGAAGTTTGACTCACCCAGCCTTTACGAAGCAGATCGGCAAGCCAACCTGAAAATCCTATCCATTCTCGGGGGTTGGGAGATCCGCCGCTCGTTCAATCAAATCGGTATCCATGCCGGCGACCGGATTCGGGTGGTCTGCCGGGCGCCCTTCGGCGGTCCGCTGGTCATCGACAACCGGGGGACGCAAGTTGCAGTCGGTAAGCAACTGGCTCAGAAGATCAAGGTAGAAGTCCTGCCGTGAAGGTCGCTCTCGTCGGCCAACCCAATTGTGGCAAAAGCACCCTGTTTAACGCTGTCGCAGGCTATCGCTCTCTCACCTCCAACTTTGCCGGCACCACCGTCGAGTACACCCACGGCCAGGCGCGGGTAAACGGCACGGTCGTTGACCTGGTTGACATGCCCGGCCTCTATTCCCTTACGCCCACTAATCCCGTTGAAGCCGTCGCCCGCCAATGCCTTTTGAGCGGCCAGTGGGATGCGATCATCAACGTCATCGACGCTTCGCAACTGGCGCGGAGCCTGGAATTGACGCTCGAACTGAAGGACCTTGAAGCGCCCATGGTCGTCTGCCTCAATATGATGGATGAGGCGGTGCGCAAGGGCATCCTCATCGATTCCAGGGCGCTCTCCGCCGCCCTCGACGTTACCGTTGTCGAGACGGTCGCGGCACGCGGCCAGGGAATCCTCGATGCGTTCCGCACCGCGCTGAGAATGTCTCAGCAATCCTCGCAGCTAAGTTGGCAACCCTTCATCTATGCGCCGGAAGTCGAAGACATCGTCGCGCGCTTGGCGCAGAAGATCGCGGGTTGCAGGACGAAAAGTGAGAGCCCTGATCGCGGGGACAACGCATTCGATTCCGAACCGGCTGTCATTCCGAGCGGAGCGAGGAATCTTGCCCTGGATTCTCGGGGAATGACCCAGAGCGACATTCCTCACGGAGTTTACCCTGAGCGGACCTCAGAGATTCTTCGCTGCGCTCAGAATGACAAGCGGAGGGCTCGGAATGACCCTGCAATTTCCGTCGCAGTTGCCACTGAAATGGCCCCGGCGGAGTCAGTCGCGACGTTTCCCCCCGCTCGTTTCGGGGCTCTGCAGCTGCTCCAGAGCGATCCCCAAGCGTTGGCGCAACTCCCCCCCCCTGCAGTCGCAGCGGCCGTGCGGCAGGCACAGGACGAAATCACGCGCCTCCTGGGTCAGCCCGCGGATGCCGCGATCTCCTCAGCGCGGCACGCCGCTTGTTTAAACCTGTTCGAGAGTGTGGCCCGCGTCACACATCCCCGCAGGGACTGGCGCGAACAAGTCGACCGTTTGGTGATGCATCCGGTCTGGGGATATGCGGTGCTGGTGCTGGTCTTCCTGGGGATCTTTCAGTTGATCTTCACGGCAGGCAAGCTCTCCGAGGACCGCATCCTGGGTGTGTTTAATGCCCTCCTCGCGGCGATGACCCGTCACATGGACCCGCACAGCCTGGTGATGGCGGCATCGAAAGGAGCGCTGCTGGGGACGGCTGGCGCCGTCGCCATTGTTTTGCCTTACTTGCTGCCCTTCCTGGTGTGCCTCGCCGTGCTGGAAGACCTCGGATACCTCTCTCGAGTGGGATACCTTATGGACGTCCTGATGCACCGCCTGGGGCTGCATGGCACGGCGACCTTGCCCGTGCTCCTCGGATATGGGTGCAGCGTTCCGGCGGTGATGGCGACGCGCATCCTGAGTTCGCGGCGCGACCGGTTCATCGCCACCATGCTCTGCGTGCTGGTCCCCTGCTCGGCGCGCATGACGGTGATCATGGCCCTGGTGGGTGTCTACCTTGGCCCTTACTACGCGCTCGGTATCTACGCTTTGAATCTCCTGGTGGTGGTGCTGGCCGGCCACATTCTGGCCCTGATCTGGCCGGAGATCTCTCCCGGGATGTTGATGGAAGTGCCGGCCTTTCGACTGCCCGCGCTGAAAGTGGTCCTGATGAAGACCTGGTGGCGGCTGCGCGAGTTTGTGCTGGTGGCGTTCCCACTGCTCGTGGCGGGCAGCGCGGTTTTAAGTCTGATCGAGTTCTATGGATGGCAACAGGTCATCAATGCTGCGCTCTCGCCCATGACCACACTGCTCGGTCTGCCCCGCGCGGTCGGCCTGACGCTGATTTTCGGCGTGCTCAGAAAAGAACTCTCTCTCCTCATGCTCATGCAGGCGCTGGGAACCACCAACGTGGCTTCCGTCATGAGCGTTGCGCAAATCCTCATCTTCACCCTCTTCGTCACGTTCTACATTCCTTGCATGGCCACACTCGCCTCCATGTACCGCGAGTTGGGCTGGCGCCTCACCGCTGCCGCCGCCACGGCATTGCTTGTGCTGGCCGTGGGCATCAGCCTCGCCGCGCGCGGTGTCCTGGCGGTTCTCTAATTACAATGGAATATTGCCGTGTTTCTTAGGAGGGTTGGTGTCGCGCTTGGTTTCGAGCATGCGTAAGGCCGTGATCAGTTTGGGGCGGGTGTCGCGGGGCTGAATGACGTCGTCCACCCAGCCGCGTTCGGCGGCGACGTACGGGTTGGCGAAGCGCTCGCGAAACTCCGCGACGCTTTCGCGGCGCAAGGTTTCTGCGTCCTCGGCCTTCTGAAGCTCGCGCCGATAGACGATATTTACCGCGCCTTCCGGTCCCATGACGGCGATTTCGGCGGTGGGGTAGGCCAGGTTGATATCAGTGCGGACATGCTTTGATCCCATCACGCAATAAGCCCCGCCGTAAGCCTTCCGAGTAATGACGGTGATCTTGGGGACGGTCGCTTCGCAGTAGGCGAAGAGCAGCTTCGCGCCGTGGCGAATGATGCCGCCGTATTCCTGTTGCGTGCCGGGCAGGAATCCCGGAACGTCCTCGAAAGTGACGATGGGGATATTGAAGGCATCACAGAAGCGGATGAAGCGCGCGCCCTTGTCCGAAGCGTTGATGTCCAGACAGCCAGCCAACACGGCGGGTTGGTTGGCGACGACGCCCACGCTTTGCCCACCCAGCCGCGCAAAACCCACCACGAGGTTTTTGGCGAAGTGCTCGTGCACATCGAGGAAATAGCCGTCGTCCACGACGCAGTGGATGATTTCCTTGATGTCGTAAGGTTTCTCGGGCTCCACGGGTACCAGGGTGTCGAGAACGGCATCGCGGCGGTCCGCAGGATCCTGGGTTTCAACCCGGGGCGGATCCTCGTGATTGTTCTGCGGCATGAACGAAAGTAACTCGCGGATCAGGGCCAGGCAGTCGGGGTCGTCGTTGGTTACGAAGTGCGCCACCCCGCTTACCGAATTGTGAGTCCTGGGCCCGCCCAAGTCTTCTTTGGTGACGTCCTCGTGCATGACGGTCTTGATGACCTCCGGGCCGGTCACGAACATGTAACTGGTGTTCTGGACCATCAGGATGAAATCGGTGATGGCGGGGGAATAGACCGCGCCGCCCGCGCAGGGCCCCATGATGGCGGAAATCTGAGGGATCACTCCCGAAGCCAGTGTATTGCGCAGGAATATATCGGCGTATCCCGCCAGCGACGCAACTCCTTCCTGAATGCGCGCGCCTCCGGAGTCATTCAGCCCGATGAACGGCGCGCCCACCTTCATGGCAAGGTCCATGAGCTTGCAAATCTTTTCGGCATTCGCTTCGCTCAGCGAGCCGCCGAAAACGGTAAAGTCCTGCGCGAAAGCAAACGCCAGCCGGCCGTTGATGCGCCCGTGTCCGCTCACTACCCCATCGCCGGGAATGCGTTGCTGGTCCATCCCGAAGTCGTGGCAGCGGTGCTCGACCAGCATGTCGATTTCTTCAAAAGTGCCGGGGTCAAACAGCACCTCCAACCGCTCGTGGGCCGAGAGCTTTCCCTCCGCATGTTGTCTGGCCCGGCGCTCCTCACCGCCGCCCGCCTCCGAGCCGGACCGGCGTCGCCGCAGTTCCTCGAGTTTCTCCTGAAAGGTCATGCTGCCCCCAGCCCGCTCCACTCCTCACAGGCGATAATGGAGTTCCCAGGTCGTTTGGGATCGTATTTCACGCTGGCCGTGCGTCCGGTGAAAAACCGGGCGCGCGCGGCAATCTCAGGCAGCGCCGATACGTCCTGGGCGGCCTCGTAGGTTACTCCGGCCACTTCGTAGGAATAAATCACCAGCGGGGTCTTGGATCCCGCCGTCTCGGCTTCCAGCAGATCCACAACTCGGCCTGCCCTGATGCGGCCGCGCTTGTTGATGTCCAGGCGCCGTAGCTTTTCGAGCTCGGCGGGGTCTTTGCGCCGCCAACGCAGGAATACTGCACGCGCCATTCTCCTGCCCAGTTCCCGCAGCCGTGGCGACCATCGCCCCCATGCGAGACGATGCGAGCGGGGCAACGCTTCCCGGCTGTTTCCCGCTTCACCAACAGATGCGCCGGGCGCTGCTTTTTCCGAAGAATGGTCCAACAACGGTTGCGCCTTTCAGCGAGGGATTCGAAAGGCTCGCTCCGAGATTATAACATCTTCGCCTCCCCGCGGGTGCGCGCCCAACTCTGTTCACTTCCGGCGGCCCGGCTTTGGAGCGAGACAGGCGCGCTGACCTGTAGCCGAGGCTGACTTGTCGTGCCACGGCGTGCTCATAAGATCTCCCTTGACACTCTCAACTTATTAGTACTATTTTAATAGTATGAGACCCACAAGCCGCACCTTGACCGAGCAGGAACTCGAAATCATGAAGGTGGTCTGGGGGCTGGAGCGCGCCACGGTGCGCGACGTCTACGAAACCCTTCGCGAACGCCGTAAGATCGCTTACACCACTGTCATGACCATGATGAACATCCTGGCAACAAAGAAGTACTTGAAGAAGCAGGCGCAGGACCGTGCCTACGTCTACCAGGCCACCCGGCCGCGCAGTGAAGTCATCAAAGCCATGGTGCGCGAGTTCGTGGATCGGGTATTCAACGGCTCCGCAGAGCCGCTACTGGTCCATCTGATCAAGGACCGCCGGTTGTCACAAAAAGACCTGGAGAAGATCGCGCGAACCATCGAGGAGGCCGAATGAGCGCCGCGTGGTGGCTGGGGAATCTCGCGGCCTATAGCGTCCAGTTGGCGCTGGTGGTTGCCATGGGCGGCTTGACTGCGGCGTTACTGCGCTTGCGGCAGCCGAGGGTCATGCTGGCCTACTGGCAGGCGTTGCTTGCGGCCTGCCTGCTTTTGCCGCTGCTCGAGCCCTGGAAGCAGTCGGGCTTGGCTCCGACCGGCGGAGTGGCGACCGACGTCAGCACAAAATCCGGAGGTGCGTCATCGCTGGTCTCGTTGGTTCCATTTCCAATCTGGGTATTGCTGCTAATTGCGGCCGGGGTGGGTGTGGGATTGCTGCGGCTGGCGCTGGGACTGTGGCGCCTCAACCACTATCGGCGCGCCGCAGTGCGAATCGCGCCTTTGTCGCGCGCACTCCGCGAGGCTCAGGCGCTCGTGGGCGTAGAGCCCGCCTTCTATCTTTCCGAGCGCGTCGAGACTCCGGTAACTTTTGGGTGGTTCGACCCCGCAGTCATCCTTCCCAGATGGTTCGAACGCCTGGACGAAAGACACCAACGCGCTATCGCCTGCCACGAACTGCTGCACGTGGCGCGGCGCGACTGGCTGCTGAACCTTGCGGAAGAACTCGTCCTGACTTTCTTCTGGTTTCACCCCGCCGTGTGGTGGTCGGTGCGCAGCATCCGCCTCAGTCGCGAGGAGTTGGTGGACTTCGAGGTTGTGGCTCTGACGCGAGAGCGCAAGCCTTATCTTCACGCCCTGCTCGAAATCGCGGCGATGCCGCGAGCCAGAACACTGCCCGCGCCCTTGTTCCTGGTCGAGAACCAACTGGCGCGGCGTGTTGCCATACTGGTAAAGGAGGTGCGTATGTCGAAACCGAGACTTATTGCGTCGTTGGTGATTGCCTTAGCCGTCGTTGTCGGGACTGGTTGGTGGGGTGTCAAGACTTTCTGGCTTAGCGCTCCCGCGAAGACTATTCTGACAGCCAATATCGTTCCTGTACCGAGACGTGAGCTCGGAAAAGTCTACTCGGTGGGAGACGGTGTTACAGCGCCGATACCCACTTACAAGCCCGAACCCCCATATACAAAGGACGCGAGAACTGCGAAACTGCAGGGCACCGGCGTCTACTCAGCTTTGATTGACGACAGGGGCAATGTCGCGGACGTCGAGGTGGTGCGAGCTCTGGACAGAGGGCTGGATGAAAGCGCGGCGCAGACTCTGCGCACCTGGAAATTCGAACCGGCCACGAAAGACGGCAAACCCGTACCGGTGAAAGTCACGGTTGAGGTATCCTTCAGACTGTTCTAGCGTCCGTACTAAAAAATCACCTGCGTGTCGGGGGGCGGCTTGCCTTGCCCTGATGAGTTGGGTACGGCAAGCCCTGCCCCCACAGGTTTTCAGAGCATTTATCATAGAATTACAAATGGCATGGACCACGGCGACGAACCGCTGCGCATTCCCGTCACTGACGTCTTTGACTTGCACACCGTGCGGCCTCAAGAAGTCAAAGAAGTAGTCGAAGCGTATCTTGAGGAAGCCAACCGGCTGGGTCTGAAAGCCCTGCGCATCATCCACGGGCGGGGAATCGGAGTGCAACGTGAAATTGTACGCGCCGTGCTGGCCCGCACGCCTTTTGTTCTCTCCTTCCAGGACGCTCCCGCCGAAGCCGGCGGCTGGGGAGCCACCGTCGTAACCCTGCGCTGAAATCCTGTTAACAACTCGCCTGTTCGCTCGTTCTAGCAGATGAAGGGGTAGCGCCGAGGTAGCCGTTGTTTGGCTTCCTCTGCGGCTCTTCCTCGACGGTCCGGCGAAGGGCCGCAGAGGAAGGCAGAAAGCGCCCACCTCTGCGCTACCGGGGCGTCGAATTCAGGAACGAGGGAGGGTGGCAGTCATGAATGGAACATTCAAGCGGCGAATCTTGCAGTTGGCAGTCTTCCTTTCAGCTTTAGGCGTTGTGGGGATCATGTCGCTGGGCGCCGCGCCCGCACCACAGGATACTGCGGGACAAAGTGAGGCGGCTGTGGGCTCGGCTAACCAACAAGAGCTGATCTCCTTCCTGGCGGCGCACATAGATATTTATAGCGAACTCCTGAAGCAGCCCAAATTGATCCGGGACAAAGCCTACCTCCAGCGGCATCCCCAACTCGCGGCATTTCTAAAGGACCATCCCGAGGTTGCGCAGAGGTCCTCGTTCGCCGAGGTGTGGCCTGTTCCTTACGAGATGGGGGCGGAAGCTGTTCCGTTTCTCGGAAGAGAGACGCTTGCCGGACCCTGCGGTCCTGCACTGAAGATCCAGGCGCTCCAATACGAGGTCGAGCGGGCGAAGGCGGGACGTTCGCCCGACGAGTCCGGTTTTTTCCGCTTCATGGATTTTGCAGGCCCCTTCCTGGCGTTTGTGGTCATACTCGGCGCGCTTTTGTGGGTGTTCAAGGTGATCCTGGAAAACCGAAGATGGAGTAAGGTGGCAAAGGTCCAGTCGGAGGCACACTCGAAGCTGCTGGAAAAGTTCGGCAACAGCCAGGAACTGATCGCTTACATGGGCACGGATGCGGGTAAGCACTTTCTGGAATCGCAGCCGTTCCAGCTTGAAGCCCAAGGCGCGCGGCCAACACCGTATCCCTTTGGGAGGATTCTTTTCTCCATCCAGTTAGGAATGGTCGTCCTGTTGGTGGGCTTGGGATTGCTTTTCGTGAAGGGACACTTCATGGACAACCAAGACACCCGGGCATGCCTGATCTTGGGCACGCTGGCAAGCACGGTGGGAATCGGATTCCTGCTATCCGCCGCGGCATCCTACGGACTTTCACGACACTTTGGACTCCTGGAAGGTGTAACATCGAAGCATCAGTAAAGGCGGGCGACTGGGCCTCGTATGAACAAGACCGGAGACAGCCGCCCCGACCAGGATGAGCGCTGCGCCGCCATGCGGGAATTGACTTTTACAGAACTCGCACAAGCCGAGGACGCCCTGCAAATCGAAGCTGCCATGCAGATGGATGAGGCGGGTTTTCGGGCCTTCTACAACCGTACGGCCCGCGGACTTTGGGCCTATCTTGCCAAGGCAACGGGAGACTCGGCGGCAGCGGACGATCTGATGCAGGAATCCTATTACCGCTTTTTGCGCGCTCGCCACACCGCTATGAGCGAGGAGCAGGCGAAGCAGTACCTCTTTCGGACCGCCATCAACCTCCTCCGCGACCGCTGGAGGCGCGGCCAGGGCAAAGTGAGCGTCCCGCTTGACGACATCACGGAAGTGCCCGCGGCTGAGCGCACGGCGGAGAGCGTGCAAGCACGGTCAGATTTGAATGGAGCCCTGCGCAAGCTGACGCCGCGCGAACTGCAATTGCTTTGGCTCGCTTACGTCGAGGGCTCGAGCCACAAAGAAATTTCCGCCGTGGTAGGATTAAGGACGGTCAGCGTGCGCCCAATGCTCTTCCGTGCGCGCCAGAAGCTGTTGGGATTCCTGCGGAAGGCAGGCATCACGGGAGGAAAGTAGCGCGGACCTGCTTTTAAGCTCCGCGGATCTTTCGGCGATCACAATGGCGAGCGCAGCGGTATTCGGGACGAATTTATGAGAGTCCCTCAGTGTGAAAAAGAACAGGCCGTTACGGAATTGCTCCAGTCCGGGCGCTGGCCCGACGCGTGCGACGCGGCCTTGCGCAGCCACGTGGAGAGCTGTGCGGTCTGCTCAGAAGTCGTTCTGGTGGCGGGGTGGTTGCAGGAAGCAAACTCCTCTCTGCTCGCCGAGGTGAAGTTGCCTGACGCCGGACTGGTCTGGTGGAAGGCCCAACTTCGTGCGCGGCGAGAAGCGGCTGAGCTCGCGACACGCCCGATTGCTCTTGCCGAAAAGTTCGCCTTGGCCTGTGGCATGGCTGTATTGCTGGTGTTCATGGTCTGGAAGCGGGCTGATTTCCAGGCCTGGCTGGGACGACTGGCGAACTTCGGCCATTCCGATGCTCACTGGCTCCAACGCGTTCTGCTCGACTCTTTGAACCAGCCTTTCTCCATCCTCTTTGTGGCCTCCGCAAGCTTACTGGTGCTCTTCATGGCCTGCCTGGTTTATGGCATCTGGGCTGAAAAGTAGGTTCGACCCAAACACCAGGGAACATTCTCAGGCGTTCGGCGTATGATTACACTGGAGCGTTTTACGGAGGCCGCTTATGGTCAAATTTCTCCTCTGGTGCATGCTCTTGGTTCTTTGCTGGCCACTGGCATTGCTGGCACTGATTCTCTATCCGTTTATCTGGTTGTTGCTTCTGCCTTTTCGCCTCGTGGGCATTGCGGTGGGAGGAGTGTTTGATCTGCTGGGCGCGATCATCACTTTTCCGGCGCGCGTATTGCGCGGGCCACGCCACGCCTGAGGGAGGGGCAACGCCCTCGACGTCATTCCCGCGAAAGCGGGAATCCATTTGCACCTGAATCGACGGTGGACCCCCGCTTTCGCGGGGGTGACGTGGGCTGACCTTCGTTACAACGGGCGGGCCCTGGACCTCTGACCACACGGAATGAAGAACCCAGGGCGGCCACAAGGGCCGCCCCTACAAGGTGATTCGTATCACACAGCTTTTCCCTGGCTCGCATCCCAGATAACTTTCTTCCCCCGCTTCAAGGCGATATTTCCGATCCAGGAAGTGCGCGCCGCCTCGAAGGCGATGTGGATGTTCGCGTTGGGAGTCTTGCGAGAGCCCAGGCAGTCAAGGAAATTCTTGACGTTGTCAATGGCGCCATCGCGCTCGGATCGTACCAGGATTTCGGGGTCAGGAGTGAGCGTGCCGGGCACAGACCTTGCGCCCTCGGGATAAACCGCCATGTGGGAGCGGTCGATCTTGAGCGTCGCCTCGCTTCCCCGAAACTCGATGCCGCCGTCATCCACGCTGCTGTTGATGGCGCCCGTGAACGTAACCATGAAATTCCCCGGATACTCGTAAGCCGCCGTCAGCGTGTCGGGAGCTTGCCATGGCATGCGGTAGACGTCTCCTGTCGTGGTTGCGGAATGAGGCGCGGGCTGACCCATATACCATTGGATAACGTCAATCCAGTGGGTCAATAGATCAGTTAATATTCCACCGCCAAAATCCCAGAACCAGCGCCACCAGTAGAACTTCTCCGGCGTAAAGGGTTGATCCGGAGCATCGCCGAGGAAGCGTTTCCAATCGAGTTGCGACTGATCCACAGGCTCAAGACCCGTGGAACCCAGCAGGTAGTCCTGATACCAGTAAGTATGGACGAAAGTGATTTTGCCCAGCCTGCCGGAATCGACAATCTGCTTGCCCATGATGTAGTGCGGCCAACTCCTCTGCTGCGTGCCCGTCTGGACAATACGGTTGGTGTCTTCAACGGCTCGCACCATCTCGACCCCTTCCTCGATGGAATGCATAATGGGCTTCTCGACGTAGGCGTCTTTGCCCGCATGCACAGCATCCACCAGCATCTGCTTGTGCCAATGATCGGGGCTGCCAATGATCACGGCGTCGATTTCTTTGTTATCGAGCAACTCGTGGTAATCGAGGTAGGACTTGGCCTGCGGCCCGGCAATCTGCAAGGCGGCCTCGCGCCGTGGTCCGTATACGTCGCAGACGGCCGCGAACTCAACCGAGGGGTTGCCCTTGAACAGCCTCATCAGGTATTGGCAACGCTCGCCGGTGCCCATAGCGCCCACTCGAATTTTGTCGTTTGCGCCCAGCACGCGCGCCGGGGCCAGGCCTCCGAACACCGCGGCCGTTGCGCCAGCCACGGCAGTCTCTTTCAAGAAATCCCTGCGGGTAATTCCGGTCTCACTAGTCATGTTGGTAGCTCCTCTTTGCAAGCTCTGTCATTCTGAGTGAAGCAAGGAATCTCACAGTCGTCAAGTCCCCGAACTGCGGAGATTCTTCGCTTCGCTCAGAATGACAGGCCAACGATCCAGTTTCCAAACCGATTTTCGATTTTCCACTTTCTATTTTCTTGTACTGGGTGTCATGCGCCAAACGAAAGGCCCAACTGTCGAGCGACTCCTTGAATATAGTCTCGCCCCTCAGCGTATTCCTCTGCGGTCTTCAGGTGTTCGAGCATCAAAGGAGCGCCTGCCGGAAGCTTTGCGAGTTCGCTCAGATAGGCTCTGTAATCAATCTGGCCGCGGCCGGGGATAACTTCCCGCAGGCACACCTGCACGTAGTCCTCCCAGGTCAAGTCTTTGGCATGGCAAGAAGCAATCCAAGGCCCCAGCTTCCGGAAGCACTCGCGAATGACGTCCCCGTTGTGATACATGCGCTCAGGGCTGTTCATCACATTGCAGACGTCGAGGTGAACGGCAAAGGCGCTGCGGTCCACTCCCTTGATCAGCTTCAAGTAGTCGTCCGGCCCACTCGGGAAGTTGAACGGCATCATCTCAATGGTGAACTTGGTGCGCGTGGGCTTCACGCCATCAATCAGCTTACGGCAATTCTCCACCGTCGCGTCGATGAATTCCTGAGACATGTTTTTTGGGTTGGGCCCGTACCAGATCTTCGGGTCATAGGACCCTGCGATATCGACGCAACAACGCGTGCCCAGCTCCTCGGCTAGGGCCAGGCGCTCCCGCACGTAAGCCATATTCTTGCGGCGCTTTTCAGGGTCCGGATCAAGCATGTTCACCCAGGCGCCTACCTCCGCCAAGGCCACATCCTGGGCCGCAAATTCTTTAATGATGTCTCTGATCCTGTCGTTGTCTTTCAAATCCACCTGTGGAGCGTAAGCGGCGCGATATCCCAGCCGCCGATGTTCTCGAGCCTGCTCGCCGGGATCATCCGATTTGAGAAAGATGGGGCCGCCCAGCCGCATCGGCCGGGCAGTGGCGCTTGTACCGGTGCGCGGAAACACGGGCATGGCCGCGGCGGCTGCGATCGTGCCGGTTTGTGCGAGAAAAGTGCGCCTCGAAATCTGATTTCGCATTAGGAGTTTCCCTCTGCAAGGCTCGATTTCCTCTCCCCCTTGTGGGGAGAGTGTGACACGAGGCCGGCGTTTTTCACCAGTCCGTCAGCTGACGGAGCCGGGCTGGAGGCCTCGCTACTGGGACCATGGCGCGGGTTTCCGGTCCCAGCGGTGGGCGCGCAACTTCGAGAAAAGCTCATTCGGAAGTGGGCCCGCATTACAGGCGGCGGCGTTAGCTTCCACGTTTTTGACCTTCCTCATTCCGGGAATGATGGTGCTGACGATCGGATTGTTGAGAATAAACCGCATCGCCAGCTCAGGCATCGTCATCCCGTCAGGAATCAGCGGCCTGAGCGCGTCCGCCCGCGCTACACTCGCCTTGAGGTTTTCCGGCACGAAGTAGGTGTTGCGCCAATCGCCCTCCGGCCATTGGCTGTCCACGGTGAGTGTCCCGGTGAGCGTTCCTTCATCAAAAGGAACGCGGGCGATCACGGCAACGTCCTTCGTCTGGCAAGCCGGAAAGAGTTCATCCTCGGGATTCTGGTCGAAAATGTTATAGATCACCTGCACAGCATCGATGAGGCCGGATTGGACTGTCTTTACGCCGTTCCAAGGTTCCCAACGGTTAATGCTGATGCCAATGGCTTGGAACAGCCCGTCACGGCGCAGATCGTCCACCTTCTTCACCCAGCGGTCGTCATTCAACCAGGAATCTTCCCAGACGTGAAACTGCACCAAGTCGAAGCTCTCGAGATCGGCGTTCTTAAGGCTTCGCAGAACGTAATCCTCGATGTGCTCGGGTGGAAAGCAATCGTCCAATTTGAATTCACGGCGGCTTGGCCATTCGAAATTCTTGGGAGGAATCTTAGTGGCGGTGTAGAGCCTCTTGCCGGGGTTGTTGCGGAGCAGCCATCCCAGCAACGCTTCGCTGCGCCCGTCCCCATATGCCCACGCTGTGTCAAAGAAATTACAGCCCAGGTCAACGGCGCGTTGCAGGGCCCGCTTGGATTCCTCATCACTCGATCCTGTCCAGCCCGCCATTCCCCACATGCCGTAACCGAGTTCGCTGACCATCCGCCCCGTACGCCCAAACCTTCGGTATTTCATTGATTCCCCCTTTGATTTTCGACGGACGATTGTCGATCGACGATTATGTAGCGCGGCAATCGACAATCGGCCATCGTCAATTCCGTATGCCGAGGCCTTGCATCAAGCGGTTCGTCTCCCGATACGCTTCCGTCACCCAATCAACGATCTTCTCCGGCTGTGGCGAATACTCGAGCTCAATACTGATTGTGCCATCAAAGCCCAGGTTTTTCAGTTCCTGCAAGTAAGGAGTGAAGTTTACAACTCCGCGTCCCGGGGGCAGATCGCCATGCACCTTGCCGTCACAATCCGAGAAGTGCACATGCGCAATGCGTCCGCGGAGTTTGGGAATGGACTCGGGCGGGGTGTTCACGAGCGCGAAGTGGGAGATATCAAGATTGGCGCGCACGGCGGGACGGTCGACCTCCTTCAGAAACTGATCCATCTTATCGAGAGTATTCACGATCGAAAGCTTGAACGGCTCGAGTTCGATCGCAATCTCAACCCCTAAGGAAGCGGCGTATTCACCCAGCATTCGGACGTTATCAACGGCAAATCTCCATTGCGCTTGGGGCGCTATGACCTCCTGCTGCCAAATGTATTCGCCCACGACCAACAACAGGTTCCTGGCCTCGGTTTCATAGACAAAATCCAGGTAAGCTTTGCAGCGGCTGACGTGGAAACGCTGCACCGCGGGGTTGAAGTCGGCGATGCCCAGCGCACAACAGCAATGCGAAATGACAGGCAGGCCGACTTCGCGGCAGGTATCCTTGATTAATCGCCTCTCCTTGATGTCAATGTCCAGGGGATCGTTGAAGATATCGATGCTGTCGAATCCGATCTCTTTAGTCTTGCGGATACCCTCCGCCGTACCCACGGAAGTCCCCAGCCACGCCGAATTGATGAGTCCGAGTTTCACGAAGCCCTCCTCATTGGCGCGGGCGTCTCGCACGCGTGCTTTTGCGGGGGCGGGACGCTCCCGCGACAGCGGGCGAGACGCCCGCACCACAATTCCAATTTACGCGCTACATTTCCTCCAGGCTGACAACCCGGTGTTCTTCAATGGATTTATAGCAGGCCTCGACCAGGGCCATGGTCTTTAAGTTATCACGGCCGCTGATTGCCGGCTCGGCGCCGGTGGCCAAAGCCTCGAGCAACTGGCCCATGGTGCCCTCAAATGCGTCAGGAAACCACACCTCGTTCCAGCGTGGCGAGAACCAGCATCCAGGTTGCTGCCGAGTGGTGAAATCGAGAGTGCTGGGTGTGCGGCTGGGATAACTGGGCCAGCCGATCGTACCCTGGGCCAGGCCTTCTGTGCCTTCAACCCGCCACTTGATATACAAATCCGGCGGCGTGCCTTCCCGCGCCGGGCCGCCCCACACATCGTCCCAGGCAGTGGCGCGGAAGCCGCCGGGATACTCGAGGACGTAAAGCACCACGCCATCCACATGCTCAGAGGGAGTTCGCGGATCCTTTCTGGCGCTGACGTAAACGGTCTCAGGCTCACCAAACAGATAGCGGAAGCTATCGAGGTGGTGGATGCTCATGTTCAGCAAGGTCAGGTGAGTGTAAGCGAGCTGCCACGGTTTCCAGTGGGGTATGGCGCGCATTTCGATGCTGGCCAGGACTGGCTCACCCAAATAACCACGTCGCAGCAGGGTTTTGAGAGCGCGCATGGAATGGTCATAGCGCATATTCTGGTTCACGGCAAGAATGATGCCGGCCTGCTCCGAGAGGCGCACGATCTCGAGCGAATCGGCCAGGTTCATGGCCAGAGGCTTTTGCGCCAGGATGCCTTTGAGGTGATCGGCGTGTTTCACCGCCTCGCCCACAATCATTAATTGTTTGTCGGGCGGCACCGCCATATCGACGACTTCGATCGCTGGGTCAGCCAGCAATTCCTGGTACGTGGCATACACCTTCGGGATACCATGCGTCTGCGCCACGTGTCTCGATTCCTCCGGAGAGGCGGAAGCGATGGCCACGACGTTGTAACCGGCGTGGCCGTATGCCACCAAGTGGCAATCGTTCATAATGAAGCCTGCGCCGATGGCGCCGATCCGGAAATCCGTCCGTCTCGGTGGCGGAGCCACATGCTCAAGATCGAGATTAATGCTCATTGCCATAGCTCGTAGCCCTCTGCGCCTGGCGCCTGAAACACGGCACCTGCCGCCGGGCGCTTTTTTTGTGGCCGCAAGTATATCGCCGCAGCCGAATAGGCTGCAAGTAACAACGTGCTTGACCCAGCTCGCCTCGCGGCGGTACATTCACCACCTCAGGCCGAATCATCAGGACTACGGCGGCTTCCTGCCGCGACCGTGGAGGAGAGGTAGGTTCAGATGGCGATAATTCGAAGCCGTCAGACTCGACGGGAGATGTTTTCCGGTTTGGCAAAGCTTGGCGGCGCCACGCTCCTCAGCCGGCAACTGCTCTTGGGGGCCCAATACGCTCCCAAACTATCTGTCGAGATTTACATTTGGATCCAGCATCTCGAATCCGAGAAAAGGACTTTGGCCGAAGGCGTGGAGGATGTGCTGGCGAGCTTTCACGGCGCGGGATACCATCGGGTGGAATTGAATCAGGATTTCTTCCAGCCCGCGCTGCGCGAACGGACCTTCACCCTGCTGGCCAAGAATCACCTGGCTCCGGAAACGGTCTACGCAGGTACAACTTTGCACGAGAGCGCAGCGGCTGAAAAATCCGTCCGCGAAGTCGTAGAGTTGGCCCGGTTGCTCAAGCCGCATGGGTCTCGCGTGATCGTTACCAACCCAAGTCCCAAGCCCGGTCAAGCCCTAAAGAGCGAGGAAGAACTGGATACTCAGGCCAAATACGTTGGCCGGCTGGCTGAGGAGATCAGCGGGCTTGGAATGAAACTGGCGCTCCACCATCACACTCCCGAATTGCTGGAGCACGCGCGGGAGTGGCGACATCTCATGCAGCACACTGACCCAAACCGGGTCTATTGCTGCGTGGACATGCATTGGGCTTATCGCGGAGGGCAGGAGGTGATGAGCTTCCTGAGCGAAACAGGTGATCGCCTGGTGGAACTGCATCTGCGCAATTCCAGACAAGGTATTTGGATGGAAGATTTTGGCCCGGGCGACATCGACTATCAGAAGGTCGCCGATTACTTACGCGAGATCAGCTTCAATGGCTACTTAGTTGTCGAACTGGCGTACGAGAGGGGCACCCAAATCACTCGCTCTCTCGACGAAGATTTACGCTTGAGCCGCCTGTATACTGAGAAAGTTTTCGGCCTGCGGGCATAGAGCATGTAGGGGGACGGCTTGCCGTCCCCCTTACGTCGTCAACGGGCAAGGGCAGGGCAAGCCCTGCCCCTACATCAGGAAGTGGCATGGAATCAAACCCGGGCCAAGCCGAGCTGATCAGCATTGTCATCCCCGCCCTCAATGAGTCCGCAAGCCTGGAGGAACTGGGAAGGGCCTTGCTTGCGGTGGGGGAGAGGCGAGGGCTCCAGCTTGAGGTCATCTTTGTGGACGACGGCAGCAGCGATGGCTCATGGGACAAAATCCGCGGCCTTGCGGCTTGCGACCCGCGCGTCCGGGGCATCCGCTTCCGGCGCAACTTCGGCAAGGCCGCAGCGCTGGCCGCCGGCTTCGATGCCGCGCTGGGTCAAGTCGTGTTTCAGATGGATGCCGACTTACAGGATGACCCGGCCGAACTTCCCGAGTTCCTCGCCAAGTTGGCGGAAGGGTTTGACGTCGTCAATGGCTGGAAGCGAGTGAGGATGGACCCCTGGCACAAAGTGTGGCCCAGCCGCGTGTTCAATTGGCTGGTCAGCAGCCTGACGGGTCTCAAGTTGCGCGACCACAATTGCGGCTTCAAGTGCTTTCGCGCCGAGGTCGTCAAAGAACTGCCTCTTTATGGAGAGTTGCACCGCTTCATCCCCGTGATGGCCCACGCGCGGGGCTATCGCGTCACCGAGTTGCCCATCGAGCATCATCCCCGGCGCTACGGGCGATCGAAGTACAGGTTTCATCGATTTGTTAAGGGCTTTCTGGATCTTCTCACCGTTGTCTTTCTTACCGTCTTCGGCCAGCGGCCGCTTCACCTGTTGGGCGGGATCGGTCTTCCCGCTTTCTTGCTGGGCGCGGCCGGGCTCACTTACCTGGGAGTATGCTGGATTCTGGCCCGATTTCAAGTGCACGGCTTTGGCCCCATCGGCACCCGCCCTCTGCTGGTGTATTCTCTCGCTTGCCTCACCATCGGATTCCAAATGCTGTCAGTCGGATTTCTCGCTGAACTGGTCGCTTCTCAAAACGTCCGGCATGAGCCCCAGTACACCGTTGCAGAATCTATTCCGCCCGGTAAGGGGACCGGTCAATGAACGAGCCAACTCAACGCAACGCGAGAGACGCCCCTACCCCACCCCTTACTCCCCTCCCCAGTCGGGGAGGGGACCCAGGCGTGGGGGCGCGGAGCCTGGACTATATCCTGATCGCGGTCGCTGCGGGGGCTGTGCTGGGCTTGATTCTCCTGGCGCGCTCCGAGCCTGACTCGCGAGGCGTGACGCTTCCCATGCACGGCGTGAACGATCGTTCGCGCTGGCAGACCATCTACAGCCTTGCCGAGCGCGGCACCTACAACATCGACGAATCGCCTTGGCCGGAGACCATCGACCGCGTGCGGATGCACGGCCACTTCTATTCCTCCAAGCCGCCCCTGCTCGAGACGTTACTTGCAGGGGAGTACTTGCTTCTGAAGAAACTGAGCTTCGGGCGCCTAAGTTTTCGCAACAGTCCGGAGACCGTCATCCGCACGATGGTGGCCCTGGCCAATCTGGTACCGTTTGTCATTTTTCTGGGCCTGTTCTCTCGACTCCTCGATCGGCTGGCTCCGGACCGCTGGATTCGGGCCTACGCCATGGCCGCCGCAGGGTTGGGGACGTTCCTGACAGGCTTCAGCATCACTCTGAACAACCATACGACCGCGGCCTGCAGTTTCTTCTTCGCGCTCTATCCGGCCTTTCTGATCTGGTGCGAGGCACGGCGCAACTGGTGGCTCTTTGCCGTGGCAGGATTCTTTGCAGGATTTGCCGCCGTGAACGAATTCCCCGCCCTTGCGTTCCTGGTGGCCCTGGGTGCTGCTTTAGCCCGGAAGGCGCGCCGGCAGACTTTGACGTGGTTTCTTCCCTTTGCCTTGCTCCCCATCGCGGGCCATTTCGTAACCAACTACCTGGTCACGGGAGATCTGTCGCCCGCTTACGCGCATAAGTCGGCCTACGTTTATCCCGGCTCCTATTGGTTGATCGATCCGGCCTCAGGGCGTTTGGTGGGGAGCGAGGTCGACGCCGCGACCGGAAAGTTCACAGGCCAACCAGGCAAAGGAATCGATAACATGTACGAGTCGTGGCCCATTTATCTTTTCAATATGCTCGTCGGCCACCACGGAATCTTCTCCCTCTCGCCGATTTTCGTCTTCACCTTGTTTGGCGTCTGGCGGTGCCTCCGTTCACCCCATCACCCGCTGCGAGGCTTCGCGGTGCTGGCAGCCTTTCTCACTTTAGTGTTGCTCGTCTTTTACACGTTTTTTGCGGGCCAGCGGAATTACGGCGGCATGTGTTGCGGCTTGCGCTGGTTCTTCTGGCTGATCCCGTTATGGCTGATGCTTCTGCCGGAGGGATTGCGGGGCGAGTCTGGCCGCCGGTGGGTCCGCGGCATGGCCTTGGCTTTTTTGGTCGTTTCCGCTGTTTCGACCTTCTACTGCGCGCGGAATCCCTGGACCCGGCCATGGATTCAGCAATACCTCTATTACAAGGGGTGGATCAAATATTGAAAGAGGGAGGCGGTGTAGGGGTAGGGCTTGCCCTACCCGCGTCGGATGCAACGGAACAACGAGGGGACGGCAAGCCGTCCCCTTACGGTGCGGTGGATCGACGGATTAGGGGAGGTTCGCGAACATGGCAAGTTCAGACGTTAGCGATAAAACTCGAAGGCAATTCCTGAAATCTGCGGTCTTAAGCGGTGTGGGGTTGACCGCGGGGCGGATACGAGGCTTATCAGCCCCTGTGGATTCAGCGAATCGGCCTCTCGCGCTTGTGTCGCGGGGAGAATCCACCTACCGTATTTGTATCTCCCAGACAGCGTCCCCATCGGAGAAGCACGCCGCCGAGGAGCTACAGAAATTCCTTCAGGAAATCTCGGGTGCTCGCCTACCCGTCGTCACCGATTCGGACAAACCGGGAGGCAATTTGGTTTTGGTCGGAAACAGCACACTGGTTGAGCCGTTCGCATCGAAGATCTCCTTCGAGAAGCTCGGACCCGAGGGCTTCGTATTGCGCACGGTCGGCGACCGCGTGCTGATCGTGGGAGGCCAACAGCGTGGGACTCTTTATGGCGTCTACACGCTTTTGGAGAAGTTCGGATGCCGATGGTTTACTCGCGATGTGAGCGTAATCCCTAAGAAGTCGACTCTTTTGGTGGAACCTCTCGACGAAATACAGAAGCCTGCCTTCGAGTATCGCGAGCCCTATTTCACGGAGGCTTGCGACAAGGATTGGGCGGCCCGCAACAAGGTGAACGGGTCCTCAATGAACCTCGACGAATCAACGGGTGGTGGATTCATCTACTATCCGTTTGTCCATACGTTCTATCAGATACTCCCCTCGGAAAAATACTTTGGGGAGCATCCCGAATACTACGCCCTAGTCGACGGCCAGCGGCGAAGTGCCAACGCACAGCTCTGCCTGACGAACCCTGACGTACTACGGCTCACGATCAACACCGTGCTGGGATGGATGGAGCAGCACCCCGAGGCGAGCATCTACTCCGTTTCGCAAAATGACTGCGAGGGATGGTGCGAGTGCGACAACTGCCGGCGAGTGGAGCAGGAGGAAGGCGGCGCTCATTCGGGCCCCCTGCTGCGATTCGTCAATGCCGTCGCCGAGGAGGCGGCCAAGCAGCATCCTGACAAGCTGATTGATACCTTGGCCTATTGGTACTCGGAACCGCCTCCTCTACACGCGCGCCCTCTGCCGAACGTCCGCATCCGGCTCTGCCCCATCGGGGCCTGTGAGGCCCATCCCTACGAGGACTGCAAAGATGATGCATACTTCATGAATCATCTCCGGGCGTGGTCGAAGATCACAAACCAACTCTACATCTGGCACTACGTGACGAATTTCTCCCACTACCTGCTTCCCTTCCCGGACTTCGATGAACTCGCCGCGGACATCCCCATGTACCGGAAGAATGGAGTGGTGGGGATATTTCTCGAAGGCGCCTATGCGGAAGGTGGCGGCGGAGAGAATGCCGAACTCCGCTCCTACCTGATGGCGCGGTTGCTGTGGAATCCGAGCCTCAAGGTGGACAGCATCATCGATGAATTTATGGCCGCGTACTACGGCAAGGCGGCGCGCCCTATGCGGGCCTACTTCGACCTCCTGCACCGCCAGGTAAGGCCGGCGCCGCGTGGAAGAGGGCAGCACATGTGGATTAACACGAACCCGGGCGCATCGTATTTATCTCAGGATTTCATAGCTCATTCCCTGAAACGCTTCCAGGAAGCCGAAGCAGCCGCCAATGATGACGCTACGAGGATGAGGGTTCGCAAGGCACGGCTATCGATTGACTATGTGCGGCTGGTGCAGGCGAAAGCCTTCGAGGTCCGCGACGGATCGTACGCGCCCGCAGACCTCGAAGGGTTGAAAGAGAACTTTCAGAGTTTCATGAAGGATGTCCGCTCCTTCGGCATTACCGAGCTGCACGAGGGGAGCAAGTTGAGCGAAGACGAAGAGCGCTTTAACAACCGCATCAAGCCGTATCCTGTGGTGACCTTAGAGAACACGCTCATGCGCGTCGATCTGGCTCCGGAGCTTAGCGGCCGCGTCATCCGGATGATCGATAAAAGGACCGGACACGACTTGCTGCGCCGCCCCGATCCCGGAGAGCGCTCGTACCCGAACACGGGCGGGTTGAGTGTGTTGGTCAACTCTGACTACCTCGGCAGAACTTACGAAATGACCTGGGAAATGGAGGCTCAGACCGAGCCCACAGAACTGCGGCTGACCTCCGCTTACACCAACGGGCTCAAGGCGAGCCGCGTGATTCGACTTCGGAAAGATGAGCCCGTCCTCTACACTGAAACCACTCTCGAGAATCGCGGCGATTCCGCACTGGACGTCGTGCTCCAGTCGCGATGTGTAGCTGGACCGAAAAACTTCGAGGAAAGCAGTATCTCGTTCCGACGGCGGGACGGAAAGACCACCGAGCATAAACTGATCGAAGCCGGCCAAGAGCCGAGGGGCGCCGAGACCTATGATGGTACGGAGCAGCCGGACGGAGAGTGGATGCTATCGGAGGCGGCGCCTGGCCTGGCTTTGGTCAACCGCTTCCCGAAAGATCAAGTCTCCCGCTGCTTCGCGCGCTGGACCGGCAAAACAGATAACTCGATAACCATGGGGATCTGGTCAGTCAAACACTCTCTCGCGCCCGGTAAGTCGTTGAAGCTCGAGGCGGATTACGGAATCCGCAGAACGATCTCCTAGTGTTTCTCGTCGCCCCTGAAAAATCAGGGCGTTCTTCCCACGACATCAGCGCGGATGACTTCTATGAAGTGCCCGAGTACCACAAATGTGGTCGAATTAACCCGCATTCCGAAGTTGAGAGGCTCTATGGGAAGAAACCCCTCACCCGGCTCGCTACTCTCGCCACCCTCTCCCCACGGGAGAGGGCTGAAATCCATCATGTTGACGGCTCTCCCCCTTGGGGGAAGTGCTGAAATCCATCACGTTGACGGCCCTCTCCCTTGGGGGGAGTGCTGAAATCCATCACGTTGACGGCCCTCTCCCTTGGGGGGAGTGCCGAAATCCATCACGTTGACGGCCCTCTCCTATGGGGAGAGGGTGTCCCACAGCCGGCGTAGTCATCAGCCGGTGGGGGACGGGTGAGGGGTTACTTCCGAAGAATCCGAACACCGTTCGCGAGATTATCAAGGCAGGCAATTCAGATTCGCGGATGGCGCAGACGTGTCGCTCTTTGGCATGTCTGTGACCTGCCGACCTACGCGGCGCATACATGCCGACAAAAACCGTCGGTACGTATGCGCCACCCGCGTCTGTTTCCACCTCCCGAAATCGCAATACTGTGAACTCGCTACTGCGCGACCGGTTGTGGGATTGCGATGCCGCACTGGTCCCGCAGTGTGGTGTAGAAAGCGCTACCATCCGGTTTCAGAGTGAAGCCAACGCCGATCTGGGGATCTGTCCCGGTCTGTGCCGCGGACAGGTCAATGGTTTTAGAGAAGATGGTGACCGGTTTTGCCCCGCTCGCCGTGGGTACCCGCGAAATCGTGAGCAGTGCCTCCGCGGGATTACCGGCAACGGGACTCGCGGATTCCACGTCCACCGCGTTTCCGTTCGGCTCTGCGAGCATCCGGAACGAATACGGGGGAAGTTCAATCGCGGGACTCGCCGAAAAGCTCTGCGCGTTCACGTAGAAGAGCTCGTCGGTGGGGGGTGCATTCGGTTCTGTTGCAAGAACCTGTGCTTTTACCGCCACAAGTCCCGGCCCGAGCCATCGCACGGACCATCCGCCGGCCACGCCAACAGCCTCGTTCCCCGGACGCAACTGGGACACCGGAGTGAACGCCAACGGAGTTGAACCGACCTCAGTGAACGTTATTACGGTGTCGGTTTGATCCACCGTTAGTGAGTACACGAAGAGCGTAGTACCCTCGCGATCCAGCACGGCGAGGAGCGTTTGTGTGCCGTCGCTGTAAAGCGCAAGTGCATACGGTTCCTTTCCGGCCGCGACGCGGTAGAACGTTGCGTTCCCGGTTGAATTCGGCAGCGCGCTCTTTGCCGTGAAGCACGCTGCGAGCCCAACCGTATATTCTGCAACGCAGACGATGTTATTCTTCGCTGCGATGCTGCCCGTGTAGGTCGTGCCGGTAAAATTGAAATCATACGCGGATTCGATGAAGGTGCCATCAGTTGTCAACCCGTTGATGGTTCCGAGGGCTGCCCAGACCATACCGGCGCCACCTTCCCCGTACTCATCGAACGCGATGCCGATGCTGCCCGGGAAACCATTACCGGTGGGGTAAAGAGAACCGTCTGGCGTGCAATCCGGTTTATTTTTCCAGATTGTGCCTGCGGCGCGATCTATCGTGATGATCTCGCCGGGTTCGGTACTTTTGGGAGCGGTGTCTATCACCGCAGTGTTCTCGCTCCCAAAATCCAGGAAGGCAGCAGGGTTTGAGCAATTGACTGCTTGTGCCCTGCAATCCCAGATCACATAGGGGCCATCGGACGTCCAATCGTCATCTAATCCGAATGTGATGATGGACTGATTGGAGCTGACGATTGTTGAGTACTGGTAATTGATGTTCGGGACGGAAGCGATGTAGTCCAGCATAAAGCCGTAGCCGTTCAACGTGACCTGCGGCTTCTGGCAGATTCCATCGCAGTAAGTTCCCCACGGGGAGCTGGACACGATCGTTGCCGATCCGTTTATTCCGATGGGCTTCGAGGCGGTCGCGCTGACGTTCTCCGCCGTAGCAGTCGCCGTAATGGTTGCTGTTATGTTAGTCGCCGTGACGGCTGCTATGAACTGTCCGGTCCCGGCGTCCATAGTTCCCGCAGTCGCTGGAGTCACTGTCCATGCGACCGGTGTGCCGTTCGGGGTTACGGTTGCGCCGAACTCTATTTGCTCCCCGGCTCCAACGGTGGCTGGAAATGGATCCGGAGACGTGATCGCCACCGTAACATTCGGCGGCGGCGGGACAATGATGTTACCCCCGCCTCCTCCGCTGCAGGAAGCGAATAACCCTGCAGCGACAAAGACCAAAAAACATCGCGTTCGGTCTTTCATCTGTTTCTACCTCCCGGAATCGCAATACTGTGAACTCGAGAGCCTGCGCACTCTGCGATCTCAGGCCGTCTCGCCAGGGACATGGTGGCCAGGAGGGAATCGACACGCGTCCGGTCGTCCTCCGCCTAACCTTCTTCGGGTGAAATGTCTTCCATGTTCGACTACCGGCGGCTGCATGATGCCACTAACTCGCCGCGCTTACAAGTGAGCACAAGTCATACACAGACACAGTGTCCCTATTGGTTCCGAATTGCTGATAGGGTCTTGAAGTAGCGGCGGCTTTACGCCGCCATTGGGCGAGCTAAACTCGCCGCTACGACCTCAAACTCTACCGCTGCCCGTTTTTCGCTTGACAAGTCCGAGCCTGTATGCTAGCCTATAAGCGTGGTCACTTGTGTGGACATATTGTCGTAGGCAAGGGCTGGTGGGCCACGGAACGCGACGGATAACTGGAACTGCCCCGGAATTCGCAGAAAGAGTGGATCCAAAACAAGTAGAGAATAATACGATCAAAGCCAGTATGTCACTGAAAACAAAGATAGGCATTTCAAAACGAACTGAAAACGAACTCAAATTGAGTACCCAATGCGCGCATTAAACGCAACTTTCGAGCTTTTTGACACCGCACACCTTCCGGCGGCGGTCTCGAACCGGAGATTGCAGCAGGATTCGAATTCGGCCGAACCTGGGGAACCCCAACGGATCGCAACAAAATACAAAACAGCGGGAACAAAGCCAAGGAGTACTTGAAAACAAAGGACATCACTTTTTTCGACGCTGCATATTTCACGAGTTTTGCGCGCAGATCGACCCTAATTCGACCGCAGAAGGAGCAAGAACCGCCGCGTTGTGCGAAAACGAAGCCAGGACTCGCGGCTCACCTCGAGATGCCGTGACTGTGACAAATAGTCGGCTACGTGGCCGGTAGTGGGTCAGTTTGATTCTTGTAGCGGCGGTCTCTGACCGCCGGTCTTGAATTCTCAAGGAGTGTCCGGCGCTCGGAGAGCGCCGCTACAGCAAACTGACTCACTACCACGCGGCCCTGGGACTTGCATCGACCCCGAGCCGACTTCCGCGGGGCCCGCCGTGCCGCCGGGCTTGGGACTCCAGAAAATCGTTGACGCGGCAGCTAAATAGGCATATGGTTTGGGGCCGGTCGGCGCTTGGAGATTGTGCATGCCGGCTGAAGTCAGAATTGTGTTGGGAGAATATCCATGTCGAGAGAAATTGGCCGACGCGAATTCTTTCGAAACAGCGGCGCCAGCCTGCTGACGGTTGGGGCGGCGCTTTACCCGCGGGAGGGCATGCCGGCGGCGGCGAGCCCTCGAGCGCCCGAATCCCCCGGCGACTACAAGGTGAAATGGTACGAATTCACGGAGCACAAAGTCTCCGACACCTGCTGGTCACTTTCGGTGGGGCCGGACGGCCGCATTTATGCTTCGGCGTGCGCGGAGGGCGTGCCGGGCGGCGTGGTCAAAGTGGTTCGTTACAACGAGGCGAAGGACGGCCTCGACTACCTATTCGATGTCTCGAAGGTGGTGGATGACCCGGGCGATTCGGGCCGGGCCTCGCAATGCAAGATTCACTACAGCTTCGCGCCCTCCATGCACGATGGCATTCTCTACATGGCAACCCACTTGTCCGGCCCTCCCATCGACCAGCCGGCCTATTCCCCCTGGCTTTCCTGGCACGACGAGAAGCGTTGCTTCCGCGGCAGCGCACTGTTGGCGTTCGACACTAAGACGGATGAGGTGAAATGGTGGGAAACCCTGATTCCTAAAGAGGGTTGCCGGTGCCTGCTGCACGACGAGGAACGCGGCCTTCTTTATGCCATCAGCTACCCCCGGGATCATTTCATTATTTACGACCTGAAAACTCACAAGCGCAGGGACGTGGGCCGTATCGGGTCGATCAACGCCCAGACGCTTTTCCTCGACAAGATGCACCGCGTGTGGACCACCAACGACTACGGCCACCTGGTGCGTTACGATCCGGAGAAGGACCGCTTGGAAATTTCGCCCTTCGTCCTGCCCCACAATCCCGAATTCCAAACCGGCTGGCACAGCGTCTTTTACGACGTCGCTCCCTCGCCCGACCGCGAATGCGTTTACGCAGCCACTTGGATCGCCAACTCTTACATGATGCGCATATGGCCGAACGAGGGCGAGTGGCCCCGCATCGAAAACCTGGGGCCTACTACCCAAAAGCGAGACCCCACCGTTTCCAAGGACACGTTCGTGGACCATTGCGGCGGACTGACCTTCGCCGGCGACGGCCAGTTGTATTACGTGGCGTCGCGCTGGCGCGATCCGGTTTACAACCCGATGGGCCCCGAACATAAACAGCGCGAAGGAGTGGTGTGGCGGCTGAATCCCGCTACGCTGGAAAGAGAAGAAGTTACCTGTCTCGTGCACCCCAGGGAGCTTGCACAGTATGTCTCGCGAGGGGCGGTGGATCACAACGGAGATCTCTTTTTCGGGCACGTCGGCTCGCGGCCCTCGGGCATTTTCAAAGTCGAAATGCCGGCGAGCCGCAAGAAGGAAAATGCTCACCTGCCTATTCGTATGTGGGGATGAGGTTTCATCATGATGAGTGACGAAAAGAAGAAAATCGATTTGAATTCGGCGGCTGCCCAGCAAGAGGCGAATAACATCGTCCATGGGACGTTCGTAAAGCAGGGAACCATGCTCGCCTTTCCCACCGGCTTTCCGGGCGCGACCATTCCCATCCTCGCGGATGAGTCCCACATCACCGCTCTCGACGTAAGCCCGCAAGGCTTCGTCTACGGCGGCACCAGCGGCAAGCGGGCCCATATCTTCGTCGGCATGTTTCACGGCGTTACCGGGATGATTTTCGACATGCAGACCGTGGATGACGCCACCCAGTGCGCGGCGGTCTGTTGCGGAAAATCCAGATTCCTGGCCTGCGTGAACGGTCCCAGCGGAGGACGCCTCCTCGCGACTCGGCTACAACGCTGGCCTTATGACCTGATCCAGGAGTGGGGCTTCGAACGGCCCCATTTTGAGGATCTGGGCGGCGTCGCCGGCGAGCCGATCGTTCATGCGGTGGCCGACGCCACCAGGGATCACGTGGTCGGTGTGACCACGCATCACCTCTTCACGGTGGACTTCGCTGCCCCCAAGATTCAAACCGTGGCGGAAGTTTTGACCTGCGGGCGCCTTGCGGTGGGTTCAAAGGGAAGCATTTTTGGCCCGGACGGCCAAGGCCACCTGTGGCGCTTCGACGGCCAGGCACAAAAACTCGAACCGCAAGCCTTCAAGTTGCCGGCCGGCCGCTGGGAAAAGTCGCCCGCGGTTTGGGCCAGGTCAGCGCAGACCGGGTTGCTCTTTACGGCGGATGACGATGGCCAGTTGTTTTCCTTCGACGAGCAGCACGGATTCAGCGCCCCGCTGGGCAAGACCATGCTGGCGCCCGTTTATTGTATGGCCGCCACCTTTGACGGCAGAGTGTTCGGATCCTGCGGGTCTGGAATTGCCAAGATGTTCTGCTACGACCCGCGCCGGCGCGAGATGACCAATCTGGGCGCAGCCGTGTCCCTCTTCGAGCGCCGCCGTTACGGATACGTTTTCGGCGACGCGGTCACCGGCCGCGATGGCGAGATCGTCTTTGGCGAAGACGACGACGGCGGGCATCTGTGGCTGTATTTCCCGCGAATTGAAGCGGCCAGCGCGTAGCGCCGATATCTCTAATCTTAAATCTCAAATCGAGGATAGGCTACTATGTGTGGCCCACAACTCACGGCAGCGCAGCCCTAGTTGAAGCTCACCTTCACATCCTCCCGGTCCGCTTCAGCCACCTGGAAAAGGGCGTGCGGTTGGAGACCCATAAAGCCCGCCACCAGGCTGGCGGGGATCTGGGCGATGCGGATGTTGAAGGTGTTCACATCTTCGTTGTAAGCCGCGCGTTGCGCCGCGATCTTTGTCTCCAGGTCCGTAATTCGGCCTTGGAGTTGCATGAAGTTGGTGTTGGCTTTTAAGTCAGGGTATTTCTCAGCCACCGCAAACAAGCTTTTCAGTGCCCCGCTCACCAAGTTATCGGCCTGAGCCTTTTCCGCCGGCGTGTTGGCGCGCATGAAAGCCGTGCGCGCCTCAGTGACGGCCTGCAAGGTCTTCTGCTCGTACTGCATGTAGCCTTTGCACGTCTCAATCAACTTAGGAAGCTCGTCGTGGCGCTGTTTCAGCAGGACGTCGATGTTGGAAAATGAGCGATCGATGTTGTTCTTAAAGGCGACAAGCTTGTTATACAGGCCCACGAAATACAAGATGACGGCGATGACCGTGATGATGAACACCGCCAGAATCGCAAGCACTACGAATGAGAGTACCATTTCAGGCTCCTTCCGCAGGGTCTACCCAACTTTCACTTCCACGTCGCGGCGGTCTTCCTCTGCTACCTTGAACAAGTCCTTGTGCTGCAGACTCAGCAGGTGCGCAATAAAAACATCCGGCAACTGCTGGATTCGAATGTTGTAGGTGTTCACGTCGTCGTTAAAGAACTCGCGCCGGTCGGCAATCTTCTCTTCCAATTCGGAGATCCGATTCTGGAGTTGCATGAAATTGTTGTCGGCCTTCAGCTCGGGATAACTTTCGGCCACTGCAAAGAGCGATTTCAACGCGCCGGAGAGGAAATTATCGGCCTGCGCTTTCTCCGCCACGGTGTTGGCTTTCAGGAAGGCCGTGCGGGCCTCGGTGATGAGCTGGAGGGTTTGGCGCTCGTATTGCATATAACCCTTGCATGTCTCGATCAGCTTGGGCAATTCGTCGTGACGTTGTTTGAGCAGGACGTCAATGTTGGCCCAGGCCTTATCAAGGTCATTCCGCAGCCGCACCAGGCTGTTGTAAACGGTGATGAAATAGGCTAGGAGCCCCACGACAAGTAATACCAGCACCAAACCAATAAGGATCGCAACGCCCATCCGTCTACTCCTCTCGATAGTGACGAGTGACACGTGACGCTCGTCACTCATCACTGCCTATCACAGCCAACCAAACCTGAAGAGTAGAACCGCCAAACACACCACCGAGAGCGCTGCTCCACCGAAGATATGAAGCGCGGCGCGGTTTCGCAGTCGGCTCTTGAGTTCCTTCTCACTTCGCCAGGAAATCACAAAGGTCGGCTCGTTCTGGCCCTTCACGATCATATTCCGGTCGTGTTCGTCCTGGGCGTCAGGGTTCTCAATGCAGGTCCCCGCCACATCGTACGATTGTTCAGGAAGGATGCAATACTCGCTCAAGCGATAACGGTGCGCCGAACCCATCCCCAGACCGGAGAGCAGGTTCCCTCCGCTGAGAGAGAATGAGCCGCGCCCGGTCGAAATCACCACTTCCGCGTAATCGAGCAAGTCAGCATCAGAAACTCCCGACCCTGTCGCGAAGGTCGAGTCTTGAGATCCGCCGAACAGGCGGCTCAGAGATCCTCCAAACCCGCGTCCTGTCTCTCGCTTCGCAGTCTGGATCAAATCGTACTCGGCCCCATGAGCGTCCACCAGGACCTTCCCCGTAGCGTCTTCGAGATAGAACCGGGTGCCTTCGGCCTGAGTGGCGGCGTGGGACCAATGCCCGCCATTCTTATCCCTGACCCATCTCTCAATATCGACCTTATAAAAGAAGCACGGAGTTTTGGTAACGGGACTCAGAACGGTCTGTAGGCCCTTGGCCTTGCCATGGATCTCCACGAGACCCATGGCTACGCTGCGAATCGGAATCTCGGGCGTGTCCGCCAGCACACGATATTCCCGAAAGACGCGAAACCCCTTGATAAACCAGAACAGGCCTGCGCCGAAACCCACTCCAGCCACAACCGAAATATCCGAGCCATGAGAAGACATCGAGCCACCTGATTCTATCGCCCATCCTAGTCAAGGGCTCGGAAAAAGTCCAGCCGGTTACTGACGGGGTCTTCAGGCGGTTCATAATAGACCATACTTAAAAAGCAGTATGGCCACGCACACTATGAAAAGGCCCGCCCCTCCGAAGATATAAAGGGCAGCGCGCCGCCAAGCTGGAACGGCATCCGGCCGTGCTCCCCTCCTTGATCTACCAAAGTCGACCAAGGTTGAGTATGATGTTGGACTATTCCGCGGCCAGTCTCAGTGCCGGCCCGGTAATAGCCGAGCGACCAAGGATGCTCCCCTTCCGCGTGCTCGAACACACTGCCGACATCGGCTTCGAGGCGTTTGGCGCCACGCGCCAGGACGTGTTTCGAAATGCGGCCCGCGCCCTGATGCATTTGATGGTAGACCTGGAAACAATTGCGCCCCGCGAGGGGAAGCCGCTGGGCGCGGAAGCTTCCGATATGCCCAGCCTGCTGGTAAACTGGTTGAGTGAAATTCTGTATCTCTTCGACGCGGAGGGCTGGCTGTTTCGCGACTTCCAATTCGACGCACTCACTGAGCGACTTCTCACGGCCGTGGCGCGAGGCGAGAAGTTCGACCGGCGAAAACACCAAGTGAAATTGCTGGTTAAAGCGGTGACTTATCATCAGCTTGATTTAAGGGAGACTGCGGAAGGCTGGCGCGCGCAAGTGTATGTGGACATTTAGGAAGAACCGAGAGTCGAAATTCAAGGAGTTGAGCAGGCACATCTTCAGCGCCCAGCCCTCGAAACTCTTCTGTTTCGGCCTTCTGCTTTCTGCCCTCTGCTTGCTGCCTTCGGTCCTTGGTTTCGCAACGGGCTGGCTCTATAACGTGCGGGAAGTGAAGCCGAACGTCTTCGCCTGGGTCTCGGATGACGTGCTGGACCTGGACGGAGACCCGCAGTTTGCCCGCGCGGGGACGGCAGGCTTTGTGGTCACGAACGAGGGGGTGGTAGTGATCGACACTACCAACACTCCTTTTCATGCCCGCGAGCTGCTCTATGAGATCCGGCATCGCACCGATTTGTCCGTAAGGTACGTCATCAACACCAATTCCGACGGCGAGCAGACCCTGGGCGACGAGGCCTTCACGGAACTGCAAGCCGCCGTGATTTGCTCGACGAGAGCGCAGGAAGGCATTCGCCAGTATCGCCAAATGCTGATCCGCCGGTTGGAAGATGATGACGATGGGAAATTACGCACCCGCATGCGCGGCTTCCACGTCGCTATTCCGACGCAGACATTCAGCAACGAGATGACCTTGCGGCTGGGAGGGCAGGAGATCAAGCTGGTCACGCTGCTTAAGAATGGACCTTCCGACGACTCGGCGGTTTACCTGCCCGCAGCCAAAGTTTTGTTCCTTGGCGAACTGTTCCAAAACAGCTACTTTCCCCGCGTCGAATCAAGAAACCTTCGTGATTGGATTGCCGCCCTGAAACAGGTCGAGGCGTGGGACGTCGACGTGTATGTGCCCGGCCATGGCGAGCCGGGAGGAAAGAAGGAATTGGCAGAGTTTCGCCAGTTTCTGGAATGGCTGGAGAAGGAAGTCGAGACAAGGTCCAAGGAAGGAAAATCCTTGAGTCAAGTGAAGCGTGAGGTCGATTCCCAGGTGGAGAATTATAAATGGCACGCGCCGGAGCTGATTCCTGAAGACGTGGAAGCCGTTTACAAACAACTGGGGAAAACGCCGCCCAAAGGTGCAGCCTTGCAACCAAGCGCACAAGCTCCCTTGGCGGAACAACGAGCCATGCGGCCGTAACAAGAGCTGCGTGCTTAGTTGTCTTTCATTCAGACGTCTGTCATTTCGAGTGTACACGGAGCTGCGGCCCACCCATGGAGATGAAGGCCGCTGTCATCCTGAGCGAAGCGAAGGATCTGCAGTTCCGGTCCGAGGCGAACTAATGCAGATTCTTCGCTTCGCTCAGAATGACAGACTTTCGAGAGAGTGAAGCTCGGAACGACAGTGAAGGAGGAACAAGGCAATGAGATACTCACGCCGGGAACTCTGTTTTTGGATCCCCGCCCTGATGGCCTCGCGCGGCCTGGCGGCGGAAGGCCCAATCCCTTCCAAGCTCCTCCGATTCGAAGACCTGCCCGTTGAAACGAGTAACGGAAACACGCTTCGCCGCATCGTCGAAGGTAAGACTCACACCGGCTATGCCATCGAGATGCACGAAACCGACCTTGCGCCAGGCTCCATGCCGCATCCCGCCCATCACCACGCGCACGAGGAAATCTTCCTGATACGCGAAGGGACGCTGGAAGTCACCATCGCCGGCCGCTCCGCCCGCCTGGGCCCCGGCTCTGTGGCCTACGTGGCTTCCAACGAAGAGCACGGCATCAAGAACGCCGGAACCACTCACGCGCAGTATTTCGTCATCGCCCTGGGCGGCGAATAAGCCGCGACACCCCACCACTTGCTCCCCTCCCCAACTGGGGAGGGGAATACGGGGTGGGGGAAAGCCGTTGAATCGAGTCGCACCTGCTGTGCGGCCGGGCTGCCGGCTCATTTGAGCTTTTCGTACTCTTCCTTGGCTTGTTTCAAGACGGGGATGTCGGGGTCGGCGTCTTTCCAGAAAGCCAGAAAATCCTGATAGGTGGTGCGGGCTTTGGCGGTCTGGCCCTCGAGCGCCAAGCTGCGTCCCAGCCCCAGGCGGGCGAGAGGGTAGGCCACGTCAAGTGGGCTTACACCGCGGTGGTCCAGGATCTTCTGAAACTCGGCGGCGGCGTTGGCTCCGTCATGCGTCTGCAAATAGGCTTCTCCGCGAATGTAAAGCGACCCGAAGTCGGAGACTTCGTAGGGCTTGGCTGATTCCAGCAGCGCAATGGCCCGGGTCGGGTTCTTGCGTTCGAGCTCCACGATGGCCCGCGTCGTGGGAAGCACGAGATTATTCAGCAGCGAATCCTGAGGAAAATCTCTCGCCAGATCATCCACCAGCTTCTCAGCCCGGCTCGTATCCCCGGCCATCGCCAGCGCGACTGCTGCCGCTGTCTTTGCATCCCGGTCGGGGGAGGACGCGAGGGCCTGCTCGGCCCCGCTGCGCGCTTCTTGCACATTACCGATGGCGGCCTCCTCAACGCTCATCGCGGCGCGAATCTCATTCGCCAGACTATTGAGGCCGTGCTGCCCGGCCAGACCGAATGCCTGCGTTAGGGTTTCGCGAGCCCTGTGCACTTTCCCCATCGCGTAATCAGCCATGCCCTGAGGAAAGAGCATTAATGAATCCATCTGCTTTCCGGCCGCCCAGGCGATTTGGCGCTGCATGCCGGCGTTGTCCCCGCGAATGAAGGCGATCTCATAGAGCGATTCATGGATCCCCATGGAGTCCGCATTCTGTGCGATGGCCTGTTCCGCAACAGCCTTCGCCTCATCGTAGCGATCGAGCTTTTCGTAGGCGCCGACGGCATTCTGGTAGGCGAAGATGTCTTTCGGGTTGAGCCGCAAAGATTCGTTGGCGTTAGTCAAGGATTTCTCAAACTGCCCGAATTCGTTGTAGCGGTTCGACAGGTTATCGCGAGGCGTGGAGTCGCGAGGGTAGGTCTCTTTCCACGACTCGTAGACTTCGATGGCGCGCTGTTGCTCCCCCGTTACCATTTCGTAGTAATGCGCGGAGATGTATAACTTCTCCCGTTCGCTCGCCCGGTCTTTCAACTCGAAAGCCTTCTGCAAGCACTCGGAAGCCCTCGCCCTGTCATTTTGGTTGCTATAGGCGACACCCAGCGTGGCGTAGGCCATGGCGAAATTCGGATCCAGTTCGACCGCGCGTTTCAAATGAGGGATGGCTTTATCGTCAGCGATCTTCTGGTGCTCGGCCTGTCCCAGGGTGAAAGCCTGCAGCGCCTCGAGGGAAGAAGTGGTGGCTTGCTCGAGAGGCATTGCGAACTTCTGAACGGAGCCCAGGGACTCGCCGAGTTTGCGCCGCAGGGTGGAGGCGGCGCGGTCCAGCGACTTGAGCACTTGCTCTTTGCTCTCGGCCTCACTCTGCTCGCGGGCCAGCGAGTCGCCGGTTTGCGCGTTGACGGCCTTGAGGTCAATCACGTATTGGCTGCCGAGGCTCGCAATAGAGCCTGCCAGCATCGCCTTGGCTCCCTCGCGCAGGCAGATCTCGCGGGCCACCTCTGTGGAGACTCGCTCGTCGGGAGAGCGGCCCATGAAGCGCAACGCCTCCCGCACCCGGGATTCCGGCAGAACGTTTAAATAAGGGGATTGCTCCAGTTGCACCGTGAGCGCCTCTTTCAGCGTGCCGTCGAAAACCGGCTCGCCGGTGGTGTTGACGAAATCCGCCACCACGATGGAATCCCGCGCCGTCAGCGCCGGCGCGCGCCGGAAATGGAATACGGCTTCAACCATCCCGATCAGCACTACCGCCGCCGCCGCGATCACCAAGCCTCGGTGCGGCTTGGCGCGCTTTGCGGGGCTCGGCGTCACGGGATCATTGACTGGGGGCGGGGCTGGGACAACAACGGTTTTGGCGCTGCTCTCGTCTCGCAGGGGAGAAATGACCGCGGCGGCAACCGCGGCTGAGCGGCCCGAATCCGTATCGCGCTTGAGCCGCTTAAGATCGGTCCGCATCTCAGAGGAGCTCTGGTAGCGCATTTCCCGGTCCTTCTCGAGCGCCTTAGCGATTATTCGTTCCAGGTCATTTGGGAGGTCGGGTTTCAAACGCAATAGAGAGGGGGGCGCCTTGTGGAGAATGCTGTCAAAGATGGCTGCCGAGGTGTTTCCAGGAAACGCCGGACGCCCGCTCGCCATCTCGTAAAGAACCAGCCCCAACGAGAACAGGTCGGTGCGCGCGTCGAGTTCCTCGCCCAGCGCCTGCTCGGGTGACATGTAGGCCACGGTGCCAAGGGCCGTCCCCGGGCTGGTCAGAAAGGCTTCTTGCGTTGCCTGCGTCGGCATTTCGCTCGCCACCACAGCTTGGGCGGCGGTCTTCGGCTGCGAGCTCAGCTTCGCCAGGCCAAAGTCCAGAATTTTCGCCTGCCCACGCTCGGTGATGAAGATGTTGGCGGGCTTGATGTCCCGGTGGACAAAGCCTTTCGCGTGTGCGGCCTCGAGGGCGTCAGCAAGCTGGACACCGAGGTCCAGAATCTCGTCCAACTTGAATGGCTTGGCGGCAATTCGGTGCTTCAGCGTTTGACCTTCCAGGTACTGCATGACAATGAAAGGCTGGCCCTCGTGTTCGCCGATATCATAAACAGCGCAGATGTGCGGGTGGTCAAGGGCCGAGGCGGCTCGAGCTTCCCGCTGAAAGCGCTCCAGGGCTTGATGATCCCTGGCCAGGTCCGGGGGCAGGAACTTGAGGGCTACGAAACGGCCGAGACGGGTGTCCTCGGCCTTGTACACCACTCCCATCCCGCCCCCGCCCAGCTTCTCGATGATGCGATAATGCCCAAAAGTCTTACCGACCATGGGAATAAACCTAGCCTCCAATAAGTTGGAGAAATATCCTTGGCGAAGTCCTAACTAACATATTATTGCGCCGCTTCGGGCAAGTCAAATTAACGATGATAAGCCGCTACGCCGCCAAGCCATCTCCGCGAAACTTGTCCTCTGCGAAGGCGGTCGAGCGCGCGTGTCCACGGCCGCTTCGGCGTGACGGATCAGGACCTTCTGTAGCCGACTGCCGGTCGTTCCCGACCTCGCCTTGCGACTCCGGAGCTTGACTTCGTTTTCGCAAAATGCGCTGTTTTTGCTCCATTCAGGCTCTATTTTGCGCTGACTTGCGCGCAAAACGCGCACAATCGGCGCCGTCGTTAGAAGCTATGTCCTCTGTTTTCAGTAACTTCTTAGCTTCGTTCCAACAATTGCTGTTTGCCACCTTGTGTTTTCAATAACATACTGGCTTCGATCGTACTATTTTTGTTTTTTTCAATACCTCGTTTCCCCGAGCGCTGGGACCGCTCCCGCCATCCCTCGCGCTCCGTTGCTCACCGGCCTTTGCCTACGACAATGTGTCCACATTATGACCACTGTGATAGGCTATCATAGATGTCTTGGCTTGTCAAGCGGAAAACGCGGAATGTGTCAAAGCTCTTTAGAAATGTCCCCTTTTCGAACTTATTGCTGTGAGGCTGTTCTGGCTTTGGTCTTCGCCGGCCTTGCCCGTAGCGGAGCCCTGCGGAGCCCGGAGGGCGGAGCGCTTAGGGCGC
>Ga0326728_10003578_pt1 | contig 47807 bp, 30 predicted proteins | sample MB3enrmetagenome_FD_207602 | JGI IMG/M metagenome (GOLD analysis project Ga0326728, IMG submission 207602) | Lab enriched peat soil microbial communities from McLean, Ithaca, NY, United States - MB31MN | ecosystem: Environmental > Terrestrial > Soil > Wetlands > Peat | place: USA: New York...
ACTTCACCGTGTAGCTGCCCGGCGCAAGCGCTGCCGTGGCCACCGCGGCCGTTGTCCCGCTGCCCGTTACGCCGCTGCCGCTGAACGTATAAACCGCGTTCAGCTTGGGATTCAGCCCGCCCGCCGTCGCTGTCACCGTCACCGGATCGCCGGCAAAGATCAATGCCGGGCTCGCCGTGCAAGACAGCGTCACCGGCGGTGGAGCCGCGATAGAGCCGATGTGGTACACGACGCCTGCCGCCAACCGGATGCCTTCGAGCTGAGCCGTGCCGCCGGGTTGCCAGCCACTGGTCGAATTGTGCGCCTGTCCGTAACGAACGTCCACAAACTCATAGTCGGCCTCGATCATCCGGATGGCCCAATGGCGATTGAGCTCGTAGTCCAGGCCGCCGCCAGCGGTAGTCGTCCAGCCCGGCGTGTAATTCTGGTGATCTGGGCCTTCCAACTCGGCTCCGCCCCCGAGTATATGCACCCATGGTGTCACTTTTGATCCCGGCCAGCGGTAGATTCCACCGGCCTGCATGGTGAACATGCCGCTGTTGCTGGTGCCGTTCGTGGAACCGTTGTAGAGATCATGCTGACCCGAATCAAACTTCAACCCAAAATGGCGGTTGAAGTAGCGGGTAAGGCTTTCAGTGCTGCCCAACTTCTGGGTCATGATAGAAACCCCGCCATGAGAAGGTCCGTCACCCAAACCGTTCTGCAGATAGCCTTGGACCGTCGCATTGGGAGCCAAAAAACTGTAGCCCAAAAAGATGTCCCACTTCGACGCGGTATCGTCATGAGACACACTTTTTGAGGCTGGAGTAACCTGGGATAATAGGGGTACCGGCGCCAATGCCAGAATTGCTATGGCAATAGCCCGGCTCATAGACTTCGAAACATTCAAAAACATACTCTTTTCCTCCGTAATCAATCTCTGGGCAACAATCTGGACTACAAACGGATCTGGGGACAAATGAATCACGTTGCCTGCAAAGCCTGCAATTACACTGGCTGAACTCGGCTTTTTCAAAACGGGGAATGCAAGCCGTCAGTTCACATAATTAACGTACCACTATGTGCGGCGTTTCATGAATAGGTATTTCTATCAAGGGCTTGCGCAGTTGTTTCCTCTCTGAATACTCAGAAGATGACTGAGATTACCTTGGTAACTTTTTCCCAAATTCGGCTCTGCTGCCCGGCTCAACCCAGATTCAGCGTCTTCATCAGGCTGCGCGGTTCATGCTGTATCTTCTCTTGCAGAAGAGTAAGTGCATAAATCAATTGCTCCGGGCGAGGCGGACATCCCGGAACATACACATCCACGGGAACCACCTGGTTGACGCCCTGCACCACCGCATAGTTGTTGAAAACCCCGCCCGAGGTGGCGCAGGCCCCCATCGAGATTACCCACTTCGGCTCCGGCATCTGGTCATAGAGACGGCGCAGCACCGGGGCCATCTTCTGCGATACCCGCCCGGCCACGATCATCACATCCGACTGCCGCGGTGAAGGCCGAAAGACCTCGGCGCCGAAGCGCGCAATGTCATAGCGCGAGGCGCCCGTCGACATCATCTCAATGGCGCAGCAGGCCAGCCCAAAGGTCATCGGCCAAAGCGAGTTCTTCCGGATCCAGTTCACCGCATAATCCATCGAGGTCAGCAGGATGCCCTCCGGCACTTCATAGCCGTAGCTCGCTTCCTGCACCTTGGCGCGATTATTTACGCTGCTCTCCAGCGCTCCGAATAAATATCGATCCCGCTCCGCCGTCGCCGTCATGCTTCTACTATACCGTTGACCGGCGCAGGACGGGCGAAGTAGCCAAAGACCACTCGTTTTACGGCGTGGGGATGTACTTGACGCGATAGAGAGTGCCGGTGGCTTTGAAAACCCCAACCCCTTCCACAGCAAGAAACTCCAGACTGCCGTCGGGGCTGAATGTAGGGGATTTGCTAAAAATTGTCGGGGAGTATCCAAGAATTATGGAGTATAATGCGCCCGGTTGGCCGTCCATGACCATAGACCACTGCAGGCCAAGCCCCCTCTTAAATCCAGGGGCTATATACGCCACATGCTTCCCATCGGGGCTAAAAGTAGGTAGACTAACCATCAAGCCGAACCCCGGGCTTGACTGGCCATCCACGACTACCGAGTGCGGCTTTAGGCCTTGACCCTTCATGGTCCTGTAGGCCACGCGTTTGCCATCGGGGCTGAATTGTAGACCCTGAATTTTGTCGTACTCCGCGCCCGCCTGGCCGTCCACTACCGCCGACCACTTCTTGCCCTGCTTTGCTGCATACGCCACGCGTTTGCTATCGTGGCTGAATTGAAGATGCATGATCTCGTCGTACTTCGCGCCCGGCTGGCCGTCCACCACCACTAACCACTGCTTGTCCTTGCGTGCCGCATACGCCACGTGTTTACCATCGGGGCTGAATTGAAGATGCATGGTCTCGTCGTACTCCGCGCCTTCCTGCCCGTCCACCACTACCAAATACTGCTCGCCCCGCTTTGCCACATACGCGATACGTTGGCCATTGGGGCTGAAGATGAAACCACCGATTTCGTCGTACTCCGCGCCCACCTGGTCGTCCATCACCACTCGCCACTTTTCGCTCTTCTCGGCTTTATACACCATGTGTATACCATCGGGGCTGAATTGTAGGCCTGAGATTTTGTCGTACTCCGCTCCCGCCTGGCCGTCCACCATCACCGACCATTGCTTGTTCCGCTGTGCCGCATACGCCATGCGCTTACCGTCGGGACTGAACCTTAGGTGAGCAAGTCCCTCGTACTCCGCGCCCGCTTGGCCGTCCATCACCAACCACCACTGCTCGCCTTTCTTGGCCGCATACGCCACACGTTTACCATCTTGGCTGAAGATATAATCACCGATTTCGTCATACTCCGCACCCGGCTGGCCGTCCACCACCACCGACCACTTATTGTTGTCCTTCTTGATTCCATACGCGACGCGGTTACTGTCGGGGCTGAAGACTGGAAACAGCATGTCCTCATACTCCGCGCTCGGCTGGCCGTCCACTACCACCACACACTTCTCGCCCTTCTTGGCCACATAGGCCACGCGCTTGTTGTCGGGGCTGAAATATGGATCCCGAACCTCGTCGTACTCCGCGCTCGCCTGGCTGTCCACCACCATCACCCATTTTTTGTCCTTCTGCTCGGTTTTATACGTGATGTGTTTACCGTCAGGGCTAAAGGACAGATCGACTACGCTATGGGGACCGGGGGCTGTAAGGCCAAACATGGAAATCCCGCCTATGGAAGGCGCTGCTAACGGTCGACCGTCCAGGAAGACGCAGACCTGTGATTTCTCCATCTGTGATTTACCTTCAAATTTACATGCCCCGGTAGTGACCCACGCAACGTGTAGCATGTCGCTGCTCAAAGCAGATCTGCAGAAGGCACATGGTGATGGATTCCATGTCCCCAGAAGCGTCTCCTCGATCTTGTACCCGGCCGGCGCCGCAGCCGTCGTTGGGGCCGGCGCAGACGTTGTCTGTTCCGTTTGCGCCGCCGCTGTCGCTGGCTGATCCGGCGCGCCCATCGTTTGGGCCAATCCCGTCACTGCCAGTACGGTAAGGACCGCTGACCAGAGGGCAATCCGCTTCATGGCTTTGAGAAGACGTAAAACTGATTCGGTTTTCATAGTCAAAGATCATAGCGCATTTCCGATTGGCTTGCAGCGTTCTTTCCATTCATTCTCAACCGGGCCTGCAGGAGAATACAAACAGCACAGAGACAATCAATATTCCATAGCGATTTGCCCTTCTGCTGGCGAATTGAACGGCTTTTTTATAGATCTTCATGGATTCCTTATTCGCACAGCCCTATATTTTTCCTTAAGGCTCTCGCTGGAGTTGCGCCAATTTTACGTATGCAGGATAGCTTGTGCCGCCTGTGTCTGTTCTAAAGTCTGTTGTCTGCCGCATTTATTCTGGAAGTGGAAACTGTATGCGCCGTCATGGTATCAAACTGCTGTTTCTCTCCGCCCTGCTGGCAATCCCGGTTCTGGCATTCGCTCAGTCCGCCGCTGCCCCAGCCACACAAGCTCAGATCGCCGCACTGCAACAGGCCGTCGACGCCAATAAAGCCGCCGCCGCCGCTGCCCAGTCCGCCGCAGACAACGCCTGGATGCTGGTCTCCGCCGCGCTCGTTCTGCTCATGACCGGACCCGGACTGGCTCTCTTCTACGGTGGCCTGGTCCGCAAAAAGAACATCCTCGGCACCATGATGCAGAGCTTTGCCATGATGGGACTGGTCACCGTCCTCTGGGCCGTCGCCGGCTACTCGCTGGCCTTTGGTCACGGCAACTGGTTCATCGGCGGATTCGATCACCTCTTTCTGCGCGGCGTCTCGCTCACCCCCAATCCCGACTACGCCGCCACCATCCCCGAGCAGACCTTCATGATCTACCAGCTCATGTTCGCCATCATCACCCCGGCGCTCATCACCGGGGCCTTTGCAGAGCGCATGAAGTTCAGCGCCATGGCAATCTTTCTATCCCTCTGGTCGCTCATCGTCTACTGTCCCATGGCCCACATGGTCTGGGGCTCTGGCGGATTCCTCAGTCTCAACAACGCCCACGCCCCTCTGCCCTCGCTCGACTTTGCCGGAGGAACCGTGGTCCACATCACTTCGGGCGTCTCAGCACTGATCTGCGCGCTGTATCTGGGCAAGCGCATCGGCTACCCCCACACCAAGATGGCCCCCCACTCCATGGTGATCAGCTTCATCGGCGCATGTTTGCTCTGGGTGGGCTGGTTTGGCTTTAACGCCGGCAGCGCCCTCAACGCCAGTTCGCTGGCCACCAGCGCCTTCGTCAACACCCACTTTGCCGCCGCCGCCGCCGCCGTCGGTTGGTCCATCGCCGAGTGGATTCACAACGGCAAGCCCACCGCACTGGGCGCCATCTCCGGAGCGATTGCCGGACTGGTCGCCATCACTCCCGCCTCCGGTTTTGTTCAGCCCTTCGCGGCCCTGGCCATCGGTCTTGCAGCCGGCCTCGTCTGCTTCTTCATGGTCTTCATGGTCAAAAAATTCTTTGGCTACGACGACTCTCTCGACGCCTTTGGCGTTCATGGAGCCGGAGGAACCCTGGGCGCGCTGCTCACAGGTCTCTTTGCCACCTGCGCCATCAACGCCGCATTCGGAAAGAACGCTGCCGGCAGCCCACTCCCCACTGGCGCTCTGGACGGGCACTGGGGCCAGTTGCTCAACCAGGCCGCCGGCGTCGGCTCTGCCTGGGTCATTTCGGTTGTGGGAACGCTGTTGTTGCTGTTACTCGTCGATAAGCTCGTCGGACTGCGCGTTGCGCCTGAAGACGAATCCAAGGGTCTCGACATCTCCCAGCACGATGAGGAAGGATACGACCTGAATTCGTAAGAGAACCTCTGAATAAGCCGGTGTCATGATGGACAAGTCGGTGTCATGATGAACAAGTCGGTGTCATGATGGACAAGTCGGTGTCATGATGAACAAGTCGGTGTTTTGATGATTAAGCCGGTGTTTTGATGAACAAGTTGGTGTTTTGATGAACAAGTCGGTGTTTTGATGAACAAGTCGGTGTTTTGATGATTAAGCCGGTGTTTTGATGAACAAGTCGGTGTTTTGATGATTAAGCCGGTGTTTTGATGATTAAGCCGGTGTTTTGAAAGGGCACGGCTTTAGCCGTGCCGCAAACGCAGCAAAATCAACGCGGGCTTTAGCCCCTGAGGGAAGGTTGGATTGCAATAATGACTTGTTCAGAGGTTTTCGGTCACAGATTTGTCATCCTTAGCGAAGCGCGTTCTTTGCGACAAACGGAGTCGAAGGACCTGCGGTTGTATTTTTGATCGATTCATTTTAATTTGAATCGGTTCGACAAAAAGATTCGCCGGGAGTAGACCAAAGTGCCCTCCCGCCTGTTACGCTGTCAATCGAGGAATCTGCATATGGTCAAGATAGAAGCTATTCTTCAGCCATCCAGGCTGGATGCGGTCAAGGAAGCGCTGCTCGAGGCTGGCATCGAAAGCATGACTATTCTTGAAGCCCGCGGACATGGCCGCCAAAAAGGCCACACGGAGTTTTATCGCGGCAATGAATACACCGTTGACCTGCTGCCCAAGATCAAAATCGAGATGATCGTCAAGGATGAGTTCAAAGAGAAGGCTATCCAGGCCATCCTCGCGACAGCCCGCACCGGACGCATCGGCGACGGCAAAATCTTCATCAGCCGCATCGACGAAGCCATCCGCATCCGCAACGATGAACGCGGCGAAACCGCCCTTTAGGATAATTTCTGAAGAACGGAGCCTGAAGCCTCAAAAACTCTCCGTGCCCCATCCATTCGCGCACTTTGCGAATGGGTGGGATACCACAAATCGCGGGTGCCCCACCTTCGCCGATGCCTGCTCTTTGCGCATTGGTTAAGGTGGGATATATATCACTACAGTTCTTTATGGTTCTTCGCCTTACTACCCCATCACCTTCACTTCGCCACGCCCCCACTCCTCTTCACCTGCAGATTATTCAGCGCGTATTCAATAAACCGCGGCTCGAAATGCGGCGCCTGTCCCATGAACCGGCAAGTCGCCACCACCTGGTCCACAATGAACTTCGGCTGGAATGCCGCCAGCTCACTCCCCTTTTCCTTCCTCAGTCTCTGCACGATGGCGTTGAAGGCATCTATAGGCAGCGTCATTCCCTGCCGCGCACACTCCGTTTCAAAAATTCTCCGGTAATTTTCCACGCTCGGCGCGCCCACCTCGATCTTGTAGGGCAGGCGGCGCAAGAACGCTGGGTCCATCAGATCTTCCGGCTCCATATTCGTGGAAAATATCACCAGCTCCTCGAAGGGGATGCAGAAACTTTTGCCGGTATGCAGCTTCAGGTAATCCACGCGGCTCTCCAGCGGCACAATCCAGCGATTCAGCAGGCTGGTGGGGCTCGCCAGTTGCCGCCCAAAATCGTCGATGATGAAACACCCGCCCAGCGCCTTCAGGTGCAGCGGAGCTTCGTAGAAGTGGCCGGTCGCGTCGTAGCGCAGGTCCAGCATCTCCAGCGTCAGCTCGCCGCCCGTGGACACAAACGGCCTGCGGCACGGAATCCAGCGCGCGTCATACTCCTCCGCTCGCACAAACGAAATTTCGCTTTCGTCGCTCAACTCCGTGGGATTCACAGCGATGTGAATGCTGGGGTCGTGGAAGCGGATGATCTGTCCCTCGACACTGATCGCGTAAGGCACGTAAATCACGTCGCTGAAGACGCTGCCCAGCGCATGAGCGAACGATGTCTTGCCGTTGCCCGGAGGGCCATAGAGCAGCATTGCCCGGCCCGAGTTCAGCGCCGGACCGCTTTGTTCCACCATGCTCGCATCAAACGTCAGCTCGCCCAGCACCGCGCGGATGCGCTCGAAGGTCACCCGTTCGTTGGTCAGCTTCTGCACGCTCACCTGGTAGGTGAACTCCTCCAGCGTCACCGGCGCGGGTCCCGCATAGCGCGATCGCTCCAGAGCATCCAATGTCCACCGCTTGCCCTCATCGGTAAGCGTGTAGCCCATGTCAATCGGATTATCGGCTGCGCGCATTCCCAGCGTACGCAGCAGCTTCCGGTCCACGGCCATTACCACCAGCTCAGCCACAATGTGATAAGGCAGCCGGATAGCATCGATGAACTGCCTGCAGCTCTCCAGACGGCCCGTATAAATCAACCTCATCAGCAGACTCAGCAAATCGATCTCGTCAATTCCCGTCGCCGCCAGATCAACTGGTTCCGCCGGAATCCGCTTTAAAAATCCATCCAGCGCCTGCTGCGCGATGGCTCCCATCGCCACCAGGTTGTCGCCCAGTCTTCCCCCGTTGCCCGCCTGACGTCTCAGCGCCTCGGACACATCCTCCTCCCGCACAAGATTTGCCCGGATCAGCAAATCTCCCAGTCGCATGCGTGCGCTGATAATCCCCTCCACGACCCAATCGCAGGTGTCCATCCAACCCAAATAGAACAGGTGCCCCATCCTCGCCGCATTCTGGTTTTTGCGGCTAGGGTGGGATACCACAATCTCACCGTGCCCCATCCATTCGCGTTCTTTGCGAATGGGTGGGAATCCTCAAACCTCATGCCATACAGGCCGGGTGCCCCATCCATTCGCGCTCTTTGCGAATGGGTGGGATGCCAGATGAATTTCCACCACATCGTTTTTATCGTCCTTTCCCTACCTTTCAATCACTCCCGCCACTCCCATGAGTAACCACTAACCCCCTCGCCCCAGCCTCCCCCCGCCGTGTACTCTGGAACCGTCAGACCTCTGTCAGGAGCAATCTATGACCCGCCGCCTCATCCTAGCCGTCCTTCCCCTCTGCCTCGCTCCCATCCTCATCGCCCAAGACACGCGCACCGTCCCCGAGCCTGTCATCCCCACCCTCTGCGCCACACTCGACGCCCAGCTTCACAGCATCCCTAAACTCGCTCCCGCCGCCGGCCGCACCCTCGCCGAGGCCGACGAGTCAAGGCTCGACACCGCTCGCATCCAACAAGCTCTGGATCAATGCGCCCCTGGTCTCGGCCTCCTCCTGCGCGCATCCGCCTCCGCCGACGCCTTCCTCACCGGCCCGCTCGAACTCCGCTCCGGCGTTGCCCTCATCATCGGCAAGGGCGCAACCCTCTTCGCCTCCCGCGATCCCGAGCTCTACGCCACATCCCCCGGCAGTTGCGGCCTCGTCAATCAAGCCGGCGGCCGCGGTTGCCTGCCCCTCATCTCCGCCGACCACGTCTCCGGAACCTCCATCATGGGCGATGGCGTCATCGACGCCCGCGGCGGTGAAAAGCTCCTCGGCAAATCCGTCTCCCCGTGGGATCTCGCCGAGCAGGCCCGCGCCGGAGGCCGTCAGCAGGTCTCGCGCATCCTCGTCGCCGACTACGCTGACAACTTCACCCTCTATCGCATCACCCTCAAAAACTCGCCCAACTTCCACGTCTCCTACAACCATGGCAACGGCTTCACCGTCTGGGGATTGAAAATCGACACGCCCCAGCGCCTCGCCCGCAACACCGACGGCGTCGATCCCGGCAACGGCTCGCGCAACGTCACCATCACCCACAGCTTCATTCGCGCCGGCGACGACAACGTAGCCATCAAGGGTGGTCCCGGCGGCGCCACAAATATGACCATCAGTCACAATCACTTTTACTGGGGACACGGCATGTCCATCGGCAGCGAGACCGATGGCGGCGTCAGCCACATCCTGGTCACCGACCTCTCCCTCGACGGCCCCGACAACGGCCTCCGCATCAAGTCCAACGGCTCCCGCGGCGGACTCACTCAGGACGTGCTCTACGACGACGTCTGCATTCGCAACTCCCCCAACCCCATCACCCTCGACACCGCCTACTCCGCCAACGGTCCCCTCAAGGGCAACTCACCGCCCTCCATGGCCGGCATCACCCTGCATAACGTCCGCGTCTCCGGCGGAGGCAAAATCTCCTTCAACGGCTACGACCAGCAGCACCGCATAGCCGCCACTCTCGACGGAGTCCAACTCACCGATCAATCCACCTACACCTACTCCCTAAACCACGCCGACCTCACACTCGGCCCCGGCCCCGTCAACCTACAACTCCCCGCCGGCGCTGACTCCACCATCCAGATAATCCCGCCACAGGGAACCTCGTCTCAGGGAGCTTCATCTCACGGAACTTCATCTCACGGAACTGCATCTCAGAAGACTCCGTCCACCGCCGTCCCAGCCTCCTGCGCCGACAAATTCGTAGACTTCCCCACCCAATAACCGGATGGTCTTCATCCAATCATCCACAAATAAATGGGTGCCCCCGGTCCCTCGCTTTTGGGGACCGGGGAATGATGAAGCCATCAGCCCACTTTTGACTCATCGAAAATGCACTGTGCCCCATCCATTCGCGCTCTTTGCGAATGGGTGGGATACCACGATCCTGATCGGGGAAGCCTTGTGTAAGTCACGGTTTTACAGGCTGCGAAAAATGCAACCGGTGGAGCAAGAAGTGTCAGGACACGACTTCAGTCGTGCCGAAAAGGTAGAAAAAACAATGGGCTTCAGCCCCTGAGGGATGTTTATCGGAGGGAGCAGTAGCCTTTAGGCTCCTGAATACACGCATCGACGAAGAGGCCTTCAGGCCCGGGCCTTTGCCTTTGCTTTGTATCAGGGCATGACTTTAGTCGTGCCGATTAGGTCGCACAATAATTCCGGGCTTTAGCCCCTGAGGGATGTTTTTCCGGAGGTAGGCCCGGCCCTTTACCTCCCGCGCTCAACAGAAACGTTAAAACTCATCGCACGCATTCTCGAAGCTTCGCGCTTACTCCGCCGGAATGGAATCGCGAATCTGCTGGAACTGTGGCACAAGTTGCTGGTAGCCGTGACGGGTCGCAATGGCCAAAGCTTCATCCGCGAGACGGCGGGCATCGCACTTCATGGCGGGCCGTTGGCTGAGGATAATGGCCTGATTCGCGAGACAAATCGACAAGCATTCAGGACTGCTGATCTGACGGCAAATTGGTTCGATTTCTTGATTTAAGATCATGGCTCCGTCAAGATCCCCTCGCGCCATCAGGATCGCCGCTCTGTTTCCGATCGCTTTTACCAATCCCCTCTTGTTATTCATCTCACGAAACATCCCCTCGATTATGAGAAGTAGACGCATCGCTTCGTCATTCTGGCCACAAGACATATAGACCGTCGCTTCATCTCCGAGCGTGTTGCAAAATTGCTCCTTATTCCCCAACTCACGACACAGTTGCTCGGCTCTCCGGAAAAGCGCCAGCGCACCCTTAAGGTCCCCCTGCATGCGTAGGATTAGTCCTTGGTTGCCGACCGAACATTGAATACCATCCTTGTCCCCATGTTCGTTACAAATGCTTTCCTGCGCACGGTATAGCTGAATAGCCCTTTCAAATTCGCCCTGGTCGCGGTAAATATCCGCTTGCAGGCCAATCGCCACCGAGGTCAGATGACTGTTGCCAAGATCTTTGGCTATACGTTCTTGATCGGCTAAGAGATCGAGAGCGTCGCTCAAGTCGCCACGCTCTTTCAGAATCCATGCCTGGTTGCAGAGCGACCGTCCAATACCGTCCTGGTCGCCCAGTTCGCGACAAAGTAATTCTTCCTCCTTGTGCAATGCCATTGCGCCATCTAGATCACCGCGCTCACGGAGAATTAGAGCCTGATTACCAATCGAGACGGACCAGTTTCGCGTGTCGCCTGACTTCTTGCATATGGATTCGATCTCTCTGTGTATCGGCATAGCATCTTGCGATTTCCCCTGAACGCGTAGAATAGCTGCAATATTGTTCAAGGCGGCTACTAGGTCGTCGGAAGTATTGAATTCTCGCGCAATCTGTGCGGACTCCTTGATAAGGTCGAGCGCACCGTCTAGATCACCACGCGCCCTGAGGACAAACGCCCAGTTGCCCAGTGCGCCTTCAAGACCTAAATTATCTCCTTGCTCTCGAAAGTATTCCGCAAGTTGCGTCCAGATACACAATGCCGGTTCGAGCCTACGTGTATCGTTGAATACCGTCCCAAGTCGCCAAGCGTGTTTGGGATCTGTTGTGGGCTCTTGAATCACAGGAGCGTAGACTTGCTCCATGCGTAGAGGCGAGTGACTCTCAATCTGCGTCCAGTAAGTCCTCACCCCAAATCGGTCATCCGTCCAGAGTGCATCGAAAAAGCTGCGCTGCGCCAGCAGGTCCGCGAGCTTTTGCCATTCCGCGGCGCCCTGCCACTGCCATGGCAGTTCATCCAGTTGACGCTGGCCTAGCTGCTGCGTCTCGAAGTACGCGGCCAGTATGCGGTGTGCTGCTTGCTCGCGGGTTTCGTCGGGTAGATACGCATCTCGGACCGCCTCGCGCAAAAAGTCGTGCGCAAAAGTCAGCAGGCCGCCCCGGTTCACCAAGGCATCGCCCGCGGCCAGATACAGCGGACTCCAAACGGCGCGCGGCAGCGGCGAGCCAGCCGTGCCCAGCGATTCCAGCAATTCTATTTCAGAAAGTCCGCGCCGCGCCGCCCACAAGCGCGTCAGGCTCTCCCGGACAATGTTCTCGCACAGCGGGTAAGGCTGGCCGTAATCCTGCTCCCAACGCTCGATCACCTTGCGATAGAGTTGTACCGGATTCGTCGCTTGCAGGTACCAGTCGATGCGTTGGTCCAACTCCTCGTATCTGCCAAACTGCCGCAGTTCATTCAACAGAGTGCTGAGATATAGGCCGTTGCCCGTTTGCTGCGCGGCGGCAATGCGGTGAGCAGGTCCCGGACTCAACGCCTTGGCATAGCGCTTCAAATACTTGTCAATCAGCTCTTCACGCTCATGCACCGTGAGCGGCTCCACGGTCAGCACTGGCCAGCCGCGCTTCTTCAACTCCTCCCACGGCCTGCTGGAGAGCGTGGAGACCACCAGTCGCACATTGTCCGGAATCACCGGCGGCAGCCACACCAAATCCGGCGCGCCGTCGCGATCTTCAATCTGGTTCAGCGCGTCGAGCGCCAGCACCAGCCGCCCGCGTGCCGACACCATGTGCAGCGCGTTGGCGAAGGCCGCGCGCAGGGCGTCAGGCTGGTCCGGAATCTCGATCTGAATCCCAAATTTGCGCTGGAACTCGCCCAGCAGCCGCCGCAGCATGGCCATCCAGTTGGCGCTCTCCGGCGCAGCGCCGATGAAGTGAACCAGCACCGGAGTCTCCGGGTGCTGCTCGCTCCATGCGTGGGTCCAGTTGGCCACCAGCGCCGACTTGCCCCCGCCCGACTCGCCCGTAATCACCAGCGGCGGCCCATCGCCCGCTGCGTGCGCATCCAATCGCTTGATGTACTCATCGCGCCCGATATACACAGTCCGCCGGCTCGCCGAATACGCCTCATGATCAAGCGCGGCCCGGTCCAGCGCGTTGGGAACATCCTTCTCCGGATAAAGCTCTTCGATGATGGCGGTCAGGTCGCGCAGCACCCATTCGCCTAACTGCTTCGGCGTGGCAAACGGTTCCTTGACCGGAAATCCGCTGTGGCGAATATCATCCTTCAGCTTGATGAGCCTATCGCGCAGCTTTGGATCTTCTTCTCTAAATCCGGAATGCGCGGCGGCGTAAGCCGGATCGCGGAAGTAGAAGAAGGCGCGCTTCTCCATCTCCGGGTCCAGCAGCACGCCATGCAGAATTTCCAGCGCCGTAACGGATTGATGAAGATGCTCCCGAAGCCACGGCTGCGTCTCAAGCAGCTCCGGCGGAATCTCCTCTGGCACCCAGCCGTACCGCTCGCCCAGCAGGCCGATGAAGTAAGGCCGGCAGTGCTCGATTTCCTGCAGGCACAGCGGCAGAACCTTGCCTTCGGCCTTGGCCTCGTCGGGCACGCCCCAGCGCAGGTCCACCTCGCCCCAGGTGATGCCGCGGCTTTCGCATAAGCGCCGCAACTGTGGGAAGACCTGCTTGACCAGCTCCTCCCGCTCCTCCTGCATGTCTCTAAATGTCGAAGAGATGAACACGCGTATCTCACGCCGATCGGCAACAGTCCGCTTCGCATTGCTTACATTCGCCATAGGGAACCTCTGATTAAATCGATGTTTTGAAAGGGCACGGCTTCATAGTTTGCGGAAAATGCCAACGGAGTAGCTAGAAGCGTCAGGGCACGACTTCACAGTTTGCGGAAAATGCCAACGGAGTAGCTAGAAGCGTCAGGGCACGACTTCACAGTTTGCGGAAAAATGCCAACGGAGTAGCGAGAAGCGTCAGGGCACGACTTCACAGTTTGCGGAAAAATGCCAACGGAGTAGCGAGAAGCGTCAGGGCACGACTTCACAGTTTGCGGAAAAATGCCAACGGAGTAGCGAGAAGCGTCAGGGCACGACTTCACAGTTTGCGGAAAAACGCCAACGGAGTAGCGAGAAGCGTCAGGGCACGACTTCAGTCGTGCCGCAAAGGCTGCAAAATCAAAGCGGGCTTTAGCCCCTGAGGGCATGCTGACTCGCAATAAAGATTGAATCAAAGTTTCCATAGAGATTCACTTTCACCGGCAACCCGGCGGCCTACAGCTTCGCCATATTCCCCGGCGGCTGCCGCCATCCGCCGCCAGCCAAATAGACCACGTCTATTTCCCAGGGATGGAAATCCCGATAAGTCTATCTCCCGTCCGCGCCAATACACAACAAAACTCTACCCGTCCTCCTGACCCATCGCAGGGAACCGTGTACTGACAGTAGCTATTCCTATTCCCTAGTCCCTATTCCCTGTCCCTATTCCCTGTCCCCTGTTCCCTGCTCCAAATCCCCTGACTTGACCTGGTCTAGACCAGGTTTTTTAGCCCTTTTACCCCTCAAAAACTGCCTTTTTCTACCAGCAAATCACCGATTGACATGTCCTTATATGCGCGCGTCCCGGCATTCAAAATCCTCAAAAGGTGTGCTTCGAACGACACCCTCTGCCCCTTTTTCAGGCCCCTCGCCGCGTTCCCTACTCCCTGTTCCCTGTTCCCGATTCCCTGCTCTTAGTTCCCTTCCCCGCCAACATCGCTTATTCTGTTAAGAATCCTTCTTGCGAAGGAAAGCCACTGACAACCTTATGAATCCAGTCGCTTTGGCGGTTGACGATCTTCGGGAGCAGTATCTGCGGGAGATGGCGCTCGTCCGCCAGACCTTCGATCGCACCGGCGACGGCGCCGCCGCCATCCGGCGACGTTCCTCCGTGGTGGACCGCATGTTGATTGACTTATGGCGCCGCGCCTTCGCCAGCCAGCCGCCCGTCAACGCCGCCCTGCTCGCCCTGGGTGGCTATGGCCGCAAAGATCTTTTCCCCTACTCCGATATCGACATCCTCTTCGCCTTTGCCGATGAAAAAACCGAGACGCACTCCAAAGACGCCGTCCGCGCTATCATCCAGGGAATCTGGGAGTTAGGCCTGCGCGCCAGCCCCAGCTACCGCACCCTCAAGGAAGCTGGCCGCTTCGATCCCGTCAACCTCGAATTCACCCTGGCCACCCTTGATCGCCGCTTCCTGGCCGGCCATTTCCCCCTCTACCAGCAGCTCCACCAGACTGTCCTGCCTGATCTGTTTCTGGGCGAGTGGAACGCCATCACCCAGAAGCTCGGCGAGATCGCCCGCGCCCGTCACGCCAAATTCGGCAATACCATCTTCCACCTCGAACCCAATCTCAAGGACTGTCCCGGCGGACTGCGCGACTACAACCTTGCCGTCTGGTTCGCCATACTCTTCCACCTAAAAGAGGCCAAGGAGTGGCCCCGTCAGCTCGGAAGTGTCTTTCAAAGCGCGCGCGGCGACGCCGAGGCCGCCTTCGACTTCCTCGCCGCCGTCCGATGTTTTCTCCACTTCCGCCACGGCCGCGACGATAACACCCTTGACTGGCAGTCCCAGGACGAAGCCGCCGCCAACTCCATCGGATTGGAAACGCGCGGCACCGCCGACCCCGCCTACTGGATGCGCACCTACTATCGCCATGCCCGCGTCATCTATCGCCGTGCCGCTCTGCTCATGGAACACCTACCCGCCCCGGTCAGCTTTTACCGTCAGTTCCGCCGCCGCCACACTCCCGTCCCCGGCACCGACTTCTTCCTCGAACAGGGCCGCATCGACATCGCTCCCAGCGCGCGCTTCAACGACACCGGAGCCATTCTGCGCATCTTCGCCCTCATGGCCACCAACGGCTACGCGCTTTCGCAAACCGCCGAAGACCGCATCACCGACGCTCTGGCCGCGCTCGCCATCCACATCCCTGAAGGCCCTTATCTCTGGAACGCCCTGCGCGCCGTCCTCCTCGGACCGCACGCCGCTCATGCCCTTCGCACCATGCATGCCCTCGGCGTTCTGGAAATGCTCATCCCCGAGTTCCACGGCATCGACGCCCTGGTGATTCGCGACAGCTATCACCGCTACACCGTCGACGAGCACACCTTCCTGGTCATCGACAATGTCCACTCGCTCTGCCAGCCAGCCCTCGAATACGAACAGCGGCTTGCCAAGCTGTTGCCCGAGATCGACCGCTTCGACCTCTTCCTGCTCGCTCTCCTGCTCCACGACATTGGCAAGGCCCGCCGCACCGGCGATCATATTACCTCCAGCATCGAACTGGCCGACGCCTTTCTTGCCCGGCTGGAATTCGACGCCGAAGAGCGGGAACTCGTTCTCCAGCTCATTCGCCTGCACGTCGAAATGTCCAATGCCATGCGACGCGACATCTTCGACTTGGAAAACGTCCGCGCCTTCGCCGATAAGGTCGGCAGCCCGCAGATGCTCAAGATGCTCACCCTGCTGACCTTCGCCGACATCAAAGCCGTCAGTCCCGAGGCCCTCACCCCCTGGAAGGCCGAGAACCTCTGGCAGTTCTATATCTCCACCTCCAACTGCATGGACCGCTCCGTCGACGAGGTCCGCTACCATGCCGACCTTGACCCCACTCTGCTCAACCGCATCCACGCCATGGTCCCCGCCGCGCAGTATGGCGAACTCCAGAACTTCCTCGAAGGCCTGCCGCGGCGCTACCTGCAAACCCGCCTGCCCGAGCAGGTTCGCGACCACTTCCAGTTAGCCGCCGGCCTCGACAGAGATCCCGTCCAGCTCGACCTCCGTCCTCACCGCCAGCTCTTCGACCTCACCGTGATCACCCGCGACCGCGTCCGCCTCTTTGCCGACGTCGCCGGCGCTCTGGCCGCCTGGGGCATGAACATTGTCAAGGCCGGAGCCTTCTCCAACGACGCCGGCGTCATCGTCGACAGCTTCCAGTTCACCGACGTCTTTCGCACCATCGAGCTGAACCCCGGCGAGCGCGAACGCTTCCTCGCCTATCTCCACGATGTGGTCGCGCGCACCCTCGCCGTCGAGCCCATGCTCGAAGCACGCCGCCACATGAACCACCCCACCAACCTGAAGGTCAATGTCGCCACCCGCCTCGAATTCGATTCCGAATCCTCCACCCACTCCACCATCCTGCAGGTCGTCGCCCAGGACCTGCCCGGACTTCTGCGCCAGATCGCTCTCACCCTCAGCACTCACGATTGCAACATCAAGATCGCCCTCATCGACACCGAAGGCGAAACCGCCATCGATGTCTTCTACATCACCAGCCAAGGCGCCAAGCTAACTCCAGAAGCCCAGCAAACCCTCGCCTCCGACCTTACAGCCGCCATCGCCTCCATGCGCGCGCCCGCAGCATAACCGACCGAGCAAAAAGGCAAAAGATGCGCAGATTGACTGTTTGTGAGTTTTGGAAAGAATGGAATGTGTAATCTATTGATATTGAATGATTTAAGAGAGATTACGCAGCCTCGCAGGCACAAATACGAAATAATCTGCAAGGATTGGCGCGTTGGAAAAAATAAAAAAGGGGGGTGGGTGGTGCCCTTTGCTTCACAGTCTCACAGTTTCACAGTAAATAGGGGGGGTGGGGTACCCCTCTCAGGGGTCAGAGATCAGCGCCAGTAAAGCCCCGCTCCACTGACCAATCCTAATTGTGCGCCAACGTGAGGTAATTATCTGCAACCGTTTTCAGAGATCAGGGATCAGTGGTCAGTGCCCGGCAGGTCTCGGCTGGCAGATTCCCGGCACAACCCCATTTACAAGTTTTTAGAAATCAATCCACGCGACGAAGCCGCGCGCAAAATCAGGCTTTGAAGGGTATGGGCTGGTAGGCCGGGGATTAATCCCCGGCATCATCCCATCTAAAAGTTGTTAGAAATCAATCAACGCGGTAAAGTCGCGCTCAAATCTGCTTGATCCTCAATCCCGTCAGCTCAAGCACCAGCCGCACAATCGACTCCGAATCGTCCTCCCGGATCGAATCGTTCACAATTTCTAACCGCGCCCAATCGATAAAGTTATCCCAACGATTCGTACCGTAATCGTCGTATGATTGAATCGTCTCCTAAATGAAGGGGACCAGACAATAGCCCTACACTTTACAGGGTACTCACCGAGGCGGAGAAATAATGCCGATTCAGCTACTTGAGCAAGCGGATCGCGTACGGCAAGCAATCGCGCCGGGAATGACCCTAAAGCATAAATCCGCTCTGGGCCAGTTCATGACGCCCGCGCCAATAGCGCGATTCATGGCCTCAATGTTTCCGCCAAGCACGCTAACTAAATGCAAATTGCTTGATGCAGGGGCGGGGGTCGGCGCACTCACCTGTGCCTTCCTAGACCGTTGGGCTACCTCCGACGGATTCTCCTTTCACGATGCGCAGATAGATGTCTACGAGATTGACCCTACCCTGCGCGTCCATCTTAATCGTATGTTGGCCCGCTACGAGCCTCGACTACCCATTAGCTATCGTGTAATTCCAGATGACTTTATCGAGGCAGCCGCAATGCAAAGTTTGGCTCCTCGGCGATATACACACGCGATCTTGAATCCGCCATACAAAAAGATCAACAGCCTATCGAGTCATCGCATGATCTTGAGGCAGGTAGGCATCGAGACTGTGAATTTATACTCGGCCTTCGTTGCCTTAGCCCTGTCCCTGATGAAGCCGGGGGGGCAGCTAATCGCCATCATTCCGCGCAGCTTCTGCAACGGTCCCTACTATCGCCCCTTCCGCGAATACATACTGAGCCGCGCCGCATTACGGCACCTGCACCTTTTTGCATCGCGCACCAACGCGTTCAAGGACGACGACGTGCTCCAGGAGAACGTCATCATGCGGTTGGAGTGTGCTGGGGTCCAGAGCAATGTCACGGTTTCCAACTCCACCGATGATAGCTTCGGCGACCTTGTGACTCATGAGCAGCCCTTTGACCGGATTGTGTCCCCGGATGATCAGGATAAGTTTATCCACATCCCGACCTCACTTGGATACAACGCGCTCGAACTATCCAAGGGTGTTCAATTCACTCCAGCCGACCTTGGGATTGAAGTCTCTACCGGCCCCGTTGTTGATTTCAGATTGATCGAATATATCCAGGAGAAGCCGGGCAAGAATACAGTGCCACTACTCTATCCAAGCCATTTCAGTGGCCAAGCCATTCACTGGCCAAAAGAAGGAATCAAGCGTGGAAACGCGATCCAACTCAACGAAGCAACGAGAAAGTGGCTTTACCCTAACGGCTTTTACACTGTTGTCCGGCGGTTTTCATCCAAGGAGGAACCGCGCCGTATTATTGCGAGTGTTGTGAGGCCTGATAAATTTCCCACTGCGAAACTCCTGGGTTTTGAAAATCATCTAAATGTCTTGCACGAAGAAAAGCATGGCTTGCCTGAAGCACTCGCTTATGGTTTGGCGGTTTTCCTCAACACCACCGCGGTTGATGAGAATTTCCGCCGGTTCAACGGACACACTCAAGTCAATGCTACCGATCTTAGGCAAATGAAATTCCCTGATCGACGCACCCTAATTGCAATTGGAGAGTGTGCACGCAGTCAAGGGACTATTTCTCAAGACAGAATGGACGCAATTACACGGGGGCTCACCGGATGAATAAGAAAGCATTGCTTAAATCAGCACTGCAAATTCTGGCTGCTCTCGGTCTCCCCAAGGGCCAGCAGAACGAACGCTCGGCGCTCTCGTTGCTGGCCTTGCTGAACCTGCAACCAAAGAGGAATTGGCCGCAGGCAGAAAGCCCACTAATGGGAATCACTCCAGTCATGGATTGGATTCGCGATCATTACGACAAAGACTACGCACCAAATACACGAGAAACGATACGGCGCCAAACCATGCACCAATTTGTTGACGCTGGCCTTGCCGTCTACAATCCCGATAATCCGGCACGACCAGTGAACAGTCCCGCCGCCGTGTATCAGATAGAGACATCAGCGCTAGATTTACTTCGTAGTTTCGGCACAACCGCATGGGAGAACAACTTGAGGGCTTACCTTGTGGAGCGTAAAACTTTGGCTGCACGCTACGCTAACGAGCGCGAACAGAACCTTGTTCCTGTACAGATTGCGCCCAGCAAGGTAATCAAACTCAGCCCCGGCGAACACAGTGAGTTAATCAGAGAGATCATACAAAGCTTCGCCCCGCGCTTTGCTCCCGGAGCTGTTCTGATTTACGCCGGAGACACCGGTGAAAAGTGGGGATACTTTGAGGAGCCACTACTTACTAAACTAGGTGTCGGAGTCGAAACACACGGCAAGATGCCCGATGTTGTGTTGCACTACCCTGACCGCAATTGGCTGCTACTGGTAGAGTCCGTTACCAGCCATGGCCCAGTAGACGGAAAGCGTCACGCAGAACTAGCGAAGCTGTTTGCAGGATCCAAGGCGGGTCTGGTTTACGTTACTGCGTTTCCAAATCGATCCATCATGAGCCGCTACCTCGGTGAGATCGCATGGGAAACTGAAGTGTGGGTAGCCGACGCACCTTCGCACTTGATTCATTTTAACGGCGAAAGATTTCTTGGCCCATATACCTCCCATTAGCCGTGTGGGATACTGAACGCGTCCAATACAGCCGCATTCACCTTTGCAGGGTTCCAGCCTCAGCACTTAATCCGGACAAGATCTCCCTGTTCCCTGCTCTCCAGCACATCCATATCTACGCATAAATCTCCACCAGCCTACGCATAAATACGCATATAATTCCCGAAAAATAAGCATAAACACGCATATATTCCCCAAAAACCCTATCCATATCCACGCATAAACAGCCAAAAAACGAATTGGACACTACATGTCCAATAACCCCAGCCGGTGCACCAGATGGGTGATCCAGGTCCGTGGGGTGGAAGCCCCGTTTTCAAGACCTGGGAAAGCACACGACTCCGCATCATCACACAATCGGACACTTTCCCGCAGGGCGCAGGATGCAGCTTCTCTTCTTCCCATAATTGCATTCTGGAACGGCGCGTCCCATAACGGAATCCGCGTTGCAATCTTCATGTACGGAGGTCATCTTCCACTTGAAAGTCTCATTAGACTTGCCTCATGTGACGTTGAAACGTAGGTGAGTATCGTGGTCATTACACATTTCAAAAGCGTTAAGATACTGATCTTGCTGGCGTGCCTATGCCTGGCAGCCGATGCGCAGACAAATGAATGGACATGGATGGGCGGAAGCAGCACACTCGGCAGCAACGGCGGCCTGGCCGGTGTCTACGGCACGTTGGGTACGCCTGCTGCCGCAAACGCTCCCGGAGGACGCTATGCCGCCGCGAGCTGGACCGATAGCAGCGGCCATCTCTGGCTCTTTGGGGGCTGGGGCTACGATGTCAACGGCAATTCCGGCTATCTCAATGACCTTTGGGAGTTCAATCCCGCCACCAACGAATGGGCGTGGATGAGCGGAAGCAACACCGTCGGCAGCCATGGCGGCCAGCCCGGAGTGTACGGCACGTTGGGCACGCCTGCTGCCGCAAACACCCCCGGATCACGCAATGCCGCCGCCAGCTGGACCGATAGCAGCGGCCATCTCTGGCTCTTTGGAGGCTGGGCCTACGATGCCAACACCATTGCCGGCGAACTCAACGACCTTTGGGAGTTCAATCCTTCCACCAACCAATGGGCATGGATGGGCGGAAACAACACGGTTGGTCCCCATGATGGTCAAACCGGAGTCTACGGCACGTTGGGTGTGCCCGCCGCGGGAAACACCCCCGGCGGACTCTATGCCCCTTCCAGTTGGACCGATGCCAGCGGGAATCTCTGGCTCTTTGGGGGACAGGGCTTCGATGCCCACAGCAATTTTTTTGAGCTCAACGGCCTTTGGGAGTTCAATCCTTCCAACAGCGAATGGGCATGGATGGGCGGAAGCAGCACGGTCGGCAGCGGTGGCGACCAGCCTGGAGTGTATGGCACACTGGGTGCGCCGGCTACCGGTAACATTCCCGGCAACCGCAGTGACGCTTCAAACTGGACCGTCAGCAGCGGCAATCTCTGGCTCTTTGGAGGAAATGGCTACGATGCCAACGGAAATGGCGGCTACCTCAACGACCTTTGGCAATTCAATCCTGATGCGAATGAATGGGCATGGATGAGCGGAAGCAACACCGTCGGCGGCAATGGCGCCCAATCCGGAGTGTACGGCACGTTGGGTGCGCTTGCTGCCGGTAACGCTCCCGGAGGACGCAGTGCCGCCGCGAACTGGACCGATAGCAGCGGCAATCTCTGGCTCTTTGGGGGCTATGGCGCCGATGCCAACGGCAATGGCGGCTACCTCAACGACTTTTGGCAATTCAATCCCCCCACGAACGATTGGGCATGGATGGGCGGAAGCAACACGGTCGGCAGCACCGGCGGCCAGTCCGGAGTGTACGGCGCCTTGGGTACACCTGCCGCCGGGAACATTCCTGGTGGCCGCGATGCCGCCAGCAGTTGGACCGATAGCAGCGGCAATCTCTGGCTCTTTGGTGGTTATGGCTACGATGCAACCGGCAATTATGGGCCTCTCAATGACCTCTGGAAATATCAGCCACCTGGCGTCTCCCTTTCGGTAGCGACACCCATCTTCTCTCCGGTGGCAGGAACCTACACCTCCGCGCAGAGCGTGACCATCAGCGATGCGACTGCCGGCGCAACCATCTACTACACCATCAACGGCGCCACGCCAACGACCTCCTCCACCCTCTACACGGCCGCGATCGCCGTATCATCCTCTGAAACGCTACAAGCCATTGCGACGGCCAGCGGCTATACCACCAGCGCCGTGGCCGCCGCGGCTTACACCATCACGCCAACCCCACCGCCGGCGGCAACACCCATTTTCTCGCCGGCGAAAGGAACTTATGCCTCCGCGCAGAATGTGATCATCAGTGATACGACTGCCGGCGCAACCATCTACTACACCACCAGCGGCGCCACGCCCACGACCTCCTCCTCTATCTATACGGCCGCAATCGCCGTATCATCCTCTGAAACGCTGCGAGCGATTGCGACGGCCAGCGGCTATTCCACCAGCGCCGTGGCAACCGCGGCCTACATCATCCCCTTGGGCACACTGCCGGCACCAACACCCATCTTCTCACCACAGGAAGGAATCTACACCTCCGCGCAGAGCGTGAACATCAGCGATGCGACGGCCGGCGCAACCATCTACTACACCACCAATGGCGATACGCCGACGACCTCCTCCACCATCTACACCGGTGGTGCGATCACAGTATCATCCACTGAAACGCTGCAAGCGATTGCGACGGCCAGCGGCTATTTCACCAGCGCTGTGGCCGTCGCAACCTTCACCATCAATCTGCCCGCTCCAGCCTTCACCATTGGCGGAACAGCCGTGACCGTCGCGCCCGGTGCAGTCACCGGAAACGCCTCAACGAACACCGTAACGCCCAGCGGAGGATTCACAGGCAACGTGGTGCTGACCGCGGCCATCACTGCAAGCCCAACCGGCGCGCAGGACATGCCTATACTGAGCTTCGGCTCGACCACCCCGGTGAGCATTACCAGCGCCTCGGCCGGAACGGCCACCCTCACCGTCTACACTATAGCGCCAACAACAGCCGTTCTGTCTTATCCCGCGCGTCCTGGTACCCCTTGGTACGCGGCCAGCGGCGCAACTTTGGCCTGCATCCTGCTCATCGGCATCCCCGCGCGGCGGCGTAGCTGGCGCACCATGCTCGGAATGTTGGTTCTCCTCGTAGTCCTCGCGGGCGGCGTTCTCGCCTGTGGGGGTAGCGGCAGCGGCGGCGGCGCAAGCTATCCCGGAACCACGCCGGGGACTTACACCATCACTGTAACCGGCACTTCCGGCACAATCACAGCCACGAATACGATTTCCCTCACGGTGCAGTAACCCAAACCGGCCAATTGCATCGCCGCTCTGCTTCCCGGCATGCGGCGATGCATCTTCGCGCTCCGCCTTTACGGCTCCACGTGCAGCGGCTTCTCCTTGGCTGTCGGCAGTTGCACCTTCAGAATCTTCGCCACCGTCGGCGCAATCTGGCGCATATCCACCACCCCAAGATTGCGATGGTGCGCGATACCCGCCCCCACCGCGAAGAGCGACGCGCGCATCTCCGGGTACTCCGGTGAAAACCCATGCGAACCCCTCACCGTCGGAATCACCGTGACCAGGTCGCCGCTGGTAGCCGTGCCCACGTAGTAGCCGGGCTTCAGAACCACCAGAAATGCCGCATCCGGAAAAGCTCCGCGCTTCTTGATCGCCTCGCGATCCAGAATCTGCGCAATGCCGTTCTCGGGCACAGCGGCAATCTTGTCCAGCATCGCCTTCACCCGCTGCTCGGTCTCGTGGTCGTTCACGTCTTTCAGCATGATGGCCGCCATACCGCCCGCGCCCCACGGCTCTGCCTTCCATGCCGACACCGTCACGGCCTTGGTCGCCGGATTCACCGTCCCCTGCACCAATCCCGCCTGCAAAAAAGGAATATGCAAATTGACCAGGTGCGTGATGGTCATGAATCCATGGTCGGAAACCACAACTACCACCGCCGACGGGTCCGCCGCAACCGCCGCCTTCGTCAGCCGTTCCACCATCCCATCCAGCGCCTCCAGGTCCGCGCACGCCTCCGCGCTGAAAGGCCCATGCGCATGCTGCGCGTCGTCCAGCGAGCTCAGGTGCAGCGTCATAAACCCCGGCTTCAGCCGCCGCAGAATCTCCACCGTGTAGCGCGTCTTGATCTCGTCGCCGCCGATTGTAGTTTCGTTGCCCATCATGTACTCGCCCGCCTTCGGCTGCAACTGTTCCAGAAGAGTGGCCGGGTGCGAGATTGCCGCAATCAGCAGCCGGTCCTCCGGATTCAGTGTCCCCGACCCACCCGACGGATCGGCGCTCCGCCAGTACTCCGGAATCAGCCAATCCACATCCGTCGCCCCGGCGCTCACCGGCCAGCCCACACTCGCCGTGCGCAGCCCGCCCTGCCGCGCCGCCTTCCACAGCGTCGGAACCTTAATCAACGGCGCGTACCAGTTCCATGCGCCGGAATAGTGCTGCAACGGGTCGAATTCGAGGTTGTTGTAGATGCCGTGCTCCGCCGGCCAAACGCCCGTCACCAGCGTTGTGTGGCTCGGATAGGTCACCGTCGGCCAAATTCCCACCACTCCCTCGGCATACGTTCCGTTGCGCAGCAACGTGCGCAGATACGGCAGCTTCATCCCGTGCGCATCGGCTTGCGTAATGTATTCCGGCTTCAGCCCATCGATGGAAATCATCAGCACCGGCGCCGCATGACCCAATTGGATCAGCGCGATCGCCATCAGTACAGTCGTCAGCAACTGCACAAATAAACGGCGGGAAATACTTCTCATGAGAAACACTCCTGTAACAATCTGAAACTGTCCACAACAAGTCTATAGCGCCCGGCTACTGCGCGCCGGATGCCCCACCTAGGGCACGTATTTGCTTTTGTGCGTAAGGTGGGATACCTACAACTACGGTTCTTTATTGCTTTTTATAACCGCCTGCCCCGCCGGCGCCACATGGGTAAAATGTTGCCCGTTTACCACCCCATTTGGCGCATTCGCTCAAGGATGATCGCACTGTAGTGATTCATGCGCTCGGGCCGTCGCTTCAGGGGAGCCGGCAGAATCGCGGCGAGCCGCGCCGACTGTTCCCGGCCGATATTTCGTGCCTCGGTTCCCTCGTAGGTCCGGCACGCCGCCTCCGCGCCATAAATACCAGGGCCCCATTCGACCACGTTGAGGTAGAGCTCCAGAATGCGTTGCTTGCCTAGAACCAATTCGGCCACCGGCACCAGTGTGAATTCCGCGCCCTTGCGAAGAACCGAGCGGCCCGTTCCGAAAAATAGATTTTTTACCAGTTGTTGCGTGAGGGTGGAAGCTCCGCGCATGCGCCCCCCTTCCATATCCTCTTCGGCATCGATTTGAATCTGCTGCCAATCAAACCCATGGTGCTGGTAGAAGCGCGCGTCCTCCGCGGCTATGACGGCGTGCTGAAAATCGGGTGAAATTTGGCTCAGCGGAATAAATTTGTAGCGCTCGCGATACGGCTTGTGGTGAATCCAGGCCTGCCAGCGGCGCTCAATGTGCACCGCGGTTGTCGGCGGGTCGATCCACCGCGCAGCCACAAGGAGCAGCGCGGCCAGCGTCCAAAGAAGCGCCACGCCGAGTACAAGCCATCGGGCAAAGGCTCGGAGGAAACGCATCCTAGATAGGAAACGCATCCGGGATGGAGACTTGATGTCTGTGTTCGGTTCTGTAGTCACATTTCAGAATAATAGCCTGGGCTGGGCTGCCGCTTGTCGAGAATTCCGAGTGTTCTCATGTCAGCCGGGCAAAGCGGCGCGACGATTCTGGAAAATCGATTCCAGTAACAAACCACGCCGCCGCGCCGCATCCAACCGCAACCAGAATCGAGCTTGTACTCCAGGTAAATCTCCACTGCATCATCGGGCCATCTACGCATGTCAGCACGGCCCCTGCGATAACGGTCAGAGCCGCGATCCACTGGTAGAGGCGCAGCCCATAAATGATCCGGGTCTGAGGTTCGCCACGATATGCCTCTTCGACAAAGCGCCCGGCTCCCGAGAGCAAAAGATATGCACCGCAAATCAATGTTGCGGAAGAATGCAGTTCGAGCAGGCGCAGAAGCGCCGCTCCCACAACCGCGTTCCACAGGATGGAATAAACTTGTGTCGCATGCACCGACGCCCCGGCAAGATGCGCCAGGCGGCAGACACGCGAGCAAGGATGCGTGTAGCAAATCCCCGGAACAGTCTCTGCCGCGCGTCCATGACAACAGCCTTGAACCAGGCAGCGCAATCTGCCGATGCCCTGTAGCCATGGCGCGGCAACGCACATCGCCGCAAACGCCATCCACAAATGCACCGGCATCCAAAGCGCGCATAAGCCTCCAATGGCAGCTCCAATCAAGCCTCCATAAAACCCCAGGGGGCGCAGCAACGCGGGTGAGCCTTCAACCCATTGCGCCCAGAGCGCTGCCCCGATGGTGGCGCAGAGAAAGATGCTGACCATCAACAGCTCCAGCCCCGGACCGAGCTGCGCGTTAATGAGACCGATATAGACAAGAGCCGCGACAGCCGCGTACCCGCCATGGTTGATAATTCTCACCGGACCAATCCGCCACTCCTTCCAAGAGTTTGCGATCTGCTCCGCAACGCACAGAATTGCCAGCCAAATCTCCCGCGCGCGAACCACCAGCACAAACGCGACAGCCCCGGCCAGCACATCGGCAATCGAATGCATTCCTGTCGTCACGCAACCGACAGCCACCAGCACGGCCCACGTCCACCAGGCGAATTTCTTACCTCGCCCTCCCTCGGCCAGCGCGGAAGCGGCGATCAGCGCCCAGACAATATGAAACGATGGAAAGGCTTCGATCCCCGAATAAGCCGTTCTCTCCCACATCAAATAATGTCCCCAGAGAGTTGCTGGAGTGAAGGAGCGCGGCGGAACAAAAACTGGCAGCAGCAGATAGAGCGGAAAGATGAACGCCATCGCAATCAAGCCGCGCTGCGCAAAGCGCCGCAATGCGTCTCCAGAAACGGCGAGCAGTGGAGTCAGCACCACGACGAGATAGGTGCTGGCGTAGAGGATCTCCGTCTGCTCCAGCACCGGCAGGCGGCTCTCGAAAGGCAAATAGGTAGTCACGGCGCCGTCTGCCCCGCCCACTCTCCACAGCAACTCGTACAACGCCAGCCACGGCAACAGCACCACCGGATAAACGCGAAATCGCTCCAACAGGGAGGGCGCTTCAGGGCGGCCCATTGGCAGCCACAAAGAAAATCTCCGCGCTCCAAATCGATTGCGCAGATCGGGCAGCTCGTATCCCAACACCAGCGCCGCGCTACCCAGAGCCACAGCAGGTGTGACAAGCCACAATCCGCTCGCAGAGCCAAAATAAATCGCGACACCCGCGCACGCAATCACGAACCCGCCATAAATCGGATGCGGAACCAGCCCATAGATTCCGTTCTCCACAAAGCGCGGCGGCGGAAATGCATTCATGGGCAAGCCGCCGCCATAGCGCCAAAGCGAATACATCCCCGCCAGCGTGACGGCCACGCCCAGCGCCGTCAGCATCGCTCCCCATGCCGGCTCATGCAATGCCGTAAGGTGCACCGCATCTTGAGAGCCATGAGCCCACAACACCAGCGCCAGCGGCAGCACGACGACAAATAATGTTCCGTACAACACCTTGGAAAGATGAGTGCGCATCATAACTTCCAATGAACCACCTCATGAATCACCCAGCCCCGGCTGCTTTCATTCGGCGAGTTCCAAACTCCACGGCTACGCCATTTATGTTCTTCGATGTTGCGCAAGCAGCGCGGCAGCAGCTTTCCCAGCGCAGGCGCTCCGGGAATCACCGTGGCCCCCAGCCGTCCGGCGCGCAGAGGAAAACTCTCTTCCATGCGCAGTGTACCGCCCGGTATCGCGATTTCAGAATCGGATACCGTAAGCGTTTCACATGCTCGTCCGTTGTGAATTGCAAAGCTCGCCGAGTACGTGCCCTGCCATTCAACCCAGGCCAACGATTCCCCCGCTGAAACGAATCGTCCCCAGCGCAGGTGGCGCATCGGCAACTGCCACGGCGGCAGCGTCACACTCAGGCATTCGGCATAACCCAGGCCCGCATACTCGCGCTTGCCAATTTTGAGCGTGACTATCGATCTTGGTTGAAGGCAATTCCACTCCACTGAGCCAGATGCATTTTCGAAGACCGTGCGCTGATAAGGCTCTGCATCCGCCTTCCAGCTTCCTGAAACCTCCAGCCGTGGAAACTCAACAATAATTTGGTTGCTGGTCGAAGAGAGACTATAACCAGCCATCGAAGAATGGGATTCAATCGAATCCTCTGTGGCTGAAAGAACGCTGCTGTAAGTCAGATGTACCCCATGCCAATGTAAATCGGCGCAATATAGAATTGCGGCATCGCCGCTATCGGTGACGCAATCCATATACCACTTGATCAGTGAGAACGCACTCGCCACGCGCCGCCAGCTTCCTTTCGTGCAAACTCTCAAAGACGGTTGATAGATCTGGATTGGCCGATTATATTCCCCTCCGCCACGGCTGGCAGGTCAGAGTTTCAATCCCGGCACAACCCCACCCATAAGTTTTTTAGAAATTAACCTTCGAAATGGTGTTAATGATAGTTTATGGATCCCGGAGACTGCCCAGCAAGGCACGCCCCGGTATTTATCGTTGAAAGGGATGCAAATCATATCGCGAACGAAGGCCACCGGTGGTATATTCGCTTGCAGCCGAGAGGCAAAATGTATTTTCCGGTTATCATCCGCTCACCCGCTACCTTACGCGACAGCGCGGTGGGAGAATGGCAGGACCACTCATGAAAAGAATGTTGCTACTCGCGTTGCTGCTCCCTGTGCAAGCCACCGCGCAAGTTACGTTGCTGGCGCACACCGCCGCCGGGTACAGTTCCGGTTCCGGCTCTTCCCCGGTCACCACATCGGCGATCGACACTACCGGGGCCAGCATGATTGCAATTTGCGCCACCGGCGCGGCATCCAACACCTCGGCGCCCTCCGATTCCGCATCGAATACCTGGCTGCTGGCAAACACGCAATACGAGGACGGCGACTTGCGGGTGAGTCTGTGGTATGCGCTTGGGCCGGCTACCAGCGCCACGCACACATTTACCTTTCACGGTCAGGCTCCGGCGGGAGCGGTGATGGCCTTTTTAAACGTGGCCAGTGGACCGGACAAGCAAAGCCAGTCGGTGAAAGGATGGGGGACACCGCTCACGTCCGGTGCGGTAACGCCAACCAACGCTAATGAGCTGGTGCTGAGCTGCATGTCGTTTTTCCCATCAATCGCACCTCCGGCCGTCTCGCCCCTGACTTTGGTTGACGAACTTCCTTACAACAAAGGCTACAATGGGTCGCTGGGCACGGTATCGTCGTATATGGTTCAAACTAAGGCCAAGGCGGTCAATCCGACCTGGACCTATGCGCCTAACGGCGGGGCCGCAACGGTAACCGACACGTTCTACTCGACGGTCTCACCTGCTCCTCTCACAGTGGTCACGACAAGTTTGCCGGAGGGTTTTGCCGGAATGAAATACAGCGCGCAGTTGCAACAGGGCGGTGGGATAGGGCCGTTTTCCTGGGCGCTGATTTCGGGGACGCTGCCGGCTGGATTCAACCTCAGCGCAGGTGGAGCGATCACCGGAACCCCTACCACAACGGTTTCTGCAACGCCACTGACGTTCAAGGTCACAGACGGCAAATCCGACAGTGTGTCAACCTCCGGGATCGCGCTAACGATTGCGTTGAAGCCGCTGACACTCACAACCAACAGTTCATGCGCGCTGACCGGGAAGCAGTACACCACTTATGGCGGCTGCACCCTCATCGGAGCCGGCGGAACCCCTCCGTACAACTATGCGTGGACGATTGTGAATAATAACTCGTTTGCAGCGCTGCCGGAGGGATTGTCTGTGAACTCCTCGACCGGGGCCATCACCGGGACCGTTTATGGACAGGGCAGCTATGTAACCCAGTTTGTGGCCAAGGACAGCCTGGGATCGACGGCCACGATCAAGGTGAAGTTTTCGTTCGCCGGCGACAGCACACTGGGCGGTTGTACACTGTTTCCTGGCGATTCGATCTTTCATCGCAACATTGCCAGCTTGCCGGTCGACACCTCTCCTGCCGCGCCGCTCTACCCAGGGTATCTCGGCGCGAAAGTGCGGGCATTTTTTGGTAACGCGCCGGTGGGACCGACTCCGAATGGAATTCCATTTATAAGGGTTCCTTACGACCAGGCGTTTGTGCCGGTGACGACGACTCAGTATCAGCATTATTTTACGCAAGGCCCTTTTCCTTCCTACGCGCCCGTGGAATCTACCTCGAATAGCGGCGGCATGGATCGTCATGTTCTGGTGCTGCAAACGGCGGGAGGCGGGAACCCATGCAAGCTATGGGAGATGTGGCAGGGAGCTTATCAAGGCGGTTCGAGCGGCGCCTGGACGGATTCTAGCAATGCGTATTGGGCGAACCTGAGCGGCTATGCGATGCTTCCCCAGGAAAGAGGTTCAACGGACGCAGCGGGACTGCCGATTCTTCCGCTGCTGCTCAATGCGGACGAGGTCATCGGGACGGGAACTCCGAGCGCTCCGAATGGATCGGTGCAGCACCCGGTTCGGTTCACAGCCAATCATATGCTGAACGCCTATGTGTGGCCGGCGACGGCGCATGCGGGCGTTGGGGGGTGCTCAGGCGGCTATGAGGACAGTAGTCATATGCTCAAGCAGTCGAACCCGCCAACCTCCTGCGCATTCAGCGGGCCGTCCGGCGAAATCTACCGATTGAAAGCCAGTGTGGAGACGCCGGCTTGTGCGGCGCACAGCCCGCAGGCAGCGATCATTATCATGGGTTTTCGCAACTACGGCATCATCCTGGCTGATAACGGCTTGACGGGCGGGTTGATCGGTACGCCGGACTCGCGCTGGAACGACGCCGACCTGGCCTGCCTGAGCAGTCTGAAGCTGAGCGATTTTGAGCCGGTCAACGTGTCCGGAATCGCTGTCGACGTAACCAGTAGTTATCAGACGGTTGGCGCGCCGGCACCTTCCGTCACGGTGAAGCCGGCGCCACCCTCGCCGCGCTGAATGGACTGCGGCAGATGGCCCCCCAGGCTTTCTTCTATCACTTCCAAAAATGACTAGCATCTCATAAACACCATTGAGTCCGTGCAAAGCATCCCTCAGGGGTTAAAACCCCTTGTTTTTAAGGCCCTTTTCGGCACGACTGAAGTCGTGCCCTGATACAAAGCGGGTTTATGAAACACGTTCTACTGAGGGATTTACAACTATTGGTCCGATTTCCGTTGAGCTGTGCCTCTTCGGTGTTCGAAAAACCAGTAAGCTGGAGCTCTCCACGTTCACTAAATCCGGTAAGCTACAGCTTCACATTCAGCCCAAAACCAGTCAGCTATAGCTTCACTTTTCCCAAAAACCGAAAACCTGTAGCTCACCACTTTTTGACCCCTGATCCCTATTTGAGGTACGCGCGCACCAGGTCGATCAGGTCTTCAGCCAACTCGGGGGCAATCTGCTCCTTGACGCCGTCCACCAGGTGAAAGCGGATGTGTGTCTCCAGCACCTCGCCCATGAGTCCGTTGACGCCGCCGCGGACCGCGGCCAGCAGCATCAGTTGTCCGCCGCAGTCCTCATCGGCGGTGAGCGAGCGTTCCACAGCGTCCAATTGGCCGCGCAGTTTCTTTATTCGTTGCAACAACTTGACCTTTTCGCGATCATGAGTGGGCATGGAAGTCCTCCCTGGCTTGACAATACCTACCCCCGGTATGGTATCTACGGAGTGGGGGTATGGTTGAGTCTTTATTCTATCCCTAATCTCATCGACCTGCGATACCATTGGAGTGCCTCCTCATGTTCCCCGCCCGCCGCGCACGCCCGACGCTCCTCCGCCCCCGGCATACGTTGGTCATTTGGCTGATCTGTTTGATGATGACGGCGGGCTATGGCCGCGCGCAAATACAAGCTGCGCCCGCGCATGCAGTTGAACAAGGCCTGATTCTGAGCGGACTGGACGAACAAAATATCTCCGGGGCTAAAGCCCGCGTTGATTTTGCTGGCTTTGCGGCACGACTGAAGTCGTGCCCTGACACAAAACTCAATATTTCCGCAGCCTATGAAACCCCGGCCTACCACACCTACGAAGCCACCTTTGCAAGCACTCTCATGGACGGCCAGCATGGCAGCGTGGAACGCCAACCCGGCGCGGCGACTCCTGCGCCTCCCGCCACGCAGGAGGAGCCCATCGTCACCATGGCCCCGTACCATAGCAATGGCCGCTACTGGCTCTCCGGACAGGCCAACATCATCTTTCAGGGCAATCTGCCCTTCCATTCTCCCTACTCAGGCAGAAATAGTTTGCAGAGCGGCACGGAGTACAAGACCTCCCTGCTGGGCACCTTGTACACCGCGCTAAGACCAACGCGCTCCATCCGATACAACACCGACCTGATTCTGGACATGGAGAGCTCCGGCGGGCGCGGACTGAGCCAGGCGCTGGGGCTGGCCGGCTTTACCAATCTGGATGTGGTGCGCAATCCTACACTGAGCACCCTGCCCTACCTGGCCCGCTACGGGATTCATCAGGTCATCGGCCTGACCCGGGAGACCGCCAGCCAGGAGCCGAGCTTTTTTGGCGTAGCCCCCAGCGTGCCGGTGCGCCGTGTCGAACTCCGCATCGGCAAGATGACACTGCCGGATTTTTTCGATGTAAACGGTCCCGGCTCCGACAGTCACTTGCAGTTCATGAACTGGACGGTGGACAACAACGGCGCGTGGGATTACGCCGCCGACACGCGCGGCTACACAGTGGGCGGCATGGCGGAGTACGACGACGGCAAGTGGAGCCTGCGCTATGGCTTTTTTGCCATGCCCACGGTGGCCAACGGCATCGACATGGACTGGGCCTTCAGCCGCTCACACGGTCAGAATGGCGAGTTTGAGCTGCGGCACAGTTTTGTGGCGAATCGCAAAGGGGCTGAACGCTTGCTGTTTTACGCCAACCGCGCCCACATGGGTGACTACCGCGAGGCAGTCAATGCGTACCTGGCTGGAACCGATGCGAAGCCGAATATATTGCTCCACGAACACTTCAGCGCGCTCAAGTACGGCTTTGGCTACAACACGGAGCAGGAACTGACGGAAAATCTGCGCGTCTTTGGCCGCTTCGGTTGGAACGAGGGCCAGCACGAATCCTATGTCTACACCGAGGTGGATCAGACGGTTGAGGCGGGCGGTGACTATGCCGGAGCGCGCTGGCATCGACCGTCAGACAAGATCGGCCTGGCCTTGGTCACGAATGCCATCAAACGCGATCACCAGAATTATTTGCGGCTGGGCGGACTGGGGTTTCTGCTGGGCGACGGCAATCTCAACTATGGCCGCGAAAACATTGTCGAGAGCTACTACAACTGGCGCGCGTGGCGAGGGCTTTTCTACGCCGTCGATGTGCAGCACATCAACAATCCTGGCTACAACCGCGACCGAGGGCCGGTTTGGGTGGGGTCGGTGCGGGCGCACGTAGATTTTTAGAACAGGGATCAGAAATTAACAGCCGAACTGCCGCTTACTTCGCCGTTCCGGCAGGCGGTGCAGGCGTTTTCTGATTGGGAGGCAAGGTGATAATCACCTCGTTGGGCTTGATGTAGTGCATCGTGCCCCGGATCACAATGCCGATGGCGTCCGGGTCGGATTTGAGGCGCTCGATCTGGTTGCGTAGGCGGGCATTGTCCTTTGCGAGGTCTTCGTTCTCCTTGCGTAACTGCCGCTCTTCGACGCGCTTCTGTTGCCATGCCGACAGTCCATTTTTTTCGTAAACCGCCTGCCATCCCAACCAGAGCGTCATCGCCACGGCTGCTACGGAGGCCGCCGGAGGCCACACACGCCGCACATAATCCTTCACACGCTTTGTCAGGGAGCGTGGAACGGCGCGCTGCTGGCTGGCAGTGGCACTTGTTCTGGCTTGCATCTGAAGGTCGCGCATAGAATTCAATCCATTTCTATTGGAGTACAAACTTTTTGGCCGCCGCGCTGAGCGTCTCCACGTCCTGCTCGCTGCGCGCTTCCGTGTAGGCCCGCACCACAGGTTCGGTTCCGGAGAGACGGTAGCAGACCCAGGAGCCGTCGGCCAGAATCAGCTTGAGGCCATCGGTCCTGACCACTTGCACGACCTTGCGCCCGCTCAGCTCCGCCGGATCGGCCTTCAACTTCTTAGTGAACGCGTCCATGCCTTGAGAGGTCAAGCGAAAGTTCTCCCGAACTGGATAGAAGGAACCAACCTTGGCAAATAGTTCCTTCAATTGCACGCCCAGACTCTTGCCGCGAGCGGCCACCATCTCGGCCACCAGCAATCCCGCCAGCACGCCGTCTTTTTCCGGCACGTGGCCGCGAATGGTCAGCCCCGCCGACTCCTCGCCGCCGATGGCGATTTTGTCTCCGTTGATCAGCTCGCCAATATATTTGAAGCCCACCGGCGTCTCGTAAAGCGGAACCTGGTGGAAATCGGCCAGGGCGTTGATGAGGTTGGTCGTGGCCACGCTCTTGGCCACTCCGTTGCGCCAGCCACGAGTCTCCACCAGGTAATCGAAGAGCAGCGCAATGATGTAATTCGGCTGGATGAAGGCGCCATCCTCATCCACAATGCCGAAGCGATCCGCGTCGCCGTCGGTGGCAATGCCGAGATGGGCGCCTATCTCCTTCATTTTCGCCCTGGCATCGCCCAGCAGTTCGCCGGATGGCTCGGGCGCATGGCCGCCGAACAAGACATCGCGATAATCGTGGACAGTTTCGACGACAACACCCGCCTGGCGCAGTAGCACGGAGCTGTAGCCACGCCCCGCGCCCCAGAAGGGGTCGTAGACCACCTTGATGCCCGACTTGGCAATGGCTTTCAGGTCCACCAGTTCGGCCAGACGCTTGAGGAACGCGGGCTTCACGTCCGCCGTCTCGAAGCCGTTTGCGGGAGGATTTGCTTGCGGAATGGTCGAGCCACTGGCAATAAGCGCCGCAATGTCTGCCTCGATTTGTCGGGTTACCTGGGGCAGGGCCGGCGCGCCGTCGTGGGTGGAGAACTTGATGCCGTTGTATTCCGGCGGATTATGCGAGGCGGTAAAGTTGATGGCCCCGGAGGTTTTAAGTTCGCGCACGGCATAGGCGATGGCCGGGGTAGGCGCGGCATCAGGAATAATGATCGGTGTAACGCCCGCTCCGGCCAGCACGCGCGCCGCCTCTGCCACAAAACTCTCGCCCAGGAACCTGGGGTCGCGGCCCACCAGTACACGGTGCGGCTGCGGTTGCGTGTTCACGAATGCGGCAATCCCCGCCACCGCCAGCCGTATATTAGCCACGGTAAACTCATCAGCCACAATCGCCCGCCAACCGGATGTACCGAACCTGATCCCTGTCGTCATCGTTGCTCTCCCATGCCAGATTCAACCGGTCCTGATTTTATACTGCTCTACTCAGCCGCGCGTGGGCAAGCTACCTACGGTACATACAATACAGATTTATGCAGTTATTTTCCATCCCGAAAGAGATTCAAGCAAGATAATTGATTTCATCAACGATTCTGTTGTGGTATCACCCCTATGCTCGAATCCACACCACCATCCTGCCCAATTCGCATTGTCCTCACCACCGTCGCCAACCCTAAGGAGGCTGCGCGTCTGGGCCGCGCACTAGTCGAGGAGCGGCTGGCCGCCTGCGCCACTCTGATTCCCGGCGCTCAGTCCATCTACCGCTGGCAGGGCGGGGTCGAGTCCGCAACGGAGACGCTGCTGCTGATCAAGACCGGAGCCGAGCAACTGGCCGCACTGGAAGCCCGGCTGCACGAACTGCACAGCTATGAGACCCCTGAGTTTCTGGTTCTGGAGGTTGATGCGGCCAGCCAGCCTTACCTTGATTGGCTGCTAGCATCCATGCGTAAGGATTAACAACGTACAATTTGTGTTCTTCTTTGGATGGGGGTGTTTCCAGGGAAGCTCTGATTCAGTCTTTTTGCAGTAAACATTTCCTCAGGGGACTAAGGCCCAACGCATATTTTGTTGCATATGCGGCACGACTAAAGTCGTGCCCTGATACAAAGCTGGTTTATGAAACATGTATTAGCGATGGCTGCCTCCACCACTGCTACTTCCGCCACCGCCGCCGCTACTGCCACCTGCGCTGCCGCCACCACCACCGCCACCGCTATGGCCTCCACCGCCCCCGCCACCTCCACCACCGCCGCTGTAACCACCGCCACCACCACCGGCATGACCACCGCCGCCACTGTAACCGCCGCCGCCACTGCTACCGCTGTGGCCACCACCGCCACTGCCGCTGTAGCCGCCGCCGCTACCCGCATGGCCGCCGCCACCACTATAGCCGCCTCTCGCCTGGAGGTTGCCACCGTAATTGTTGACTGGCGCGGTGACCGTTACGCTCCTGTTTCCCTGCATCTCCTGCCGGGTCATTAGGAAGCTTTGCGACTTGTGATCGAAGCTGATTGGAATACCGGCTGCTCGAGTGTTAGCGCCCTTGCTTGTGGAGATTTCGTTTCTCAAATGGTGTGCTTCCATGCGCGGCTCTTCAGCGCGGGCTAGCGAAGGCATATACAGCGTGCGGAATTCCCTGGGGGGCGCGTTGAGAGACACGATGGAACGTCCGGAATCGAATTTGACCAGCTCGACCGAACGACCGTTCCTGTTGCTCACCGCGAAGATGCCATGGCTACTGTTGATGGGAGTATGGCTCTTGACGTCCTTCGGATGGATCGGGACATAGCCCGCAGTACGCCCGTTTTTGACCCAATGAATGGGCGGATGATGATGCCGATTGCGGCCCGCCACCCATACATAATGATTCCGCATGTAGATCCAGCTTCCGGCGTGACAGACCGCCCAGTTGTAAGAGTAAGGGTAGTAGTAAGCGCTCTGCTCAAGCGTTAAATCGAAGAAGACATCACGGCCTGTCACTGGATCAATTTCATGCCAGTAACGAATGCCTAGAGGAGAACATGAGAAATAGTCTTCAAGATCGGCACGCGAAACGGGCATGGCAGAAGCAGTCCTCATAGGCTTCGCGGGTTGCCCGGAAGAAGAGGCGGAAGAGGGCATTGCTTCAGCGAGGCTTCCGCCCGGCTGCTGACGGACTTCTGCGACATTTGGTTCCCAACAGGTTCCATAGGGCTCGCAGGGGAAGAAGGAGCCTTGTCCATCCATCTCCTCCATGCCGGGAATCGGCTCAGTCAATCCCGACGCCTTCATGACTTCATTGATGGCCGCGGTTCGCTTGGCCACGCGTTCCGCGACCCACTTATCCCAGGCAGTAAAATCTCCTGATTCGTCCTTGCCGGCGGGAACATACTGTTGGCCTTTGAAGCGCATCATCGTCTGGCCCGCGGGGATGAGCTTCTGGGAAGTGCCCGGCCCATGGAGAAAAGCGTCTTTATAATGCGTGATTGCCGTTCCATCGGCATAGCTGCTGATGCGCGCATGAATACTTTCGGGATAGCGCACCGTCTCCTCGCCCGTGAGCGTTCTGAGAATAAACTTTTCGCCGGCGATGTTGGCATCCACTTGAAGCGACGCCGTGCCCGTCAGCAGCGAAATATCGCTGTAGGGTATCTCGCCGGTGGTGTACAGGTCGTTGAAAATGAGGACCGAGTTCTCGGCAAGATAAACGGTAGACGAGTCTTCAAACTCAATCTCCGCGCGCCCCGCTCCGGTCACCAGGCTGAAGCCGGATTCCAGCGGGAGATTGGCCACGGCCTTCTCCCAGGCCCCGCCAGTTTCTTTTTCATACTGCTGGCCGCGATTGATGCGTACATCTCCCTCGACATAGCTGACGCGAACAATCTGCGGATAGGTCTCAACGTCAGGCTGCTCGATCTGAGCTGGAGCCCGCGAGGGGTTAACAAGGTAAATGCTGAAAAGCACTAGAGCGATTCTGGTCTTCATAGGCTTCCCCCTCTCTGGAAACCGAAATCATATAGAAAGTTGCTATGGCGTTCAATTATAATCTCGCGCTTGACGACAGGAAGCCAACCAGGTCAATCTCGCGCCTGAATTCCAATGCCAACGTGAGGTTCATCTGGTATTCTGAGCCAGGTTTGTTCCCATGCGCTGGTTACTGATGGTACTTCTCGTCTCGCTCGCGGCGATGCTGATTGCAGCCGCCGGTGGGGCGCTTCACATCTGGGCACAGCACAGGCGAAGCCGCTCCAAGACTTCATCCGGCACCGGCGCAGTTCCTGGACCGGCTGAGGAAACTGACATAGAAACAGAACTTTAGGGCCACAGGCCATTCCCCAGCCATTCTTCGCTGCTTATCGTTGAAAGGAAGTTCATCCCCATGAGTAATCCCACCAACAAACAGGACGCCAACCCGTCCGAGATGATCGACATCTCCATCGCTCACAGTCCCGACTCGGATGACGCCTTCATGTTCTACGGCCTGGCTACCAACAAGGTCCGCGTCCCCGGCTACCGCTTCTCCCACACCCTGTGCGACATCGAGACCCTGAACCGCCGCGCCCTGGACGAAGCCTTCTTCGACGTAACCGCCATCAGTTTCCACGCCTACCCCTACCTGCAGCAGAACTACACGCTGATGGGTTGCGGCGGCAGCGTCGGCGAAGACTACGGCCCCATGATTGTTTCCAGCAAGCCGCTGACGCCCGGTGAGCTGGGCAGCACCAAGATCGCCGTTCCCGGCACCCTGACCACCGCTTATCTGGCGCTGAAGATCTTCAATCCGGCCATCCAGACCGAGACTGTGCCCTTCGACGAGATCATTCCGGCGATTCATGCCGGGAGCTACGACGCCGGGCTCATCATCCACGAGGGTCAACTCACCTACTCGGCCAGCGGATTGAATAAAACTCTTGACCTGGGCGTGTGGTGGCGCGAGCAAACCGGCCTGATGCTGCCGCTGGGCGGCAACGCCATCCGCCGCTCGCTGGGCGCCGGCAAGCACAAGATCATCTCCAAAGCCCTGCGCGATAGCATCCAGCATGCGCTTGATCACCGTGAAGAGGCGCTGGAATACGCTATGCAGTTTGCCCGCGATCTGGATGTCCGTCTGGCCAGCCGCTTTGTCAGCATGTATGTGAATGAGCGCACCCTGGACTACGGCGCGGACGGCCGCGAGGCCATTCGCACGCTGCTCAAAATGGGCCACGAGCGCGGCATCATTCCCATCGCTCCCCAGGTGGACTTTGTCGATTAGAGTTGCGCAGACGGGCTATGCGTCCGGCAGTTTCTACTTACCGGTAAGCTCCTTTGCAATCTCCGTCATCGCGTCCCATGCATCCGTGCGGAATGGCGCGGCGGGCAGGCCCGCGTCATTGAAGAGGTTGCAGCCGATGGGATAGTTGGCCCAGGCATAGCGCACCGCTGCTGGCGTACTCACCTTGTCGCTCTTTACGATGACCGTGTCTCCGTCGATGGTTGCCTCCGCGTCGACAAACTGTTGATCCTCACCGGCAATCTGAAACCACTTCAGCGGACCATCCTTGGCAACCAGCCCGCCGTCCACGTGCGTGAAGCGGACGCGGATCGCTTGGCCTTCGACCTTCATCGAGCTGTAACGCGGCCCCGCAAATTCCAGTTTGCGGCCGTACACATTAGCCAGCGCGATGAGCGCCAGGCGTTCGCCTACAGGCACTTTGTTCTTGGGATGCACGTTGTCGGGATCGCCAACATCAAGGGTGACTGCGAGGCCGCTGTTGGGCAGCGTGAGAATCTGCGCCTGTCCCTCGCGCACCAGGGGATTGTTGCTGACATTTTTCAGCGCGGGCAATTGCACCGCGTAGAAGGGAAAGTCTCCTTCGCCCCACAGCTTGCGCCATGAGGTCACCATCGCTTCCATCACATGAGGATAAAGCGCCAGCCCCTCTTTGCCGCCCACGATGGATTCACCCTGATACCAGATGACGCCGCGAATGCCATAGGGAATGACCGGATGCAACATGCCGTTGAAAAGCACGGTAGGCTCATGCTGATCCCCGGCGGGGTCGCGCATCGGTCCGGGCCTCACCGTTGAACGGCCGTTGATCGTCTGCGGAGCGGGCGGCGCCTCGGCCGCCGCAATGCCGGGATGCGCCTTGTAAAAATCCTCCAGCACATCGAAGCGATCGAGCATCGGCTTGATCTTCGGGTCGGCGGCGACCGTCTCGCGCGGCATCCATGCCTCCGCCGTACTGGCGCCATAGGCTACCGTAAGAATGCCCACCGGCGTCTTCAGGCGCTGCTGCAGATCGCGCGCAAACAAGTAGCCCACGGCAGAGAAGCCCGAAACGGTCTCCGGGCTGCAAATCTTCCACTCGCCTTTTACGTCGTCCCTGGGGGTATAGGACTTCTCTTCCTTCACCGTGAACATGCGGATGGCGGGGTAATTCGCGGCGGCAATCTCCTTCTCTTCATCGAGCATTCCGGCATATGAAGCTACTTTTTTTGAAACCGTAAACGCCATGTTGGATTGGCCGGATGCCAGCCAAACCTCCCCGACCATAACATCGTGGATGGAGAGTGAGTTCGTGCCCTGAATCCGCATCTCATAGGGCCCGCCGGCCTTCAGCTTGCGCAGGCGCAGCATCCATTTGCCATCCGGGCCCGCGGTGGTCGAGCGGCTCTTGCCGTTGAAGGTAATTTTCACCGCTTCACCGGGTGCGGCCGTACCCCAGACGGGCGCCTGCATTCCGCTCTGCAAGACCATGTGGTCGCTAAAGAGGGCGGCGGTCTTTACCTCTGCGGAGGCGGCGATTGCAAAAAACAAAAACAGGCAGCCTACCGCCGCGGCGATGCGATGTTGCATAAATTCCTCCCGGAGTAAACCGGCGATACAAATGTGTTTCGCCTGTAATCCATCCGATGAAAAACGAATTAGAGCAGTCATTTCACTCACAATACAGAACGAGGCGAATATAAAGGCTTGCGGGAAAGGCGGTCAAATGCGACAGGCAACTGATATTCGGCGCTGCGACATCCATTCGATCTCTCGCGCATGTGACCTTAGGCACCCCTATTTCCACCTAACGGTTATTGAAGACACCTAAGAATCTTCACGGTTTCATAAATAATTTCTAACTATCGCCGATACATCCACTATCGAGGTTGTCAGAATGCTAGCCAACTCCACGCCCGTCTACCTTCTCGCATCGCCTGATCCTGCATTGCTCGCTGGCCTTGAACCGGTGCTTGCCGCCGACGGAGCACGCGTGGAAATCTTTCTCTCCGCCGAAACCGCTTTGCTCGCGTTAACCGCGGCTCATGCGCCCACCCTGGCCTTAATCGATGTCAACCTGCCGGGCATGGCAATTGGCCAGTTGCTGGCCGCGGCGCGCGCCGAGGCTGTGGGCCGCCGCTACCCGATTGTCCTGATTTCGGACACTGTCACGCAGGAGTGGATCGACCGTCTGGCCGAGGGCGTCATTGACGACCTGGTGCCGTGTTCCGCCGAGCACTCCTTTATGCGGCTCCGGCTGCAAGCAGTGCTGCGCGAACATCGCCGCTCGCGCGAGCTGGAAATGCTGCGCGAGGCCACCGCGCTCAGCGCTCAGACCGACCATCTGACCGGCGTCTACAACCGCGAGGCCATGCTCTCCATGATGTTTCGCGAGACTGACCGCGTGCAGCGCATGAACAGTTCGCTGTGCGTGATTCTCTTCGACATCGACGACTTCGGCCACTGGAACTCGCGGCTGGGCTCGGAGACCTGCGACGAGTTGCTCTGCCAGGTGGTGGCTCGCACCACGCGCCTGCTGCGCAGCTACGATCTGTTGGGCCGCGCCGGCATGGACGAGTTTCTGATCGTCCTGCCCGGCTGCTCCAGCGTCAACGCGGTGATGATGGCCGAGCGACTGCGCATGGATGTCTTCTCTACACCCTTCCGAATCAACGGTGATGCTGTCCGTCTCTCAGCTTGTTTTGGCATCGCCTCCAGCATGGGCCGTTCCCCGGTGGTGGTTCTGCGCGAGACCGAACAGGCACTGCTGGTAGCCAAAGCCTGCGGACCCGAAACCATTCAGTGCGCCGGCGACTTCCCGGAGCCCAACGACGCCCCCGTCGCCTTCCTCTCCTCAACCTCCGAGGACGAACTGCTGGCCTGGTAGGGTGTTAGCAAGAGCCGGCGCTACCTACCTCACCTCAACATTTGGGTGGCAGGTCATCTTTTGTTTACCGGCAATACTGACGCCAATAGCTGACAGGATGCGGTGTTGAATGATTTACTGTTGTGGGAGAAATCAGATGGACAACCACGCAGCCAAGAATCCAAGCCGCCGCAACTTCCTGCGCACCGCGCCCGTTGCCGCCGTCGCAGGCCTTACGCTCGCCGATGCAACACTGTTTGCCTCTCATGCAACTAGTCAGAGTGCTACATCCGCCGCCCCCGCTGACTTTCAATTCTTCACCGCGCAACGCATTCAAGAGGGCATGAATGCTTTGCAAGCCAAGCCCGGCAACGACAATCTCTTCAGCTCAAAGGAATGCACGGTTGTTCTGACCACCGAGACAAACAAGAGCGCCAAGGAGTTTGAGTGGCACGAGAACCGCGACCATGTGCTGCTGATTCTCAAAGGGTCAACAGTCTACGAGGTAGGCGGGACGCCTAAGAACGGACGCAATACCAAGCCGGGCGAGTGGCTTGCGCCCGCGGCGGCGGGAGCCACTACGCTAACCCTCAAGAAGGGTGACATGCTGGTGATTCCGCGCGGAACGCTGCATAAGCGGAGCACAGCGAAGAGCGTAACTTTTTTCCTGATCTCGCCAAATGGAACGGTAAAAGCGTAGCGAGCGCGAGACGAGATTTCGATTCAGAGGGACACATAAGGCGGAGCACAAGGGAATCTACGCTCGCGATTTCCTGCTTGCGCGTCCCTCTACAGCTTCGAGCCCCAGAAACTCCTGAAAGACATCGTTCGACAGCAGCCGTCCCTGCGCGGTCAGCCGAACCGTTTTGCCGTCGGAGACAAGCAACCCTGCCTCAACCAGCCGCGCCACAACTTTGAGCGCCGGCTCGACCATTTCCGCGCCAAACTCCTGTTGCAGGCCGGCAACGTTAACGCCCGCGTTCAGCCGCAGGCCGAGAAACCAGGCCTCCTCATGCTGTTGCGCGCGGGTAAGCCAAGTAATTTCGACCGGCTTCGAACCTGCGAGATATGCCTTCAGATCATCGGTGGTGGTAGAGCGCAGAACACGATGGTCTTCACCCGCGACCAGCATGGAGGAAGCATCGAGGCCCAGGCCGAGGTAAGGGCGGCGCTGCCAATAGCGCAGATTATGTCGAGATTCCATGGCGGTCCGGCAGAAGTTGGAAATCTCGTATTGCTCCAGGCCAGCCTTGCCCAGAACATTGATTGCCTGCTGATACATTTGCGCAACAGCATCGTCGCTGGGAACAAGATCCGCATGGTAGCGCGTGCCGTGAGCAAGCACCTCGCGGCCCAGGCGAGAATCCTGGTCCACCTCCAGCATGTAGACGCTGGCGTGAGGAACGCCCGCATCCGCCAGCGACGTCATCACCATCAGCGATTCCTCCCAGGAGACGAAGGTCTGTCCGGAAAGGCCTGCAATCAGGTCAATATTCAGGTTGCAGATGCGCGCGGCACGCAGCCGCATCACATCTGCCAGCACCACCGCGCGATTGTGCAGCCGGCCGCTCGTCCGCGCTTCGCGGTCAATGAACGACTGCACGCCCAGGCTTACGCGGTTTGCGCCTGCGGCAACAAGCGCCTCCAGCGTCTCATCGGCAAGTTGGCCCGGCGCACATTCGACGGTAATCTCGGCGTCAGGCTTAAGATCAAACTCCCATCGCATGGCGGCGAAAAGCCTCGCCAGCAACTCGGGCGCCAACAAACTGGGCGTCCCGCCGCCCAGGTAAACCGTGTCCACGCGGCGCGGAAGCTCGGCGCCTATCTGTCCAGCCCAATTCCATGACCCGGCCATATCCTCGATCAGCCGATCCACGTAGCGCTCGTGTTCACTGGCCGGATAGACTCCCGAGACAAAGTTGCAGTAGGTGCACTTTGACCGGCAAAAGGGGATCGAGATGTAGAGGCCGAGCGCGCCATCCGTGGAAGCAACCATGTAGAGATTGTTTCATGAGCGCGGGCCACGCTCCTGTTACTGTTCCTTTTCATTGCTTGTGCAAGAATTGAAGACAAGGAGATCCCGGTTTGAAAGCCTGGCCGTTGTTTGGCATCGCACTCATAGAAGCTCTTTTGCTTGCTGCTCATTGCTTCATCTATTACACCTGGATCGCCTTCTGGCAGACACTCAGCCCACAGATCGTGCTTTTGCTGGGGGCCGCGCTTTTGCTGCTGTCCTTTACTTTTGTCCCCGCCGCTGTGCTTGCGTTCTTCCACGGCAACCGCCTGGTAACACTGCTCTATAGGTTTGCCTCGGTCTGGTTGGGGTTTCTCAATTACTTCTTCCTGGCGGCTTGCTTCTCGTGGCTGGCCAGTTCGACTCTGTCAGTATTGGGATTGCGCGTGGACAAGCCGTTGATCGCTGCCGCGCTTTTTAGCATGGCCGTTGCTGTCGGCATCTACGGCCTGGTGAATGCGCGTATCCTTCGCATCCGGCGCATCCCCATTCAACTGCCCGGCTTGCCCGATACCTGGCGCGGGCGCACCGCCTTGGTGCTTAGCGACCTGCACCTGGGCCACATGAACGGGCCCAGTTTCAGCCGCCGCATTGTGGCGATGGCGATGCGCCTCAACCCCAGTATTATGTTCTTCCCAGGTGATTTTTTCGACGGCGTCAGGGCAGACGCCGTAGCGCTGGTCGAGCCCTTCAGCCAGCTTGTTCCGCCTATGGGTAGTTACTTCTCGACCGGCAACCACGATGAGTTCGGCAACGCCAGCTACTATGCCGATATCCTCAACAGGATCGGCATCCGCGTCCTCTCCAATGAAATGATCGTAGTCGATGGCTTGCAGATTGCCGGCGTCTGCTATGGCGACTCCGGCTCTCCCATCCGCCTTCGCGCCATTTTGGAGAGTCTGCATCTGATCCCCGGCAGGGCAAGCATTCTGCTCAATCACTCTCCCAGCCGCCTACCCCTCGTCGAGCAAGCAGGCATCAGCTTGCAGCTCTCCGGTCACACCCACAGCGGACAGCTCTTCCCATTCACATTTTTCACGAGCTGCGTCTTTGGAAACTTCACACACGGTTTGCATCGCTTCGGCAAACTGCAAGTGTACACCTCGAGCGGAGCCGCAAGCTGGGGTCCACCGATGCGCGTGGGCACTCGCCCGGAGATCGTCCTGCTCACCTTCGAGTGAGCGGGATTTATGCCATGATAGAAGTGCGTTTCTATAGGAGGTTCGCCTTCACGATCACTACCTTATCCAGCGAGGAATTCGATCAGAACCCAAGCCGCGCGAAGCGCGCCGCCCGCAAAGGCCCGGTGTTCATCACCGATCACGGGTGGCCCGCTCATGTGTTGCTGTCCATCAAGGAATACAAGCAGATTACAAGCAAAGGAAAGAGCATTGTCGAACTATTGGCCATGCCAGAAATGGCCGAAATCGATAATGATTTTGAGTTTCCGCGAATGGGGGGCGAGCTCCCCAAGCCGGTCGATTTTTCGTGAAGAATAGGAGATTGAGCTTCGTGGTTTCCCAGCTCTGAAAATCCAGGCCAGGGGTACCCAGCTATGGTGGTAGATTGAGAGACGGGTCACCCGCCGTAAGAATGTGAATCAGGACACAAGAAGGAGAATACCGATGATAGTTTCGGAAATAACGAGGAAGAGGGTTGAACACAGACCTTTATCTCACTTGCATGTTTTCATTCAGATGTTTTTGCTTTTCGTATTTATCGGGTACTGGTTTCATGGCTCATTGGGGTTAATCCAAACGCTCTCACAGGAATCTATCAAGATCGAACAGCTTGATCCCGGTCCCTTGCATCGTGGAGATAATACAACCACACTCACAGTCAACAACCTTACGCGGTCGGTCATAACAATAATTCTCGATCTTCGCACTGTCCCGGGATTGTATTTTCGAAATACACAAGAACAATTCATATATATGCTTCAACCAGGAGAAAAACGGATTATTCGCTCGCAATACCATTATGACCATCTCACAGCCGACGGGTTTCTGCGTGTACGACTGTACTATCCTTCTGTTTCTGGTGCTGGTGTCACAACACTCGGAAATCCATTTTTCGAAAAGCGCGTTTCGGTTGGCGCTGACAATCCTGATCTGGATCCTCTCCCCTTCAAAATCCGCGAAAGCAGTCATTATAGGATTTACTATTACCCTGACTCATTGGCCGAACACGATCTTGACAAGATCATCGCATCACATGATCGCGGCTTCGAGGAGATTGCTACCATACTAGGTGTTTCCTACGACCGCAAAATCCCACTCATTTACTTTCCCGACGAAGAAACAAAGGTTAAAGAAACCGGTCACCATGGAGCCGGCTTGTCAACTGGCAGTGTGATCGTTGAAGTCTATAATCAGCAGGTCAAGCTTGATCCTTTTCATGAAACCGCGCATATTCTGGCCGCTAAATTGGGAGACCCAGCTGCACTCTTCAACGAAGGTTTCGCGGTTTATGTCTCAGAAACACTGGGTGCCGATGCCTTAGATGAGCTTGGTTCGCCTGGCAAGACATGCGATTCAGCCGTACGCGAGCATCGTGCAAAAGGCGACTATATCCCGCTTCTTCAGTTGTTGAGTTTTGACGACATCGGCCCTAATGAGAGCCGTCCCACCATATCCTATCCGGAGGCCTGTTCTGTCGTGCGCTTTTTGATTGCACGCTATGGAATGGAACGTTTCCGTACAGGTTACTCAAAAGTCGCTGCGGGTGATACAAAGGATTTTGAATCGATCTACGGTGCATCCATCAATGAGATCGAGCAAGCTTGGCTTAAGTCAATTGCATCCACAAAATGAACAATTGGCGGGTGATTCAAGTCTGACAAACGATGAATTTGGGTGGTACACATCTCGAATTTGAGATGTGGGAGACCACCCCCTCATTTATTTCCCTCAAGGCCGCTACTGTGATGCGCGCAACAGGAGATTGCCGCCGTCGAGCGGTAGCATGGACTCTTGCGCGTGACCGGGGCCAGAGCACCGGCATTTAATCAGTATCAAGGAGATAGCTGCAATGAGCGAGGAGAACAAGGCAAACTTTGAAGTGGTCCGTACCCGTCTTCACGGATTCGAGCTTCTCCATAATTCCCGGCTCAACAAAGGCACGGCCTTTACCGAAGAGGAACGCGACGCTTTTGGACTGCATGGACTGCTGCCGCCTCATATCGGAACCCTCGAAGACCAGCGGGAACGCCGCCTGAGAGTGCTGTCCAGCCGGAACACCGCCTTTGGCAAGTACAGCAACATGCGCGACCTGCAGGACAATTGCGAAACGCTCTTCTACTCGCTGATTGCGCACCACACGGAGGAGTTGCTGCCTATT
>Ga0326728_10003584_pt1 | contig 47764 bp, 44 predicted proteins | sample MB3enrmetagenome_FD_207602 | JGI IMG/M metagenome (GOLD analysis project Ga0326728, IMG submission 207602) | Lab enriched peat soil microbial communities from McLean, Ithaca, NY, United States - MB31MN | ecosystem: Environmental > Terrestrial > Soil > Wetlands > Peat | place: USA: New York...
AGACCTGAACAATTAGCATGAATATCTTGAGCCTTATTTGTCAGACCGCATATGAACTTGATCCATACTACGTCCCCTATCCATACTACTACCCATGGTACGGCTACTACGTGTGGACATACTAGAAAATACTCAACAAGTCGGCAAAGACGAGCAGTGGGGGGAGATGGCGTCTCCCAACCTCTCTTTCTTTCAGGGGAAAGGCTTCGTGTCAGAGGGTTTGCAATGTTCGTCAATGTATCGCGATATGCCAATGTCCCCTCTCTTTCATCTTCTCTTAGGCATAGGAAACTAAATGGCGACGCGCTTTTCCACATACGCTTAATTGGGCAATCTCAAAGGTTGGCTGTTAGGCGATAGATGATGTGTCAATGTCAGCAGGCCATGTTCAACCCGTACGCGCCCCCTGAGCAAAGCCAATACTTCCCTCAGCAAAGCCCGTACCCCTACTACGCTGCGAGTCCTATTCTTGTCCCCTATCCGACTCACACTTTCACCTACGACCCTTACTGGCCTAGCAGAGTAACCCCATCCACACACCCACTGGTCTTCGTATCGACACAACGCTTCCGCGGCGAAGTCCGCTCAGGCAACTGCCTACTGATCTACGAGTAAACACTCCAGAGGTGAGCTGATTGGCAGTGAGCATAAATGTTAGCGGATTCCCACAGTGCAAGAAATGTGAATCGGGTGTCCTACTTCCGGTCGGAAGCGGAAGTTGGAAATGTTCCAATCCAGACTGCGGCTTCGAACTCTGACATCACAAGCTTTCTCAGTTCGGAGCCGGGATCTCGTCCTTTAGAACATCAAGCATTTTTGCCCCGCCCTAACTTCCAGTAGTCATGAAGTCTTCTGCGTACGTTTTCCGAAGTTAGAAACTAGGGTGGATTATTGATACGAGACGACGACGTTAACACTGGTTCGCTTCCAGAATGTTCTTTCGAATCTAACCAAGTTTGCATTTCCATGAATTAAATATCGCAGAGCAAACTTACGGTTCGAGATCGGGTGAAACTCTTTGACTCAATTCGAGGGACAGCGATACATCGCCCTTGAAACGTTCAAGCGAAATGGAGATGGCGTCAAGACACCTGTCTGGTTCGTTGAGGAAGGCGGAGACCTATACATCTGGACGACTGCTACGACTGGAAAGGCTAGGAGGATTCGCAATAATCCAAGGGTTCGCTTCGCACCGTCATCAGTCCGCGGGAAACCGAAGGGTGATTGGGTTGAAGGAGAAGCGCAAGCCCTAAACCCGAGCGATTCCACGCGCCCCACTGAACTGATCAGAAGGAAATATGGGCTTCAATTTTGGTTCGTCAACCATCTTCACGGAAGAGATCGCGTCATAATCAAACTTGAAACCACAGAGTTGAGTCCTGGTGGTTGACCGTACCAAGGTCTTTCTAAGAGGGTTCTCCTATTGCGTGCAGGAATCTGATGACCCCTGAGAAATCAGCTTCAGTAATCTCGCTCGTCTTCAACCCGGCCATAGTAGCTGCGTTCACATTCTTGATTCTGCTGTACCCTCTGCAAAGCACCCAAACATTCCTCTTGCTATTAGGAATCTGTATCACATTTGGAACCATCGTCCCGCTTGTGATGATGTATCAACTTACAAAACGCGGTCTCGTTTCGGATTTCAATGTTTCAATGAGGCAAGAACGGGCAAGACCGTTCGTTGGAGCAGCAGCTAGCTACTTCGCGGGCAGTTGCGCTTTATTGTTGTTGAGGGCCCCGATCATAATCATCGCATTGATGCTCTGCTACGGTTGCAATACGGTCATAATGTTGCTCATAACGCTTCGATGGAAGATCAGTGTCCATGCGTCGGGTATCGCGGGTCCTGCCACCGCTCTAGTTTACAGTATGGGTACGTGGGCTGCTGTTTTCTTTATTCTGCTCATCCCTGTTGGGTGGGCAAGAGTGCGATTAAAGGCGCACACTCCTTGGCAGGTATGGGCGGGAGCATTAGTGACCGTAATCGTGACATGGCTACAACTGAAAATCTACTTCTCAATTCTTTGAGAGGCCTAACCTCAAGAGGTAGCCGCTTTGACCGAATACGCGCGCAAGGCAGTGCATCTCCTAGCCTTACTCGTTCCGCTCGTCTCCGAACTAACCTCGAAAGCTTTGGTTCTGGCTGCGCTTTCCATAATCACAATTGTATATGTTGTTGAGGAAGTACTGCGCCTCAAAGGCCACCATTTGCCGATTGTTACGCCATTCACACTGAAAATGAGTCGGCCCGAAGAGAGAACAGGCTTCATCATACGACCGGCATATTTCGCAATTGGAATCATTCTGGCGCTGGTACTCTATCCCGGCGCGATTGCTTATGCGTCAATATGCATTGGCGCGGTCGGCGATTCTGCCGCTGCCATTGTAGGAGAGAGATTCGGTCACAGGCGAATTGTCAGGCGGAAGACGGTAGCAGGCTTTGCTGCAGGGTTGGCCGCTGCGTTCCTTCTGGCTTCTTTTATCGTCACTCCCCTCATTGCACTTCTAGGCGCAGTCGGCGCTATGATTATGGAACTTCTCGATGTGCCAGATGACAACCTCACAATGCCAATCGTCGGGGGGGCGTTGATGACTCTCGCGACCCTAATTCATCTCGCATAAGTGATTGTCCATCAGGGAATTTTGAGGCTCCAACTAATTTCAAAGTTGGACAGGATTAGTCGAGCATCAGACGAAGCGTGCAACAGTGAGTTGATAACGAGCAGAAACGCTTTAATATCGTAGCCGATATCATAAGCGATATCGGTAAAGATATCACAGGTGATGATGAATGCAAGGAGATATCGACTCTGCGAGCGAAAACGAAAGCCATCTGGACAAACACAGACACGTCCGGCGGATGAAGCGCTGGACGAGACACACGGCCATGGTGCCGAAGGGATTCCTCAGATATCAACTGCTCAAGAAGCTTAGTGAGAAACCAAAGTCAGGCTCAGAAATCATGAGTGAATTAGAAAACGAGACAAACGGGTACTGGAAACCAAGCCCGGGCTCAATCTATCCTCTGCTAACTTGGCTACAGGATGAAAAGTACATCAAAGAGGTTGATCAAACCGAGCCCGGCACAAGACGCTACACATTGACTGAAGAAGGGAAGGCACTCCTACAGACGGAAACCAAATCACGCGAAGAAATCAATAAGCATCTAGAGCCATTTGGCCGCATCTGGTACGGCGCGTTCTGGGGACATAGAGGAGAGAGTGTCAAAGCCGCCAGAGACCTATTCAGGGCAGTAAGAGAGCTGCATCATGAACTAAGAAGAGAACATCCGAAAGAGACAATTCAAGAAACCAATGAAGCGCTGCAAGAAGCCACCAGACAGATTCGAGAAATAACAAGGAGGTTGCAGAGTTGAGCAACTCAAAGCTTCTCCCGAAGCATATCGGTGAAGTCAAATTGGAAAGGAGGGAACATTCTTTGGTCCAGCCTGAAAGCGTTTCCTCGCAGCACGTGAGAGGGAACCGATTACCGACAACCGAAGCTCTCGGCAGTTGGGAGAGTCGGATACCGTGCTAGAGCAAAGCATGACAATAAGGTTGCAGGAACAGATAAGAAATTGATCGGCACTGAAGGCCATCCATTTCCCGCATGGCTATCATTTCATCTAAACAATGAGCTCAGAAGACGTTCTCATCCGCCTGAGAAAATCATAGACGTTCTAGGAGTAAAAGCGACAGATGCGGTGCTAGACTTCGGATGCGGTCCGGGTTTTTACACGATACCATTCGCAAAGATCGCAAGGGAGGTTGTTGCAGTTGATATTCAATCCAAGATGTTGGGAAAGGTATCAAAATATGCGGAAAAGAACGGAGTAAAAGTCAAGGCTCTTCAAAGCAACGGACAATCGATTCCCTTACCGGAGGGCCACTTTGACCTGATATTCCTCAGCGGGGTCTACCACGAACTTTCGGAGAAGAGGAAAGTGCTAACTGAACTCAAGAGACTATTGAAACCTAGTGGGAGAATCGTGCTCAGGGAGAGGACGAAGACTGGCCATTTCTCGCCCGGTCGGCCCGCAATAAACCCACTTGAAGTGTCCGAGGAGCTGAGAGCCGTAGGCTTCATCGCACTCGCACCCGCAACTGATCCTAGCGATAGGACAGCCACCCTAATGACGGCGACCGCGTAGTATGGTAAGTCCAGGCAAAAACACAATGTGTTCTCGTTCAGACATAATGCATGCCCTATGCTAAACTCCTAGGTCGACACCCAATTTGCGTCTAGGTCAAATTTGGCTGTTCGCACCATGATAACCAAACACATGAAAAATTTGAATTACCTGCATTAACATAACAGTACCGATGATAAGTGTTGACTAAAGTTAGAGATGTGATGTCCACCAAGATACCTCAGGTGAGTTCTTCGGCTACCGTCCTGGAAGCCTGTACGATTATGAACCGTGAGAAGGTTTCGGGAGTAGCTGTCTTTCAGCAAGATAAGGCGATAGGCATGTTGACTGATAGAGGGCTACTCCGAGACTTCGCCCCCTTAAACAAGAGACCAGATGAAGTAAAGGTAAGCAAGGTTATGGGCCCGATCCTTAAGATAGATGCGGAAGCATCGACGAAAGAGGCGGCCAGGACAATTATAGAGAACTCGTTCACGAGGCTAGGCGTATTTGATGGCGACAAGTTCTTGGGCTGGGTTACCCTAACCGATTTGGCAAGAGAGACTTCAAAGAAGAACTTGCTCGATGCGTTGGTTCGTCATAATGAACCAGAAGTGTCGGATGTCGTATGTCCACATTGCAGGAAAGCCGTCTTAAAATTACGAGGGGCAGACACAGAAGGGCGGATTTTGAGATGGGAGTGTCCGAAGTGCAACTTCGTTACTTGATGACATGCGCTTACACATCTGATTATAGCGCACCTCTCTTCAAACTAGAGTTCAATTTCTGATGCTCGCGCCATTATTACCACACGCAAAAGGAAATAATGTGACCCAACTAAGCTTTCGAGTTAAGGAGCGAGCAGATATGAGGTTTCATTTCTGGCCACTGTTGATTGGTGCACTCGTCTTGATTTGGGGCGTCGTCACTATCGCAGGCCAAGTATTGGGCATAAAGTTCGACATATCCTGGTGGGCAGTGATAGCCATAATCATCGGCCTTTGGATATTGTCACATGCAATACGCAGAGGCGGCTCAGAGTAACCGCGTTCGCTGTATGCTTCTCTCGAATTGCTGTTGGGAGATTAGGGCATTGAGCTACCGGCTAGAAAGAGCATGTCTTCGACTAGCTCCTGGGGTTTCGTTATCATCGGCCAGTGCCCTGATTCTATGACCTTGTGGGGGCCGTGTAGCTTTCCCCACTTTCCTTTCAGGATCTCGTCGACGGGGTCGCCGCCGCCGGTGCAGAATATGTAGGCACTCCTCACCGTGTCAAAATTCTTTGAGAGGGTCACCGGTTCGCTCGAGTGTTTCATGGGCCAGGGCGTCGCCATGGACAGCATCCATTCGCGGTCTGCACCCTGAACATCCTTTCCGATGTTGTCAAGGATCTCCTCGGTTAGAGGGATCGTCCACTCACCTGGCTTGAGACTCCCAAACTCGTTGGGATCGAAGCCCCCCTGCGGTGTTCTGACGTTCTTCTCCGGACGGAACGCGTCCAAGTAGAGAATCATCTTCACCCTGTCGGGCACACGGTCTGCCGCAGCTGCCACGACCTTGCCGGCGAAGCTGTGTCCTACCAACACGACATCGTCGAGGTCATTGTACTTGATTACGTTCAGAACATCTTCAATTGCGGTTTCAATGCCGACATCCTTGGATGCAAGGTGGACTCTTTCTCCCATCCCTGTCAAAGTGACGGCATGGGCTTCGTGTCCCTTCTGCTCGAGTAATGGAACGACCTTCTTCCAGGCCCACCCTCCCAACCAAGCTCCTGGCACGAGGATGAACGTTGCCATACTCGATTCTCCTGTAATAGCTGCGCCAGAAGTACGCTGGCAGTATATGAACGAATTTCCAACCTACACGTAGTTCGGTAGTCCCGGCGACCGTACGGCATTATATTTGTCGCTGAATTTCGTTTCGGGCATCCCTATAAATCGAAGAGGCATTCGCCCAGAATATTGCGCCAATCTAAAGTCTTGTGACCTAACCTCCTATTGAGATGTTCAAGGCTAGATGTGGGAGGAGGAGCTGTAAGCGCCGGGGGTGGGATTCGAACCCACGAGACCTTGCGATCATCGGATTAGCAATCCGACGCCATACCAGGTTGCCAGATCAGGGCTAAGATCTCTTGGCTACCCCGGCATACCGACCGCTAGAATCACTCCTCTCTCATAAAATAGAGTTCTGTTCAGTGTGACGAATTGAGTGGAACACGGTTTAGGCGTGGTCTGAGGCGGTGGCTTTGAATAAACCCCTCTGTACGTATCAAATGAACTCTGCATGCGCCGTACCTTCAGAACATTGTTACTAATTGTGGCATTTGCGGCCGTGCTATGCTACGCTAACCGTCAAATCCCAATCGCGGAAGCAACGACTTACCCAACCGCGAAAGTAACCGCCGTTGACTATCCGCCACTCGTTTCTCCAGGTGCGCCTTTCCAGGTGAACATTAGAGCAGAATATTCTGACAAATTCTTGGCGGACATTGGGATATGGGACGCGGACGAGGGGCTGATGGTTCAGAGCTTTACGCTAATCAGCCAGTTCACAGGGCCAGGCAACGTAACCTTCAATCTTTCCTTAACAGCCCCAACGACCGTTCGCCAGTGGCATCTCATAGCCATTAACCGGGTTTGGTGGCAGGATTCTTGGTATGAGGACCCCAACGGAGGAGCTATGCCCTTCACGGTGACAGTGGAGGGCCTGTCAAACAATGTCACACTCACATTGGGTTCCGTCGGAACCAGCACACAGATTGTAGTCGACAACGCTTCTTACCAGATTCAAAACCAATCATCTACCACGCTCGCTCTGCAACCGGGAGCACATTCGCTGCGGGCACCACTTATCGTGCAGGGAAGCCTTGGAGAACGCTATGTCTTCGTTGGTTGGAGCGACGGTGTCAACTCGGACACACGTCAAATATTCCTCACGCGGCCAACCACGCTAACTGCCCTGTATAGGACAGAGTATTACTTGTCTGCCCAATCGGATAAGGGACAAGCGGTCGGCGAAGGATGGTACGAAAAAGGCGCACAAGCCACAGTAGTCGTCACCCCAACCATCACGGTCCCATCTTTTCCTGGCCTGATGGATGAATATCGATTCAATGGTTGGTCCGGGGACAGCAGTTCAACAAGTTACGTTCTGACCTTGACAATGGATGGCCCAAAGCAAATCGACACCACCTGGATCAAGAACGGCGCGACGATTGACCAGGGGGTTCCACTCGATCTTCTCCTCCTCGGTTGTGTGCTATTGGGCGCCCGACTAGTCTTCGTTCGCTATCGGCGGGGAGGTAGAAGGGCGCGTTATCCAATTGGAGGTGCTGGACATAAAACCGGGTTAATCTGCCTCGTGTTTTGCATCCTTGTCGTCTCTACGACGTTTCCCATAGCCCTCGCCCAATTGCCCTCGCCTATGGCTTCCATCGTAAAGATTGGTGATGCCGAATGGTACTACTGGAATCGACCTGGTAGCGATACCTGTCTTCTTTGGCTTGGCGGTGGTATTCCTGAGGAAACAGAACCGGGTTCCTATGGGTACCTGATTAATCCGTTCGATTACGAGTCATTCGGAACAATCCGCTTCATCCAAGGCCTGGCGAGTTACTATTGTGTCCTAGCTTTGCAACAAGGGTCGACTGAAGGCTTCAATCCCGCGGCGAACCGGACCATCTACCAAGAGCTCTTCACTCCGCAGACGAGTGTGATTGAGGCGGTGCACAAATGGGTTAGCGAGCAGGGCTATCAGCATACTTTCGTGGTGGGTTACTCGGTGGGAGGAGAAGCGGCCACCGCGGAACTTACACTGACTCATCCCGAAGACTGGTCAACTCAAGATGGGCTCGTTCTAATCACAGTTCCCTTCGGCCAGGACGTAATCGAGAACGCGAATGAATTACGAACGAATCTGTTCGTGATCTATGGCGGAAACCTACCTGATTATGAGGCCACCGGTCTGCAATACTTCAACAGCACGCAACCTGAGGGTTTACTGGGGGGGCAGTACTTTCACAAGGAATTCCATGTGATTGCGGATGTTGGACATGAGGTTTGGACCATCCGTGCCACGGGCGATTATGATACTCGGGCCCTCAACTTGATTGTAGCCTTCATCGAAAAATCGAAAGTGTTGCAAATAGAAAACAGCTTAGGGTCCGGTGTTAGTAATTCGACTGGAATCATGACGGCACGGATAGCTTCGGCTCAATCACCTGAGAAAGTTGCAGAAGGTGAATCCTTTGTTGTCCAGTGTAAGCTGAGTTTCAACTCCCTCATACTCCAACCAACAATCCTGGCGGCCTATGAAACAGGTCAAGAAAAGATTCTAAGCGAAACCTCAATAGTGACCAACCGCACAGTCGCCCGGCTGGTTATTCCGGCAATCTCGAACAGCACCGAACTATCTCTCTCCTTTATTGTCCTCCAGAACTCTACGGGAAGGTGGGTGCAGGTGTCCAACACATTCCAGGCAAGAGTGGTCGTTAACAACCTTGTGACGTTGACCGTAGACGCTTCTGCTCCAGGCATGGTTCTCTCATTCGACAACACCCAATTTACTACCAATTCGAGCGGAATGGTCCAAATTCTAACGGTTCGTGGACAGCACACAATACAGATTCAACCTTTCGTTTATTTTGGCAATGCCTCAAGGTTGCGGTTCACCGCGTGGGATGACTCAACTAACGCCACTTTGAGGCAACTAAACCTCAACGACAACACCACTCTCAACGCGTTTTATACGCAGCAATATTTCGTACAAGTCAGTTCACCCTACGGGCAAACGGTCGGTTCAGGATGGTACGATGCAGACTCCTTGGCCACAGTGCTAGTTCAACCGCCCATGTTCAATGAGCCTTCTGTCTTCTTCTCGCATTGGACGACGGGCATGAACGAGTCGGAAGTGAGAACCTTACTCTCAGTAAACTCACCAACCATGGTTGAAGCGGTGTGGAACGGCACAGGGAGTCCACCTGAACTTAACGCTGCATTTCAAAGCCCATGGTTCATTCTATCCGCGCTGATCTTCACAATTCTTCTACTCCTAAACATGAAGACGCGCAAGTCGAAGAAGGACTGAGAATCCTGGGTGAAGTGCTATACTCGGTTCCCTCGACGCAGACGAGGGAGTACTGTTTACATTCTCACCCGAGAAAGTAGACTCGTTACCGGCAGAGTCTGCGTGACACCTCAACCGGTTGATTGAGCCTCATCGTCTTTCTTATTCTGCTGCACAACCGGCGCGGTTGGGTTTGGTGGTTCCTACGCTTTCGCCTCTTGTGGGGGGTTAGCTTGTGAAGGCTGCGTTGGAGGAGTCGGCTTGGCTGTGACCGGAGTCGGAGGGGCCACTGGCCGTGGCGGAGTAGGGCTTGGTCTTACGGCCGTCGGTACAGCCAGCTTGGATGCGGTGACTGGTTTTGGTGGTGGGGCGGGTGGTGTGTATTTCAGCCCAAGATATTCGTAGAGGATTTGAACCCCCTCTTCTTGCATTGAGATGTATATCTGGTAAGGGCCATGTAGGTCGGTTGCGATCTTTGCGATTCCGTCTGGTTCAATCCCGAAAGATGCCGTGAACTTCGTCCAGCCACTAATACTCTTGGTTATAACGTGGCTGACGCCGTTCCACACGATCTCTGCAATCGGCCTCGGCAACTTGGAAGGCAAGCTTGCAAAGTTCACCATGACGCACCCGTGCTTCTTCGCAATATCCTGGAATTTTCCGAAGTCCAGCTTGATGTTGAATCTAACCCAAAACTGATCGCCCGTCGGGTAGGGCACGTGTTCGACCTTTTCGATGCCCTCAACGAACCTTAGTTCGACCAGCCTCCGTTGAAGGTCATCTACCACTCGTGTGACGCCTCGGTTTTGTCGACGCTGAGCCTGCTAGGCTTTAAAAACGGAGCGCTTCACGGGATAACGTATCAGTTTAGTGTTGCATGGCTAATTTTGCGTATCCGCAATGCGTGCCCTCGACTTGTTTGGTAATTAAATTGGCTTGGAACGCTTAGGTTGGGTAGAGAAAAGACGCTGTTCTACTTTTCCACCTAACGCTTGTCCCAGAACTGGCGAGTCGTAATGAACTTCAGCTTCGCCTGGAGGAGGTCCTTGTAGAAGGATTTTTCATCGTCGTGCATTCTGGCTAGGATTCGGCTAGCTGTTTGTGGGCCGATTCCATAGACGCACTGTGCGGTGATTGCTCGTCGCCCGTAGGATAGTACGAGGTCGGCTGATCGTCGTGCCCTCGAAAGCGACTCTCGCTCACCTTCTTCGAGGGGTTTGGCTTTGTGTTTCTTCTGGAGGATTCTTGAGAGGTAGTCTGAAGACCACGTTGATACGGCCAGTAGCGCGGAACTGCATGACTTACACTTGGGGTTTGCTGGAAGCTTCTTGACGGTTTCTGCCTGGTTAAGTTCTCCGCAATCAAAGCACAGCAGGTCCACAGTCATATTGTCGAGGCTGAACCGTAACCTTTCGATGGTATCTCTCTCAACCGTCTCGGGCGCTATTAATTCTGGGACGTCGATGTGCTTGTTGAGAAGGTGGAAGGCGATGGGTGTCGGCCGATCTTGGGACCTGAAAACTGCAACCTCCATATCCCCGAGTTGGATCTGCCTGTAAATTTCCCGGACTCGTGGAAAATCAACATGGAGCATTAGCGCTTCGCGAATCGTCTCGTCGTAGATTGGTGTCATCCTGAACCGAAGGCCAAGTTCCCTCAAGTTGTCCCCGGAGAACATTAGGCCGCGCCGAAGCGCGCCAAACCGCTCCGCGATAAATTTCATGTAGTATCCGAATGGGAAATGCCTGTGCAGCACGCCTTTGAATATCCCTTCAAGCACACCGGGATCGACGTCGAATAGTTTCGTCCACATCTCTTCCAGCGAGAGGTCTTGGGTTGTTGTGGTTAGTTCTAGAAGGATGCGGTATCCGTCAGCCCACCATTGTCTAACCAGCCCTTCCCTTGAGAGGAGCTCTTCATACAACTCACCAAGGGTGTTATTCACGGTCTCCCCAAAAGCCGCGTGAACTATCAAGAAACGGTCGAATGCTTCGAGCACCATCCGCTTGTCGGTTGGGACAGGTGAGCCGGTCTCTCGGTGGGCATGCAGTTCCTCGACGACCTTGCGTGCTGCGAAACGTTCAGTAGGCCAACTCCTCGCGACATATTCCACTGCACCACTAACCCCATTTTTTTCGATTATTCCTGAAATCTCTGATCTGAGCTGGCCAACTCTTTGTGCTAACTCGATTGGGATTGGAAGCATCTCCCCGTCCCATCCTGGAACGGCTGCTGTTGGATCCTCCACCGGAGTAACGTAGACCTTCGCGTCGTCAGATATCTGTTCGATTTGCCAAACCTTGCCTTTCACGATAAAATGTAACCCTAGCCTTGCCTTGGTCATCATGAATTCTTCTCCGAGGATTCCTACTGATTGCTGGGTCGAAACATCAATGACCTGATACCGTCGTTCGTCCGGAATCATTGAGAGGTTCTCGAAGTAATACTGGCGAATCCTACTACCTCGCCGCAGCATGCCGTCATCGTTGTGTAGGTAACGCATCTTCTCCATGAACGCAACTACCCTATCGAACTCCTCCTTAGCCAGTTCTCGGTATGGGTAGGCACGTCGAACCAACCCAAGCGCTTCGTCTACCGTGATTTCCTCGTCCGATTCTAGGATTATTCCTGCAATCTGATGGGCGAGCACGTCTAACGCCTTTTCATGAATCATAACGGGCTCAACGGATTTTTCCAATGCTTTCTGAACGGCCGCGACTGATTCGAGAATGTCTTCGGTTGATACAGCCATGATCGCGCCTTCGGAGACGCGGTCGAGTGTGTGGCCTGACCGGCCCACGCGTTGAATGAGTGCAGAGACTTGCCTGGGCGACATGTACTGTATGGTCAAATCTACGTTTCCGATGTCGATACCGAGTTCCAGGGTGGAGGTACACACTAATGCCTTGATTTTTCCGTCCTTGAACTCATTCTCCACCCGTACTCGTTCATCTCTTGGAAGCGAGCCGTGATGTACACCAACGTTGCGCTTCAACTGATGAAATTTCGAACCGAGGGTTTCAGCGTTAGTGCGGCTATTAACAAAGATCAGTGTCGAGTCGTGATTCTCAGCCAGTTCCCAGATCCTGTTCAGGCGGGCTGCAGCTTCCGGTGCTGTGTACAGGCTCTGTGCAACGATATTGTCCTCATCAGTGGGATGAGGAAACTCAACGAAATACTTCGCTTCCTTCGGCGGCAGAACTTGAATAACTTCACTCGGCCTTCCGCCAGAGATAAACCCAGCAACTTGTTCGGGGTTTCCAATTGTAGCTGAAAGCCCAATTCTCTGAAAATCTTTACTCGTGACCCTTCTAAGCCTCTCAAGCCCGATCGTTAACTGTGCGCCGCGTCTTTCTCCCGCCAATTCATGAACTTCATCGATAATCACCCAACGCACGTGGCGTAGGTGTGCTCGCATCCGTTTCCCAGGCAAAATGGCCTGTAGGGTTTCGGGCGTAGTAACTAGGAAGTCGGGCGGTTTGAGTGACTGTCTTCGTCTGTCTTTCTGAGGTGTATCTCCATGACGAATTTCGACTGTGAACCCAAGCTTTGAATGCCAATAATCGAGTCTCTTGAGCAAGTCGCGATTTAGCGCACGTAAAGGCGTTATGTAAATGATCGAGATCCCCTGACGGTTTTCCAATTTCGTAAGTTGGTCGAGAATCGGTAACAGAACGGCTTCCGTCTTGCCAGATCCCGTCGGCGCTATGAGCAAGATGTTGCCCCCTGCCATTATCTTCGGAATGGCGATCGTCTGAGGCGGGGTTGGCGTTCGGATTCCGGACTCGGCGAGTGCAAGCCGAATCGGCTCTGAAAGGTTTTGGAAGACCTGTTGAGACATTCTGTAGCCTCTCGAACGTACCCTGCAAGATAGGATGGATTGGTCGCATTCAAAAGGATTGGAGGAGTTGCTGTTTGACAGAGAAGTTTCCGTACTCAATTGGTCGCGGTTGCGTGGCAATGGTATCGTTTTTAAACGAAAATCACTGCTAGTATCCATTTGATTGAGTATGTATCAGTACAAAGGGGTTAAGATCACCTGGCTGGGGCATGATGGGTTCCGAATTCAAAACGGCCAAACAATCTATATTGACCCATTCAAGACCGAAGGCGGTGGCCCGAAGGCCGATATTATTCTCATAACCCATGAGCATTTTGACCATTGTAGCCCTGACGATTTGAAGAAAATCATAGGAGCTAACACGACCGTTGTTGCTCATCACCAGTCGAAGGATGAACTTTCAAAACTGAAACCTAAGGAGATCAAGATAGTGAAACCTGGAGACAAGATCAAAATCGGCGCGCTAGAAGTCGAGGCTGTGCCAGCCTACAACCTGAACAAATTCAGAGAGCCAGGTAAGGTATTCCATCCGAAGGAAGATGGAAAGTTAGGTTTCGTGTTGACCGTGAACGGCATCCGCGTCTACCATGCGGGTGATACCGATCAAATTCCAGAAATGAAAGGAACACGGGCGGAGATTGCTCTTCTTCCTGTGTCTGGCACTTACGTGATGACCGTTCAGGAGGCAGCTGAGGCTACTAAAGTAATCAACCCGAAGGTCGTAATTCCCATGCACTACGGCGCAATTGTTGGCGATCGAAAGGACGCGGAAGCTCTACAGAAGCTCGTAAAATGCGAAGTCAAGATTCTCGAAAGGGAAAATTAAATCCTTAGTTTGAAATGTCCAGCGCACCGGTCTTCTGAACTCCGCAATCGAAGCCGAGCCTAAAGCCGATTACCGTCGGGCCATTACGTACTACAAGAAACTTGCGCAACAAGGTTCTGGTCTAGACCGTGTCGGAATCCATCAGATTGTAACCACGAACAACAATCTTATTCGGTTCAACTTTCGAAATGGTCGTTTTCCAAAGTGGTTCAGACAACAGACTCCCTTCCGATGTCGTCGTAAATTCGCGCCGAATGATTTACGGTTCAGGAAAGATGAATGGCTGAGGTTATAGCCTCTCTTGTTCCAGGTTAGAAGCTTGATGTATGTCGCATGTTGCCTTCTCTATTCCTGAAGTTCGTTGGGATCTGCCTACTGATCTTCGGCGTGTACGACACAAACGTATACTGGTATGCCATAGCGAGAGGCGGAGGAACCTTTGACTTCTTCGGAAGAAACCTTCCTGCAACACGGAGTATTGTAAGAGTAGGATTCAGTCTGGTACTGGTCTTCTATTATGCGGTCGGGTCAGTGCTGTTGATTCTTGGTTAGTTATTTACGCCTTGGAAAACTTCGGTGTGTATTGGAACGTTCCATCCGAAAGCTGCGTTTTTGCAAAGTCGGAATAGAGGATTGGATAGTCTCGCATGCAAATTTCTGCAACTTGGTCGAATACCTTTCGAATCTCGACCTCCGCACTTGGGTCGGTTCGCATCTCGATAACCCAACGCAATGTTCGATGGTTGGCGGTCCAAATCAAATTCGTGGCTATCCCGTCAGGAAGAATCCTGCGCAACGCAGAGGTAACACGCTTCTTTTGCTCGAAGGGCATCTTGTCCCAGTCGAATTTTGATTCGAGTTCATGATATTGCCTTTCAATCTCTTTAACGACATCTTGGAACTCTCCGGAGACTGATTCTAAGTCTGGGGGTAACCAGAGAGAAATCTCACGGGGACGAACATACCGCAAGCTTTCTTGGCTCATCGCTGTTCCTGCTCTGTGTCGGACCACTTCATGGGTAAAGACCCGGCTTACGTTGAGAAACGCGAAGGTTATTGTCGCATGTTCCAATATGCTTCCGTCCCCCTTCTCGAGCACGTTGTTCAAGTAGGCGCGAGAGTCCTCGCGAATCTTAGTCACATTGGGGTTGAGTCCAACACCGTAGGATTTGTAGCACGCTCTGCCCGCGAGTTCGATTAGAAATTCGCTATCATTAGTTTGCGTTGGCCTAACTCTTTCGAACCAGTCAGTTGCGTTGTACATTTCCATGAATTTTTGGACGCCAGCTAAGTCCAGTTTGGTTTCGGCGAGTTTTATTACGACAGGTTCTATCTTGACCATTTTGTTCCCCCAAATGGTCTCTGAGGTAAGCTATCTAAGCGTTAGCTGTGGCGTCGTTTCTCCCGGATTTTGCGAACGCAACGAATACGCGATATTGCATGAATGCGTTCAGATGGTGGGAATAAGGCTAAATTAAGGCGGTCCCAGTGGGCGAGATTAGAAAGGTGCACTTCAGAGTTTGTCTTGGATTGAGGAACGAAACAAGGCTTTAGACGAGATTAAGAAGCTTGAACCCGCGGATCGGCTCAGCCTCTATGCGTCTTTGATTCGTATGAATTCTGCGCTATTCGAGAGCGTGCGCGGTTGGGACAGCTGGCTCAGGAATCCCTCATTTATCGATACTTTCACTCAGGATGAGTTGAAGGAAATTTTCAAGCAATTCAAGGATGTCTGCGTTCGTTTTCTAGAGGAGGACGTTAGGTGGACGGGCAAAAAAGAGAAGAGTCTCCCCATGGGATCTAAGACCCCCAAGGGTGAACGCGCCGAAGCCGAGAGACGATACGCATAAATCGTGCAGTCTTGGACCGCAGTTTTGGGAGCCTCAAGGAATGAGCATTGCACCTTTCGTTCAGACGCCGCTTGAAGTAGCTAAGAAGATGCTTGAACTTTCGCAAGTCAAAGCAGGAGAAAACCTGTACGATCTAGGCTGCGGAGATGGTCGATTAATCATACTCGCAGGGAAGGATGTTGGCGCTAAGGCGACAGGGGTCGAGTTAAGGGAAGATCTCGTGGAGCGGGCAAGAACAGAGATCAAGCGCCTTAATGTCGAAGACAAAGTGAAGGTCATTCAAGGCAACTTTTTCGACGTCAACATATCCGACGCCGACGTAGTCACGCTTTACCTCACTTCAAGCGCCAATGAGCGACTCAGACCGAAGCTGGAGTCGGAACTGAAACAAGGAGCCAGGGTCGTATCTCACGATTTTAAAGTTCCCGGCTGGAAACCAAGCGCAGTCTACGACGAACTTCTCGGCCACACAATCTACACTTATCGAATCGGGCAACAGGTCTAGCCCCTCAGCACAAGTACTCGTCTCTATCCGCGCCGTCGCAGAAAGCTGAAGCGTTTTTATAGGATGCGGCGAGGGTAGCGCTGCGTTAGTGTTCAGAATGAAGATGGGACGACAAGCCTACGTGGCTGAATTCATCGGGACATTCGCGCTGGTCTTCTTCGGTTCAACGGCGGTGATCATGTTCTTTCCGGCTCTCGGTTTCTCTTCGCCACAATCGTCATTCATCGGAATCGCATTGGCAGCCGGACTGATCCTGATGGTCATGTTTTACACGATCGGGTACATTTCAGGTTGTCACATTAACCCCGCAGTAACGATCACGGCCGTAGCCCTACGGAAGATGGAGGCCAGCGATGGTGTTGCATATTTATTGGCTCAAATCTTTGGGGCTATTCTAGCAGGGGCGGTTGACGGGTTAATCCAGCCGGGGAATGGATCTCTCATAAAGTTCGGACTTCCCGTCCCTCAACAAGCAATTGGGGGAAGTGAACTTGTGGCGGTTTTTGTGGAACTCATTATCACATTCTTCCTAATGCTTTCTGTTTATGCAGTTCTTTACACGGACAAGGTGCATCCGGCTGCGTCCGGGTTGTTGATTGGGATGACTTTGGCTGCTGACATACTTATCGCTGGCCCGTTGACTGGTGGCGCGGCAAACCCCGCGAGGTGGCTTGGTCCTGCCGTTGCTTCCATGGATTTTGATGGCTTCTGGGTCTATTGGATCGGTCCGATCGCTGGTGCCCTCCTAGGCGGGTTCACCTACAAGTACCTCCTGACACCAAGGAAGAGAAAGAGATAGAGAGCCACTATTTTCCGAAGACCTGGTTCACGTCTGCAACCCTATGAATAACCCGAATTTCTATTCCGTTTTCCCTAAGAAGCTCAGGTAACCTCCCTACCCTCATTAAGTTCAACCTACTTGCGATGCCACCGATCGGCGTTCTTGGTGGATCGACGTACTTCGTCCCAGCTCGAATGAGAGCCGTTTCATCCCCCGTAGCCATATTCGTGCGAATCACTTTCACCCAATGTTCCTCCCTTCCTTTCTCGGCTCCCTTTTCCGTGATCGTATTCTCCAATGCTAACCTGTACGGGTCGAACTCCTCGTCAAGAAAAATTGTTTTCTTGACGCTTGGCGGGCTGATGTCGGGCGGTCTGACACCAACGAACCTGAAGGACTGTTGGAGTTCGCTCGGCTCGAATGGCATCCCTTGAAGAAACAAGATTTGTGGGGCTAAGGATTCAGCGTGTCGTTGCCCGCTGTAAGCGTTATACACGGCATTGGCAATCAAACGGAAACTCGATTGCAGTACGCTCAACATTTCTGCGTCGCCTTCAGAATAGACTTGGAGTGTGCGCATGGCTTCCCGATAATTTTTCTCGGAGGGCGAGAACTCGTAGAGAAGTTCCAACGCCTGTTTCACGATGTCGAGCGCAGAATAGTTCGCTAAGCTCTCCTGAGGAACCCTGAACCGCTTAAGGTTTAGCTGAAGTAGTGAATTGACTGCCTTCTTCATATCTCTCACGAGTAACGCGTCGAATGGGCAACTCTCAGCTATAGCGTATAGAATCCGCTGCTCGCCCATCCCTTGCGTATCACTTCCCAGAGTTATTCCTTACGAAGTGGATTTACCGGGGCAATTTAAGCAGGGATATCTCACAACACCGAGCAGAGAATTGCTAAAGAACGAGCCTGCAAATACTAACCTGTTGAGATGGAATTGGCTACTATAACCGAAATACGTGAGGTGCCGCAGACCGATTACGCGAAGTATGGGCTGACGAGGGACCTTTTACGTGAAATGCTCAGGAAGATGCTCATTATTAGAAAGTTCGAGGAGAAAGTCGAGGAACTATTCCTTGTCAAGGGATTATTGATAGGCCCATCTCACCTGTACCTAGGCCAAGAATCGATTGCGACAGGCGCGATCATGGCTCTTCAACCCAACGATTTGACGGTAACCACCTATCGTGGCCACGGACACGCTTTGGCCAAGGACGTTCCGTCTAACCTCTGCATGGCAGAACTTTTTGGAAAATCAACGGGTACCTGCAAAGGGCTAGGCGGCTCGATGCACGTCCCCATCTACCCTAAAACGGGCTCCATTTACGCTACGGCTATAGTTGGTAGCGGAATACCAATAACAGCAGGCGTGGCCCTCGGCCTTAAACAGAAGAAGAGCAAGCAAATAGCCGCTACGTTCTTCGGCGACGGCGCCTGCAACACTGGCGCCTTCCACGAAGGCGTAAACCTCATCGCCCTTTGGAAGCTACCGGTTCTACTATTCTGTGAAAACAACCAGTACGGAATGTCCACCCACGTGGGGATGGCAGTATCAAGCCCGAGCATTGCAGAGAGAGCCCGCTCGTATGGAATGGAAACCACGATTGTCAACGGAAACGACGTCGTAGCGGTATATGCGGCGACGAAGGCTGCCGCTGAAAGAGCACGCGAAGACTCCGAGCCAACATTTCTTGAATGCATAACATACAAGATGAAAGGCCACGGCGTCTATGACAAAGGTGAGTATCGCCCAAAGGAAGAGGTCGCCAAATGGCTTGAACGAGATCCTGTTGCCACCTTCAAGAAGCGCCTTCTAGACCAGAAAATCATGACAAAGGAAGAAATTGACGAAGTCGACACCGCAACCCAACAGGAAATCGAAGATGCCGTAAAGTTCGCCATGCAGAGCTCACCGCTGCCCTTCGACGAAATCTGGAACTACGTTTACGTCAAGTGATGCTGATGAAAGAACTCACTTACGCTGACGCACTCCGTGAAGCTCTGCGCGAGGAAATGATCCGTGATCCAAACGTGATACTTCTTGGAGAAGAAATCGGCGTATTCAACGGCGTCTACAAGGTCACTAGAGGTTTGCTCGACGAATTCGGGCCTGAACGTGTTAGGGACACCCCAATCTCGGAAGCAGCTATCGCTGGAGCGGCAGTCGGTTTAGCCCTGGCAGGTATGAGACCCGTGGCCGAGATCATGTACATGGACTTCCTCCCCATCTGCATGGATCAGTTGTCTACCCAAGCCGCAAAGATGCGTTTCATGAGCGGGGGACAACTCCAGGTACCAATGGTACTGAGAACCCAATACAGCCTCGGCCGACAACATGGATCGCAGCACTCGCAATTCACCCCTGCCTGGTTTCTGCAGGCTCCTGGGTTGAAAGTAGTTTTGCCCGCGGATCCAAGCGATGCTAAAGGCCTGCTAAAGTCATCAATCCGAGACCCCAACCCAGTCCTCTTCGTAGAGAGCGGCTTACTCTACAGAACCAAAGGACCAGTCCCCGAAGAGGAATACCTAACCCCTCTGGGAAAAGCAGCCGTGAAGAAGAAGGGTGACGATGTTACAATTGTGGGTGTTTCAAGAATGGTTGGTGAATCACTAGCGGCTGCGAAAAAACTGGAAGATAGGGGCGTCTCAGCTGAGGTCATAGATGTGAGAACACTTCAGCCGCTCGACCTCGAAACAATCGTTGAGTCAGTTAAGCGAACTTCTAGGCTTGTTATTGCATCCGATGATGTAAAGAGAGGTGGCGTGGGTGCCGAAATCTCGGCTTCGATCACAGAGACCGCCTTCGACTATTTAGACGCACCAATTACACGTGTCGCGTGCCCAGACATGCCAATTCCGTTCTCCCCACCCCTCGAGCAGCATTATATGCCAAACGCTGAAACCGTCATCCAAGCCGTCCAATCGATATTGGGCAAGTGATTTGTTTTGACACAAGTTGTAATGCCGCGTCTCGATCCTGGGATGCAATCGGGCAAGATCGTTGAATGGCTGAAGAAGGAGGGAGAGTTAGTTAGAAAAGGGGAGCCTATCCTCGTCGTAGAAGGGGAAAAGACCACCTTCGAAGTTGAGGCTCCAGATAGCGGCCCTTTGACCAAGATTCTAGCAAGCGTTGGGACCGACGTTCAAGTAGCCGAGCCAATTGCAATCATCGGAGAGCTTGGACCCTCAACATCCCCGCCAGTGTCAATCGAGAAAACTGAGCAAGAGAGACCACAGCCACCTTCGACCACACCAGCATACGGAACGCCCTCAGACCGGGTAATTGCTTCTCCCGCAGCACGGCATTTAGCCCAAGAATACGGCCTCGACCTAGCCTCCCTGAAGGGAACTGGCCCGGGTGGTCGAATAACCCGAGAAGATGTCCTCGCCGTAAAACAGAGCGCACCACCATCGCAGAGCGCGCAAACCATCTCACAGATTCCCCAACCAACCGTACTGAAGAAGACGAGACTTGCCGGGGTTAGAAAGGTCGTGGCTGAGAGGCTCTCGTTCAGTGCACGAACCGCCGTTCCCGTTACAATCACCATGGAAGCGGATGTCACGAAACTAATGGCGATGAAAGAGAAGCAGCGCCACGTTGGGTTCACAGCTTTCGGGGTAAAAGCAGCTGCAAAGGCGTTGGGTGATCACAGTAGTGTTAACTCAACAATCGAAGGCGACGAAGTTACATTTTACTCCGATGTCAACGTCGCCGTAGCCATAAACACCGAACAAGGCCTAGTCGCTCCTGTCGTCAGAAATGCGAACAAACTATCCCTGAAGGAGATCAGCTTAACGATTGATGAACTCGCCAGAAAAGCCACTGAAAACCGGCTAACAATTGAGAACTTAACTGGGGGCACATTCACGGTAACTAACCTCGGCGCATTCGACGTCGAATCATTCGCACCCGTCATAAACCCACCCCAGTGCGCAATTCTCGGCCTCGGTCGAATCGCCTACAAACCATTCGCCCATGGAAATCAGGTCTCCGCGAGACCATCGACACTGCTGACCCTAGTTTTCGACCATCGAATTATCGACGGCGTTCCAGCCGCGAAATTTCTCAGGGACGTGAAACGTAACCTCGAGGAGCCAGAAGAGCTACTCTAACGCCAACCATAGTTGGACGGATTATCGAGAATCTAGCAAACTACTTTGTGGGCGGAAGCAGGGCAATCTTCAACGCTTTTCCGCTTCCCATCAGCTGAAGAGCTTCCTCAGCCCGTTCAAGTGGCATCTCGTGGGAGATTAGTGGTTTTATGGACACGCGCCCCGACACGATCAGGCGGAAGGCGCGTTCTACTGAGGAAGGTGTATGGTGGAAAGCTCCCTGAACGTGCAATTCGCCGTAGTGTATCTTCTCCGCTTCGAACGAAGTTATCGTCCCTGATGGGCATCCCCCGAAGAGGAGGACTGTCCCGCCCTTTCTAGCTAGGGTCGGAGCTGCGTCCCAAGTTTCACGTCTGCCGACCGCTTCCACGACCATGTCAGCCCCCCTCCCATCTGTAAGCTCGCGGACCCTTGATGCAATGTTCTCATTTGACGAGTTTATCGTTACGTCCACTCCAACCCGCTCAGCCTCCTTCAACCGATCTGACACGACATCACACAATGCCACCTGACGTGCACCGTTAAGGCGCGCGAGTTGGGCATGTAGCAGACCGATTGGGCCACCACCGATGACTACGGCTGTACCTCCGGTGGGGAACCTCCTGGTCAGCTCCCATCCGTGTACAACACACGCCAACGGCTCTAGGCACGCTACACTCTGAAGTGGCACTCCGTCGGGAACCTGAAACGTATTCTGCCAAACTATTCTTTCTGGAACTCGAACATACTCAGCGTATGTCCCAGGCCACGTAAACCCAATCAGGCTTTCATCCAAACGTTCGCATAGATTCGGCTGGTGCAGGAGGCAGTAGAAGCATTGATTACAAGGAGCTGAGTTCGCAGCGACCACTTTCATCCCAACGCTAAATTTTGTGACGCCTTTGCCGACGGCGGACACGGTTCCGGCGAACTCATGCCCCATTATTTGGGGTGGTTTCGCGAGTGGATGTCCACGTTTGTACATCTTAACGTCCGTCCCGCATGTCAAGGTCACGGAGCTTTTCACGATCAACTCTCCCGGTTCAGGTTCTGGAACCGAGACTTGTTCAGCTTTGAGATTGCCGGGTTCGTAGAACCTAACTGCGAGCATGGTGTTTGCCATGAATTGCCCCCCAACCCCAAACCTGTTAGTCGATATTAAGCTCCGCTGCACTCGACTGAGCTTCGCAGTTTTTCATTCATTCTCAACCATTATCTTAATGGCGTCTCCAGCTTTGTCCGCGAGCCCAAGCGCTTCTATTGCTTGAGAGAGCGGGAACCTATCCGTAATGATCTCCGAGGGTCTAATCCGTTTGCTCTCGATCAGTTGAATTGCCATTCGCATTTCAGTTTCGGACGTGGAGTAGCTCGACTGAAACCGCGCCTCTCGGAGAAACATCTTACTCATATCCAATGACATCAATGCGCCTCGTGTTGGTGCGCCAAACAGAACGACGCTGCCTCCTTTACGAACTGTGGCAAACGCCGATTCTAGCGCTTTCAAGTTGGCAGTTGCAACAATCGCATAATCAACCCCGAGGCCTTGTGTCAACAGGGAAATCGCATTGGGGACATCGTCGGTTGTTGGATCAAATGCTAAATCCGCGCCCAGCTTAGTAGCGAAATGTCTACGTTTCTTGATCACATCTATTGCATACACGGGCCCAGCCCCGAAATATTTCAGGAGCCGCACATGCGTCAGACCAACAGGGCCCACACCATAAATCGCGACACTGTTGCCAACCGAAACCCCTGCCTTACGGAGTGCCCTGATGCAGCATGCGGTAGGCTCTGTCTGTGAGCCGTCCTCAAAACTTACTGAGTCGGGCAATTTGTACACGGTTCCGCCTTTCACGAGCGCCTCTGGAACTCTGAAATATTCAGCGAACCCACAGGGATCAAGATTGCTTTTCGGATATTCTTCACAAAGCGTTTCGAGGCCGTTCTTACAAAAGTAGCAGTGGCGGCACGAAATATGATGGTGTACGACGACTCGGTCGCCAACAGAAAAGTCTTTAATTTCCGTTCCGGCGTCCTGGATGACTCCAGCCACCTCGTGTCCGAGAATCGGCGGCGTAATGTGCTCCCCGTGGACTTTCTCCAGATCAGTCCCGCAGATTCCGCACGCCCGCATCCCCACAAGTATCTCCTCCGGCCCAATCTTAGGCGTAGAGACATCCTGTATCTGAACCGATCCTTTCTCTTTGATGAGTACAGCTTTCAACGTTCAACCCAGCCAAATATGTTCAAGATTCTAGAGCTGAGTCTTATGAAGTAACGACATATTTCAGAGGCTCGAAGATTAACGGTTACTGCCACCGAGGCGCACAGTCCACGGAGTTCGTAGAATTCCGCAAGCTTCAAGGGTTAGAGGGGCAGGTTGCCGAACTCGTTGCCTCGGGCTCGTGGTCTAGCCTGGTTAAGACGCCGCCCTCACATCTCCTAAGTGAGATCGGCGGAGATCCCCGGTTCAAATCCGGGCGGGCCCACCATCTGCAGTGCGCTCTCTCACGGCTATTTTCCTTAGCATTATGGGGAGAGCGTGATGGGTCTTCGCTCGTATTTTGCGACCCTCGGGCCGCAAAAACGAGAGATCCACCTATGGTTATCCTTCGGCGATTGGTTTCACCAGGATGAGGAGTTCAAGGTAGACACTCGGTGTTCCGCTACTTCGAGGGGTAGGATAACATTAGCCTCTAAATATGAGCGCTAGGTTTGGATGTGCAATAACCTGAGGTAGAGGAAGTCTGGCGTGAAGATGGTGGTCTACGCGGTTGTCGCTGGCATCGTAATAACTCTGTTAACTGGCCTAATCGGTAACACCCCCGAGATGTTGGTGGGGCGGTTTACTACGGGTATCCTTTCCGATGGTTGGAGATGATGGTTGTGGCTCCTCAGTATTTCCCATGGGTCGTCCGTCCTTTGCGATTAATCCTCGATATCGTTGTCTGGACGGTTATAGTCTGGGTTATCCTCTTCGTTGTATCGAAGGTTAAGAAGAAGTAACCGCCTACTCCGGCATCTTTGCGGTTCAGCTTAGCTTTAGCTCTGCAATAGTGCTCTCCTGTTCTCTCCGAGTAGAGAAGCCAAGTTTTTCGCAGAGGCGGATCATCTTGAGGTTTTCAGCCATCACCGTCCCATAGATGGTTTCAATTCCTTTCTCTTTGGCGAATTCAATTAACATGTCTACTAGCTTAACCCCCAGACCCTTTCCCTGATATTTGTCTGCAACCACAACTGCGAATTCGCCCCGTTTCTTGTTCGCCTCAAGAATGAGGCGGCTTACTCCAATCTCCAAGTTTCTATCTCCCTCTCGGGTTTCGGCGATGATCGCCATCTCCCTGTCATAATCGATGTTGCAGAAGCGGACGAGGGCCTCGTGGGGGAGGTCCTTGATTATTTGGAAGAATCTGAATCGACTGGTTTCCGTCGACAAGCCTCTTATGAATTCCAGCTCTATAGGTTCGTCTTCCGGTTTTATGGGCCTCAAGGTTACCTCGGTGCCGTCTTTCAATTTCCACGGGTTGACATACTTTGTCGGGTAAGGCACGATTACTAGGTGTGGGTAAGCTCCGGCATGGTCGATAGCACTGGGATCGATTATCATCCTTGCGTCGAGTACGGTGAACTCACCGTTGGAGGCTATTAGTGGGTTGATATCCATTTCGCCGATTTCAGGGAAGTCTACGATTAGGTTGGAGAATCGTACCATGATCTCTTCGAGCGGTCGTAAGTCGACAGGTTTCTTGTTCCGAAGGCCTTTCGAAAGTGCTTTGTATATTTTCGTCTCTTCGATAACGCGATGTGCGAGAATCTGATTCAGCGGCGCAAGTCCGATCGACACATCGTTAATGAGTTCAACTTCGGTCCCGCCCATTCCAAATAGAATAACCGATCCAAAGTCCCTGTCTTTTTTCGCGCCTAGGATTAGTTCGTAGTCAATCTCAGCCGTCATCTTTTGCACGTAGATGCCGTCGATTCTAGCTTCAGGTTTCGTTTTGTGTGCTCTATCGATAATCACCTTATACGCATCCTTGACTGCTTGGGCTGAGTTAAGACCGGTGACGACACCACCAATGTCTGTTTTGTGAAGAATGTCTTCGGAGGAGATCTTCAACACTACTGGATAACCGATGTCTAAAGCGATCATTGCCGCTTGGTCCGCGCTTTTGCTTAAGGAGCCCTTTGCCCGAGGGATCGCGTATGCATCAAGGAACCGATCCACTTCAGATTGAGTGAGGGCTCTTCGCGTCTTCGCGGCCTTTCGAATCATCACTTTAAGATGGCTCTTGGGCGGCAAGAAGTCCACGTTTAGTTCCTGTGGGGTTTGGTAGAGCTGATCGAGGTTTCGTCGATACTGGTACATGTATGAGTATGTCTTGACCGCTTCCTCAGGGGTTGAATAGGTAGGTATGTCGTTTTTATGAAATATTGCGCGGCTTTCCCTGACGCTGCTCTCGCCCATCCAGACCGTGAGCATTGGCTTACGCCTGTCTGCAGCAATTTTCGTTACGGCTTCAGCGAGTGGGGTGGGTTGCGTGGTTCCCTGGGGGGTGTAGATTACGAGGAGCCCATCAACATTCGGGTCTGCAATGCAGGTTTTCACAGCGAGCTCGTACCGAGCGACATCCGCGTCACCTAGGATATCAAGAGGATTTCCTCGGCTCCAGTATAGAGGAAGGGCTCCATTCAATATTTTCATAGACTCCTCAGACATCTGAGCTAGTTGTCCGCCATGACTGACAACTGAGTCGGCAGCTAAGACCGAGGGCCCTCCGGCATTAGTGACGATGGCTAAGTTCGGACCCGCAGGCAGAAACCTTGAGTCCAAGACGCTGGCGCAGTTGAATAGGTCTCCAATCTCATCTACCATCACAACGCCGGCTCTCTTGAAGGCTGCTTCGTAGACAGCGAAGTCACCCGCCAGTGCACCTGTATGTGATGATGCTGCCTTTGCGCCAGCAGGATACCTTCCAGCTTTGATTACAATAATGGGTTTTGTGCGTGCAAAGCCTCTAGCTGAACTCATGAACTTCTTGGCATTTCCGACCCCTTCCATGTAAATGATGATGCTTCTTGTGTTTGGGTCCTCGCCCAAGTAATCGATCATATCTCCGTAGTCGATATCCAGGGTCGATCCTAGCGAAGCGAAAATGCTGAAGCCTATGCCTGCGCTTACCGCCCAGTTTACGATTGCAGAACCCAACGCTCCGCTCTGCGAGATGAACGCAATCTGCCCCGGTTGAGGGTTGTCTCGGAGGAACGTGGCATTGAGGCCTATCTGTGGCCTCGCCACCCCGACACAGTTTGGTCCTAAAATCCGAATGTCGTGCGTCGATTGAATTTGCTTAATCTCGCTCTCTAGCTTGGCGCCTTCGGACCCGACCTCCCGGAAACCGGCTGAAACAATAACGGCACCGTCCACCCCAGCTTTCGCGCACTCCTCTACTATGGAAGGTACAGTCCTTGCGGGCGTAGCAATTACAGCCAAGTCGATGTGCTCAGGGAGCTTGGATACTGATGGGTAACACTTCAGTCCCATGACTGTCTCCCGGTTTATGTTCACCGGGTAAATTTTCCTGCGATCTCTCCCCATGAGTAGGTTTCTCATCAGGGATTGACCAATCGATCCATCGCTCTCAGAAGCCCCGATTACCGCGACGGCTTTTGGGTTTAGCATTTTCTCGATACTGGCCATTTCAACTCGCCTAATCCCAAGTTTATGACTGCGGATAAGTGGGTTATCGGTGGTTCCTGACTATGACAATTTGAATTGGGCGTTTCCGATACGGTTGAGCGTATGCTTGCGCCCATTATCGTCATAACCAAAGCTTTGGTCCTTGTCTTCTGACGTTGGCATTGTCCGGGCTGCCGGTTTTCCGGTCGGCTTTTACTGGGTAGGCGTAATGGAGCCGTTTCGCGGTAGCTTTAGTTGCAGAATGCCTGAGTAGTTTACGGCTACGCCGTTGTCCACTTTAACGTAGTCGCCTTTCTGAATTGGTTTTGCGAGGTTTCTGTAGTTGTATCTGACGAACGTTCGACCGCTTTCATCATCTAGTACAAGCATGAACTGGTTCATGTCGACAATCTTCCCTTCTATGTGGATGTTCCTCATCCCGTTGCGTATTTCTTCAATTCTCAATTTGTATACCTGTCCTTCGATCGCTGACAAATAGGAGTCCTAAGGGGCTTACCGGTCGTCAATAGGTTGCGTTGAGGTCCCCAACATGAAAAACTGTCTCTCAGTTCTCCCACCGCGATCCGCGTTTGACACGTAACCCCCATAATAGGTGGTGGAGAATGTAACCTTCTCGGTTTCATGCCACATACTATGTTTTAAAACTCAGATTTTGCCGCGTTATGCCGAATCGGGCTCTGCGAGCCAGCGCGCAAGTCTAACATCAGACCGTGGTATAGCTTTATTTACGTTCGGCTGCTTCCTAAACCTCGGTACGCTGCGATTGTACCTAGGTACTATCTTACGCGTAACTAAAGAATAGAGTGGTGTTAGTCGAATATGAGTCAAGAAGGATATGGCGGCCGAACTATGTACAAGGTTACATGTTCTGACTGCGGTGCTGAGACTGAAGTGCCGTTCAAGCCTACGCAAGGCCGACCTGTCTATTGTAGAGCCTGCTACCAGAAACACAGACGATACTAGTCCGTTTCTGGTGTAATTCCATTAGTTTCCTTTTCTTCTATTTCTGTGATTCATGACGCGTCCGTTCTCGTTTCCTAACTTCAGGAGCGTACGTTGAAAGTGTTGAAATTCCAGGCGGCCAATTGGTGACTGGGTTACAAATGGAATTCGAGAAGGTTGTCCTGAAGCGTAGAATGGTTCGGAACTTCCAGCCAACATCTGTACCAAAGGAGGTTGTTGACAGAATTCTTGGGCTAGCCTTGCACGCACCGAGCGCCGGTTTCAGCCAAGGCTGGACCTATGTTGTGGTCCAAGACGAGAGGTTAAGGAAACAAATAGGGGACCTACAAGGGGAGACAGACTTCTATGCGAGTCGGCGGTTTCACAAGTTCGTGTCAGAGGCCCCATTGCTAATTGTGGCCTGCGCGAGCGAGAGGATGTACCACGACCGGTACAGGGAACCAGATAAGCTGAAAGAAGATGGGACTGAGATTGAGTGGCCCACGCCATACTGGTACTTCGACATCGGCAGTGCATGCATGATAATCTTTCTTGCAGCCGTTAACGAAGGTTACGCCTCAGCTTTCACGGGTGTGTTCCGCGTTCAGGAGATGAAAAAGCTCCTTGCGATTCCAGAGCACTTTCATCCCGTTGGAGTCATATCGATAGGTTTGCCTGCAGCGGATAACAAATCCCCTTCCCTGAAACGTGGTCGGAGGTCGCTTGAACAGGTCGTACACCACGAACACTGGTAAAGCAAACTCGGATTTTCAGTATTAGCTACCCTAACTCCTGTTGTGGCTCATTCCTGAATTCTTGGGAAGTTTGAAAGATACTCCGTACCGCTCTCTGTGTCGAGGATGTCATCTTCTATCCGTATGCCGCCGAACTTTTGACTGTAGATACCCGGTTCAACGCTGTGAACCATTCCGGGTTTTAGGAGATCGTTCGACTCAACATGCAAGGCAGGTATCGGTTCATGTACCGCAACCCCGATCCCATGCCCAAGTCTATGTACCAAGTAGTCCGACAATCCATGTTTCTGAATGACCTCCATTGATCTACGAGCTATCTCAGCCGCGTTAACCCCAGGCCTTATGTCAGCTATCGCTGAACTTTCCGAATCGAGTACGGCTTCAAGAAGAACGCGCTGTCTCTTGTTGGGTTTTCCCACGACGAAAGTCCTAGTTGTGTCAGAACTATAACCGTCTGCCACCACATCGAGCTCCAACATCACCAGCTCTCCGCGTCTCATCTTCCGTTTCGTATTCCCGACCACGTAGTTGTAAGCCTCCGCCGTAGACGGTCCGGATGCTACGAAAGCGCAAGCAACAACGTGACCTGCACGAAACTTCATAACGCCTTGGGTGACGATCTCATGTTCAATTCTCGAAGAAAGTTGAACCTCGGTCAATCCTGGCTTGAGGTTTCGTTCGAATGCCTCCAATCCAACGCGAGCTATTCGGTTTACTTTCCTCATCGCAACAACTTCACCTTCCGTCTTCACTGATCTGGCTAGGACGAGGAGAGGAGAAGCGTTTTTCAATTCGTAGCCGGCGAGTCGATTCTTGAGGGCGGTTGTGGTTTTTTCTCCAACAACCATCATCTCATAACGTAGCGGTGTCCCAAGGAAATGTTCCCACCCCTGTTCGATTCCAATCGCGCCAGACCCGATTCCCAAGTCCATTAACGCTCTCTGTACCTCGTTAACTCCTACTGTTAGTGAGTCGCCGAGGTGTTCATAGGTCTCCCAATTGTACAACCTCACATTCTCAACCCACGTCTCCGGTACCGTCTCTCCTGAGGGATGAACTAGAATGGGGTCGCGTTCAAGTGGGAAGATCAAATAGGTTAAACCCCTTCCGGGCCACGCATCAGAAAGGTACGAAACATTCTCAGATATGCCGAGCACTAGAGCGCTAAGTCCTTCAAGTCGCATTGCATTACGGATTCGTTCGAGTTTTTTCTCATCTCGACTCACAAGGAGCACCAACGTGACAGTTTGTGGTTTTCTGTGGAAATAAGGTGTTTCCCCGAAAGGAGGCGATTCAGTTAGGTTTCGATGCTTGCGGAGCCTTCTGCATATAACAGACTTTAATTCCGGTTTGGCCTTCCGTCATTGCTTTAATATTCCGCCGTATTTCATCGCCTGTGAGTCAAACTTGAACTATCGTCGTCTAGGCAACGCTGGTTTGAAGATCAGTGAATTATCCCTGGGTGCATGGGTTACGTACGGAGGGCAGGTCGGTGAAGACGCCGCTCTGAAATGCATGTCCGCCGCCTACGAGTCAGGGGTTAACTTCTTCGATAACGCAGAAGCGTATGCGGGAGGAAACGCAGAAACCGTCATGGGTAACGTTTTGAAGAAAACTCGATGGCCCCGAGAGAGCTTTGTGGTGTCGAGCAAGGTTTTCTGGGGTGGCGAAGGGCCGAACGATCGAGGTTTATCCCGCAAACACATTTACGAGGCATGCCGCAGGTCGCTCAAGCGGTTGCAGCTCGATTATCTCGATCTGTTCTTTTGCCACCGTCCCGATCCGACGACCCCTGTTGAAGAGACGGTACGTGCCATGGACGATCTGATTCACCAAGGCTTGGTCCTGTATTGGGGAACATCGGAATGGAGTGCGGCCGACGTAATGCGCGCCCACGGAATCGCACGTCAGTACGACCTTACGCCACCACAAATGGAGCAGCCACAGTACAACATGCTGCATCGAGACAGGGTTGAGAAAGAGTACTTACCCCTGTACCGGGAAATCGGGTTGGGAACAACGATCTGGAGCCCCCTAGCTTCAGGGCTTCTTACCGGCAAGTACAACAGCGGCATACCGGCTGGCACTCGGGCCTCGCTTCAAGGATACGAATGGATCAAGGAGTACATTCTCACGCCACAGAACATTGAAAAAGTAAAAAAGTTGGAACCGATTGCAAAATCTCTGACTTGCACGATGGCTCAACTGGCTCTGGCCTGGTGCCTCAAGAACCCGGACGTAAGCACCGTCATCACCGGCGCGACCCGCCCAGAACAGGTCACTGAGAACATGAAGGCTGAGGAAGTGGTTCAAAACCTCAGCTCAGACGTTATGGAAAGGATAGATGGCGTTCTCGGGAACAAACCAACCTTCGACGAAGACTAGTCTCAATCAGATAACGAATCGAGAAGTCCACGGAGCTTCTTGAAATCCTCATCACGATAGATCAAACGGGAGCCGTAAGAGAACCGATTTTGTGAGAGTGAAATTATCCCCCTTACCGAACGAAATTCTTGTGAGAGTGGAATCATCGCCCTTACTGAACGAAATTCTGGTAAGCATGGAATTGCCATACACAGCTGAGTAACTCACCATACCACCGTCAGCAAGACCGATCTTTACCACGTATGCGACTGCCCTTGTAGGTGTCAAGCTGGCTATGGGGACAGTTGCGGTACATGCCATCCCTGGCGAAAAAGCAGTCGGAGTACAAGTCGTTCCGGTGTGCGTTGGTGCTGCCATTTGAACGCCGCCGACGTAATAGTTCGCCTTAGTAAGGTCATGAGTCATCCCGCCAGTGTTGCGCAAGTTCAGAATGAGCGGGGTAGGAGTTGTCCATTGGTATGCTTCTAGGATTACCTGGTCTTTCGTTTGTTGTCCGCCGTTCACTTGAAGATTTCCCATTAACCCGATTGAGAAGACGTAGAGTAGTACTCCTGCGGCGATGGCTATGGCGATGAGTAGTAGTGCGGCTATGATGGTTGAGATACCTCGGTTGGTGAAACGTTTGCCCATGATTGTCATCATTTCAATGTTTCACATCCTACACCGCTCGTGAACTATTGTTAGGTGAAAACTTTACGTAAGTTTGGCGTCACCAAAGTCTCCGTTCCGAAGTAACAGATAGCTTATCCTGAGCCTGCAAGAGAGGCGAGCACAACAGCTTCCTGGAAGAATGTCAGCCCAGTTGGGCCGCTGAAACGGCTTATTTCAAGTCATTCAGTAACTGTTTTAACCTTTTGAAATCCTCCTCCATAACCTTCCTCAACTGGAAGGTGTAGAGAGCCGCAGCAGGATGATACATGGGAAAGAAGGTGACTTGGCCGGACTCAAGGGGCATCCCATGCAAGTCTGTCACCGATTTGTCAGAATCCAGTAGCGAGTGGATGGCGGAATTCCCCATTGGACAGATAATCCGAGGAGTAATCAGACTGATCTGCCGGTCTAGGTATGGTCTGCACGCTGCGGCCTCATCTTTTCTTGGAGGCCTATTCTTCGGAGGCCTGCATTTGACAACATTCGTAATATAGACATCCTCCCGCCTCAAACCAACCGACGCGAGAAGTTCGGTCAACAGTTTGCCGGCAGCTCCGACGAACGGTCGGCCTTGAACATCCTCCTGTTCGCCCGGCGCTTCTCCCACGAAAATGATCTTCGAGCTTTCCAATCCTTCGCCTGGAACAGCGTTTCTTCTAGTCTCACACAGCCGGCATTTCGCACAAACGACTACTTCGCTTGACACTTTGACAAGCGAATCCGGCTGTTGCGTCGACATCAACCCTTCTCAATGGACTGGAATCGAAGCGTTATCGCTTGATGTTGGCAACGCACGGTATATATTGCACTTTTCCGTCTCAGATGACGAATTCATATCAAGTGGTTCACCAATGCCGATCACTGATGTCGTGAAGAAGCAACTCGCACAGAAAGTCAGATTGCACTACAAGGTTTGCAGGGACTGTGGTGCGCGGAACCCGGAAGCGTCTAACAGGTGCAGGAAGTGTCACGGCCACAACTTGCGTGCGAAGAAGCGCGAACTCGGAGCGAAGTAACCCTCCTCCCTTCCCGTTCAACTTCATAGATGCATGCCAGCGTGGCATCATTGGCTGAATTGTATTTCACCTATACGGGAATCAGGGTGAGGAGTCTTCGACGTTCGCTGCGATTCTATACGAAAGACCCTGATGAGATATGGATCGAACTAATCGGGTTACGCAAGACTCCGCAAAGAGAGTTTGCGGTGAATAGGAGTTACTAAAATTATGTAGAAGGAAATATGGGTGGGGGAGTGAGGCTAAGCGATTCCCATCTGGGCCTTAGCTTCTTCACTCATCTTGTCTGGGCTCCATGGGGGGTCCCAGACTAGTTCTACCTTAGCGTCTTTCACGCCGTTCATCGCCTTGATTTTTGCCTTTACTTCTTCTGCTATCATGCCGCCCATCATGCAGCCGGGGGCTGTCAGCGTCATTTTGATTCCAATGTTACCGTCATCATTGAGGTCTATGCCATATACTAGGCCGAGGTCCCAGATGTTGATGGGAATTTCCGGGTCGTAGCAATCTTTGAGGACAGTTATGATCTCATCCTTTGTGACCAACTTATCATTCACCTCTCGTCGAGACAAGACTAGTCGCGTTTCGCTTCCCTATTAATCTTAGTCTGATCCATTCAGCCTGCCTTCTGTTCGGACCATGCAATCGGCATGGCCCCGGGTATTGGTTCGAGGAGCCTGGTGGCGTTTACCCTGATGACTCTGGTGACATCCTCTAACAACGGGTTGCTGTAATCTTCTATCTTACCCTCGTCCGCCAACCTTGCGATGTCAGGGTCAATTGGGATCGCCCCCAGATAGGGTATGCCCGCCTTTTTCGCTGCCTCACGCGCCTTGCTTCGACCGAAAACCTCCATCCTCTCCCCACAGTGTGAGCATATTACGTAACTCATATTCTCAATTAGCCCTAGAATCTTCACAGCGTTCAGTTGCTCACTCAAAGTCTTGGCCATGTTAATCGCCTTCGCCACCACCATCAGCGCCAAATCCTGGGGCGTCGTAACAACAATCACTCCCTGCAATGGGAGCGACTGAAAAACCGTCAGGGGGGCATCGGACGTGCCCGGGGGCAAATCTGTTAGGAGGAAGTGTAAGTCGCCCCATTCGATGTCTTGGAACATTTGTCGGATGACGCTGTTGATGATTGGGCCGCGCACGATCACTGGCATTTGGGGTTCTTCGAGGATCAAATTCATCGAAACAACTTTGATGCCGGTCCGAGTAACTGCGGGCAGCACGTGTTTGTCCGCGGTGACGAAGAGTGGACCCTTCAACCCGAACATCTTAGCGATGCTTGGCCCTGTGATGTCGGCGTCAAGAATTCCAACCTTGTAACCCAACCTAGTTAACTGGACGGCTAGAAATGCGGTGACGAATGATTTGCCTACGCCGCCCTTTCCGGACATTATTGCGAGTACGTTTCGGATACCTTTCCGCTCCAGGCGGTTGATTCCGGGCGGCATCGTGGAACCTGGCTTCTGTGCCTGGGTCGCTGCCATCTGACCTTGTATCTTGGAACGTAGCTGTCCGAGTTCTTCCTTGGTCATGACCGTGGTCTCGACGTTAACAGTCTTGACGCCTGGGAGTTTGGTCACCGCCTTTTCAACGTCGTTCGATATCGTCTTCGACAGCGGGCAACCGCCAACGGTAAGTGCGATGAGAACTTTGACCCTGTCTCCTTGAATCTCAACATTCTTGACCATTTGTAGGTTGACTATGGAAATGTGAAGTTCTGGGTCAATGACCTCCTTCAGCGATGCCATTATTTGGTCCTTTGAAACCACGACTCTACTCCTCAGACTCGCTTTTCGCAATCAGCGAAGAGCGGGCGGATAATAACCGTTTTTGATTCTGAGCTCCCTGAATCTTGTCTGTCGGCAACGAGGCCTAACATTCGCATGTTGCGCTTTACACTTGCGTTTCCGGCTCAGAATCAATGGTCTCTAACGAGAACGCGATGCTCTTGCGAAGATTAGACGAATCCATACGCTCGGAGGATGTCTTTGTGGCCTCGGCCAAGGTTGATTTGGCGTGCGTCCTTGGGTTTAACAAACCGAGTTTCGGACTACCGAGGTTTGAGTCTCGGCAGATCTTTGGTCTTCATCTCGTAAACAAAATAGAGATTATCTGAAGGGTTGCCGTCACCCGCGACTCCTCAAGCAGTCATGGTAGCAGTCTTTCTGGAGTTCTCGGGAAGAGCGTCGTCTCCCTGATGTTCTCCTTTCCAAGAAACGCCATGGTGAATCTCTCGATTCCCAGACAGAAGCCGCCGTGTGGTGGGACACCGAACTTGAAAGGGTCAGTGAACCACTTCATTCCCTCCGAATTGATGTTCTGTTCTCTTAGTTGGGTGATGATTCTGTCGTAACGGTGCTCCCTTTGGCCTCCTGACGACTGTTCGATCCCCCCGTACACGAGGTCCACGCTTCGTGCCCACTGCGGATCTTCATCAACCCGCATTACGTAGAATGGCTTGATCTTAGACGGGTATCTGTTGATAAAGAAAGCATCTGTCTTATGTTTCTCCTGAACGTGTTTTGTAAGTATGCTTTCGCCTTCCTTCCCAACATCATTACCGTAAGGAACTTTCCGCCCATACTCCTCTAGGATTTCGTAAACCTGAGGGTAACGCATCTCAGGAAACGGTGTCTTAGGCAGTTTCACTTCAACATTCAATAATGCTAGTTCGCGGGAGCAGTCTCTTTCAACCTTCTTCAAGGCTGCGACTGCCACTTCCTCCTCAACTCGCATCATGTCTGTCTCGTCGTTCATGAAACCGAATTCAACTGCCATGCCCCTATGCTCGCAGAGGTGTTGTGTCGTGTGGGATAGCTCCGCCCTCCAGTTTGGGCCGAGGTCGTAGATCTTATCGAAGCCGGCTGCGATGCATAGCTGCCTATGCAATTGAGGGTCCTGGCGCAAGAATGCTTCTTTTCCGAAGTAGTCGGTTTTGAAAACTTCAGCTCCACCTTCAGACGTGCCCCCAAGCAGACATGGCGTGAAGACTTGCAAGTAGGAGTTCTGCTTCAGGTATTCTACCATTCCTTCTACCAGTTTCGATTGGATTTGGAATATCGCGAGGTTCTCCGGCCTCCTTAGGTCAATGACCCGCCAGTCTAAGCGTGCGTCAAGGTTCGATTCGATTTTTCCTGACATGTCGAGCGGAGCAGCCGCTTGCGCTTTGACGATCAACTCAATTTTCGTAGGGGTGATTTCCGAACCTACCTTTGCAATTCGTTTCTGGACCGGTGTACCTTCAACGGCGATAACATCCTCCTTACTGAGTTTCTCGGTGGCCTGGATGACTTCAGGTGAAGCACTCGATTTTGATATAGTGACTTGTGCGACACCGCCCCGATCCCTTAGCCAGATGAACCTTATCCGAGCAAGTTCCTTGATGTCATGAACCCAGCCCGCTAGAACGACTGTGCCTTTAGCGTTCTCGATTTCGTTCGTGTAGTGCGTCCGTTTCAGCAAGAAAACTACCTTCCTGAATGCCGGTTCTCTAACAGGTAATGCTTACTAATTTATGGTAAGCTTTGGTCGTTTGATGAGTTTCGCAATTTCGCCGGGTTTGAGTGCGATCTTAACTCCCGCTGCTCTGAGTGACTCTATCTTGGTCTCAGCGGTCCCTGCCTTTCCTGTTATTATTGCACCGGCGTGGCCCATTCTCTTTCCCGGCGGCGCTCCACGCCCGGCGATGTAGGCTACGATGGGTTTGGGATACTTTGTCTTATTGACGTATTCAGCAGCCATCTCCTCAGCATTGCCACCAATCTCGCCGATCATTGCGATGGCTTTCGTTGCAGGGTCTTTTCTGAACATCTTGAACACGTCAACAAAACTCATTCCGACTACAGGGTCCCCGCCAACACCAAGGCATGTTGATTGCCCTAAGCCGGCGTTGGTGAGGCTTGCTGCAATTTCGTAAGTTAGAGTTCCGCTTCTGGACACTAACCCGACTTTTCCCGGTTTGAAGATGTGGCTGGGCATGATGCCTAGCTTGCATTGAGCTGGCGTTATGATTCCAGGAGTGTTGGGGCCGATGATCGTGGTCCCTTTCTGCTTCGCGATTTCCATGATCAGGATTTCGTCCTTGACAGGGATGCCTTCGGTGATGACTATGATTGGGTTTAGGTTTGCAGCTATCGCCTCAAGCGTTGCATCTTTAGCATAAGGCGCCGGCACGAAGATAATTGACGAGTCTGCGTCCACCTTCTGAAGTGCTTCATGCGCTGTATCAAACACGGCCACTCCGTGAACTTCTTGGCCGCCTCGTCCCGGTGTGACTCCAGCGACGATCTTTGTACCGTATTCAAGCATTAGTTGTGTGTGGAATTGTCCTTGTGAGCCGGTTATTCCCCACACGATCGCCCTAGTCTTACGCCCTACGAGAATCGCCATGCTAACTAGCCCCCGAAATCAGAGATACGGCCCTCGCGGCCGCTTCTTCCATACTGTTCAACGATGGGACGTTAGCTGCGGCAAGAATCTCTTGTCCTTCTTTTTCGTTCGTGCCAACCAGCCTTATGACCATAGGTATGGTTATGCCCATTTTCTTCTGAATATTGAGAATGGCTCGGGCTACGTCGTCGCAACGTGTGATCCCTCCCATGATGTTGATGAGAAGAACCTTCACTTTCGGGTTCGCGAGGACGATCTCCAGCGCTGCCGCGATTCTTTCCTCACTGGCCCCTCCTCCCACATCGCAAAAGTTGGCGGGCTTGCCTTTGTAGTCAATGATCATGTCCACAGTGGCCATTACTAGGCCGGCGCCGTTTCCGATTATTCCTACGTTTCCTTCGAGTTCGACGAACGCAAGGCCTTTTTCTCGTGCCTTGATTTCGAGCTCGGTCATGTCTGGTTCAAACGTCTTCGAGCGCTCGAGGAATTTCTTCTGTCTGAATAGCGAGTTGTCGTCTACGAGGATTCTGAGATCTGCGGGAATGATTTCTCCCGCCTTTGTCTCGACCAAAGGGTTCGATTCGATAAGCTCCCCATCGCACTGAAGCATGATCTGGTAGAGTTTAGTGACGATCCTGGCGACTTGAGTCATCTGCTCTCCAGAATAGCCCAGTTGCTTTGCAACTATTCTCCCTTCAAATTCCTGCAAACCCAGTAGAGGATTAATTCTGTATCGGATGATTTTTTCTGGGTGGAGTGCGGCAACCTCCTCGATGTCGACTCCTCCCTCCGTTGAGCAGAGGATGGTGTAGCATTTGGACCCTCGATCAACAACTATACTTACATAACGTTCGTACCTGCTCGCAAGCTGCTCCTCTACGAGAACTTTTGCAACTTTTTCCCCTTTGACAGTCATGGAAAGGATGGTTTGCGCAACCCGCTCTGCTTCTTCAGGGCTAGATGCTGGCTTGATTGCTCCAGCTTTGCCGCGGCCGGCCACGAGAACTTGCGCCTTAATCATCGATGGCCGACCTAATTTCAAGTAAGCTTCCCTTGCCTCGGCCGGTGTAGACGCGACAAAGCCGGTTGGAACTGGCAGGCCGTATTGCCGTGCGATTTCTTTCGCCTCATACTCGAAAAGCTTCATCCTCAATCACCGTCCCATAACGATATGCCGCCCTAGACTGGGGGTTCAGTAATAAAATAGCCTCAGGTTTTTCAGGGTTGACTTGAAACACGTTTTGTTAGTCAATCGTGTTTTTCGTGACCAAATTGTTCAAATAGGTTGCGCGGTGTCGTCGTGTGAGATGACGTCGGTTTCGCGAGCGCGGAGCTGGCTGACGAACTGTAGGATTCAGATAATAGTTGAAAGTGAATGGTAAAGACGATTCTGGATGCATTTTGCGTGAAGTCGGGCATCCTCTGCCGTAGGTGTGAGGAAAAGCTCGAGAAAGGGCAGATCACGGAGTTAGATCTGAAAGTAATCCAGCGCATGGTGGAATTGGAGAAGGAACACCCTGTTCTTCAGGACGTGACTTACCATCGTTCTGTTGAGGCCGACGGAATGATGGCTGTTCTGGTGGATAGGAAGGACGTTCCGAGGTTGCTTGGAGGCGGAGCGAAAATCGTCAAAGACCTTGGCGAGACGTTCGGCAAGCGCGTTAAGTTGATCAGCTATGGTGGCGACGACCGAGAGTTCCTTGAAGATCTCTTTAGCCCCCTTTCGATTCTGACGATAAACACGATCTGGATTCCAGATGGTAGCACGGAGACTAAGGTTATTCTCACTGGCCGACAGCCCCGTAAGATGCCGGTGGACGTGGACAAAGTGAAGACGATAGCTCACGAACTCAAGGGTATGACCCTTAGGGTTGAATTCGAGCGCGCCTACTAGCCCGTTATTTCGAATATCTTTCCTTTCAAGGGGATTTCGATCTCCGCGGTGTCTGCAAGGTACTTGGCGTAAAGGCCTGGGTACTCTGTGTGGATCGGGAATAATTTCCGGGGTTTGATTTTTTCGATGCTTTTCTTTAGCTCGCTGGGCATTATGTGGCCTGAGCAATGTATGTGATACATTGGTAGGCCAAAGTGGTCGAGCCAATTCCGTAATCTCTCAAACTCGAACTCTTGTTCCTCGTTGAAGGGTTCGGAGGTTGAGAGTACAAATATGCTTCCGGCAGCTGGCCTAATGTCGACTAGCTCTTTGAAGTCAGGCATCGAGAAGGCGACGACGAACTTTCCCTGGTCCCTCCTTAGTTCTTCGCTGTCGATGGTTCTAGCTCTCTCCATTACCTTTTCCTCCCAATCGTAATACCTCTTTTTCGCTCTCCTGAATACGGCTATGTTGTCATCTCTGTCAAGGGGATTGGGTAGGTTCAGGTTTGGGTCGGATGATAATTGATTGAGGAGGTACGCCTGTTTCAACGAGATCGCAAGCACCCTGCTATTTTCTTTAACAACTTCGAAAAAGGTGCGAATTCTATCGACATCAACATTGGAGAAATTTGCTAGTACCAGGTTCTTCGTGGTGGAAACTAGGTGGTTGAGCTTCGACTTGACTTCGGTTTCGCTGGTTACTTCGCCTCCTAGGATGTTCGTTCCTTCAGCTAGAAGGATTTCAGGCTCGGACTTGGCGGCTAGGTCGAGGAAGTCGCCGGTCAGCTGTGGTTTTGTCCCATGCACCCTGAAATCGGCGGTGTATGCCACGGTTCCTTGTGAGGTTTTCACGACGAAACCATATGCCCCAGGGATGGAGTGGTCAACATGGGATGCCGTCACTTCAATTGTGCCAATCCTGACCGTCTTGCCGGTTCTGAATGTTTCAAAATGAATCCCTCTAATGTCTGATTCGAAATGTCTAACCCTTGTTGCCGCTACCGATTCCAGTATTCGTGCGCAGGTTTCGCCGCAGTAGATCGGTATCTCTCGCTTAAGGAAGGAGATGTAACCCCAGTGGTCGCCGTGGGCGTGGGAGAGGAAAACCGCATTGATAGACGGTGCAGATTCCTCAAATGCGTAGATTCCCTTTATGTCTGGGAGTATTCCGAACTCAAGTAGATCCCTTTCATCGCCGGGGGACAGGATCGGGTCAACGAAGAACCGACGGCGGTCTGCATAACTCATTCCGAAATCGAGCATAATACGGTAACCCTTGTCCTCGACAAGGATCTTATTTCCACCAATCTCGCCCACGCCGCCGTAGAACGTTAAACCCGCCGAACCGTTTGGCATCCGTTAACACTGCGAGGTTGACATGCGCAGCATACTTAAAACAAATGAATGGTTGAGTACAACCTGCTAAACGAAAAGCTATGAGTCTCTATTCTTTGCATGCCTTGGATTCGTGGTATCGTTGCTTAAGGCGGTCTTTCTTGACCTCGGTGACACCTTAGTACATCTAGACCGCCCTTGGGAAGATGTCTTCAACGCAAACCTCCAAGAGCTCTACAACTACCTCACCACGAGGGGTTTGAAACGGAATTTTCACAGATTCTCGGAAACATTCGTCATGCAATTCGATGATGCCTCTACTCAAGCAGGCCTCCACAAAATCGAGGTTCCGATGGAGGAGATCATCTCAAATGTTCTCAAAGAGTCTGGCTTACAGGTTCCTGACACCGACCTGCCAACGGAAGCCATGATTGCTTTCTTCCGCCCCGAAATTGAGGCTTGGCAGGTTTACGCTGATACAATCGAAACTCTAGCGGCACTCGATGAGAGGGGTTACAAGATGGGGGTAATCTCAAACGCAAAGAGCGATTGGGCAGTGCATGCGATTCTGAAGCGACGTAACCTGGAAAAGTTCTTCAAGACGATCGTAAGTTCTGCCGCACTAAAGATAAGGAAGCCACGCCCAGAAATCTTCACACATGCCTTGAACGCCCTAGGCGTGAACCCGCATGATGCGGTCTTCGTCGGCGACTCGATTGAGGCGGACGTGGCTGGGTCAAAGAACATTGGAATGCGTTCGATTCACGTGCTCCGCAGACCAGTAGAGGATAATCACCCCGTGAACCCGGACGCTAGGGTAACGAACCTTTCGGACGCGCTTGAGATCATCACGAACTGGAGCGCTGATTGCGCGGATTAGCCTTCAAAGTTGACTACCAACCACCCTCACGGCTGGGCTAGGCAAATATCGAAGGTTTGTTAGCGAGAGAACCATTCTGACATTTTACGATCCTTACCCCCTTTAGCCATAGTTAATATGTGCTTGAACTGCCGTTCCACCACCGCTCTACTCCCTCTGTCCGCCAGTCTTCGTTGGGGTTTGAGGAGTGAGTGGAATCTAACTCCTACGTGGGACCAGACTCCGAAGCCGTTTTGCTTGAACCTGCCGAAATAAGGGCTCGAGCTCGCGCGATACCGATCAGCCACGAGCACGACGTAGTTGAATGCTTTTGCGTAGCAACGGCACTGGTCCAACCCACGCCTTATTGAATCGGTGCGAGACTTGTATTCAAACGCCCAATAATCTTGGCCCTTTACAGCAGCCACATCAACCCAACAATGTTCCGCATCGGGGCAGTATACTTCCTCCGGATGCACATTATATCCATTAGTTCGCAGGAAAGAGATCAACTGTTTTCGTGCTGCAGAATACTTAGGATGTTGGGTTGACATGGCCAAGTTTTCTCAACATTGGTTTTAGAGATTTTTCTATGCCTATTGGTTCTTGTACGAGTTTAGAAGCCGTGGATTTGACAATCTTCGCGCCTAGTTTAACAAGCATCTTCCGTTCTTCTGCGTTGAGCACAAATTCTTGGGAACCTCGTCACCGTGAGCGGTTCCTGGAGGCGCGGATTTAACTCAAAGTAGGAATTGAAATGGGGAGAGTTTAGTCAAAGAAACTAGGGAGTTCCGCAATGCAGGCTTTAGCGGTATTGGCGCTTGCAATCTTAACTGCGGTGGTAATCATCGCTCTCGTGAACTTTCGTTTTCTTCTTTATCCCTTGTTCCCGCAGCTAAATCCAATGAGGGCCGCGACGCGGCTCAGCCTTAAGGGTAATTCTCTCTTCATTTCAGACCTACACCTAAGGGCGGGCCAACCGTTCGCGTACTCTGCGGCATTGCATGAGCTTCTGAAAAAACGCCGCGTATCGAATTTGATTATTGATGGCGACCTATTCGATTCACCTAGGGACGCGCGGAAGATTCTGGATAAAGCTGCATCTCCCTCGATTAGCGATATACTTGGTTTGGATGATTTACCTGTAAGAGTGTTCTTCGTGGATGGTTCGCCCCCTCATGATCCGTCCCCAGAAGAGCATGCGATCTTTGATGGGACACCCCTCGTTCCGGTTGGGCGATGTGCAATCTTAAGCTTCAATGGTATGCAGGTCGTGGCCTATCATGGGCAGGACGTAAGTATGAAAGGAGCAGTAGCACACAGTTGGAATAGATTCATTTCGAAGCTGAGTTTGGAGAGGACCTGGAAGCACCTAGCCGGTATCCCCGCCCAGGACTGGGTAATCTTCGGTCACACTCACATCCCAGGAATCGATGCGAAGCACAGAGTTGCGAATTGCGGAGGATGGCAATCTAAAGGATTCTTGGTTCATCCTGCACGCACGGGCATTTACGTTTCACCGGAAGATGAATCGATAGAGGTCGCTAAGTTTGGGTGAGCGTATTATTCTTCCTAGAAATTTCAGTTGGCTTATTGAAGCTAAGCTAGCAGGCTGCGCTAGACCAGAGTCCGAAGCTGAATTGGATGGATTGATGCGTGAAGGAGTCAAAGCTATTGTCTCGTTGACTGGAACACCGCTCTACCCAGAACCTGTCAATCGGTTGGGCTTTGAATACCTTCACTCTCGCGTCTCCGGCGCGCCCTCGCCGATTCAACTTCACGAGATCATTCAATTCGTTGAGGAACAGAACGCGCAATCGAAACCTGTACTGGTGCATTGCGCCGAGGGTAAAGGAAGAACCGGGACAGTCTTAGCAGCTTACTTAGTCTACAAAGGACTCAGCACAGATGACGCTATCAAGAAGGTGAGGGAAAAACGTCCAGGTTCAATCGAGAACTTGGATCAAGAGAACGCGATTCGCATTTTCGAACGAACTTTAAGGCCCAAGTGAAGCTCGAGATAGGAATTATTTTTCGGGAAGGCCTGTCGAAGCTTAAATAGAACGCGGACGTGTTTCACGCGTTCCAAGGAGTGACCAAAATGTCGCAACCCCCAGCATACGGCCGAGCCTCACAGCAAGTTGCGCTCAAACAGATCGACAAGTATGTCTGGGAAATTCCGAAAGACGCTCAGCCAGGAATGCGGGTACCCGGCAGAATATACGCCGACGACGCATTGATCGGGAAGATGCGAACAGACGCCACACTCCAACAATGCGCGAACGTCGCAACCCTCCCAGGTTTATACAATTGGGCTATCACAATGCCAGACGGCCACGAAGGATACGGATTCCCGATAGGAGGAGTGGCTGCAAGCGACTACGACGAAGGCGTCGTAAGCCCCGGAGGAATCGGTTACGACATAAATTGCGGCGTCAGACTGATCAGAACTAATCTGATAGAGGCGGATGTTCGACCCGTTTTGGGCAAGTTGTTGGACATGATGTTTGTGAATGTTCCGTCGGGTTTGGGCAGTCGTGGGAAGGTTGGTCGGCTTTCCCAAGGAGATTTGGAGAAGGTCACGCGCGAAGGGGTGGAATGGGCGGTAGACCATGGGTACGGTTGGGCTGAGGATCAGAAACACTGTGAAGAGAACGGGTGTATGGAGACCGCTAACCCAGATAATGTCTCGGGGGTTGCGAAACAACGTGGCGCACCCCAACTGGGAAGCTTGGGGAGCGGGAACCATTTTCTTGAGATAGAGAGAGTTGACAAGATCTTCGACCAGCCGGTAGCCGAGAAGCTTGGAATAAGGAAAGAGGGCCAAGTTCTTGTTCTCGTCCATACCGGCAGCAGAGGCTTCGGCTACCAAGTCTGTAGCGACTATCTCCGAGTCATGGAACACGCGATTCAGAAATATGGAATCAAGCTGCCCGACAGGCAATTGGCCTGCGCCCCAGCTAAGAGTAATGAGGTTGAAGACTACATTGGGGCCATGTCTTGTGCGGCGAATTTTGCTTGGTCGAACAGGCAGATGATAACCCACTGGACCCGGGAATCATTTGAGAAGACGTTTGGAAAATCGGCTGACCAGCTCGATATGGGCTTGATCTATGATGTAGCCCACAACATTGCGAAGATAGAGGAACACTCGGTCGAGGGTGGAATGAAAAAGGTGTATGTTCACAGGAAGGGAGCAACTAGGGCCTTCCCACCCGGGCACCAGGCCATACCGCCAGAGTACCGTGACATAGGGCAGCCAGTCCTCATCCCAGGGAGCATGGGAACAGCATCATGGGTTCTCATCGGGGCACCGAAGTCAATGGAGCTTAGCTTTGGAACGACTGCACATGGAGCTGGGAGGTTCATGAGCCGGGCTGCGGCGAGGAGGAGGAACCCTGCGCGAGCCGTCGAGGATTTGCTCTCTAAGAAAGGAATCATGATCAGAGCGGAAAACATTGGGACCGTTAGTGAGGAGGCACCGGAAGCCTACAAGGACGTCGACAGCGTAGCGGAAGTCAGCCACCAACTTGGCATAGCAACCAAAGTCGCCCGCCTTACCCCAATCGGGGTAACCAAAGGTTAGCTGACTTATCGAAACTTAGCGCTGAGGAGCATTACGTTTTTTCAAATGTTCGGGGACTTGACCTTTCTCCATCATCTCCTTGCCGCGTCTTAGGATTGGATTGTTAGGGTTGATGCCGAGGGCCCTTCGGATCGATTCTGTTGATGCAAGTGGGTTCCCGGAAAGATATTGGGCCCATGCTAGGTTATACCATGCATATTCATTGTTCGGGTTAACCCTCGCAGCTTGATTTAGAACGACCATCGCTTCGTTCGCCCTCCCCAGATCTATTAGCGCCCAGCCTTTGCTCGTGAGTGCGATGTCGTCGTCAGGGTTTAGCGATAATGCTCGTTCTGCAAACTCCAGAGCCAGCTGTGAGTAGTTCCACTCCTGTTGGAGATTCGCCAGTTTGTTGAGCGCGTAAGCTTTGAGTGCAATCGCCCGGCTGTTCTCAGGAGAGGATTTGATTATGCCATTCAGCTTCAGAATGGCTTCCTCTGTCCTATTCTTCCAATAGATGAGGTCGAAGACTTCATCCCGAAGGTCCTTGGTGACCATGACCACCCCTACGCGAAAAGTCCATAATCGATTCAGCATATTTGAAGAATAACCATCCTTGAAGTCACAACTAAGGCCGGCCAACTTCCGTGAAGCCTACGTACAAGAGTTCTGGACGCGGAACAGAGATACGAGAACGGAGCATATACGCCACATACGACTAGCGAGAGATCGCAACAATAACCGCATGGAACGATTCAACGGAGAAGTGAGACAGAGAGAGAAAGTTATGCGAACCTCGAAACGACCCGACAGCCCTGTTCTCTCAGGCTATCGAATCTATCATAATTACATCCGTCCACACGAAGCCTTAGAAGGCAAAACACCCGCTGACATTGCAGGCATTCATGTTCTAGGAGAAGATAAATGGCGTACCATAATTCAAAACGCAAGAAAAGCGCAAGGCACCACAGAAGGCTGACTCGGCAACAACGTGATTTAGCGATTATGCTCTTTCGTGTGCTTGCATTCGACTAGCCAATACTGTATGCGTGTCCCGTAGATATGGATGCAACAGAACCGATAAATCAGTTATAGCTGGAAGAATACTCATGTTTCCCCTGAACCTTGCGAACCTCGTTTGGTTGATCGCCCCTCTCGCCATTTGGAGCTATTTCTGGAAGTTTCTTGGTCTATGGTTTTCGGCTAGGAAGAACGAAAAGGCGTGGTTCATTGTATTTGTCTTCATCAATCTGATAGGTATTCTTGAAGTCTATTACTTGCATTCTAGAGGATGTTGGCCCTTCAAGCGAAAGTAATTATCGCGAGTGTGTCCCGCAAATTGACAAGAAAACAGGTGTCCCTAAGAATTGACAGAACCCTTACCTTGATTCAAAATGCCAGCAAAGAGGCTCGATGTTCCTAGTGACTCGGAAAGAGTAAGCCAACTAATTTGTCTAGCAGTATGCCGACCAATATCCAAAGGAGCGTGAAGAAAAGGACTTTCAATCGTACTCGTAGACTTTTCTCTTTAGCCTCTCTAGCTCTGTCACGTTGGTCAAGGAGTCGATTGAGAGCGCTTTCGAGTTTGCCGATACTTGCTGTTCCTATGTCTTCAATCGCTTCAGGCAACTGATCTGGAATGGGAATATTGCGAAGTAAAGGCTCTTGTAACTGATGCCCTAATTTCATCTCTAATACGCACATTCTCCTGAAGACTTGCCTTGACTATTTTTCCCACTTTACCACATCTCGGGCAAGGTCCAGTGTGAGTCGGTGATAATGAAAGACCACAATGGGAACACTCAGCGGTGACTTCTGAAGATGAGTTGCTCATCATGAAATCACATGGTCGTTGCCTAGTCGTCACTTAAAGGAGCTATTATCCCAAAACGACTTTTGACAGTCCTAAAGACAAAACACCAACCGAAAAGTAACAACTGCGCAGACCAACCACAGAGGTGACGTTACCTGACGTAAGGCAACGTTACGTTGTCGGTTGACGCCACAAAGGAATCCTAGAATAGCACCCAGACCAAGGCTAAGATTGGAAGGAAGGGAGGATAGCGCACTTGCAAATAACCCAAATCCGATTAGCCAAACGAGCAAGAACTCTTTCAATTCACGTTCTGCCTTGCTTTCTTTCACCATGTCAACTATCGCCCTTTTCCTTCACTGCAAGTTGTCTCAGAATCTTCAAATCGTTTTCGCACCCGTCTATGATTGCTTTAAGCCCCATCTTTCTAATGTGAAATAGCAGAGCCGTGTAGCCTTTCAGTCGTTCGCCCTTAAGGTACGCCACAAGTATCTTGCGTTCCCAGTCGCCTAGAATTTGCTTTCTGACCACGCTAATCTCCAATGCTGTAATATCACAGTAAGCGTTATATACGCCTTATGCTGTAATATCAAAGCATAGGCGAAACACATGCAAACAGTCGTTCTCTCGCGTGAAGAAAAAGGGCGAATGATTGCTGAGAAGCCTAACCAGATCATGCGCATTGATGAGCGCACGTACAAGGTTGCTTCTCAGAATGGGCATGGGATGTATGATGTGGTTCGGCGTGAGAACGGTTCTTGGATTTGTAATTGCCTTGACTTCCACTTTCGCGCTCTTGAGAAGCATGAGATCATTCGCTGCAAGCACATATGGGCTGTGGAACTGAGTCTCAAATTAAGAGAGCATGTTCAGGCCAGAGTGATTGAGCCGATAACTGACATTCATGGTTGTATCTTCTGCAAGTCAGAGAACATCAAGAAGGATGGACTAAGACACAACAAGTACGGCGATATTCAGAAATTCTACTGTAAAGCTTGCGGAAAATGGTTCACTGTGAACATTGGTTTCGAGCGTATGAAACATAACCCGCAAGGCATCACGACCGCGATGCAACTCTATTTCAGTGGAGAAAGTCTAAGAAGCACCGCTAGATCGCTCCGACTACTCGGCGTTCAGGTTAGCCACAAAACCGTGTTCTATTGGATTAAGCGATACACAGCGCTAATGGAGAAGTATCTAGACAAGATCACGCCGCAAGTCAGTGATACTTGGAGAGCCGACGAGTTATTCCTCAAAGTGAAAGGGAACACGAAGTACCTCTACGCCCTGATGGACGATCAAACACGCTTCTGGATTGCTCAAGAAGTCGCTGACACAAAATTCACGGCTGACCTGAGACCACTTTTCCAGAA
>Ga0326728_10003585_pt1 | contig 47756 bp, 45 predicted proteins | sample MB3enrmetagenome_FD_207602 | JGI IMG/M metagenome (GOLD analysis project Ga0326728, IMG submission 207602) | Lab enriched peat soil microbial communities from McLean, Ithaca, NY, United States - MB31MN | ecosystem: Environmental > Terrestrial > Soil > Wetlands > Peat | place: USA: New York...
TGTCATTCGACCTGGCCGGCATAACCCGCGCCGCAAACTAAATCAAACCGAGCGCGTGAGATATATGCAGTATCGCATGAAATTTAGATGAATATCGAGACAAAATGCTTAAGTTAATGACATTGGGCCATGTGCCAAAGGGGAGGACTCCCGTTATAGTCCAAAAAGTCCTAATACGCAACTAGGACTCATAATTTGACCAACATAGGCAAATGTCCAAGATTGGCCAAATTTTCAATAACGGTTGAACATATTCAGATGTAAAGTGCCCACCGAACCTCCAGATGGTAGTTGGCACGATCGTGATTGTTCCTGGTCCTTTCCCCGAAAGACTCATGTTTAAAAGGTTTTTCCAAGGCGTACCCAGCGCCTTGGTAATGTCTCGGATGCACTGGTCGTTATAGTCGATGAAAGGAACGAGAAAGAGAGAACGAGTGAAAATTGAAACAGTCGCAACTAATAGACAGGAATGTGGCCAAAGTTGGACATCATCGTAAAACACCACCTGACGATTCAGGGATGCCTTATATCAGGGTCAGAACGGGTAAGTCGTGAAGAAAATCCGGGGTCCTTAAATAGGTTAATGGTGTCCAATCTCTACGGCAACGATCTTCTTGGCAAGACGATGCCTGCGGGTTTCCTCTTACGACCCGCTGGGCAATCTTGGACGAATGTCCAAGTTTGTTCACCATTATAGTAAGAGTATATTGTTTAGAGATCTGAGGGCTTCTCGGACAGCGTGGGCCGCTGGTTCTTGGGCGCCTGCCCCTTGCCCCAGATCTGATAGAGGCCTGCCCGCCGTGCGCACTCGCTGAAGGCCCGGTAGACGTTCTGGGCCTGGGGCAGGATGGCAATGCTCGGGTACACGATGGGATTCCACATGTTCAGCTCGTGCCCCGCGGGGAAATACAGGCCCTCGGCTTGGAGCAATTCTTCCACTTCCTGGGTCGTGACGATGTCATCCATGTCGATCTTGTTGAGCATCACGATCAGCGGGATTCTCGAGATGAGCTCGCCCTCGGCAACGGACTTCAATTCCTTGAGGCTCTCGATGTTGTCGTCCCAGCGGGCACGCTGCCCGTCGACGACGAAGATGACTCCATCTGTCCCGATGTAGATCTTCTTGCGCAGCGGCGAGAACCGGGCTTGGCCCGCGACCGTGTAGACGTGGAAGAACACCGAGTCTTTCTTGGTCGATTGGAACACGCCCCGGTCGAAATAAAGAGTACTACCAGAGGCCATTGCGATCTTAACAAGGTTACCTGTGGGCTTTACTTCCATTTTCGCGTTCATCGTGATGTTATAGAGCGAATCAACGGCGGTAGTTTTACCACTCGCGGCGCTGCCCCAATAAAGAATCTTGATGAACACTTTGTTATCGCTTACACGGACCACTACATCATGCACCTTTAACTGGTCCACGTGGATCACGAACAGGGCTCGCGAGATCCCGCATCGTGCCCTGTGTTTTCCCGCGGGTTTTTTTTCGACCAGAAGATCCTATCGACAGTTAACATTCCGTGTCGGTCTTTATCAATTTGCTTATCAACTGATCAGCCATTTTGCGTTCAACAAGTTTGCCGTAAAAGGCGATGTGAACTCCTTCTCGGGACCTGATTTTACGTCGACTGCAAGTTGATGGATCGCAAGGCGATCAGCTGCTAAGACTTAATTTTCATAACGTGCATTTCAAAAAATCTGCCCTCTATCTCTCTTCCGTGCAAACAAGAGAGTTCGTGAACTTCCTGCGCTCGACCCTAGCCTACCCGTTTGAAATCAAGCAGAACTTTGCCACATTCGAGCAAGACGGCAGGACGTTCCTCGTGGACGTGTTCGATGGCGATATTTTCGCGATGCCCACACCTCCGGATCGGAAAATATTCGATCGCATTACCACCAACTGTCCCAAATGCTACCATTATTCCACACCAGAAGCGGCATTCAATTGCATGGCGTACATGCAGCAGGGTTTCCTCCACCCGACTCACATTTGCATCGTGACCGATTTCGCTGCCGATCGGCGTATGGTCGATATGATTGCCGCCAACCAGGCGCTGGGCCACGATCTCTCGCCAGTGCAGCTCAAGATCCTCTCAGTCATCGTCGCGATCCACGCAAAACAGCTGCCGGAAGACATCCAGGAGAAGATACTCCTCGTTTCAGGAACGGCGGCCTTCAGGAAAGGTGAATGCCCCTATTTCCAAGGCATCAACGACGTGAAGGTCAACCTGATCCATCGGCAGATCGCCCGCCACAACCGTAAAAGGCACTTTCTCGACGTGCTTCTCAAGTTTCAATATATCTTGGATTCGCACCATTCGGTAGGCGTGCTCTACTTCGACCGGCGCATCGCGGAATTGGAGTCCCAGCTCGCCAAGATCCGTGCCGGTCAGGCGTGAAGGGCCCCTTCACCCCTTTTAAAGGGCCTTAAAAAGGTCCACATTTCTAAAGGGGCGTTCATTATTTCTATCAGCATATCCCAAGGTCGAGTTTTCAATGGGCAAGAAAAAAGCCAAGAATGAACCAGTAATCGAGGAAGCGCAAGAAGAGCCGGAAGTCGAGGAAGCGCAAGAAGAGCCGGAAGTCGAGGAAGCGCAAGAAGAGCCTGAAGTCGAGGAAGTTCCGAAGGCCAAGAAAACGAAGGCCACGAAGGAAACCAAGGCCAAGGATGCCAAAATAGCCAAGGCCACGAAGGAAACCAAGGCCAAGGATGATAAAAAAGTCAAGGATGACAAAAAAGCCAAGGCCAAGGATGACAAAAAAGCCAAGGCCAAGCCAACGGAACCGGAAGCCGTGGAAGAACCAGAGGAGCCGGAAACCGAGGAAGAACCGAAGGCTAAGAAGGCAAAACCTACCAAGGAGACGTTAGTCAAGGAAGAGCAAGAAGAACCGGAAGCCGAGGAAGAACCGGAGGCCAAGGTCGTCAAGAATACCAAGACTTCCAAGGCTGCGAAGGAACCCAAAGCCAAGGATGAGAAAAAAAGCAATGTCAAGGCCGCCAAAGAAGAAAAAGCAAAAACTTCTGTCAAGAAGCCAAAAAAAGGAGCGGTGTCTGTCAAGAAGCCAAAGGACGAGAAACCAGTGTTGCCCGTCAAGATCAACTGCGATCAACTCAGTTTCAACAACGACAAGGATATCGACAACATGGGCCGCTACCTTGAGGAGAGAATCACGCCCGCCAAGGGACTTTCGGGCGTCGTCCGGAACAAGAACATGCTGGAACTGAATTTGACCAAGCCAGTATCGAAGCGCGACATCAAGCTCTACGTGACCAAGTACCTGCACAAGGCCGGCATCCGGCTCGATTATCGGGTCCTGGGCACGTTCCAAGGCGCGAAGGAGAAAGGATTCGATTTCATCGTGTATCCGAGAAAGGTCTACGAAGTCTAACTACATTTTCTGTACGCTTCGTGCGCCTAATATTTCCGTTTCTTTTTCACGATCCTGTATCTCCCAGCGGCGCTCGCACGACCTACCGCATGTTATCCCATCGAATTCTAACATCCCGTTTCCCAGAGCTTGTATGGCGATGAAAAGAAAGAGAGAGTATTACTGCAGGTAGATCTCGGACAGCTTTTTCGACTTGGTCGAGGCGGCATCCACGGCATGCATCAGCGTGCCGCGCAGGTTGCCATCTTCGAGCACCTGCAGCCCCTCGATGGTCGTGCCGCCGGGCGACGCAACCTGGTCCTTCAGTTGCATCGGTGTCTTGCCCGTTTCCTGCAGGAGCTTGACCGAACCCGCGACCGTGTCGAGCACGAGCGCCCGGGCGAGGTCGCGAGGCAGGCCCATCTTCACGCCGCCGTCGATCAACCCCTCGATGACGTAGAACACGTAGGCCGGGCCGCTTCCCGACAGGCCCGTGACAGCGTCGAGGTATTTCTCCGGCACCTCGTGAACGCTGCCGATCGACCCGAAAATTGCCATGCAATCGGCTTTAAACTCCGCCGAGGCGAGATTGTTGAATACCACGGCCGTCACGCCCGCGTTCACGAGCGCCGGCGTGTTGGGCATGGAGCGGGCCAGCGGGAACTGGCTCCCGGTCGCCTTCTCGTAGAATACCATGGGCACGCCGGCCACGATGGACAGCATGCCTTTCTCGGGGGCGAGCACGGGCGCGATCTCCACGAGCACCTCCTTGAGGACCTGCGGTTTGACCGCCATGATCACGATGTCGGATGCGTTCACCAGGTCGACGTTCGATGAGAACGACGTGTTGATGCCTGCCTCGGTCGCCATGCCGTCTAGAGCGGATTGGCTCACGTCGAACGCGTTGATCTTGCCAGCGGGCAGGATGCCCTTGTTGACGAGGCCCTTCACGAAGGCGGATCCCATGTTGCCGGTGCCGATGATGCCGATCGTTTCGAATACCATGTGCGACTCACCTTGTCAGGAAAAACTCAATGAGTTTTTTCGCCGTGCGGGTGTTCTGCGCGAGGCTTGCATTGACTTGGGCGAGATAGTCCTTGAAGGCATCGTAGTTTGCTTTCGCCTCCTCGGGTGCCTCGTCAATGATCTTGCGGACCTTTTCCATCTCGGAAACGTCGACATGCATGTCGGAGGCCTTGTTGCCTTCCTCGGACAGGAAGAACAGGTAATAAGGGTCGAGATCTGACGGGTCCATGAAGGTCTCGGGCTTCTGGCCGTCGCCGGCCTTGTGGCCGCGCGAGAGCCGCGTGTCGACCATCATGGGCAGGATAATGTTGAAAGTAATAGCTTCAGATGCATATTCCATCGACAGGGCCTTTTGGAACCCGGCGACGGCCCACTTCGAGGCCGTGTAGGCTGCAAACTTGGGCATTGCGTTAGGATAAGCGGCGCTACCCGTGATGATGAAGCGGGCCTTGTCCTTCTTGTCGTCCTTTTTCAGAAGCGGGTAAGCCGCCTTGAACGTGTTGAATACGCCCAAGACGTTCGTGTTCATGATGCGGGCGAACTCTTCGGGTTCGAACTCGTGCGTTTCCTTTTTGCTGGATGCCCCGGCGTTGGCGACGACCCCGTTGATGGGGCCTAGTTCACCGGCGATCTCCTCGAATGCGGTCTTGAGTTCCTCAAAATTGGTCACGTCAGCCGTGCACGGAGCGACATTGACGCCAGTGCCAAGGCCTTCGATTTCCTCCTTCGTGGCTTGGAGTTCCTCCTGCGTGCGCGACACGAGGCCCAAGTTGGCCCCTTCCTTGGCGCACGCTAGGGCGACCGATTTCCCGATGCCCCGGCCCGCGCCGGTGATGATGACGTTCTTTCCTTCGAGCAGCATCAACTTCACTTCATAGCCGAAAGTATTATTTGACAACTTCGCATCGTCACATAATAAATATTCTAAGGCGATAACCATCATGCCCATCATGCCTAATCCCAAGGGCGCGTGGCCAAAGATCCACGAGAGTGCATTCATCGCGCCCGGTGCAACGATCATCGGTAACGTCGAGATCGGGGAGGAGACCAACGTCTGGCCCGGCGCCGTTATACGTGGGGACCTGTGTAAAATCACCATTGGTGCCCGTTGTTCCATCCAAGACAATGCTGTGATCCACAGCGAAGCGGGGACGAGTCTGTACATCGGCAACGACGTGCTCATTGCCCACGGTGCCATCGTGCACGGTCCCGGCGACGTTGGTAACAACAATCTCATCGGCATCGGGGCTATCAAGCTCATGGGCAAGAAAATCGGTGATGGATGCATCATCGGGTCCGCGAGCGTTGTCACTAAGGATGTCCCGGATTACTCGAAGATTATGGGCGTTCCTGGCGAGGTCAAGGGCGAGACCGGACCTGAGGAAACTACCCCCGATGCGACCGGCTCGGCCAGGTACGTGCAGCTCGGCCAAGATTACAAGAAGAAGGGTTTCGACGAGAGGGCCCACCTGCACGAGGAAGAGACCTGATTGCTTTTTTCATCCTCGCGCTATGTGAAAATCTTTGCAGAGAACACCCATTTACGAGGTTGGGCCAGGAGAGCTCGTTTACTTGGCTGCTTTCCAGTAAGGGGACGTTTTCAATAGTGATCGCCGGATCAGCGGGCGAAAGAGCTTGGCGAATATCACCTTCGCGCCCATTGACTTCACCAGCTCCTTCTGCCAGTCCTGGTAAGTGACCTGCTGGTACTTCAACAATGCTTGGCTCTCGGTCGTATCAAGCCAGTCCGTGTAGAAGGAGGCTTTCCCGAACGCAGCCTCTGGCAGCGGGCCGATGCCGACCGCTCTCAAGATCCCCCCGAGGAAGTCCCGGTAATACATTTGGCACTCTTTTCCCCCACCAATCAAGAAGGTCCGCCCCCACGCCTCGTCGCATTCGATGCCATTCGCGATGGCCCGGGCGACGTCCCCCGGGTTCACGTATTCCATCCGGGTATCCAAGGGGATCTCGAACATCATCGGGTCCATCTTGCTCGTGTTGATGGGGGGCACCGCGGTGAGGCGGAATATTATGGCATCGAGGCCAGAATCGTGTATGATCTCCTCGCATTCCACTTTCGTGTGGGAATACGTGTCCGACGGCTGGAGCGGATCGTCAACAGTGCGCGGCGGGGGAAGGTTCGACGTGTCACCAAAAACGCTGATCGAGGACGTGAATAGGATGCGTGGCGAGGGGTTCATTCCTGCCATGATGCCCACGAGGGCACGCGTCCCCCCCACGTTAACGCGATTGGCGAGGTCGGGCTTTCGCTCGCTCAACGGGGGGAGGATCGCAGCCAGGTGGACCACGACATCTACTCCTGCCACCGCTGGCTCAAGCGTTGCAGGGTCCGTTATGTCCCCCCAATAACATTGAATCTGGCTGCCGAGTTGGGCTGCCGTCTTCTCATTCTCCTGTGTCCGGAGGTCGAAACAGGCAACGTGATGTCCGCGCTGCAACAGCACCCGGACCACGTTGGTGCCGATGTTCCCAAATGCCCCAGTTACTAATACCTTCATGAAGGATGGTTACTGACTTGCGTTTTTTAATGTTTCCCATACCAAGCAATCCAAGCCTCCGGATTCATATGAACCATCCTGGGCTGAATCTCCGAAGAAAAAGGCCCATTAAGTAAAAAATGTTTAAAAGTGCCCTCCAGGCTGGTTTAGTGAGTAATGATCATGGAACGACACATCGAGAGAGGGGAGTCGAACCGGGAATATTTCGAACCCGTGGACGTGATGGCTACCGGCGGGGGTCCCGTTCTTGCAGAATTGACTCCATTCTTCCAAGATGGAATGTATGGTGTCTTGGTCGAATTGATGGAAGTATTCCACTTGGATCCAGAAAAACATCTTAGGGCCGTGCTGGAAGGGTTCCATGAGTTCGTGGGGACCTTCTTCTTGAACAACGAAGGCGCGAGCAACTATACAGGGAAATTGCTTGTCGTCACGGGCAAGGCACGCGACCTTCACGTTGCGCAACAAGCCACGGCCTATTCCACAGGAAGGATCAAGGCCCTGCAAGACTGCTTTGGCGGGGACATCTTTCTCAAGTGGTCCATCCTCCCGCAAAAACTTCCAACCACCGATGCCGGGGTCTTGCTCGTCGATGGCAAGGAGGAAGGGGATCTCGTTGCCGAGTCAAACGGCGGCAGGAAGGTCAAGATTTCCAAGTATGATCGCGCTGTTGGCCTGTACCTGAATGACGGGGGGACATACCAAGTGATCAGTAATCCCTTCGATAGGATCCGACCTGATGAGTGATAGAACTGTTCAGATACAAAAAGCACTTGGATTACTTGCTGCTCTTGCCAATAAAACAAGAAGTAATTGAAAATAAAATGATTTTCTATCTACTACGGTTTTGAGCCAATAGTTCGATAAATGCTTCCATCTGATTCTTGATTACCTCGTCAGTATATGCCCGGGGGTCGTCCATATCGCATGAAAGCACCCAAACCGGGATTCCCTTGTCGCGCTGGATGGCCGCCTTGAGGTCCATCATACCCGTGCAGGACGGCCTGCATGACATGTTACTGTGGAGGATTATGCCGTCCAGCTTGTAGTCGTCGATGACCTTCTCGAAGTATTCGATACGCTTGATGGCCGAGTAGTTGTAGGGGACATCAATCATGATCTTGGCGAGCTCGCGCAGTGACTTGTCGAAGGGCAGGCCCAATGTCTTTCTCGGGCCGAACGAATAGGTATACGGCTCGTACGTGATGATGGCACCGTAGTTGGCCAGCTCGTGGAAGAACTTGATCTTGTACCACATGGGGATGCCCTCGAACAGGAGCCGGTATTTTTCCTTTTCCTTGGTCAGGGCGCCCGTGTTGGCGTCGACGCGCTCCTTGATGTCCTTCAGCAGGGCCTCGTAAAACTTGATGCCGTCATCCAGGCCCGGCAGGATGACCATGGGGAAGATCGCCGCCATGGTGTCTTGGAACGAGACCGGCGTGGGGATCAACTTCCGGTATTCGTAGATCTGGTGCCAGAGCTCGCATAGCCTGTCGGATTTCGTGAGCACCTCGTTGTATTTCTTCTCGGTGAACGTCCGGCCCGTGGTTTTATGCACGAAGTCGAAGAAGTCGTGGAACTGGTCGACCACGTAGTCCACGTATTCATCCATGCGCTCGTCGGTCCCGCTCACGGCGATGGGGACGTCGAAGCCGAAATACGGGACCTTCATCTCACGGGCCTGGATCTGGAACCACTTGATGTGCGTGTCGCAGATCGTGTTCGTGGAGGCCATGAAGGTCGGCTTTCCAATTCCGCCAACCTTGATGCCGACCTTGAGCTCGGTCGCGCCGATGTTGGTCTTGAAATACGAGCACAGGTCACGGGAGAACCCCAAGCTCTCTGCGTACTCGATGTACTTTTGCGACACCTTTGCCGAGCCCGCGATGCATGCGGAGTTCTCCGGGTGCATGGGCACGATGCCAAATATGTAGCACGACTCCACTGGGAAGCCAGCCGTTACCCACGCACTCTTCTTCCACGGGAGGACAGTCGCCAGTTTCGACCGCATCAGGTAGTTCGGGATGAGCTTCCCGAGTATGTTCGTGGACTTCAAGCGTTCCACGCGGAGCTGTGATTCTGTGGTTGCTTCTGCCATTTCATGCTTCACCTTTCGTTTCCATGAATGCTTCCAAGCGGTTCAACGTCTGGGCGTCCTTTGCCGGGCTGAATTCCCGCTCGAGATGGATGAACCGGTAGCCTGCCTTCTTCATGGCCTTCTGCATCTGCACGGAGTCGTACGCGTAGACCTCGCAGAACTTGACGTTCTGGGACACGATCGTGTCGATGCCGGATGCCTTGAGCGCGGCGAGGATGTAATCCCAGCGGGGGTCCGGCGGGTTTTTCGTGGCCGGCCGCGGGATGTTGAAATAATAGTCGATGATGGCGTCGATCGGGTCGTCCTTATCGGGTATCGTCGTCGCAAAGTACCGTTCACCGATGGACAGGTCGTCGCGCACCACGCGCATGTTTGCCTCCTCGAGCAGGTCGAACCATTCCACGTACGTGATGTCCGAGCCCGTGAGGAAGACCTTCTTTTTGTCGGCGGGAAACTCGGGCCGGTCCGACCAGGCGGCGATAGTCTCGTCGAGCGCGGCATCGAGGTCGTCCCTTGGCAGGGTGACCGCCTTCATGCAGACGTCGAAGTAGTCATGGTTGGGGATATCTTTCGTGGCCCGCATTGCCCCGAGTTGCTGCAGCTTCCGCTTGATCCCGTTCGAGGTCTCGATCGCCTGCTTGAGGGCCTCGTTCGTGATCTCGACGCCGAACTGGGCTTCCAAGGCGCGTGCAAACCGGTTCAGCTCGGCCCTGAAAAATTTCGCGGCCGACGCGGTTCCATAGTTCATGGGCACGTCGATGAAATAGAGGAAGGGTGTTTCGACATGCATCTTCCAGATGTCGTAGAACCTGTGGGTCGCATCGCACCCGTGCGCCAGCACGATGCCTGCCCAGCTGCCGGAATTGGCGAGCGCATCGGTCATGAAGCTCCTTGCTTGGGGGCAGGTGAAGTTCTGGGCATATTGGTCCGCCGGGTCATTAGGCATATGCACGTCGCCGAGAATCTTGACGGGGTCCAGCCCCGCGGCGATGGCTATCTCCTCGGGAAAATCGTGAGAGGAATCAAAATAGGCGAGGATTTGTTTCACGTCGCTCACTTGAATCGAAAAATCAAATCTCGAGTAAGTAACGGTCTGGGAAAAAAAACGATTTCCGAAATCCACTTGCAACGGGGCATAGCGGCACAACAAAATTTATATCACTTGTGCAAAATCAAGCGAATCATGGACCTAGAAGACTCCACTCTTTTCACGCATGAGGTTATCAACGCGGCCGAGACCAAGCCGTGGCTCCAGTTCTACCAGTCAATCACGCCACCTTCGATCGACTATCCACGGGTCTCGCTCTACGAACGGGTCGTGCAGACCGTCCAAGCCCATGCCAAGGACCCCGCGTGGGATTTCCTCATCGCAACACAGAATTATGAGGACTTTCTGGCCGACATTGACAAGTTTGCCGATACACTTTCCGCAGCGGGGTTCCAGAAAGGGGACATCATGACCATCTCCATGCCGACTAGCCCGCAAGGCGTCATTCCCATCTATGCCGTGAACAAGCTCGGCGGGATCGCCTCCATGATCCACCCGCTATCGCCCCCGCCCCAGATCGAGATGTACCTGAACATCAGCAAGAGCACCTGGGCATTGACACTCGACGCCTTCTATCCGAAATTCGCGGAGATTCTCGGGAACACGCAGGTCAAGAAGCTGATCCTCGCCCGAATTCCGGATTACCTGCCTGCCATCGGGAAGCTTGTCTTCAAGATGAAATCCAAGGGCCAGATCAAGAAGGTGCCCGCTGATAACCGGGTGCTCTGGATGAGCAACATGATGCACGGCACCTACCCGAAGGCTCCAAAGGCCGACGTGTCAACGGACGACACGGCTATCATCCTGTATTCGGGCGGGACGACCGGTACGCCAAAAGGAATTGAATTGTCGAACATGAACATGATCTCGGAAGGCATGATGGTGGCCTCGTGGGCGGAAATCCACGAGGGCCAAAGCATGCTTGCCATCCTGCCGATCTTTCACGGTTTCGGCCTCGGCGTGTGCGTGAACACGTTATTCATGGCAGGCGGGAAAACCATTCTTATCCCCACCTTCACGCCCGAGGAGGTCGCTAAGCTCGTCAGGAAAAAGCGGCCCAACTTCCTGATTGCCGTACCGACCCTGTTCGAAGCCTTGGCCACGAACGAGACGTTCAAGCATAGCGACCTCTCCTGCTTTTCTGCCACGTTTTGCGGCGCCGATACACTCCCGCGCAAGACCAAGGAAAAGTTCGAGGCCGTCGTCAAGGCCGGAGGCGGCAACTGCAAGCTGCTCGAGGGCTACGGCCTCACCGAGGCAGTCACGGCCATTATGGCCACGCCCCTGTCGGAATACCGGGAAGGCAGCGTGGGCATTCCTTTCCCCGACATGCTCGCGCAGATCTGCGAGGTGGGCGGCACGGCAGAGCTCCCGTGCGGTGAGGAGGGCGAGATATGCGTCTCCGGCCCCGCCGTGATGAGGGGATACCTCAACAATCCCGAGGCGACCGAGGAAACGCTCAAGACGCACGATGACGGGCGGGTCTGGTTGCACACGGGCGATCTCGGCATTATGGACAAGGACGGTTTCACCTACTTCCGGCTCAGGATCAAGCGTATGCTGAAGGTGAGCGGCTTCAACGTGTACCCGAACCATGTCGAGGAAATCATGCGGAAGATACCCGAGATCGAGGACATCTGCATCATCGGGGTGCCAGACGAGAAACAGGTGACCCGGGTGAAGGCATTTGTCGTGCTCAAGGACAAGGCCAAGGGATCGGATGCCACGATGTACAACGACGTGAAGGAGAAGATCTTCCAGTTTGGCCTTGCAAACCTGCTCAAGTACGAGTCCCCGCGCGAGATCGAGTTCCGGGACACTCTCCCGAAGACCCTGATCGGCAAGATCGCCTTCAACACGCTCGAGAAGGAAGAGATGGAGAAGTTGAAGGCAGAGCACAAGTACCCGTTCGACCAAGAATGAGCGCGGCGGTCTCGCCTTCTATTTTCTACCTTTTGTTCAACTAGCAGGCAGGATACTTGGTTTTGGCCCACGCTATTATATTTGCCCGAAAAAACACTGTTATCCTGCCTGTTTTTTACCCACGGGGTGCCCACGAGTTTAGATAACCTTATCACGAATCGATACGAAGGCCGTTCTAGCAGATAGAAAGTGATGAAACATGGCGCAAGAACCCGTCGAGACCACAGATCCGAAGGCCGCCCAAGCCGGGCAGGCCTCGACCAACGCGGTCATCAACATCGCAAACATCATTGACAACGGGGATACCCAACTTTTCCCCACACTCGCTAACCAAATCCAGAGCTCGTTGGGCATTAAAGAGGCCCCGTTCACGGCAATCGTCACTGCCCGGTCCCTGTTGCAAGCCTTAACGACCCCGATTTGGGGCTGGTGGAACGACAAGCACTCGCGGAAAAAGGTCCTGGCATTTGGTGTCGCATTTTGGGGCCTTTTCACCCTCCTCACGGCATTTGCGGTGAACTATATCAGCCTGTTCTGGTTCAGGGCGATCACGGGCATCGGGTTGTCCGTGATCATTCCGACCACCTCGTCTCTCGTCGCGGACTATTACCCCGCAGCCAAGCGAGGGAAGATGTTCGGGTGGCTGGGCCTTACCGGGGTCATAGGAATCATATTCGGGACCCTTTTTGCCACGATTATGGTCGAGAGCAACGCCCCCATCCTCGGGATGGCACCATGGAGGTTCGTGTTCCTTGTCTGGGCGTTCATCAGCTTCGGCATCGCATTGCTCATCTGGTTCTTCGGCAAGGATCCGCCCCGCGGGCAATGGGACGAAACCGCGGGAACGAGCAAAAGGACCATGAAATTGAGGGATTTCTGGACGATCCTCACCAATCGCACGTTCCTGCTCATCTGCGCGCAGGGAGTGGTCGGGTCGATCCCGTGGAACGGCATCCTGCTCATGGTCTCGTGGCTCGAGTTCATCGGGTTCAGCAGCACGGTTTCGGGCTTGATCTTCGTGCTCGTCGCGGTCGGGGACGCGCTGGGGAGCCTGTTCGGCGGGTGGGTCGGTGACCGGGCCGCCAAGTGGAATCCGAACAAGGGCCGCATCATGATCGCCCAGATCTCGGTGGCGTGCGGGCTCCCGCTCACGTGGATCATCTTTTTCGTCATCCCGCCGGTCACCTCATCCATGATGTTGTACATCGTGTTCGGGGCCATTACCGGGTTCCTGATATCGTGGTGCGGGGCGGGTTGCAATAACGTCATCTTCAGCGAGGTCTTCGAGCCGGAGATCAGGGGCTCCGTGTATTCAGTGGATCGCGTGTTCGAGGGTTCCCTTGCGTCCTTTGGAACGCTCTTCGTCGGGCTGCTGGCCCAGTACGTGTTCGGGTACATGCAGATTCCCACGGGAAGTTACGAGATCAACACCCTTCCAGCAACACTTCGTTTCGTGAATGCCTCGGCCCTCGCCCAGGGCATGTTCTGGGTCGCCTTCATCCCGTGGGTTCTTTGCCTGCTCCTGTACACTCTCGTGTATTTCACGTATCCAAAGGACAAGCAGCGCGTGAAAGAAATCTTGGAAGCGAGGAGGAGGAACGGGCAAGAGGCTGTCAAGACGAACACCGGAGACGCGCCACTGCCCGTCCCGGACGATTCCGGGATTGATGGCTAGCCAATTTCTGGTTTTTCACCTATTTTTTCTCCGCTTCACGAAAATATCAACGATCAAGCATGCCCTCGGACATCGACACGATCACGAGGCCTCGTGCGGGCCGCTCGGGGAGCATCCGACGGCACCGCCTGTCGATTCTCCCCTTGGTCATATAAACTTGGATTTCAATGATAAATTATGCCCCTGTCGTCGAGCCAAGCGAAGTTCACCGTCGAAGTGTTAGGTCTGGGCGGTCCTGTGCTCGTGCTCGTGTCGATGTTTCTCAACTGGACGAAGGCTAGCTCGTTTTTCGACGTGATCGGGTATAGCCTGCCGTGGGCGTGGTTGCCGTTGCTTGTTGGCTTGGTCGTCTTCGCGCTTGCGACGGTCTACTTGGTCCTAGGGAAGGGGGCATACCTCCTCCCGCTGGTCATTCAAATCGTTGCGACGGGAATTATGTTATTGGTGTTTCTGGGTATCACGAATATATTTCAAGGTTTTCTTGAACTGTTTGATATCGGGTATTTTTTCTGCGGCTTGGGGATTATCGTCTGCATCTTCCAGATCCTGTTCTTCCTGCTGTACCGTGGCCAGATCGAGCTATCCGAATCGGATGAAGAGCTAACCACGGTGGTTGATGAATCAAGGACCGATGAAATCGAGAAAAAATTTTACGAGGCCCTCGATTCCGACATCAGAAGAAAAATTCTTCGACTGATCGGTGAAAATGGAGGAGTAACGTTTACCAAATTCAAGGCCGAGCTCAAGGTCAGCACCGGAACGCTCTACCACCACCTCAACACGCTTGCGCAGCTCGTGTTCCAGAAAAAAGACAAGCGATACTACCTCACGAGCCTCGGCGAGCTCACGCTTCGTTTCATGGACGAAAACCGGCCACATCTCGGGGCCATCAAGGAAGAAGAAATGCTCGAAAAAACGACGTTCTTCGGCCAGAAAATGTTTTCAGCCCTGAAGATCGAGAAATTCCATGCAGCGTTATTCGGGCGGTCTAATCGAACGTCCCGTCTCTTGCTCTTGGTTCCCGTGGTATTTTACGTGCTCGGAGCGTTTCTGGGCTTCCAGACCATCTTTTACTATTTCGTGTCATCGCCGTTCCATGGCACGGTGCCTGTGTTCACCCCGGTCCTGCAGGTGCCCGCGTTCGCGCTCGAGGGATTCGGCTCCTGGATCGTGGCGTGGGGCTTGATCGAGCTTGCCAGCTACCTGAATTTCAAGAAGAAAGTCGACCTGGCCACGTCATTCGCGGCGACCGGAATTTGCTCTTTTCCCTTGTTCATCTATGAAATCGTTGCTTTTAGCCTGCGGATCGCTGGTATCGATCTGGGGCCACTCGGCTCTGGAATCCTCCTGTTCTTGGCCATGTTCGCGACGCTATACTTGTTGATCACGTTTCAAATGTACTTCAAGGGCATCATGGCGGAGCGAGCGATTTCCATCGTGTTACCGACGAACTACATCTCAATATTCTTCTACTTGATAGTCTTCATTGTCCTGTGAAGCGTATGCGGTCGACTGCGGCAGCGGCAGCAGATCTCGACGCTCCCTTTGCAGAAAAGAAGGCGTGCTCGTTCCCGGCAGCATCGACCAGCCGGATGGATTGAAATAGGGGGGCTGTTTTGATCTTAATACCCGGGATCCTATCGATACCAGGAACGGAGGCACTGTGGCCAGTTCTGAACGCACAGCACCCATCGAGCCGTGGCAGACTCCGTTCAAAGCCACTAGCGGCATCGGCCAGCGCCGCCATGTACGAGCCCGTCGCGATCCGGTGCATTCCCGCGAATGCCGTGGTGAGTCGGGCGTTGACTTCTATGATGCTTGCATCACCATCATCGTTCAGGATGAAATCAACCCCGAAATATCCCACGAGACCGAAACATTCCACCACGGCATCGGCTAATGTCCTGCAAACCTCGTCAAGCCCGTCGTAGTTCGCACCCACCGACCCGCCGCTATATGACGAGCCCTCGCCTGGTCGGCCGAGTTCGATTGCCTGCTCGTTGATGCTCGCGACCAGCGCCCTGCGTCCCGATCCGAAGGCACTGAGGCTCATGGCCTTCCCTGGCACGAATTCCTGGACAATCAATTCATCACGTAGGATCCCTAGAGCTGCGGCCGCATCGATGGCGGCCCGCACGTCCACCTCTGTATCTACCCGAAACACGCCGATACACCCGGCGCCGTAGCGCGGTTTCACGACCGCGGGCAGCGGGATGCTTTCATCTTCCAAGAATTGCTCCATGGTCGTGGTTTCAGGAACAGAGATGCCTGTCACGCCAAGCGCCGCCAGCGCGCCGAGCTTGTCGCTCGCCTTTTTTATGACACGGGACGGCTGGCTCAGGACCGTGCAGCCGGTTGCCTCGACGGAGGCCGTGAGCCGGGCCAGGTGGTTGTTGATTTCCGGTGCGATTAGGAATGCTATTCCTGTGCCTTCCGCGAGCTCTCGAAGGCGGTCTTCAAGGCTGTCGTCGTCACGGACGGCCTTCCACTCGATGCGAGGATCGGCGGAAATTTGCGTGCCCTCTAGATTATCGGATAGCGGGACTACCGGGCTGAACCCTCCGGCAAGCGCATCCTCGATCGTGGCCACTAGCATAACCAACCCCTCGATGCTGATGCCAACCATACCCTGCTGGTCTTCGCCGGCCATGGAATACTCGAAAACAAGCAACCGTTGCTGCTCGCGCTGGTCGTTTTGGATCTGGTGGTTGCTCACGCAGCTTCGTATGCGAAGCTGGGAATAAAATATATTTCACTTCCCTGTGTCTGGAAGTTCATGGACACTTTCAGGATCGTTCCCGTGGCCGACATCAAGGACGGAAAAGCCGTTCACGCGGTCAAGGGTCAGCGGGACCAGTACAGGCCAGCATCCTGCCCTTGGTGCGAGGATGGCGATATCGAGACCCTGATCTCTGGCTATCAGACCGAATTCGGATTGGACGACCTGTACATAGCCGACCTCGATGCGATCGTACATGGAACGCCCGCAACCGATGTCTACCCTTTCGTGCTTGGTCTGGTTCCTGGCAAGGTCATGATCGATGCCGGTGTCGCCACTATGGATAACTTTCACGAGATCGAGGCTTCGGGCTTCGAGGAGATCATCCTGGGAACGGAGACGGTTTCATCCCTTGACGTATTTCAGGAGGCCATCGATCAAGGCCTTGCGCGTGTCATCATCAGCATTGATTTGCGGGATGGGAAGGTCATCTCGCCGATCGAGGCCCTCGGCAGTAAACCACCCGAGGATGTCGTGCCCAAGCTCGAACGACTGGAACCGGCAGCAATGATCATCCTGAACATTTCCGCGGTGGGCGCGCGATCTGGCGTTGCCGAGAATCTTGCCGTTATCCCATCCTTCACGAGCATTCCTGTTTACACCGGCGGCGGCACGCGTTCCATTGCAGACCTGTTTATGGCACGCGAAGCAGGATTTGCAGGGGCCCTCCTCGCCACGGCCCTGCAGGACGGGTCCATCACGCGTGCCGACCTCGACGGGTTCCGAAGTGGTCAAGAATAAATTCCCAGCCCCTTCGACCGCACCTTTCGTGATCTTGGCGGACACCACTATATCCCGGTATATACATCAGAAATCTTGGGGACTCCACTTTCTTTTATGCGATTGCAGGGAACTCTCGGGTGTAACCGACCCGTCTCCCGCGATCGCATTCGAGGTTGCAGGTGAATCATCCATGATCGAACCCTTCCATGTTTGGAATTCGAAATATTTCCACGGACAGCACCCGTATTCTACCATCGATCCAGACGACCACGTTGGCGACGATTTCGTGCCAGAACCCGATGCCCCTGCTTGTACGAGAAAGAAGTCCCGCCAGCTCACCCTGCGCGAGGCCCTCATCCGCTCCCGGTGGGCGTGATCTTGGCAGTTCGAATCTCGTTCTGCTTGCGAATGGCCCGAGCGGTGCAATCTTTTAAACCCTTCAATCTTTTAAACCCTTCGTGATCGACCCCTACCGTTTGGGGAGCATCGAGCGCAATGCGCGGTTGCTCAAGGAAGATTGGCTTGCCGAGATCTCGAAAGGCCTGAATCGGGTCATTGGCATCGTCAAGGACGAGCTGCGTCTGCAACTGCCCGGTATATTGAATGTTTTGCTCGATCCATTTATCGAAATGGGCGCCATGACGTATCTCCGTGGCCTGCGAAAGACAGCTGAAGCCCAAGCTGACGTGGTAATCCAGTGCGCAAAAAATGCCTTGATCAACCAAGATTTTGAAGCGAGCGTGGAGAAGTATGGCAGGCAATACGTGGAACATGACGAAATGTACGTTCATTGCAAGAAGCATCACCCCGCCTTCCCACGCATCAAGGCCAGCATCCTTCACGAGTTCGAGTTGCGCGTCAAGGATGCCGCCACGCTGCTCGGGGCATCGCCACCAGACCAATCTGTCCCGTTCACCTCCGCGGCGGAGATCTACCGGACCGCCTATCCGAGCGTCGACGAGGCAAGAGCCTTGCAGGAACAAGAAATGGCATGCGTGCAGGAGCGTCTCGAACTGGTAAAATCTGCCGGCGACCTCATCGACATTCCCTTTGGCATGGCACCGATTCTATTCCGGATCATCGAACGGGGCACTTCATACACCCAGCAGGAATACGTGGCCAATCTTGACCGCTATTTCGACGTGTGATGCAGCATGTCGAAATACTTTCTGCACATCAACAGGATTTCGAGCACCAACTACCACGGCAAGACCGTCGACCTCTAACAGTCGCAACTAATCGACGGGAATGTGGCCAAAGTTGAACATCACCGTAAAACACCACCCGACGATTCAGGGATGCCTTATATCAGGGTCAGAACGGGTAAGTCGTGAAGAAAATTCGGGGTCCTTAAATAGGTTAATGCCGTCTAATCTCCACGGCAACGATCTTCTTGGCAAGACGATGCCTGCGGGTTTCCTCTTACGACCCGCTGGGCAATCTTGGACGAATGTCCAAGTTTGTCCACCATTATAGTAAGAGTGCAGCACATAAGAACCGAGAAAAGTCCCGTAGCCTGAACTTTAGAGGGACGGATTTATCGGTAACGGATGTTATGGCGCTGCGGCGGTTCGTGCTGAACGAGCACCTCGACGTGGTGTTCGAGGCGGATGGGAACACGTGCATCTACTTTGACGATAGCCCCTTCCTGCTCTGTAAGCACTTGGCCTTGACGCTCCCGGGCGACTTCCCGGGTGACAGCATGGACGAGATCGTGCGGGACGCTCCCGTGCAGGCGTTGACGGAGGTGGACCGGCACCCCCAGATAGCGTCGGCCAAGGAAATCTTCTGGGGCCACTGCAGCAACCTGCAGGCGTGGGTCGAGCACGGCTACGACACGCGCCTGCTCGACAGCCGCTTGGCTTTTCCCATTCTCAAAGCGTTGGTGAGAGTGGGCGATAAAAAGGCCCGCCGCGTGCTCCAAGTCGAGGCCGAATGAATGTATTTGTCTTGGAGCATTACTAAATATTGTCTGGATGGGGTTGATGTAAAGATTAGTGAAAGAACAACCCATATATAGACGTTTCTGGTAACGGCCAACTATGAAGCTGCGATACGCCATTTCAGCCTTAGTAGTTTGTTGTTTCATCAGCCTTTGGCTGCCAAGCGTGGCAGCCAATAATTCCTTCGTCGGTGTTTCAGCAGGAAACACGTTTAGCTGGTCAATCTCCGGAAGCTTCACGGGAGCGGAAAATGGGACTTTTTCGGGAACGGCTACGATGAAAATCCTGAACGTAACCGATTTATCCAGTACCGAGAGCCAGATCTCGTACAGCCAAAATACTACACTCCACAGTTCCAGTAGCGCGATGAACGCCTGGTTGGATGAGTTTTTTGCAAATCAAACGAACACGCAATTTGACGTGTACAATGGCTCGTCAGTCCCCAACCCCATTATCGCGAACAACGCTGCCAACAAGACCCAGACGTTAATCGCGGACGGGATAACAGAGACCGGCACGTGGGACTCGAACGGTGTGCTTGTATCGGAGCAAGTGAGTGGCTTAGTTTCCGGTGAGAACGTGTCCGCGACGATTCAGAGGATCGAGCAATCAATCCCAGGCTATTCCTTGGGAATATTGGCTGGGTCTATCGTCGTGGCCGCGATCTCGTTCGCGATGCTATATCGCAAGAAAATCAGGTCCACGTAAAAGATTGACCGTGTAATGGATTGCTCAGTTGTTCTCATTGAGCGTTCCTTTTTGATATCTTTTTCATTGTTAACCTGAATTCCTATCCAGTGCCTTGGTGTTGCACGATCGTGCATTCAACGTGATCTTCGTGCGGGAATTTGCTTCCAAGAAACACACATTCAAGTATGTTGTGAAATGTATATCGCAAATTCATATTTACATGACCACCGGTACGATATAATACCCATCACGCACACGGCTCAGAAAGTATGGGAATGAGAACCGTTCTGAAAACTCGCATACTTTCTGGCCTTTTCCGGGCCAACAATTTAAACGGCCTCCTAACTTCGCATCATGTTGAGGGTCGGAGAGTCATTCCATTCCCGCACTTTCCGATTCTACACATCTGCATCGTGCGATCACGAAATGGCGCACGGCTCGCGGCGCTTCACGGAACCTCGGGATCGGGCCTTGTTTTCAGGATGCGGTCGGTGATTGCGTCCAAGATGTAGTCATACAGGCCACACTTCCCGCACAGGTTGAGGGCGATCGCCCCGTGCCAGCCCGAGGGGACCGTGTAGAGTTGCTCGCAGGCCTTGCACCGCAGCTTGACCTCGTCGGGGCCGGTCGTGTCGCCGCGCCGCCCGGCCCGCCACTTGGTGTAGTAGGCGGCGATACTTCCGTGAGAGAGCGATATTTTGCCACGTGAACATATACCATATGCTTGTATCCACCAATCATGTCTTTAATGCGATAAGGCAATAAGGTCTTAAGGTCTTAGTTACTCGGCGGCGATGAGCGACAATCCCACGACCGACGGATTTTTTCCGAATGAAGAACTCTGGGGTATGCGAGCCGCTTTCTACGGTATTTTGAAAAGAATCGACAAGTCGGGCTTATGAAATAATTCAAAGGGAGAAGAATAGCAAGACGAGCGTGAGAACTATCAGCACGATGCCGCTCAACATTCGCAGGTGAGGCCGGTATTTTCCCCTGAATGAATTAACACGCGATGGTTGGATCCCGATGCGGAGGGCTACCAGCAGCACCACGATCGGTATGAGCATGCCCGCAAAATACAAGAGTATGTAGACGGCCAGAATCGCGGAGAGCCACGCGTTGTAAAGGAGGCCAAGGAACACGCCGCCAAAGCACGGGATCTTCACAAAGGCAAACAAAAACCCGAGCAGAAATGCATAGGTGCCGGAATTCTTTTCGCTGAAGGATTTTATCAGGGTTTTCACTTTTTTCGGGGTTCCGAAGATGATGCTTTTTTCGGACCTGAAATCGATGATTTGCCAGGCGCCGATGGTGATCAGGATTGCGCCGAAGATGTACTTGAAATACAAGAACAGGCCGATCAGGTTCAGCAGGGCCAAGAATATGGCCGAGACCGTTGTATACGCGACGACGATGCCGAGGATCAGCCCGGCACAAATGGTGATGTATTTCCGTCTTTCCTCGACCATCACCAAGGTCGTGCCCAGGACGCTCATCATCAACAACAGGCAAGGGGCGATTCCCACGATCAGGCCGGAAAAGAATGCGATCCACGCCATGTTTTCCAAATATGGCGCGTTCGTCAGCCAAGACTCTAGATTCGAATCCGTGATGTTTCCTTCGTACCAGACTTGAACCCTGCCTGAATCGTTTAACACGAGCGCGGGGATGGATGCGGGTTGATGGCTGAGGTTCTCCAAATAATCCACCAAAATGAGAAATAACGTGAAGTTCGAATAATAGGGCTCCATGTTATAAGTGGCATGGACGTCCGGGTGAAGTGAAACAAAAATCTTAACGACATTTTCCCGGTACACGCAAGCATCGCAGTTCGGGTCCCCGTAAAACGTCAAGGTTCGATTTTTTTGTGCCGTGACGCCGCGCACCGAGAAAGCCATCATGAAAATGGCCACTGCTATCAAGCAAAGCGAGACCAAGGATTTTTTTTGCATCCCACGTACATAATAAAGCCATGTTATAATTACTTGGCCTTCGCCAAGCTATATTTGCCTGGAAACGTGGCGAAATTTCCCGTTTTTTTGATTTGAAACGACCGAGATATTAGAGCATATGGTAATGCAGCATTCAAGGACCGGCGAGCAACTGAACGCAAGGGTTGGCACGGGGCAAGGGTGATCGCTCACGTCGTGGCACACCTGGTCAAACGCGTTTTCTCGATAAAGCGGATGATGTTGGTAGCGTGTGGAAAAAAATGAGAAATGAAAAAAGCTGCCATTTTAAGTCCTGCGTCTCATGCGAAGGACGAGGACCGCGACGCCGAGCAAGGTGATGGCCCCGACGATCAGCATGTCGTACCCAGGAACGGGGGTAGTCAAACCAGGGATACCTAAGCCGGTGCAACTGGACCCGGAACCGCTAAGAATTTCCCAAACAATGGTCCCGTTAACTTTCTCTATAAAATTGTTCATAACACCATTGCTATTGTGGGTCACGGTAGTAGTCATGCCGTCATCGTCGTAATAATAGGTCATGTTGGCAATATTATCGTTCACGATGTATGCCAACAGGGAATCATTCGACTGCGGAGTCGAATCGGGGGTACCCATTTTCATATCCGTGGGATTGGAATCGGCATAAACTGTGACTTCATCATAGCTCGTGCCTTGCGACTCATATGACGTCTGTTCGGTTATCCCCACATCTGCGTCTACACCGTCTATATCCGCTGTTATGTTGTTGACAGTAAATTGCCACGCCCAACAGCCTGGTAGGCCTCCATAGACATAATGATAGGTGTAGGTTGTCCCGACCGTGGCACCGACAAACGGAAAATTGGTATCCGCACGAACGCTCGCCGCGGGGATGAGCAATACCATTGCGACAATCGCGACCAATGCCTTGAGTGATGTTTTCATGTTCAATTTTTACCTCGGTGAATTTACCGTGAAGTCTCCTCCTCGCAAAAAGCAGGAAGTGCACTCACAGACGACGGTTTGTTGGTCCGATTATATATTTATTCCTATCAGCGTGTTTTTCGAGGATTTAAAAACAGTCATGAAACGTTACTGACTTTTAAAATGGCTCTTTTTTCGCCAATGCGGGGAATCACCCGCCCCCTAATGACCATGATAATTTCCACTAGCAACGCAAGCATATGCTCAGGAAAATCGTCTTTGCAGCCGCTAGCATGTTTCTTTCCGGGCACGGAGAACGTGCTGAAGAAAGAAGATTAATTGGATGTTCAAGGTGTTTCCATCAATTGCTCGATTTGCTTCACGCCACTCGTTGCATCGTCGGCGTAGTCGTCAGCGCCAAGTCGCTTCGCGAGGTCCATGTTGAGCGGTGCACCGCCGACGATGAGTTTGACATCATCCCTCAATCCCGCGTCGACAAGTGCCTCGTGCACGGCCTTGATCTGCTCGACGGTCATGGTAAGCAGCGACGATAGGGCGACTACCTTGGCCCCGGTCTCCCGCACAGCGTCCACGATCTTGGCCGGGTCCACATCCATGCCGAGATCCGTGATCTCGTAGCCCTTGGACATGAGCAGGCTCACCAGGATGTTCTTGCCGATATCGTGCTGATCGCCCTTCACGGTGGCCGCCACGATCTTCCCCTTGCCCTCCGTGCCCGCTGAGGCCAGTGCCGGTGCCAGGACGCTAAACGCTTCCTTCATCGTCTCTCCCGCGAGCACGAGCTCGGTGAGATAATATTCCTTCGATTCATATTTCTTGCCGACCTCGTCCATGCCGTTCGTTGCTGCCTTGAGCACGACCTGAGGATCGCAGCCCTCATCCAACGCTTGCTGGATCAGGTCCTTGATGTTGTCGATGTCGAGGTCGATGACCGCGGCCGTGATCTTTTCGAGAATGTCCGACTCTGCCATGTGAGATCGGTGAGTCGGGAAAAATAAGAAGATTGCGTCAGCGCAACTTTTTTTCGAACAGCACGACCCCGCTGATGATGTCCTCCAGCCTAAAACCAGAATCCATCAACGTTTCGATGGCATCCTCGGGAATGAAGACGTTGACCATCTCCACGGCAGGATCCTCGAAGGCTTTCACGGTGCAGGCAATCGCCAGACGCTTAATCGCCTCGGGGGACCCGTGGATGACCAACCACCGCTCGTCCGGCGGCGGGGTCTCGATGTTGGCTGACGGGTCGTAGTGCAGGACAGTCGCGACAGCGCCATCGAGGGCAACGAAGGACCAATGGCCATTCGAAACCTGGTCGATTTCCATAGGGACGAAGGCGAACCCGATGCAGAGCATGTCGATGGGCGGATTTTCGATGGTTCTGTACCGTTCAAGGGCCTCCTCCGGCGTGATCTCGCTTGCCATTGCATCGGAATCCGCGGAAAACATCTCCGAGGTGAAATCATCTCGCTTCAGGTGCACGCTGTGCAAGCGAAAGATCTCGGTAAACCCGTAGCGCTTCGCGAGGGCGATGGATCCCACGTTGCGCATGCCGGTATCGTACCGCGCCACCGAAGCGCCCGCATTCGCCGCGTACTCGATCCCGTGCGCGTACAGCGCCGCGCCGATGCCTGTCTTTTGATAGTCGGGATGGACTCGCGCCCCCTCCATCCAGGCCACGTCCCGCGTGAGCCAGCGAATGCGCCCCATCGCCACGAGATTGGTCGTGGCCTCGTCGTCGAACGCGCCGAACAGGTATGCATCGTTCGATTCTTCCATCCACAGCTCGATAACCCTTGACATGTAATCGTGGCCATCCCAGATGGTCTTCGTGAGTTCGATGACCGCAGGAATGTCACCTTCGTTGAGAGGGCGGAAATACAGGTGAGGGGAAGTCATCAACCCGCGAGAACTCGCCCTTCCCTTTGTCCCCTCGCAAAAATCGCAGGATGAAATAGAAAAAAATTTGCCTCTATTCCACATACCGCGGGATCCTGATGACGAACTTGGCACCTCGCGTGAAATCCCCCGGCACGTTGTCTTCCACGTGGATGTCCCCGCCGAGCATGTCAAGGGCCTTCACGACCAGCGCCAGCGCGGCACCCATGCCCTTGCCGCTCTTTGCTTCGGGATGGTCCTCGCTGAAAATCAGCGCTTTTCGATCGTCAGGGACGCCGATCCCGTTATCGATGAATTCGATCTTCACACGACCGCTCCCGAATCCCTCGTTTTCCACCGACACGCGGATCTCGACTCGTGGAACCGGGCTTTCGTTGTATTTGATCGCGTTGGAGATGATGTTCCCGACGATCTCGGCGAGAAAATCGGTAGCACGGACCATGACGCTGGGAAGAGTAGGTTCGAACACGATCTCGACCCTGTCCTTGTACTCTTCCCTCACGTCATCGACCACGGAAGTGAGCATGGCGATGACATCCTTCACCCCGAGGCCCGCCAGCTTCTCCTCGACACGTGACATGTTTCGAATGCTGTCGATGAGCCGTCTCGCCTTGGCGACATACTCCCTTATTGATTCCACCACCCGATCCGTTACCTCGATTCCAACCTCATCGTACAGCGCAAGATTAGCAATAATTCCTTGGATGACGTTTGCAATGTCGTGCGTGAACATGTCCCTGTAGAGCTTCGCCTCCTTGTATGCGGCGAGATAATTTTGTTCCGTTTCAATGAGCTTGGACTTCGTTTCCGTGAGCTGCTTCATGAGCCGCTCTCTCGTGGGAACGATCATGTCCCTGATTGAAATCGTCGTCGTCAGGTATTCCCTGAATTCCTTTCGGAAAAGTACGAAAAATAGCAGCAAGAACGGCAAGAATCCCGCGCCAATGATCAGCTTCCCAATAACACCACCAACAATGTACTGGCCGAATGCAGGCTCGAAGAGCATCACGAGGAACGGGAATAGGAATCCATCCAATGCTAGAATACCAACGAAGGAGGCACTGCTGATCATGATGAGCAAGATGAAGTTTTTCGTCGCTTTCTTGGCCCGTTCAAGCACGAAAAACATCAACAAAACTTCGATGATGAAAACGCATAAGCTAGCAACGTTCACGATGATCGTGGTACTAAAAAGGCCTGGTTGGATGTGAAATATGTTGATCGTTGCCGGGTCGAGCAATAGCGCGCTCAAGAGAAGATACAAGAAATACAGAAACACGTTTAAGATGATTTCGATGATGATCAGGTTCCGGACGATCTTCGCGTCGTGGGTTATGAACAGGGCGATCATCGTGATGAGGATCAGCGAGGAGTAGGCGATGTTGCCGCCCGTGATCGTCAGATTTGGCGTGAGTTTGATGGAATACAGGACCGCAAATAACTGGGTGAACACGAACAGGAATCCAAAATACGCGTAAAAAAAGTAAATCCTCTCAGCCTTAAACTTGGCAAAAACTAGGGCCGGGATGCCATACAGCACGAAGTGCAGCAGGAGAAACGCGAGTTGATTCATTATCTTCCGTTCTATAATTCAATGACGTTTAAGGTGTTTGGACTTGCACGAACAGGAATGAAAATGGAAAGATCAGTTCAATTTCGGCAAATTGACTTGGCTGAACTTGAGCACGTCCTTATTGTTTACAGCGAGCAATTTCTTGAAAATTTCTTGGCGGAATCCATCAGTACCGATGTGGATCGTGAGTTCTCGAGCTCCCGGAGCGTTTCAAGATACCCGCCCAACCAATCCCTGTCGATGCAGGCTCGTACCGCTTCATCGTCTCTGGTCTGCAATTTTTTTCCGTACTCGGTCGACTCTCGTATCATATCATTGATAAATTCCGGGTCTATCGTCGCGATTTCGTTGTGGCGGGCGTAAGCGATGAACCACTCGACGCGGAGCGGGAGATAATAGCAGGCGTGGCACGCGTGGTCGATGCACGCGTCGCACGCGGGGTGCGCCGGCACGACCTGGAACGAGCCCTCCCATCGGTCCAGTTCACCTTGCATGAAGGAGCACTCGTAAGCCCCGCAGGCGTACTGGCGGGGCTTGTCGTATATCTTGCACCCGTACATGCCTTCGACAACGTCGAACTTCAGGTGCGCGCACCTCGATGGAACACCGAGATCGAGCACTTCGGCGCCCGGTGGCACCTTGACCCTGCATAGCATCCCGTGTGATTTTATGTAATACCCATTATCCGTTGGCGGGATATCCCCGAGATATTTCCGAAAAGCCTGCTTGCTTGACTTGGGCATGCAGCACGCGCCGCAGCGCTTGCACGGGAGTGCATACGGCGCCGAGAAAAAGATGTCGCCCGCGATCTTGGCAGGCTTCCCGCGCCGAGGCACGACGAGACTGGAAATGATCCTTTTAGCCCCATCCACCTCATGGAGCGTGCCGGTGGTGTTGCGAGATCGCGTGTACCTCACCCATTTCACGTGCCCGTCGCGGATCGCGGCGATGACATCATGCACGTGCTGATCCTGGACGTGTTCAAATGCCCATTCGATGAAGGCATTGACCACCAGGCCAGCAACCTCCCCGGACAGGTCGACGGGCGTGACGAGTTTTTGATCGATGAAATGGATGGCCACCTGCATGTGTGAGGTATTGCGTCCCCTCGTTAAATCTACACCGCCTCTTGAAGGGATTTGCGGCGGTTGCCGGGCATCGGAACAACCTCGAGAACCCGCGCTGCATCAAACAAGAACCTCGATAACCAGAACTCACGTTTATATTATCATAAAATGACATCTTCCTACATCGGTCTATAGACGATAAAAACATTGCGAAGCCCGCAAGAATCGAACCATAAAAATTGCGATTTTCGCAACAATAGTCATGATATGGTTTTTGGGATGTTATTCCCGTAAGAAGAATCCAATCAACCACCACGTGATCTATAATGATCAAAGATGGATCGTTCGGTGATCCTTGCTGATCGGGGTATTTAATCAGCGTGATCCGTGTCAGTTCATCGGATGCTATCCAGACATTGCGATGCTCGCAGAAAAAGCCGGGGATTTTCGCGGGATCATCGCAAGGCTTAAAAATAGTATCAACATAAAGTAACTTGTGTCTCGAAAATGGAGACACTTCGGTCATAGAGCGGAAATCGCGTGGCATTGGTGAAAGTATGCTTTTGCACGCCACGTGCCAGCCGTCCTGTGGCCGAGAACGTCCACGGGTGCAGGCTGGCCCCCCTAGGGCTTCAGCGACCTGCCCGGTGCCGATGGGTGCCGGGCGCGTGACGTCGCCTGCCGGTGCTCGAACACCAAGCGCCCGTGCACGTGATGGCTACGTTCGTCACGCACCGCGTGGACAATTGTGCAACATCCATGGGCAGGGCACCGGCAATATGCCAGGTGCTCAACCCTTCTTTTTGCGAGCACTCTGTTTGCAGAATACGTAGACCTGCGGGTTTACGTCGAGCTTACAGACCTATGGCTCGCTATTCGCCCTCCCCTCTCCCCTCTTTTATTTTTTTCGCACCTAGTCGTGAGCCGGCCCTGCCCTTTTTTATCCCGCGGTGCGCATTGGCTTGTCTTGTATCCTAATTCTGGCGAGTATATTCCATATACACATTAGGCGAGAAGGATCGAGATCGGGCGGATCAGGAAGCTGAGCGTGCAAACCGCCTCCAAGGCCTCGTGGATAAATACAAGGCCAAGTTCGGCGACCTCAACGAATGAGTCGTTGCACGCGGCAACGTGCCTTCAATCTCGGTATTCCTCGAATTCTTGGAACAGCCGGTCGAACTGCAGGCGTTCCTTGCTCGCCACGATGGAGATTCGCCGGTACACGTGGCTTCCATCAGCGGGGTTCAGTTCCATGGGAATGCCGGCCGTGTTCATTGTCGCCACGATGTCGAAGGCGACCGAGATGCTGTAGGTGCGTTTCTCGGGGTGGCGGCAGGGCTCGTCCGGGCACGCGCAGCTCCCCTCCCCGACGCGCTCGCAATAGTGGCAGCCGTAGCCGTGGATGATGAACACGTTTTCGAGCGTGTCTTGCAAGAACATGATGAACGAGTCCACTTCCAGCTGCATAGCTGCGTACTTGGCCTTCTCCTCCACGGGATCGACGGTGTCGCTACCAAGCACGATCTCGCCGTACACGAGATAATAAAACCTGTACTCGGCAAGGATGACCTTGAATTCATCGATACTTGGCGCATATGGGGGGCAGCCGTAGGTCGTGCCGTAATTCGGGCATCCCAGCTCGTGCCCGGCAAACGGTGCCAAACAATCGGCACGCACCTGCTCGTCGCTCGGCTTGAACACGATGCCATCAAGGGAGATCTGCATGGCTTGCAGCGGCGACATGGACAAGCAATCGCGTGGCGTGCGGGTTCAAAAGGTTTCGGGTTTCGGATCCACGTGGGGCGATTTCACTGGATCTTGTTCTCCTTGTCGAAGCCACGGGAAAAGAAAAAGAAACCGTAATAGGTGTCTTGGTTCAACCTATAATGCTAGCGAGCGGGAGTACGCTGGCCAATATGATGAACTCGACGAAGAGGGAAGTCAAGATGCTCACGAGAACGATTTTCCAGACCCGGGATGCTTTTGCCAAGGCCGTCGAGTGGATCAGGATATAGTGCATAGTCATGAAGTACCAGGGGATGAGTCCGAAGAACAGGTCCACCGCCGGCACGAATAACGGTCTGGTTTAAATTCGGCGATCCTGAACAGATGATCGATTTTCATCCAATCAATCCGAGAGTCTTTTTATTGGACGCACAGGCATCCCTTGAATCCTCCACCGCCCCGCAAAAGGATGGCATGGAGGAAAAACTCCCTAAAGTTGAACAGGCAAGTATTGAAGAATTCTTGAGCGAGCTGAACTCGTCAGCGAACACAGGCCTCACGTCCCAAGAAGCACAGGATCGTATCTTGAAATACGGGCCAAACGCGATCGAGGAGAAGAAAAAGAGGCCCATCCTGAAATTCTTGGGCTTCTTCTGGGGGCCCATCCCCGCGCTTATCGAGGTCGCGGCGATCTTGGCAGTCTCGGTCGGGGATTATTCCGATTTTGCCATCATCCTGATGCTGCTTATGATCAACGCGATCATCGGCTTTTTCCAGGAATACAAGGCAGGAAACGAGGTCGAGAAGCTCAAGGAACACCTTGCTGTCATGACCAAGGTGAAGCGGAATGGAGAATGGAAGACGATACCCGCTCGGGAGCTTGTCCCCGGCGACATCGTGCATTTCCGCTTGGGCGATCTTATCCCCGCGGACGTGAAGATCATCGAATCGGAGAACGTGGAGACGGATCAGTCCGCGTTGACTGGAGAAAGCCTGCCCGTGCTCAAGGAGCCGGGAAACGTCGCGTTCATGGGATCCGCGATCAAGCGCGGTGAGGGCGACGCGGTCGTCTTCGGGACGGGCTCGGACACCTTCTTCGGGGAAACGGCCCGGCTCGTGCAGCAATCAAAAAACCAGAGCCACTACCTCAAGTCCATCCTGAACATCTCGAAGTTCCTGATCGTGATGAGCATTTGCATCGTCATCGTGATCCTTATCGTTTCCCTAGTACGGATGCAACCCATCGTCAAGATCCTAGACTTCTGCCTGATCTTGACCGTGGCATCGATTCCGGTTGCACTTCCTGCCGTTCTATCTGTTACCATGGCCGTCGGAGCATCGATCCTGGCACAAAACAAGGCCATTGTCACACGACTCGTTTCCATCGAGGAGATGGCAAGCATGGACGTGCTTTGTGCCGACAAGACCGGAACGCTCACGCAAAACAAGCTGGTTCTGGGAGAGTCCTATCTTGCCGAGGGAGTGACGGAAGACGACTTGATCCTGAACGCGGCGATTTCATCTAGGGCACGGGACGAGGATCCCATCGAAACCGTGATATTTTCCAATTTGAAGGGCGGCCTCGGTGCCCTCGAAGCATATCCCGTGGAAAATTACATCCCCTTCGACCCGACGATCAAGCGCACCGAAGCGACCATCCATGACAGCGATCGCCTCGTGAAGGTAAGCAAGGGTGCACCGCAAAAGATCCTCGACCTGTGCATCGACGACGATGCTGTGAAGGCACAGGTCCTCGCGAAGGTCGATGAATTCGCAAGGCGAGGCTTTCGCACGCTGGGCGTTGCCCGGACGGACGAGCAGGACAGCTGGCGGTTTCTCGGCCTGCTCTCGCTGTACGATCCGCCGAACGATGACTCGAAATCGACCATCGACGCGGCTAAGAGTAAGGGCATCGGGGTCAAGATGATCACCGGGGACAACCGTGCCATCGCGATAGAAACGGCCAAAGCCCTTGATATCGGCGAGCACGTCGAGAAGTTCAGCGATGTTTTCAAAGAAGGAGGCGAGACATCGTCCGACTTGGATGCCATCGACGGGTTTGCAGAGGTCTATCCAGAGAACAAGTACCAGATCGTCGAGGCCCTCCAAAAACGTGGGCATTACGTCGGTATGACGGGAGACGGCGTGAACGATGCCCCAGCCCTAAAGCGGGCGGATATCGGGATCGCCGTCGCCGGGGCAACGGACGTCGCGAAGTCCGCAGCGGATCTCGTGCTCACTGCTCCCGGGATATCGGTAATATTGAAGGCGATGGACGAGAGCAGGAAGATCTTCAGCCGCATGACGAGTTATGCCACGTATCGCATCGCGGAGACCATCCGCATCATCCTGTTCATGGCGCTGTCAATCATTGTCTTCGGCTTTTACCCGCTCACGACGTTGATGCTCATCATCCTCGCGCTGTTGAACGACCTGCCGATCTTGATGATCGCATACGACAACGCCTATCCCTCGGATAGTCCCGTTCGGTGGGAAATGAACAAGGTGCTCGGCGTGGCCTCGTTGCTCGGGATACTCGGCGTCGTGTCGAGCTTTATCTTGTATGCCATCACGATATACATTCACGTCCCGTTAAAAGAGATCCAGACCATCATCTTCCTGAAAATGATGATCGCGGGACATCTCACCCTGTACTTGACGAGGTCCTACTCGCATCACTTCTGGCACCGGCCCTATCCCTCCGCTCGTCTCTTCTGGGTGGCAGAGCTGTCGAAGGTTCCCGCGATGCTCTTCGCGGTCTACGGGATTCTCATGGCTCCCATCGGCTGGGTATGGTGCGGGATCATCTGGGCCTACGCACTCGCCTGGTTCGTCTTTAACAACTTCGTGAAGGTCGGCATGTATAGGCTCGTCGATAGGATCAGGAGCAAGCGCAGCCTGTTGACGGTGGACTTGGCACATCAGAAGCTGCACGCGCCCGGCGAACCATTTGAATCCTGAAGGTGCCATGATGGTAACGACATCAATCAGGTTGCTTTCAGCCAATCCGGACGTTGGATTTTCCTGGTTTTTTTTCTTTCGTGGCGTATTCAAGCTCATCCAGCGAAGCAATGGCCGATTATCGTGCCTCCACCGCGTTCATTTTTGTACGAAAAAATAAAAAAGCAGTAGCCGCGAGCAAGACGTGGCCCGCGCGGCAAGGTTTCTTGCCTAGCTGCCTAATGCCTTCTCCACGGCGAACTGGCGCTCGGCAATGAACCAGTGGATGTCTTGGACCTTTGCCTTGTGCTTCGCCAGCTCCGCAGCAACCCTACGGATATCGCTCTCCTTGGGCTTCGTGGTGATCCTGCTCGCGTCGACCACGACTTTCCTGACGTTCGGCCCGAAAGGCACCACGAGGGCTTTCGCGAGCCGGGCCTCTTGTTCTGCCCACATCCAGACAAAGTCGTCATATGACCGCTTGACCTGGGAAAGAGCATAGGCCCTCTTCCGGATCTCGTCCGCATTCAACTCGATGCTACCGTCTGCATCTTCTTCTGGCACGGCTTCGATTTCTTGTCCTACGGCGGCATCCTCTTCATCAACGGGTTCCGCTTCTGGCACTGAAGATCTCCTCATCGTGCTTGACATCATGTTCACCTTATGTTTACGCGATTAAATGGGGTCCATCCGATCGGGACACACAATTGCCGTTGGGGCATTTCGGTCCCTCGCGGTGTATTCCAGCTCCTCAGGGAAACGATTCGACCACCCGTCAACGACGCCCACGTTCAAAAGTCGCCCCTCGAGAATTTCCTTGAGGTTCGCAAGCAAGATCATTTCCCTGTCTTCCACGCTGTACTCGATGCATCCCGAGTCGGATTTTTCCATCATGTCACCTTGAGATTAATTCGCCTCTTGGAATCAAACGGGTTTGCATTATCTAGAATGCGATCTTTGGCATTCCGGGTTATTCAAGATAGGGTCATCCGGTGGCATACGGGCCGGCAGGCTAATCTCCATAAAAAAATCCTTCAAAATATAGCTCAAGCCACTGCTCGTGCCTCTGATGAAATGGCGATATTCATATATCCCAGAAGGCGAGTGGTTGGGACGGGTGAATCAACCATGGCGAATTACAAATACCTCATTATCGGTGGCGGGATGGCCGGTGACGCGGCCGCCAAGGCCATTCACGAGATTGACCCGGATGGATCCATCGGCATGATCTCCCGAGATGGCAACCCGCCCTATGACAGGCCTCCGCTGTCGAAAGGCTTGTGGAAGGACATGGATTACGACGAGATCTGGAGGGATACCGAAGAGCTCGGCGTGGATCTCCACCTTTCGACGAGCGCGACAGAGATCGATCCTGCCCAGAAAGTCGTGAGGGATGAAAACGGCGAGGAATACGCCTACGAGAAACTATTGCTCGCGACGGGCGGTAAACCACGACGCTTGAAGCTGGATGCAGAAGACATCATTTATTTTCGCACCGCGGACGACTATCTGAAGCTCAAGGAGTTCGCAGACCAGCACGAAAGGTTCGGGATCATCGGCGGGGGATTCATCGGCTCGGAAATCGCGGCGGCCCTATCGATGCACGGGAAGAAAGTCACCATGTTCTTTCTCGAGAAGGGCCTTTGCGCCGCGATCCTGCCCGAGAGCCTGTCGCTCCACCTAAACGAATTCTACACGGCAAAAGGCGTCGAGCTCCATCCCGAGGAAGCGGTCACGGGTGTTGAACGTTCCGATGAGGGCATCACCATTACAACCAATGCAGGCACGGAACTCACTTTTGATGTCGTTGTCGCGGGCTTGGGCATCATTCCTGACACGGGCCTTGCCGAGGCAGCTGGCATCGATGTGGACAACGGCATTCTCGTCAATGATCACTTGGAAACATCGCAAGCCGGCATCTTCTCGGCTGGCGATGTCGCGCGCTTCACGAATCCCGCTCTTGACGTACCCATGCGGTTCGAGCACGAAGACAACGCCAATGAGAGCGGCGAGGCTGCGGGCCGCAATATGGCTGGAGAGGAATCGACATACGATCATCTGCCCTTCTTCTACTCGGACCTTTTCGACATCGGCTACGAGGCCATCGGCGACACGAACCCCGCGCAGGAGATCGTCATGGATTGGCTCGAGGAGAACGAACAGGGCGTGATCTATTACACGACCGATCACGTTGTCCGCGGGGTCCTGCTCTGGAACGTGCTCGGGCGCGTCGACGAGGCCAGGAGCATCATCAACACGGGGAAAGCCTACGAACCGGGCGAGCTCATCGACCTGATCTCGAAGACATCCGAACCGATAGACGATACAAGCGAGGACGACGACGAGCCGCCAGGTGAAACCGAGAACGACGATTGGCGAATAGACCACTTTTAGGCCTTTTTTTCCTATACCGTTTCCCACGCGATCAGGTCATCGCTCCACGCGAGAGCCAATGCCGCGTGGTGAGGCTGTCGGCGCTCGGCGTGGAAGGCCATGAGCCACTTGCCCGTCTCTGCCCGTGCGTCGATGACGGACGGGGCTGTCGGGCCGCTCTTCGCCCAAGAGAATTTCGGGAAGCGCAGGTACCGATCGAATGTCCAGTGAAAGAGGTCCGAGGACCGGGCGATGCCGATGCCTCGTTTGTTGTAGCACGGGGAGAAAAACATGACCAACTCACCATCGGCATCCACGATGCACGCGTTCTCGATGGTCGTGTGGTCCGGGGTTTCGCCTGCCGAGAAGACGGGCCGGTCGGGACTCGCCTCGTCCCACGATTCTAGGTCATCTGAAACAAGGAGTCCGAGCTGGCCGCTGGTCTTGTAATAGCACCAGAACCTGCCATCTCTCGGGAGGATGAACGGGTCGATCTGGCGGTGCTCCTTCGCCCACGCGGCCTTGGATCCCTCGGCCGAGATGACCTTGGGGAAAGTCCAGTGCAGGAGATCGTCGCTCTCGCTCGTCCACAGGCGGCAGTCGTCACTGCCCCACCAGTGGAACCGCTCGATCGGGTAGGTCTGGACGCACAGCACCCACTTTCCGTTGGCCCGGAACACGTTGCCGGGGCTCGAAAAACCGAAATCAGAATCCCAAAGCCGCTGCGGGGCTGACCAGTTAATGAGATCGGTGCTGGTGATCAGGTCGGTGTAAAATTGGTAGGAGAAAAGTCTTGGATATTCCACCGCGCAATGGTAGAGGTAAAACACTCCCTCGTGGAGGAAAATGGCCCCGTCGCGCTCTTGGATGTTATCAGTCCTATCCCGGTCGAGGATCGGGTTCCGTAGTTGGTCCCACGCGATTTCCATATGGTTCGATCGGCGCGACTGTATAAAAACAAGCTACTCGCCGCCTGGGATCCTTGGCCTGACGACGATGCCCACGATCGGCTCCGGTCCTTCGGGGAGAAAACTCAGCGCGGCCGTGCTTGCGGCGACGAAAGCTTTCGACCCTCGCCTGACATCGCTCGATTCTCCGCTGCCTTCAGCGTCAATCCGGCCAGATCCACCCGTGATCACGAGCACGGCGGGGCGTTCATCCATTGCCACGCGGGATTGGCGGCGGACCGTCCACCGCGCAACCGTAAAACAGTCCGTGTGCCGCCCATCGACCAAGATCTCCTCCACGAAGTTAGCAGAACGGCGACCTGGAACCGGCTCGAGCCTGAATCGTTCGGTAACCTCTTCGAAAGTCAAAGGGGAAAAATCGATCATTCTAGTCGCGAAGGCCACGTCCTGCCCCATGAACCGTGCGTCCTCGGGGATGACGATGCCATCCCGCTCGAACTCGAACCTGATGCAAAGGTCGGACGGTTCCATCACCTCGATCATGAGAATGCCATCCCCGATAGCATGTGGGAAGCCACCTGGCACCAACCACGTCTCGCCCGGTTTGACAGGCACATCCTCGAACCACGCGTCTATCGCGGGGATATCCTGCTCGATCACGACGCGTTCGAATTCTTCGGGAGTCGGCGGGTGCTGGAAGCCCAACCAGATGGCTGGATCGATGCCGGGACGGTGGTTGAGGACCACGTAGCATTCCAGCTTGCCGAACGGCACCCCGAGCACGTCGCGGGCGAACTGGCGTGTCGGGTGGACTTGGAGGAGCGATCGCATGCCAGCGTCCAAGAACTTCACGAGGAAGCCGAGCCCCGGGCCAGGCATCTCGTCGTTGGTAATGCCCAAGAAGTGTCCCGGATCCGACGCGAGCAAGTCTGATAGGAGGACGGTCGTGCCATCGTCATTTTCAACGAGCGAGAGCCCCTCGTCCTCGATGATCGGCATGCCGATGTTCGTGGCCCGCACCGTGGACGCGATCCAGTCCTCGGGCCGGTCGGAGTCCGCGGGCTCGGCGGCACCCTCCATGGCCTCGATCTGGGCCCCGCCGGTGTACCGGCGCCGTACGCGGTTCGGGGGGAGGGGGACGATCCATCGGTTCATCGCGTTCACCTTCATTCATCCTGTTTAACGACGCCGATCGTGAGCAGCAGGTTCGCGAACCGCCGCTGCTCGCCCGTGGCGATCACGAGGGTGGTCTCGGGGGTCTTCACGAGCTCGTAAAACTCGAATCTCGGGTGGGACGCGCGCATTATGTCGCTTGGTAGGAGTTGCTCGAACTCGGCATGGATGTCCTGCTTCTCACCCGACGGCGGCACCATGACATCGGCGGCCTCGATGGGGATGGCCGAGACAAGCGCCTCCAGCACGTTGGTGACAGTGGGGATGCCGAGCATCAGGTTCAAGAATACTTTTCGCGCGGTTTCGGGCGAGCCCGACAGGAAGGGATAGTTGCCGTCCGCGATGAGCACCTTCGACCCGTGGCCTGAACTCGCCAGAACTTGGAGTATCTCTGGATGCAAGAGTTTTCCTTTTAACATGGTTGAATAGGTAATTTAGCTCTGAGCATTTCAATGGGATTGGCCGATTGCTGATCATATACGGTGTCCAAAGACGAGGAAGATATCGGTTTCGTTGGCGAGACAACCTTTATCGAACACATCATGTTCGATACGAGCGACCCTTTTACACTAATCCTGTATTTTGGGATTTTCACGCAGAAGGATGCATCTGGCGACCTCGATGATCACGCCCGCTCGGAGCTGCAGGCGGCCATGGATGCCAGCCCCGAAACGCTTTTTAGGGAGCACGTGGACGCGTGGCAGTCTGACATCTGGTAGTGGTTGATCGAGGTCGGTGACGAGGCCCTGCAACAGCGTATTATCGCATCCATGTATGCCCTAGGATGCTCGTTCAAGGCAGGCAGCTGCTAAGGATTCCCTTTCCTCCCCTTGCATAATGGTTCGTGCCATAATGAGTTGTTATTTTTTGGCAACAAATTTAGGAGAGTTTCTGAAAGTAGATGGCGTTAGACCCGCTTTGGGATGTGCATGTGATTCCTCCGGCGTGTCGTGGATGCTCGATTTCCCGCAACAAGGGCTTATATTCTTTCATTCGCCAAACGGGGCGTAGATGATGGCACTTTCACTAGTAGAAATTGTGATTCTGGGATTATACCTTGCGATCCTCGCCGCGCTGATCGTCTACCTCACGGTGCGCGCCGTGGTAGCGCGGAATCACAAGGTTCTGCTGCTCGCTCTCGCTTTCGCGGCACGACTGGTCGTCCAGCTAGCTGAATATCTCCCGGGTAAATACATCATTCGCGGGCTTCTGGATTTCGACGACGTTCTCTTTATCATCGTGTTCACGAAAATTACCTATCATCTGGGAAAAAAAAGCCATTTCATGACGTTCTTTCTGATAGTATTAGCCATCCGCGTGTTTGTCGGCGTGCTGGTGATCGGCTTCCAGTTCGACATCCCGAACACGTGGAAACTGGCCGGGAGCTATCTCGCCATTTACGAGGTGTACCTCGCGTGTGGTTCCTTCATGACATGGGTGGGCTATGGCTGGCTAGTCTGGAGCGCGTTCTCGGCCATCAAGCAACGAAGCGATCAACAATTTCCGAGCTGGTTCCGTTTCCGCAACGAGTGCATCGGAATCGGGTATGCCTTTTTTCTTGTTTTCCCCCTTGGATGGTTCCTGTACCAGACTAACGGCACAGGATACCAGGAGACTTCGCTCGGAACGATAGTATTGCTCATCCTCGCGATTCCAACATTCGCTTCCCTGCTGTTCAATGCCGTCGCGTGGATCACGCCGCGTTTTATCTTGGATCGATTCGATAGGGAACATAATATGGACCGCGCTGCCCTGAAACGCGAGATTTCAGAAGCCGTCGAGACCGAGGAAAAAGCATTGGATGCCGCGGTTTCGGAAAAGGTGCTAAACCAGCGTGGCATCCTAGACCTAATCGGATACCTCGGGGACTACCTTGCCACACTCATCGATAAGCCACCGAATGCTGCAAAAGGGCTCATTTTCGTCTCCATTGTTTCCCAGCTCGGCGATCCAGCTGCGTATGTTATGAGATTGAAGCAGATCCTCGAGGTTATCAATGGAACCCTGCTCGCTCGCCTCAACGCGATGAACGTGAAAAATCCAGATGAAATTGTCAAGAAAATGCGCGACAAGATCGTTGACGATCAATCCATGCTCATAATGATGGCAATTTAAGAATTAATTCCTCCTTTGGGTGTAAGGGCTTCCTTCCATTGCTACACGACGATCCGCTCCCGGGGCGGTTCAAGCCCGGGCTCCATTACAATGAAAGCCAAGGATATTAGTGCCCAAGGACCAAATTATCTTTCGTGACTATCATCTACAGGACCTACGAGCCCGGCGACGAAGAGCATGGCTTGGTCGAGGCGTTCAACCTGCCCTTCCAAGGGCTTGGCGGTGGCTACTTGCGCACGCCGAAGCGGATACGATGGCGCTACATCGACGAGCCGGGGGCGAAGCCCGGCGAGATCAACGTGGCCGTTGACGGCGATACAGGGAAAATCGTGAGCGCGGTTTATGGCACTATCGAGCATTACCAGTTCGATGGCGTGCAAAAGAAGGTGGGCGCGATCAACGACGTCGGCACGATCCCCGGATACACGGGCAAGGGCATCGCTCGAAAGCTCCTGGTGCAAGCCCACGCCTTCATGGAAGCCGAGGAATGCGAGTTCTCGGTCCTGTCCGCGGACGCGAACGGCTTTCCACGGTCCCGGCTCTACCTTCCCCTCGGATACCAGGACTTTTTCAAGGAAGGCATGTACACTAGCATTCTCGGCAACGATCCCTCGCACAGGCTCCTACCGGCCCTCGTGGCCCTGCAGCCAGCACTCACGTTCTCTTGGATGGCCCGATCGGCCCGCATCGCGTCGATCAAACGTCGTCTTGCCCAGCTTGACGTGGCCGTGCAGCAAGTAGTGCCCAAGCGTGATGGACTCGCACCGGTGCGGTTGTCCAGGGAAATTTGGGCGTTTCACGAACGCGTTGCCCCGCGGCAGTACGATGGCGCAACCAGCATATCCTTGGATGCGTGGGTGCATTTCCGGGAGCACCCGGTCGGCATGGACTTGGCCCCAGTTTACGTGGTCATCAAGATGGGTGGCAAGATCGTTGGATATTCCGTTTTTTTACCGAATTGGATTCACAGCTTCAAAACAGGAATGAAATTCAAATTGGCATCCGGTCATGAATTTCTTGTCAACCACGCGGTCAGCCATGACCCTTCGATCATCGCCGATCTCTACACACTGCTCGCCGAGGAATCGGGGGCAGCTGCCGACGCCGCCTCGTGCCTCGCGATGATCTTCCTTCTTACTCCGGGCGACAGGCCGCTGGAACGAGCTTTCAAGACGGCACGGTTTCTTAACTTCCCCCGCGGTGCGTTTATGATCAAGCCCCTCGGGTCGAACGGCCCGAACATCCCTTGCACGAGCAAAATCTTTCTTTCGGGGCCGGGGGAGAGCTTCGCCTACCCGTGATGGAAAGTTGGTTTGGTAGTTTTACTCTGAAGAGCAAAACCTTATCTCATGTGACGTTGGCTAGGAGTCGGGTTGTGATAATAATGCAGGAAACGCTGAATTTCGACGATGTTTTCGTGAGGAGGCTCTACGATGGTCACTTCAATGCATCCATGACTCCACAAGTCTATAGCGAGATCCAAGAGTTTCTCGTTAGCAAGGGTGTCCCAGAACAAATGCAACACGTACTGGAAGCAGACGAGATATGGATCAAGCCAAACCTGAGCAACGCGAGGCCGCCCGAGACAGGTTGCATCACGCACCCGGTAGCAGTTAAGGCAATAATCGATCACCTCCTCGACGTGATCGAGGGAAAGCCCATACGAATAGTCGAGACCAAAACTTTCCATAAAGGTAAAGGCATGCCCGAGATCCTGGCCAAGTTACCGCCCGAGGAGCGAGCGGCGATCGAAGACAAGCTCAATAACAAGGATCCCGACCAAGACATGCACGACTTCGGGTTCGACCTCCTGCTGGAGCTCGGGGGCTTGAAAGACCTGGTTGAAGGCTACAAGGAAAACGGCATGGATGTCGACGTCTTGAACGTGAGCAAAGAACCAATAATGAGCCCAAGAGAAAGCGAGATATTCGCTGGGAGAGTCGATGAGCTCTTGGGCGAGGAAAGGATGCCTAGGGACAAGATCAAGAAGAAGCTCGTGGATAATATTCCCTCACTTCTCGGTGGCGAGAGAAAGATTGGGCTCATCTCGTTGGCTCTTCCAAAAACGCATGATGATCCGGAAGCCTATCTCACAGCGACGATGAAAAATATCGGCTTGGGTCTCCACCTACAGTACAAGTCGTTCATGCACAAGGACTTTGCCAAGGCAATGCTGTACAACTTCGCCATCTGGAAGGTGGGATTAGCGGATCGAATCTTCGGGATGGTGTCCGGGCCCTACGGGCAGGATCGCGAAGGTCCAATCTTTGGGCGGGCGGTTGACTTCCCGTACGTTGTTGCCGGATCCGATTTACTCAAGGTGGACGCGGTAACGGCGGTCCTCATGCTGGGCAAGGTTGACCTAATTAGCCAACTGAACTCGTTCAGGCTCGCGTCTGGCCCGCTAGGCGAAGTGCCGCCAGATGACACGCTCGAGGAGATCCTGCCTTACTCGCTGAACTACGAGCCATATCCGTACAAGTCACAAGAGTGACGCGATCCACGTCCCTTCCGCGATCCCAAGGATTGTAACAGATACGGCGAACATCGCTAAGTACTGGAAGAAGCGCAAGGTTCCAGCGTAGAAGAAGAACCAGATCACCAAGACGGCTCATCGCGTTTTATCTAACCAGTATAGCCAATATCTTATATAGAATTGCGCTGTAGAGACCAAGCGGTGATTCATCGTGAAGCTAAGCTGTTGCACTCTAGCATATATTGTTAGCACACCCCTGGATGAAGCAATAAGGCGAATAGCAGAGGCAGGCTACAAGGGCGTTGACCTCTACACTGGGCCACCACACATCTACCCAGCACATTATTCGGACGAAGAACGAAGGACGGTTAGAGCACTCATCGATGAACTCGGCTTGGAGCTAACCGGTTTCGCAGTTGCAGGAGGCATCCTGAACCTTGGACTGAATTTCTCCCACCCGAGAGAGCTGGTAAGAAACGAGACACTACAATACTACAAGGACAACATCATTCTGGCCTCGGAAATTGGATGCCCCCTCATCAATGTCCTCACGGGGCACTGCCTCCAAGGCACGTCGAGGGAGCAGGGAAGAAAATGGACGATGGACGCGTTCCACGAGCTCATATCCCTCGCCGAGGAGAAAGGAGTAATCTTCGGTCTCCACCCGCAATACATCGGTGACAGCCCCCTCATGATTACCATGGATGATGCTTTGGACATGATCAAGGAGCTTGACTCGAAGATGGCCAAGATCATCTTCGACACGGCACAACAGAACATCACGTTCCGGAACTTCTCCGAAGACATCAAGAAAATCGGACAGAACCTCTGCTACGTTCACGCGGCGGATAATGACGGCGTGTCGTGGACCCACCTATCGCTCGGAAAGGGAACGGTGAAGTGGGAAGGCCTCGTCAGGGCGCTGAAACGGATCGACTATGATGGCTATATCTGCGTGCAAGCGTGGTCCGGTGAACCAATGGACTCCGATACCATGATAATGGAATCAAAAGAATACTTGGACAAGATCTTGGAGAAAGTCGGGTAGCCGGAACGACAATTGAGTTCAAGCGAACTTCCCCTCCTTCTTTTTCTTTATTTTTACTCGTGTTTCTAATACCATCATTCTCAGCTAGATTCCGATTGGTAGGATGTTGAAAAAAAGAAGACGGAGCGATCCAAAAATGGCGGTGGTTGGCTCTCGGTTGCATCACGTCGAAAGCTCACGTGTGCTCCGTGCGAACACCATCGAAATCGAGTTGCGATAACGGCTGAATATGCAGGCTCCGGAAAAAAGGAACACGATTGCCGTTAACACGATGTTATAACTTCCACACACGGGTAAAAGCAACAATAATTGCACGATCATGTGAAAGCTACCTGCATATTTTCCCACAGGGTCATATACTTTGAATCCAACAAGAGTCGAGAGGATGAACTGGCCGAACATGACAACGGGAACCATGACGAGCAGCCAGGAAATTCGTTGAATACAAGCAAGCGCCGAATAGACTGCGACGATGAGCACGAAGTCGGCAAGAGCATCGAAATACGCCCCGTGTTTCCCAATGCAATTGAACCGGCGCGCGACATGGCCATCTATCAAATCGGTCCCAATTGCGATGGAATAAAGAATCAACACGATGCCAAAATCAAGGCCCACGATAAAAAAAAATGCTGCAAACGCGATGAAGAACCGACACGAAGTTATAAGATTTGGAGGTGTTAGTAGGGGGCTCTTTACAGGATCTTCAAGTGTATACGTCGCAGCAGGAACGTGGTGGCCAGAAATTGGCTTGACGATCTGCGTGAAGGATCCCTCCTTTAGCGAACTCTCGAAAAAGATCAAATAGCGTCGATGAGCGATTGATTTGCACCTAACGCGTAAGCCAGTGCCATATTGTCTGCAGTACCAATGGTTTTATACGAGGCGAGCACCAACACCACGCCATTTGCCGCGGTTGTCCCGTTTCGCATGGCTGCTTCTGCGCCCGGGTTTTCACCCCCGGAGGTGAGCATCACGACTACCGGCTTTCCCAGAAAATTCACCGACGAGAGATACGCCTGCATCTGGGGCGCTGGTTTACCCCCGTACACGGGGGCCAGCAGAACGATCAACTGGTACATCGATACATTCGTGGGCGTCAGTTTTGAGACCGGCGTGAGATCGATCCGCCAGTTTCTCGAGATAGCCCCTGCAACGAATTTATCCAAGATGTCTTGCGGAAACGAACTGATTCCGGGGCGAAACACGATGAACATGGTTCCCGTGGTACCAGATTCGTTCTCGGTTACCACCGGGCCGCTAATTTCACGATTCACGTCCGAGACGAGGATTCCAACGGTCGTGGCAAATCCAACGATGATCGCACATATTGTGATACAGGCGATCCATCGCTTTTTCAGTTTAGGTATCTTCATTGCAAGTCTTGTCGTGGATGTCATCGATATCTCGTTACTGGAGACCGATCCTTGGCAATCCTTCCATGAAGTTGTAATGCTATTCGACGATAAGCGTCGTATTCGCCCTCGGTATCGGTTGGAAAAAACATTCCTGCCTGTTCACGTCCTGTTCATAACTATGTTCGGCGATCTCGATGGGTTATGCTAAAATGGACAAGACCTCTGCTATATTCACGCGGCGGATAACGACGGCGTGTCGTGGACCCACCTGTCGCTCGGAAAGGGAACGGTGAAGTGGGAAGGCCTCGTCAGGGCGCTGAAACGGATCGACTATGATGGCTATATCTGCGTGCAGGCGTGGTCCGGTGAACCGTTAGATTCCGATTCCATGATACTGGAATCAAAAGAATACCTGGACAAACTCCTTGAGAAAGTCGGGTAGCCGGAACGAGGCTCCCTCCTCCTTTTTCTTTGTTTGTCATTACTATGTTTCTGAGATCATCATTCTTAGAAAGCTTCTGATTGGTGGAATGGTGGAAAAAAGAAAGCGGAGCGAACCAAAACGGATGGTGAGTTCACCACCCGATCTTCTCCAGGATGTTCTCCAAGAATTTCTTGTTTTTGCTTGCCGTTTCGAACGGAGTCGGATTTTCCCAGACGTCCACCTGCAACCATTCGAGAGGAGGAGTTACCGTTTCCTTGAGCGCCATCAAGACGGCCTCGATGTCGATATTCCCTTTCCCAAATTCCAAGTGGTCGCTCGAGAGGAAATATGGCGTGATCCAGCCGTCGTTGTCGGCTATATGCGTCCATCCGACCCTGCCATTTAGCGCCTTGAGGAAGCCGACCGGATCTCCTTTCCCGAGCGTGTTGGCGTGCGTGACGTCGTAATTGACCTTCACGTAATCGGATTGGATCGCGTCGAGAACCTTCAACGTGTCTTCTACCGGTGCCCTGATGAAGCCGCCATTGAGGATCATCTGGGGCTCGGGTTCGAAGGCAAGGACAACTTGGTTCTGTTCGGCAGTCTCGACGAGCTGGCTCAGAGCATCTATGAACATGTTGACCATCTCGTCGTGCGAGTAACCGGCCATGACAATATCGGCCCCGAACTGGGGCGGGGAAACGGTGGCTGTAGAGGCACCGAGGAGGTGGGCGAACTCGATCATCTCTTTCATGTTGTCCTGGAATTCTTTCCTTGTATCCTCGCTTGGACTCAAGGGTGAATACATGCCCGTGACGAAGCCAGTCTGAATGCAAGGGATTTCGAGCCCGTAACCCTTGAGTTCGTCGCGGATCTCGTCTTCAGAGCCCTTGGAAAAAGACTCGTAGAAAGGGTGGAGCTCGAGCCCGTTGAAACCTTCCTTCTGGGCGAATTCAAGGATTTGCTGTCGATCGATCTCATCGTGCCATGGTTTTCCGAAGATAAAACCGTTCTCTCCGAGGCAGAATTTTACCATTTCGATTTTCACCTTGTTTGCAATTGATTAATCGGGTTAGCCAATACAAATAATATAACGACGAAACAACGTTAAACGTCGACGACACTACCTATCTCAGCGGACTTGTAAGCTGCGAGCATTATCTCAACAAGCCTTCGTCCCTCTTCGCCGGACACGAATGGTTCCTTGTCCTCTTGCACGCAATCTATGAAGTGCTTGATGACATAGTAGAAGGTGTTGACGAAGTTGTTGTCTATTTCGTTTTCCGTGAATTTGACCTCTTCCGGCACGCACCCAGACTCCATGCCTTCCGCCGTCTCTCCGAAGACTCGTGGTGTCATGTAGGATTTCCACGCGCCATCCTTGTAGAGCATGAGAGGCAGCCCGCCCAGTATGTGATCCTCCACGCCATTGATGATGATCATGCCGTCCTCTCCGACAACTTCCGTCCTGTCATCCCAGAGGGCTGGCGGCGCGCCCCGGTTTGCACTGATCGTGCCGAACCTGTTTTTCTCGAATTCAAGGTTGACGAGCACGATGTTTTCGGTTTCGAGATCAGGCGTGGTTTTGCCCGTCATGCAGGAAACGCGTTTCACTTCTCCCATGAGGAACCTTGAAACATAGAATCTGTGGATGCATGCCTCAAGAAGGAAACCGCCGCCTATCACGGGATTTTCTCTCCACCCGCTAGCGGGGAATCCTCCGTGAAGAAGCGAAGTGGACATGATGGGGGTCCCGATTTCGTCGCTTTCGACGAGCCGCCTTGCTTCCTGGTGCGGGGGGTAGAAGAGCTGGTTGTGACAGACCATGAGCTTCACGTTGTTCTGCTTCGCTGCTGATATCGCGGCGTCGCAGTCTTCCAGCGTGGTTGCAAGGGGTTTCTCGGTGAGGATGTGTTTTCCAGCTTCGGCGGCTTCCACTATCACCTTTGCATGAAGGCTCGGGGGGAGCAGGATGTCAACGGCTTCCACCTCCGGATCTTTAAGGAGATCAGTGTAATCGACGCACGATCTCTCCGCGCCCCATTTTTTCGCTTTGGTGGCCGCCTCGTCTTCGATAAGGTCACATACATTTACGATCGTGGCGCCGGCCTTGAGGAAGCCTCGTGCATGGCACTGCGCAATGCTTCCAACTCCTATTATTCCAACTTTAAGCGGTTTTTCCATATTGCGTCACTTCATTAGTCTTTCATTCAAGGAAAAGCAAACCCCTATAGACAATTGAAGCTTTCTGTCTCCAATCCGTCCCAGACCCACGGGAATCCTCTCCTGAGGACTTTGAATTCTTCAGCGTACGGTCGTTGGATTTTCTTTCCGTCTCTCGCGTTCTTTTCCTCGATGACCTTCGCGATTTGGTCTCCCATCTGGGTCTCGTGTTGGCGAATTGCTTCCAACTTGACATCGATTGTATCGGTTATGTCAATCCACGTATCCGGGAGGAAAGGTTGGAAGAGATACATCTCAAGAACCATTTGCAAGTCTGCACTATTTTCGGGGCATTCGTACATGTCATAGGCGAAGCCTGCTGCTTCGATCCCCATGAAGCCCGCGTGCCTGTGGTCCCTGTTCCCTTCGTATGGCCGCCACGGGTCGAAAGTGAACACGATGTCAGGCTTGATGTCCCTGATTATTCCGATCAACTTACTCCTGAGTTCGAGAGAAGAATCCAAGTGCTGATCAGGAATATCTAGGAATTTCACGTCGTTCACGCCTAGTATCTCGGCTGCGCGCCTCTGCTCCTCGTTTCGCATCTCTATCGCCTGCTCGGCGGGTATGTCGAGATCGCATACGCCGTGCCGGCCATCAGTGAGCAGGAGATAGGTTACTTTCTTTCCCATTCTCGTCAGCTTGGCTATGGTTCCCCCGCAAGCGATGTCCGTGTCGTCTTGGTGTGCCTGGATGGTAAGGACGCTCTCCACTTGTTCCTCAAAAAGGACGGGTGATCGCATCCTCCCGTATTTGGAGATCGCGGGTTCTCCAACCTCACCTTCCATCATCGATCAACTCCCTCAATGGCAGGTCTCCAATCTACTTTATGCCGAGCTCCCTGGCTTCGGATGAGTACAGGTCGTTGATGTCCACGGCCCGTCCGAGCTTGGAAGACAAGGTGCCCATCAAAGCCATTTCGACGGCGACCTTGCCCTCTTCCCCGCGGTATTTGGGTTCACGGTTCTGCTGGATCGATTCTACGAACTCCTTCACTTCCTCTCTGAAGGATAGAGTGTAGAACTGCGGCATTGGGAGATGCTCCACATCGGGTGTTTCCCATTCCTCTGAAGGGTTATCTTTGCCCGAGAAGAACTTTATTGGTTCGTCCCAAGATGTATCCATTAGAATTGTCCCGTCGGTTCCATAAAACTCGAACCGGATGAATGGTGGGCTGCCTATTGTCTCGCTCAGGAAGGCCTCTGCGGCGGCTCCATTTTTGAATTTCAACAGGACGATGCCGTTGTCGTCTTCTTTCTCCTTGAACGCGATATGCTCGAGTAGTCCAGCTCGAACCGAGTCCACATCCCCGAGCGTGTATCTAAAAGCAGAGCAGACATGAACACCGGCATCGAACCAAGCTCCACCTCCAGCTTTGTCAGCCGTGCAGTGCCATGAGTCGGCATCAATATAATTCGGGACTTCATTGAGGCATTCAGAGCCTCGTGCAAAGAAAATATCGCCGATCTTGCCACTTTCGATGATCTCCTTGATTTTTACCATGGTCGGCATGAACCTGTAGGTCTCGGCTATCATCAGGTTGACGTTTGCGTCCTTGGCTGCTTGTATCATCCTGTCGCAGTCTTCAAGCGACGTCGCCATGGGCTTCTCGCACAACACGTGTTTTCCAGCCTCGGCAGCGGCAATGGCCACTTCTGCGTGCAGGTAGTGGGGTAGAGCAATTGAAACGGCATCGATATCCTCGCTCCTTACAATGTCCTGCCAGTCCGCGCAGTGAGCTTCCATGTCGTATTCCTTTGCCATCTTTGCTGCGTTCTCTTCAGCGAT
>Ga0326728_10003586_pt1 | contig 47749 bp, 41 predicted proteins | sample MB3enrmetagenome_FD_207602 | JGI IMG/M metagenome (GOLD analysis project Ga0326728, IMG submission 207602) | Lab enriched peat soil microbial communities from McLean, Ithaca, NY, United States - MB31MN | ecosystem: Environmental > Terrestrial > Soil > Wetlands > Peat | place: USA: New York...
CCGCCAGCAATTTGTCGATGAGTTTGAGGTCGATGGCCATCGTGTCTCCTTAGTGTGATCCTTTCGATGGCCGTTTACACAGTTCAATTTATACCCTCTTGCAGGATGGAAGGAAGATGTACTCGTCACATTTCGACGATCTGATCGAGATCAGTCTTCCAAGCAAGTACTATCCCCGTTCCGGCACTATCGACGCTATCGAACGCTATGTCTCATATATACAAGATGAGTCCCATGCTTCGAATGGGCACGCAGCAGGCATTACTGGAGTGCTCCAATACGGTTCGGCGGAGCGAGTCCTTCGAGAGCTCGAGGTTCATCCGAGTGGGAGGAACTTCGTGTCGACGGAAGGACTGACCATCCTGTACAACGGCAAGCGATACTCACGCGGCGCCGAACGGGTTATCATTCCTTGGAACACGCCTGGGGGGATGGATCAGTCCTCGAAAGCACTCTCGGACTTTGTCATATCACTGACGTTTGTGGACGGAACGGAACTGAAGATCCCGGTTGAACATGATGACATCAGTATCAGGGGCGTGGCTATACCTAAGGGATTCGCGCTCAAAGCGCGATAGCTACTTCGTCTGAGGCCGATGATACGCCAGCCCCACCGTCCGACGCGCCACCGCCACGCTGAGGGCGGCTGCTTCCGGAAGATAACGTTAATTGTCGTGTTGTAAGAAATCGGACATCAGGCGTTCGCCTGACTGCGAGGTTTGCCCACACGTCGGTTATAATTACATCAGCTCCACTTCGCGAACTTGTCGCATGGCAGGCTTTGAGGAATCCACGGCGCCGCCCTCCATAGCTGCACCGGAGTTTTATACCTGGACCTTTCCCGGCGCGCCGGTTCGCATCCATCTTCATCTCAACGTAGTCGAAAGTTTGAGCCGCGAAGTCCGCCGCGCGTTTGAGTCGGTTCCTTCACACAGCGTGGAAATTGGCGGGATTCTTTACGGCACAGCGGATTTCGCCGCGAGCCCTATCATCGAGATCAAGGATTTTGAGCCGTTCCTGAGTGAGTACCGCCCCGACCATCGGTTCATTCTGTCGGATGCCGACCGGCGCAAGCTCGATAAAGTGCTGTCCGCGCGGCGGTCGGACGGCGACGGCGCCCTGTCTGTGGTTGGCTACTATCGCAGCCACATCGGCGAAGGTCTCAGCCTTCGGCAGGAAGACGTCGCGATCGCGCAGTCGAGTTTCTACGACCCAGCCAACGTTTTTCTCCTTGTGAAGCCGTCCTCCGACGGTTCGGCCAGCGCGGGGTTTTTCTTCTGGGATAAAGGCCGTCTCGATTCGGAATTCACTTACCTGGAGTTCCCGTTCGAAGCCCGGCAATTGACCGGTGTGCGCGTCAAACCCGGGCCGCAGTGGAACCCCGAGCCGCTGCCCGAACCGGAGGTGCCGGCCGAAGCCGCAGCGTTTGATCTTCCGGCGTCGATTCCCGCCACGTTCGAAGCACCGCCGCCCGCCCCGGGGCCGCGCGAACGAGGCCCGAGCATGTTCTGGCGCTCCGTGTTTGTGGTGCTGATGATTGCGGTGGGAGCTCTGGGCTACCAGGCGTACCTGACGTGGGCGCCGTCCCGGTCGGCCGCAACTGCGCCCGTCGAGTCGGATGCGCCAGCGCTGGCATTGCAAGTGGAACGTCGCGGAGCAGATTTGCGCGTAAGCTGGAACCGGAACTCGCGGATGGTAACCCAGGCCACGAGCGCCGTGCTCTCCATCCGTGATGGAGAAACGCAACAACAGGAATTGCATCTCGATCTGGAGCAACTGCGCAATGGCAGCGTGCTGTATACTCCCGCCAACAGCACCGTGCGCTTCCGGCTCGAGACCACCACCAGTGATGGGAAAACCAGTGAAACTGTTCTCGCTCTTACGGCCGCCAGGCCCGAGACGCAGGCTGCTTTACCCGAAGCGAAGCCTCCTGCCTCCGGACCGTCACCCCAATCGGATGCGGCGGCCGCCAATTCTCCAACCAATGGCGCGGCCCGTGATTTCGGCGAACCGGTGCATGTGGTGATGGTCGATGCGCCGGCGAAGTCGCCGGGCACCGGGGCCGTGCCAGAGGCTCCGCAGCCCAAGATGGGACCGGCGGATAATCCCGAGACCGTGCCGCTCTATCTGCCCGCAAAGCCCACGCGCGAAGTGCAGCCGGTGCTCCCCGCCGCGGTGCGAAGCCTGATCGCCGCGCCGGTAGAAGTGAACGTAAAGGTGGCGATCAACGCTTCCGGCCGCGTTATAGGGGCCGAGCCGTTGCCGAACCCGCAACTCGTGAGCAGCACCTTGGTCGATGCCGCCCGCACCGCCGCGTTACGCTGGCGTTTTGCGCCCGCCATCCGAGGCACTCAGGCCGTTCCCAGCGAACTCATTCTGAAATTCCAGTTCCGTCCAGGCCACTGAGCGCAAACTCCCAAACTGCAGCGGGTCTAGTTCGTCAGATCGGCGGATGACGGGCCGATCACGTGCTTCGCCACCTCCACGAATTTCGCCAGAGGACAGTCGAAGGTGGCATTATGGACGCTGCAACCGGGGATGAACACCGGAGCGCTGGCCGGTGGCGTATCAGGCGTCAGGGCGGTTTGATTGCGAAGCTGGTCCATAGTCTGAGAGACGTACGAGGCCCGGACGATGTACTCCCCCGTACTCTGCGACTGTCGGAGTTCGAACACCAGGGCGCCGCCCGGAGCACAGACGTCGGCTTGGTAACCCGGCACTAGCCAGTCAAGATGGAACAGGCCAGCGAGCCCGGTGATATTGGTGTTCGAAGCGATCAACACAATCACTTTGGTCATCGGATTTCCCAGCGCGCCAGTCATGGCATTCCCGGTAGCCGCCTGAACCATGGAGCGCACCACATGGGAGGCCACATTGGAACTCTGCACGCTAGCCAGATAGGGCGTGCGGAATTCCAGATCGAGGAGAAGGTCGTATAAGCGGAAGGTCTGGCTGATGCCGCTGGCGGTCAACTGGCCCCAACCGACCTCTGAGACCGGCAGCCCATCCGCGTACTCCATGACGAAAGGATCGATGGCAGCACTAACCGCTGTCAGGCCTCCGAGGTTTACCGGCAAAGTGGAATCTCCGGCCGCAACGGTGATGGGAATGGAGGCGGCGTCGACCTTACCTGTTGGGGTCGCGGGGACCGGGGTCTCGCTGACGGAATAGTTGAACAAAACCGAGCGCGTGAGAGCGAGCTCCGGGGCGTAGGCGGAGGCCAACGACCCTGGATTGCCGCCGAGACGGCCATTCACGGCCGCGACCGCCATCCGCTCATCGAGCCGCGCGACACCGGCGTCCACCGGATCGAACAGTGGGTCAATGGCCGGTGGGGTGTAGGAATTGACATTTACAGTGGCCACCGGGAGCATGCCGGCCGCGAAGGCTTGCGCGGTGCCAATGATCAGCGGAGTCCCGTTGGCCCGGAAGTATACGAAGGCGGCGTCGGCCGAGTCGTGGCCGGTCAGCAGTCCCTCCCTGGGTGAGCCAGAGACGGAAGTAGCCGCCGAGGATAGTCTCATTCGTGCCGCCGTTGGGGGTCAGGACGGCAACACCCGAAACGGGGAACTCCGGGAATGGCAGTACGGAGTAATTGTTGAGGGTGCTGTTAGGCAAAATGGGAGTTCGCACACCATGACGGCCGAAGATAATAACCTGCTTGAGTTGCGTGTCATCGGCCGGCTGCGCCGCGAGAAAGGAAGCGCAAAGCAGAGCCATCGGGACGCGCACGACGGAATGAGACTTCATGACCCTTTCATCGGCGGTAAGGCCACCGAACCATAGGGGGAAGGCGTTGCCAGCGAGCTGCTTCTTAAGCTAGATCTGCGCGAGCCCGCTTTCGACGGCAGCCACAATCGTGTCGGCCTGTTCCCGCGTCAAAATCAGCGGCGGCGAGAGCAGCACGACATTGTAGTATCCGGGCACGGTGTCGCTGTTGCGGCCTACGAGCACGCCTGCCTCGCGGATGTCGTGAAGCAGCTTGGCCATGCAGGCGTCGGCGAGCGGCGTCTTTTCGGCGTCGCTGACGATTTCCAGGCCGATCAACAGTCCGCGGCCGCGAATCTCGCCGATCCATGGCGACCGAATCTCGCGCAGTTTTCCGATAAGATACTCGCCCACTGCGGCGGAGTTCTCCCACAGCCGCTCCCGCGTCAGGATCTCCAGATTTGCCAGGCCCGCGGCGCATGAGCTGGGATGCCCGCCGAACGTGCTGGACTGGGTGAATTTCGCGTCGCTTTGGGCGTCACCGTGGAACGCCTCGAAAACGCGCTCCGTGGCCACCGTTGCACCCAGCGGCATGTACGCCGACGTCAGGCCTTTGGCGAAAGTCAGAATGTCCGGCTGGATCGCGGAGTGCTCAAAACCGAACAATTTGCCGGTGCGGCCGAAGCCCGTAATCACTTCATCCAGGATCAACAGCACGCCGTAACGATCGCAGGTAGCGCGCAGCCGTTCCAAGTAACCCTCCGGCGCCGGGAAGATTCCGCCGCCTCCCATCACGGGCTCCGCAATCACTGCCGCGACCGTTTCCGGGCCCTCCATGCGGATCACGCGCTCCACCTCATCGGCGCACTGGAGCGTACACGCTGGTTGCGTGGAGCAGAACGAGCAGCGGTAGTGGTCGGGCGGCGGCACGTGCAGAAAACCGGGAACCAGAGGTTCGAATGCCGTCTTCCGCGCGCTTTGCCCGGTTGCCGAAAGCGCGCCCATGGTGAAGCCGTGAAAACCACGGTGGCGCGCGATGATCTTGTACCGGTTTTCGCCGGGATGCAGGCGCCGCGCGCACTGCCGCGCCATCTTGAGCGCGGTCTCAACCGCCTCCGAGCCGCTATTGGAAAAAAAAACGCGCTCCAGTCCTTTCGGCAGCAGGCCGGCCAAACGCGCCGCGAGCTGCGCCGCCGGACCATGCGATTGCGTCAGCGGATAGTAAGCAAGCTGCGACATCTGCGCCGCCACGGCATCCACAATTTCGCGCCGTCCGTAACCGGCGTTCACGCAGAACAGGCCGGCCATCCCATCCAAATAGCCGCGGCCGTCGGCATCGAACACATAGCAGCCATCGGCGCTGGCAATCTCCAGCGGCGGCCGCGCTTCCAGGCCACGATGCTGCATGTTGCCGTGCCAGACATGTTTCAAATCCATTTCGCGATTGGAGGAAGTAAGAGTTGAGGGCATTCGACCGATTGTATCTCGGCTATGTGAAGACTAAATGAAACGCTTCCGCCGCCCGCTGCACTATGGCTCCAGGAGGCGAAATTGGGCACATGCATGGCTGCCACGATCGCGAAACCTCGTAGAATGGGCGGCGTACTCAATCTGGAACAGTATCTGGAACTGCTGTTGGGCCCGAAGGGGCGTTCTGCTTTCGCTTCCAACGCGGCCCGGCGCAGTGCCTGGCGCGAGCATCGGGAGGAACTGCTGCCGTTGGTCGACCCCGGGTCGCGCCCCTGGGGCTGGTGGCAGTATGAAGCTCCCGAACCGGTGCTGCCGCGCGAATCTGAATTTGCCTACCTTGTACGCTGCGGCCAGCTCACCGAGCCGGAGCGAATCAGTCTTCAATGCGCGGGAATCTACGCGGTGTCGCAGGCCACGCGAAACCCGTAGTCCGCGTATTGAAATTGCGGCGGAATACTCGAGCGGGCCGCACAGCGGCTCACTTTAATGTGATGCCGCCACGACCCTCCCCGCGACGCCCGCCTCTCGCCGGTGGCGGGCCCGCGGGGGTTTTTTTCAGGCGAAATCGCGTAGTAGTCTTTTTGGAACCAGTCGGCGCACCATTCGTGCACGTTTTCGCCTAGCTCGTAAAATCCCCACGCATTCGGCGCGCCTTCACCCACAGGGCGCGTAGCCGCCACTGCCCCGCCCCAGCGCCTCGCGTATTCCGCGTGCGCATTCGGCGGCTCATCGCCCCACGTATAGAGCGCGCCTTCCCTGCCCGCCCGCGCCGCACGCTCCCATTGCGCTTCGGTAGGCAGCCGGTAAGTCTTTCCCGTCACGCTGCTGAGCCAGGCACAATATTTCACCGCCTCAAACCAGCTCACCGCAGCCACGGGTTGGTCGGGATGGCTGAAGAGTGGATCGCTCCACAAAGGTGGCGCCGGATGGCCCGTCGCTTCGAGGAAAGCCCGGTAGTCACAATTCCGCAACGGAAAAACGCCCAAGAGGTATTCGTCCACCCAGACTCGATGCACCGGCTTCTCTTCGTCACGACCTGTCTCGCAGCCCATGAGGAAGGAGCCGCCGGGAACGGCGATCTGTTCGAACGATGGGACAACGGCTGGAGACATCCAGCCCTAATTCTATCGTTAGCGCCGTGGCCCGTTGCGGCACTGTCTGGCAGCTAAGCGTGATCGGGCCGCCTGTCACCTGCTTCGTCACCCAGGGGCTTGCATTCGGCCCTCCTGCGCCGTAAGCTTCTACCAAATTTGAGGAGGGTCTCATGATCACATTAGCCGACGATATTCGGCGTGGGGCACGGGCTCTCGCCAAGAGTCCCGGCTTCACGCTGGTAGTAGTGGCCACACTCGCTTTCGGCATAGGCCTGACCACGGCCCTCTCTAGCCTTGTCGAGCAGCTTTTGCTGTGGTCCATTCCGGCGCGCGAGGCGAATCGCCTGGTGAAGATCGAAGGTACCTACAGCCGCACATATCCCTTTTTCTGTGCCTATCGCGACCTCAGCCAGGTTTTCGACGGAGTCCTCGCCAGCAGCAACAATCTTGATGCCAGCCTCCGGCCCGCCGGGTCGGGGGGCGTGGAAATCGGCCACGCGGAATACGTCAGCGGCGGCTACTTCCAAATCCTCGGGATTGGAGCCGCTGCCGGACGGGTTATCACGCCGTCTGACGATTCGGCTGGCCGGCCACGGGTTGTTGTCCTTTCCCATCGCTATTGGCAGCGGCGGTTTGCAGGGGACCTGCGGGTGATCGGCCAGAAGTTCTCGGTGAACACCTATCCGCTCGTTATCGTCGGCGTGGCGGAAAAGGGGTTCGGCGGCTTGTTCAACGGCGACGAACCCGACGTCTTCATGGCCTTGGCAATGTACCCGGTGACGAACCCCGGCGCGGCACAGGAATGGAACACGACGCGCAGTCTCTGGCTCACCTCCGTGGCGCGATTGAAGCCGGGAGTTTCGTTTCAGCAAGCTCAAGCCTCCATGCCGGTTCTGTGGGCGCGGGCAGTGGAAAAGGTGAATGACAGAGTCGTCGAAGCTGTCACTAAGGCTCATTTGCTTGAGAAGAATGAATGCCGGCTCGCGCCTGCAGCCCGTGACCCCTTCTTTATCCGCAACCAGAATTCTCTAAATCCGCTTAAAGCCCTGGCGGCGGCAACAGTTCTGGTGCTGCTGCTTACCTGCGCGAACGTGGCGAATCTGCTGCTGGTGCGCGCCTCGCAACGCTGGAAGCAGACGGCCGTGCGTCTGTCGCTGGGCGCTACGCGCGGGCGCTTGATTCGCCAATTTCTCACGGAAAGCCTCCTGCTGGCAGCGGCGGGGAGCGCAATGGGGCTTGGAGTTGCCTATTTCGGCGTGCGCGCTCTTGCCCAACTCAATGTTCTGGACCCCGATTTTCGTTTCCATCTCAGCCTCTTCGTTCTCGCATCGTGTGCCGGCCTTACGCTGCTCACCACCATCCTATTCGGCCTGATTCCCGCGCTACGGGCCACGCGGATGAAACTTGCGGAGAGCATGAAGGAGCACGGAATGGCCACCGAGACGCTCTCCCGGTCACTTCTTTCCAAATTCCTGATCGCTGACCAAATCGCCTTGTCCCTGGTGTTGCTTGTCGCCGCCAGCTTGTTTGGCCGCACGCTAAGAAATCTTCAGAATGTAGACCTCGGGTTTCAGCGCGAGAGTATCGCGATTTTCGAGATCGCCCCCACGAGCGTAGGATATAGCGGGCAGAGCTTGCGTACCTTCTACGATCAGTTCCTCGAGCGCACGCGGACCCTTTCCGGCGTGCGCACGGCCGCCTTGGCGGGCCTGACGCCGATTAGCAACCGCTTGCGCGGGACCTTTTTCACTACAAAGGAGGATTTGCAGAAAACTTTTGTGATCATTTCCAATCCCGTCAGCTCCGGCTACTTCGCCACGTTGGGCATTCCCCTCCTGGCGGGCCGTGACTTTCGGCGCGAGGATGAGCCTGTCGTTACACCCCGCGGCGGGGGGAAGGTGGACTTGCCCCGGGTTTGCATCATGGACCAATCACTGGCGCGCCAGCAGTTCGGGACGGTAAATGCCGTGGGACGCCGCTTCTGCTTTCCCGGCGACGATTGTTCCGGCGACAAAGGCAGTGAGGTTATCGGCGTGGTGAAGGATATGCACTATGGTGAAATCACCCGACCCGACCCATACGGGACTCTCTACGAGCCCAGTTGGTCAAACGGTGCCGACGCGCGCTGGCTGGCGGTGCGGTTTGCTGGGAGCGCCGCCCCGGTGATCGCAGGAATTCGCCGTGCGCTCCAGGACCAGGACCCCAACGTTCCCCTGCTGCGCGTCCGCTTGATGGAAGAGTACATCAACAGCCGCTTGGCGCACGAGCGCCTGATAGCGTACCTCTCAAGTTTCTTCGGAATCCTGGCGCTCGGCCTCGCCTCGCTGGGGCTTTCCGGCGTGCTGGCCTACGTGGTGGCGCAACGGACACGGGAAATCGGCATCCGCATGGCGCTCGGAGCACGGCGTGGAGACGTGGTCAGGATGATTTTGCGCGTCTCCCTCGTACCGGTGGCGGCCGGACTGGTGGTTGGGGTCGTGGTGGCATTTTTCTGGGGTCTCTTCCTCGGCAGCCTGATCTACGGCATTGACACTTTCGATCTTGTGTCGGTGTCGCAATCCGTCGCCGTCTTGCTGGCCGCTGCGCTGCTCGCCGCCGCCCTCCCCGCGCGCCGGGCGACCAAAGTCGATCCCATGGTGGCGCTGAGGTACGAATGAGCTCATCCCGAGTCTAAGGGGGGAAACTCGGGGACAGAGACCGCCCCTTTTCCGAACCGTCCCAGTCCTATTCGACCGTTTCATCCTATCGCCAGATGCCACGCTGCCCGGCGAGACGCTCTCTCGGTCCCAATGAAGACTCATTGGCCCTCGCGGACCGAGCGGAAAACAGCCGCCGCCCTAGTTCTCGATCGACAGCTTCTTCATCTTGTAAAGAAGCGCCTTGTAGTCGATGTTGAGGATCTGCGCGGCCTGCTTGCGGTTCCAGCGCGTGGAGTGGAGCGCCGCCACAATGGCGTCGGTCTCGGCCTGCTCTTTGGCCTTGTTGACCTGCTTCAAAATGGGCGTCGAGGGCGGTTCGTCGAATGACTCGCCCACGCCGGCGCCGGCTGCCAGCGCTTTGGCTTGCGGGAGCGCCACGCTGATCCCTCTGCGCTGTGCCCGTGCACGCAGATCTTCCATGATGGTCTCAGCGTCGCGCACCACCAAATACTTCCGCATCACGTTTTCCAGCTCGCGGATGTTTCCCGGCCACTGGTGCGCTACAAGCGCCTGATGCAAGGCGGGAGTGATTGCGAGCGGTGCGGTTCCTGGGCGCGCATGCTTCTTCAATAAAAATTCCGCCAGCGGCGCGATCTCGTCGGTGCGCTCGCGCAGCGGTGGCACCCGTATCGTCACGACGTTGAGCCGGTAATACAGGTCTTCCCGGAAGCGTCCTTCGCTGATGGCCGTTTCCAGGTCGCAGTGGGTGGCCGCGATCACGCGCACGTCGACGCGAATCGTCTCTTTGCCACCCAGTCTCTGAAACTCCTGGTCTTGCAGAACCTGCAACAGCTTCGCCTGGAGCTTGAAATCCATGTCGCCGATCTCATCCAGCAGGATCGTGCCGCCATCGGCCATTTCGAACATGCCCGGCTTCTTCTGAAAAGCGCCCGTGAAGGCCCCGCGCTCGTAGCCGAACAGCTCGCTCTCCACCAGCTCCGACGGCAGCGCCGCGCAATTGAGCTTCAGGAAAACCTTGTTGGCCCGCGGCGACTGCGCACACAACTGCCGGGCGATCACTTCCTTGCCTACACCGGTCTCTCCCTGAATGAGTATTGGCACTTCGGAGGATCCGACCTGTTTCAGCAGCGGGTCGATCGATTTCACGCGCACCGCTCCCGTCTGGGCTTCCGGCTTCAACGACGGCTGATCGCTGACAACGCGGACCGCGTGGTCATCGAGCGATCCTTGACCCAGCGCTTTTTCGATGGCGCTGCACAAATCTTCGTGGCTGACCGGCTTGGGAATGAAATCGGTGGCGCCGCTTTTCATGGCCTCTACCACCCGCAGCGGCGACGAGGCTCCCGAGAGCATGATGATAGGCAAATTCCGGTTCGTGCGGCGAATCTCACGTAGCGTTTCCAGGCCGTCTTTGCGCGGCATCATGATGTCCAGCAGCACGAGCGAGATCCGCTCGCCGTCGTGCTCCAGCGAGCTCAGCACTTCCTCGCCGTCCTGCGCGGACTCGATGGAGTATCCGTGGCACTTGAGCGCCATCTCGAGATAGCTCCGCACCTCCAGTTCGTCTTCGCCCAAGAGAATAGTCCTGCCATTATTCACGGTTTGCATCGCTCCTCGGTTCCGAATCATGCGCCAGCCTGCATCGTCCGGTGTGGTGGTTCGGTCATTAGGGTCAGTTGAGCATCCTGTTGGACGAAAGGAAGAACGAACGCGAAAGTCGATCCCCGCTCGCCCGATTCGGCCCAAACTTGCCCTTCATGTGAATTGAGGATGAATTTACAAATAGCCAGACCCAAGCCTCCTCCTGACCGGTCCTGACCGCCGGAATATGAGGTGTACTCCTCAAAGATCTTTTCCAGGTTTTCAAGCGGCACGCCTGGACCGGAGTCGCAGATATCGACCCGGTACGCGTTCGGCGCCTGTATCCTGGAGGCCCGGCGTTCGCCACTGGTGATGGCTGTCTTTAATTTGGCACGCCGTTCCCAGAAGTAAGGGTAACCTCGAACTTCTATCGAGCCATACTTTGGAGTGAACTTGCAGGCATTGTCGAGCAGGTTGATCAGCACCTGTTCGATCTGCTCGCGATCAAAATATAACGCCTGCGGCGGAGACATCACCTGCACACTCAGGTGAAGCCGCTTGGCTTCGCCGAAAGGCGCGATCTCGTGCATGGCCTGGTCAATGCAAGCCTCGATGTCGCCCTTCTGTAGATTCGGCCGCCTCTCCACTTGCCGGCCCACGCTCAACTGGAACATGGCGGTCGCCATGCGCGAGAGGCGTTTGATGGAGTGCTGCATGCGCTCCAGAACTTCCTGCTGTTCTTCGGTGATGGGTCCCAATTGCTGGCCGAGGACCAGGCCGCAATACCCATCGATAGCCGTTAGCGGCGCGCGAAAGTCATGCACGGCGCGGGCAAGAAAATTGGTGCGGTCCTGATCGTATTCCTGCAACTTGAGGTTGGCGTGCAACAGGCATTGCAGGATTTCGTCCCGGTCGGCGCGGAGCGAGTCCACATCAGTCGCATGGTTCTTTTCGTGCCGCGCCACCGCATGCTCCAGGAACGCCCGCAGGGTCGCCTTGTGGACCGGTTTCAGCAGGATCGCCACGGCCGCCATGGGCAGCCGCTCCAGCAGAGCGGCCATTTTCTTGCGAGACACCAGGAACAGATTGTTGCGCTCCTGTTCGAAGTCCAGTTGGCGCGGAAGCGGCACATCGGAATCGCAATCCCAAATGACGAGATCGGGCGCGCTCTCGCCGTCCGGAGCCGCTCCGACATTCAGGGTCCAGTCGTTTCCCCGAAATCCGGTCAAGGTCTCGCGGCAGAGCGTGTAGAGCGACTTGTCTGTAGAAACTAACTGGATGTGCATGGGGTGAGTTATCTAACGGCCAGTTCCGCCAAAGACACCGAGCAGAATAACGCAATCCTGATTTTTGTCAAGATTTCCACTGAGCACTCCAAATTTTTTCCCTCATGCTAACTATAGCTATAAACAGGATTCTGATGAACCACAAGTCCGGTAAATCCCTTAGCCACGTGAGGATTTTTCCGAAAATTTGGGAACCCGTTCCCGCAAACTGAGACAGGTCTTTCAGTTGCAAGGAAATCGGCCTGGGAGCTTCCTGATGTGAGAAATGTTGCGCTTCTGGCACTCCGGAACCGAATCCGTGAAGAACCTGTGGAAAACTGACTGGCGGCAAAAATGCTATCCGTTCCGCCAAGTCCCAGAACCGCATCGCGAACGAAGGCAATGCATCGCGAACGGAGTTGTGGGTTGGCATGGCAGCTGTAGACTTCCCCGGGATCGGGCAGCCACCTCCCGCATCAACAACGCGGCACGTAGCGTTGATCAAACACAAACTCACGGAGAAGAGTTTGGTAGTCAAATTGTAGGTCAGCGAAGACTCGAGGACTTATCGGCCATGGTCGCACTCGAAGAACGGCGCAAGCGCAAGCGCATCGCTTTGCATTGGCCAGTACGTCTGTTCCGGGATCCGGCCACTCCCTCGGTGGAGAGCACTACCGAAAACCTAACTAGCGATGGATTTTACTGCATCTCGAAGGAGCCGTTCGAACTGGGTGAGCAGTTGGAGTGCATCATCGCCATTCCCGCCGGCAGCTTTGGTTACAATGAATCGCCCATCCGCCTGCAATGCCGCGTGCGTGTGGCGCGCGTCGAGGGCCAGCAGGACGGTTTCGGTCTAGGCTGCCATATCGAAGATTATGATCTACTTACAAATTCCAGATCGCGCCGGCACAACCTGGAATCCTTCGAGCCACGGGTCTGAATTTTCGGGATTGCTCCGCGAAATTGGGCCTAAAATCACATCCCCACTTTGCGGGCACCAATCTGCGAATTTTAGAGACTTTTTGACATTCTTTTGCATAACCTGTGGCATGATTGAGCCGAAGCTCCGCGCCGGCCCGAGGCGTTTGTAGGTCTTAGCAAAAGGAGTGGTATGCGGACCGCTGTGGCAGGAAAGGTGCATTAAATTGTTAAAAGGGGCAATATGTTTGCCTCTGCATGGACGTAAAAGTCTAATAGATGCAACGAATTAAAGAAAGAGCATGGATGCTTAGGGTTGGCTGCATCGGTTTGGCCGCGATGGCGGTGTCGGTTTGTGCCTCGGCCAATAACCAGCTCTCCCTTTCCGCGTATCGTGCGCTCGGCCAAGTTAATTTGCAACAGAACGGCGTCAACATGGTCGAGGCGGGTACGCTGAACTCGCCCGAAGGCATCGCCGTGGATGCCAGCGGTCACCTATATGTGGCCGATACCGCAAATCACCGAGTGCTGGGGTGGGAGAACGCCGCGAGTTTCCAGAACGGAGCACCCGCTTCGATCGCGCTGGGACAGCCCAACTTGCAGCAGTCCATCCCCGACGGGATTGGCTCTAAGGGCCTCGTTTATCCGTCCAGCGTCGCAATCAACCCGCTCACCGGCGATCTGTTCGTAGCAGATACCGGGAACAATCGCGTGGTGCGGTTTGCGTCGCCGTTCGCCAACCTTTCCAATGTTACCCCGGATGCCTTCTACGGCCAGCCGAACTCAGCTTCCCGGGTAGTGAATGCGGGCGGCCTCAGCGGCCAGAGCATGTCCGGCCCGACCGGGGTGGCTTGCGACAGCCAAGGAAATCTATGGGTTGCGGACACGGGCAACAACCGGGTTTTGCGGTTTCCCGCTTCCGTGCTCAACGCCACGAACCCGGCCGCGGACATCGTGCTGGGTCAGGCCAACGCGACCACAGGGACTGCGAATCGGGGCAGCGCCACCATTTCCGGTTCCGGATTCAGCTCACCCCACGGGTTGGCGTTCGATGCCAAAAACAATCTCTACGTCGCCGATTACCTGAACACCAGAGTCCTCCTGTTCCCGGCGCCCATGACGGCGGCTTCCACCGCCAGCGTGGTCTACGGCCAATCGCTATTTACCACACGGGGCGTGCCAAAAACGCCAACCGCCTCGTCACTGGCAGGACCGGTAGGTCTTGCCCTGAACGCCTCGGGAGAGTTGTACGTCGCCGTTCCCGCGGATAGCCGTGTGCTGGTGTTCCCAGCGGGCGCGGCCTCCGGGGCGGCAGCCACCAGCGTGATTGGCCAACCGAACCTCACCAGCAACACGCCCGATGCGGGGAGCTTTCCCGAGGCCTCGGCCACGTCGCTTGCGGGAGTAACGGCGGTAGCGGTGGATTCCAAGAGCAACGTACTGGCCGCCGATACGGTGAACAACCGCGTGCTGTTTTTCCCAGCAAACGCCAGCGCGGCAACGGGCGTTCTGGGGCAAACCAATTTTGCGGGAAACGCACCGAACCAGATCAAGGCCGCGAGCATCAACGCGCCGTACAAGATGGCGATTGATTACTCCCAATCTCCGTTTGCGCTTTACGTGTCGGACACCAATAACAACCGCGTGCTGATCTGGACCGATTCCGCTCACTTTCACAACGGAGACCCGGCCAACCTGGTGATCGGCCAGCCAAACCTGACATCCGCTGTTGCCAACGTGGATAGCGGCGGCACAGCGACACCCTCGGCCACGGGCCTCTATGGGCCGCGCGGCATTGCGATAGGACCGAGCGGGGACTTGTACGTGGCCGACGCGGGCAACAACCGGGTCCTGCATTACCCGCGGCCGGTGGCTCAATCGGGCCGGATCACCCCGGACATTGTGCTGGGTCAGCCGGACTTCGTAACCGGAGCCCTGGCCGAGGTGAGCGCAGGCTCGCTGAATTCGCCGGGAGGTCTGGCTCTTGGACCCAATGGAGATCTGTTCATTGCCGACAGTGGAAACAATCGCGTGCTGGAGTTTGCGAGCGGCCCAAAGACCGGGGCCACGGCCCTGCGCGTCTATGGCCAGTCCAGTTTCACTACGTCAACCGCGCCGAGCACCGCATCGGCCGATACCCTGACAGCGCCCCAGGGATTGACGCTAGATGCGACCTATAACCTTTATGTGGCGGACACCGCTGCAAACCGCGTGGTGATTTATCCGAGTACCAACACCGCACCGGCTACCGGGTTGGCTGCGTCGGTGGTACTCGGGCAAGGCGGCTTCACCAGCACAACCGCCGGCCGGGGCGCGACCGGCCTGCATTTTCCATTCGATGTGGGCCTTGACAGCGGCGGCGACATTTTCGTTTCGGACGAAGCAAACAACCGCGTGGTCGCGTACCCATCGCTGGTGAATTTGCTCCTCAGTCCGACCACTCCCTATAGCGCCTACGAGGCCGTTGGGCAGCAGAATTTGACCACGGTCGGAGCTAACTGGGACACGACCAACGGGTCCGCGACGCCGGAAGGCTTGGCGGCGCCAGCGGGAATTTTCGTGGACCGCCGGGACACGCTATATGTGGGGGACACGGGCAACAATCGCGTGGTGCAGTTCCTGAAAGCCGTGAGTATAGAGAATGCCGCGACTTTGCAGGCGGGTGCACCGGTCGGGCAGGGCTCCTGGTGTACGCTCCTTGGTACGGGCCTCTCAACCTCCACGCAACAGGTCACGAGCGGAGCGCAACCGACGTCCCTGGCGGACCGGCAACTCGTGGTGAATGGTCAACTCCTGGCACCTCTCAGTTACGTCTCGCCCCAGCAGATCAATTTTGTTTTACCGTGGGAGACCCCGCTCGGCACGCAGGCCATTGCCACGCGCTTAGCGGATACCGGGGAGCCGCTGGCCGGCGGCACACTGAGCGTTGCGGCGTATGCGCCCGGGTTGTTCACCAGTGACGGCAAGGGCTTGGCCGGCAGCGGGCAGGCGAAGGCATTCAATCAAGACAACACAGTCAACAGCTCGAGCAACCCCGCGGCTCTTGGCAGCGTGGTCCACGTGCTTGGAACCGGCCAAGGACCGGTGGTGACTCCCGTCGCGGACGGGCAGCCCGCTCCGGCATCGCAAGATAAGACCGTGGCCACTCCCACATCCGATGGAGTCACCTGCCTGAGTAGCCAGTCTCACGTTTGCGTGGCGTTGGGGGGATCGGGCGGCGGCGCAGCCTTCGCCAATATTCAGTATTCCGGCTTGGCGCCCGGAATGGTCGGCGTCTGGCAATTGAGTTTCACGATCCCATCCACCGGCCTGCTAGGAAACTCGATGGGTGTGCGCGCGGCAATCGGCGGGGCGAACATCAGCAACCTAGTGACGGTTTACATCAAGTAGGCGAACCACTAGCTCACAGATTTTCCGGCGCTTCACCGAGCTTCACGTTGACCTTTTGCGTTTTTCCGTTGCGAGAGACCGTCAATTCCAGATTATCCCCGGCGTGCTTGTGGTTCATGGCGCGTTGCAGGTCGTCATCGCGAGTGACGGGTTTGCCATCGATGGCCGTGATCAGATCGCCACCGATGCCCAACTCCACATTGCCAACGATCACTACGCGCTGCGGTCCGTGAACTCCAGCCTCTTCGGCGGCGGAGTTGCTCTCGACCTGCTGAACTAACAGCCCGCCGTCGGCCGGAAGATCGAGCGCCTGTGCCAAATCTCCCTGCACCAGCACTGTTTTGACGCCCAGGAACGGACGTGCGACATGGCCGCGGGTTTCCTCGAGCATGGCTTTGGCGCGGTTGATGGGCATGGCGAAACCGATCCCGATGTTGCCTTGCGGGCCGTAAATCGCAGTATTGATGCCGATGACGTTGCCGTGCGAATCGAGCAGCGGGCCACCGCTATTGCCCGGATTGATGGCGGCGTCGGTCTGAATCATGTGCTCGAGCGCGCGGCCGTTTTCATCGGAAATGGACCGGTCGAGCGAGCTGACCACGCCGGTGGTGAGCGTGCCCTCCAAACCGAACGGGTTGCCGATGGCAAGAACCTTCTGCCCCACTTGCAGAGGATCGGAATCGCCCAGCCGTAGAACCGGCAGCGTCTCGCGCGGCTCAATCTTGACCAGTGCGAGATCATTGGTGCGGTCGGTGAACATGACGCGAGCCTTGTATTGTTTCTTGTTGGCCAGCGTCACGGTAAGCTGATGCCCGCCGGAAACGACGTGGTAGTTGGTCAGGATGCGGCCATCGGAGTTAATGATGAAGCCCGAGCCGGTGTCCTTGCCGGGGTACACCTGGAAAAACCAACCCTCGCGATACACGATGCTGGTGATGTTGACCGTGGCCAGGTGTGCGGATTTGTAGATGTCGATGTTGTTGAGTTCATCGGTGGAGTATCCCGCGGTATTGGCAGCGGCCGGTGTGTACCAACTGCCCGTGGTGTGGCGCACGAACTGGCCAACATTCCAGTGCGCCATGGATGTGACGTAATAGAAACCGCCGACCAGGATCAGGGCCCATAGCAGCGATCGTATTTTCATACTTCTATTCTCCGTAATGCGTCGTACACTTCGCGAACGCGGCGCAAGGTATCTTCCTTGCTGCCGGAGGTGTCGATCAAGTAGTGCGCAAACTTTCGTTTCTCGGTCAAAGGCATCTGGCGGCGGAGCCGGGCCAGCACCTCGGCGCGATCGGCGTGATCGCGCTTGAGGGAGCGTTCAATCTGCTGTTGTTCGTCACATTCCACCAGAATGATACGGTCGTAATTCTTGTAAGCGCCGGTTTCGATCATAATGGCCGCCTCGACGACAGCGATGCCATGGGGGTCGAATTGCGCAAACTGGGCGATGAATTCCCGCTCGCGGCGGAACACGTGCGGATGCACCAGGCGATTGAGCGCGGCCAGGCGCTCCGGCTTGCCGAATACTTCCGCCCCAAGGCGCTTCCGGTCGATGGTTCCATCTTCATTCAGAATACCGGGACCGAACTCGTGAACGACATCCGCATAGGCTTCGCCGGACGGGAGCAGAATCTCATGGCCCAGCTCATCGGCCTGAATCAGGTGACAGCCCAGCTCCACTAGCGCCTGGCCGACAAAAGTCTTGCCACAGGCGAGGCCTCCGGTAAGACCAACTTTTAACATACGACGATTCGGCGCTCGGCGGAATCGATGGTGTTGACCATCAGCATGGCGATGGTAAGCGGGCCAACGCCGCCTGGAACGGGAGTGTAAGCGGCGGCCTTCTCGACAACGTCGAGCGGATGCACGTCACCTACGAGCAGCGTACCCCTGCGTGCGAAGGAGTCGAGTTTTTCAGCGGCGCCGGGACGATCCGCGGGAAAGAGGCGCTCGACATCGGCACGCTTGTCGAGGCGGTTCATGCCGACATCGATCACGGTAGCGCCGGGACGAATGTAATCGGCGGTGATCATGGCAGCACGGCCGATGGCGGCGATGAGAATGTCGCCCTCGCGGCATACTCCCGGCAGGTCGTGCGTTTTCGAATGGCAGATGGTGACGGTGGCATTCTCGTGCAGCAGCATGAGGGCCATCGGTTTGCCAACCATATCGCTCCGGCCCACCACAACGGCGCGCTTGCCGGCGATGGGAATCTGGTAGCGTTTCAACAATTCGATGATACCCGCGGGCGTGCAGGAACGCGGCCCAGGACGCCCTGTGGCAAGGTTACCGATGTTGCGCGGATGCAAACCATCAACGTCTTTCTCGGGGGAAACGGCGAGCAGGACGCGCTTGGCATCCACGTGAGGCGGCAACGGCATCTGCACCAGGATGCCGTCGATTTCGGGACGGCGGTTGAGCTCCTCGACGATAGCGAGCAGCTCGTCAGTGGTGATGTCCGCGGGCGGCGTGAGGGTTTCGCTATAGATGCCGAGCTCGTGCGACGTTTTCACTTTGTTGCGGACATAGATCTCCGAGGCGGGATCGTGGCCCACTAGGACAACGGCGAGGCCGGGCGGACGCTTGCGCGCCGTGAGCCGTTCAACGCGCGGGCGGCACTCGTTCTTGATTTCGTCGCGGATACGATTGCCGTCTAGGATCTGGGGCATGTGTTATTAATTTAGCGGAAATGGGGGAGGATGACGCGGCGAGATCAGATTCCGCCCTTTGCCAATAGTAACATATGCGTTACCATATTAAATGATTGATGTTCGGGAATACAACAATCGTGGAGGCCAAAGCCCGTTCGCGGTTTGGTTCGATCGACTAAATGCGCCCGCAGCCGCAAAGGTTACCACCGCAATCACCAGGCTCGCGGGCGGCAATTTCTCGAATGTCAGGGGTGTCGGATCCGGCGTATTCGAACACAGGATCGACTTCGGCCCTGGTTATCGAGTGTATTTCGGAAAGGACGGCGAAAGTTTGATTATTTTACTTGGTGGCGGCACCAAGAAGCGACAGCAACAGGATATCAAGGACGCTCTTGCAAACTGGCAGGATTACAAACAACGAAAGTAGGAAACAGCGATGGCCCTGACCCGCGATTTTAGAGAGACGATCCGCGCCCGTGTCGCCCGTGATCCCAAGTTCCGAAAGGAACTCCTGCGTGAAGGCGTCGAATCAATAGTCATCGGGGATATCGCCACGGCCAAGACAATACTGCGCGACTATATTAATGCAACCGTCGGTTTTACGGAGCTTGCCGAGGCCACGCACATCCCGTCGAAGAGCCTTATGCGGATGCTCGGGCCTGCCGGAAACCCACGCGCAAACAATTTACTAGAGGTCGTCACCTTTTTGCAGCATCGCGAGGGAGTCCGGTTCCGAGTTAAGCTTGCCCCCGCGTGAAGACATGTAGCGAACGATAAGGCAGGCGAAAACGCTGCGCCGTTCTATCCCCGGATGAGCCGCACGGCGTCGCGCAGGGAGTTATTGCCGTTCGGTTTAGCGGCGGCGTCTTCGGCTTCTTCGGGAGCGTTGTCGCCTTCGCCGGGGGCGAGAAAAAGATTCGCTTCGAGCCCGTGCTGCTTGGTGTAGAGCTCGAAGTACCTTCCCTGCGCGGCGTAGAGCGTGCCATGCGTTCCGCGCTCGACGATGCGGCCGGCTTCGACGACGAGAATCTGGTCGGCGCGGCGGATAGTGGAGAGGCGGTGCGCGATGACGAATGTGGTGCGGCCGCGCATCAGGTACGAGAGCCCTTCCTGGATGAGCGCTTCGGATTCGGAATCGAGACTGGACGTGGCTTCGTCGAGAATCAGAATGCGGGGCTCGGCTAGGATGGCGCGGGCAATGGACACGCGCTGTTTCTGCCCGCCGGAGAGCTTGACGCCACGTTCGCCGACGACGGTGTCGTATTTCTCCGTGAAATTTTCAGCGAATTCATCCACGCGCGCGAGGCGGCAGGCATCGAGAATCTGCTCTTCGGTGGCGCCGGGACGGGAGAAGGCCACGTTCTCGCGAATGGTGCCATCGAACAGGAAGGTGTCTTGCAGAACCACGCCTAGCTGTGTGCGGTAGGAATCGAGACGGACGGTGGAGAGATCGACGCCATCAACGCGGACGACGCCGGCGCTCGGAACGTAAAACGCGGAGATGAGTCCGATGATAGTGGACTTGCCTGAACCTGACGGGCCGATCAGCGCCGTCACCGTGCCGGGGCGGGATTCGAAGGAAATGTCAAAGAGCACGGGTTTGGCGGGCTCATAGGAGAAGGAGACGTCTTCGAACTGGACTTCGCCACGAATGGTGGCAAGCGCGGAGATGCGGCGGGGATCTTCGTCCTCGGGTCGCTCATGCATGACTTCGCGGGTGCGCTCTAGTCCCGCAAGCGCTTCGGAAATCTGCGTGCCGATGGCGACCACCTGAAACATTGGCGCGACCAGGAAGGCCATCAGTGCGGTGAAGGCAACGTAATCGCCGAGATCGATGGTTTTGGCGAAAATCTGGCGCGTGCCAACGTACATGACGACGGAGCCCACCACGCCCAATAGCACGGTGGCCGAGAGACTCATGACGGAGGTGGCAGTGAGCGACTTCATCACGTTGTCAAGCAGCCGTTGCACGCCGCTGGAGAAAACTTCAGCTTCGCGCTCTTCCGCGTGATAACCCTTGATCACGCGCACGCCACCAAGAGACTCGGTGAGGCGGCCGGTTACTTCCGCGTTGATCTTGGCGCGCTGGCGGAAAATGGGGCGAATGACACGGAACGCCTTGCGTAGGGCCAGGCCGAAGGTAACGAGAAAAAACAAAGCCAGTGCCGTAAGCAGCGCGTTCATGTAGAACAAAACGCCCAAGACGATGAGGGCGGTCATCACGCCGCCCACGAACTCAACGAGACCTGTGCCTATGAGATTGCGCACGCCCTCGACGTCGCTCATGATGCGCGAAACCAGCATGCCGGATTTATTGGCGTCGTAATAGGAAACCGGAAGCCGGCCGATGTGAGCTTGTACGTCTCTACGCAACTGGGCAATGAGGCGCTGCGCGGCTTTAGAGAGCAACTGCGTAAGCGAGAACGATGTGATGCCTTGAATGGCCGTGGCGGACAGCACTGTCAGCACGAGCGGCATGAGCAGGTGGATGTTGTGCTTACCGATTATGTCGTTGATTAAGAATTTCGTGGAGTATGGCAGCACCAGGCTCGAGCCACGGTTGATCACCATGAGCACGAAGCCAAGGGCTAATACGCCGCGTCGTGGCCGGACCAGCGCCATGATATCGGGCAGGAGCGCTCTTAAGCGTTCGGACGCAGGGAGCTCGTCCTTTTTTTCTGGCTTCTTTTCCGGAGACAAGTTTTGAGCCGCTACCTGTATTTTACACGGGGCCGCCGGACACGAAGTGCTTGATCTCTTGCTTACTCAGCGGGCGGTGGCTGCCGATGGCCAAATCGCCGATGCGCACGCCACCAATCGCCGTCCGCACCAGCTTCAGGACCTTGCTGTCGACGGCTTCCAGCATCCGCCGCACCTGCCGGTTGCGGCCCTCGGTAATGGTGATCTCAATAACCGAGTACTTCGCGCTATCCCGCAGGCGCTTCACCAGGGCCGGACGGGTAGGGCCGTCGTGTAAAGTCACACCAGTGCGCAATTTTTCGAGCTGGGCATCGGTCAACAATGTAGACGCCTTTACCTGGTAAGTCTTGGCTACCTTATGTTGTGGATTTGTGAGCAGTTCCGCGAATTGGGTGTCATTGGTGAGGATGAGCAAGCCACTGGAATCTAGGTCGAGGCGGCCCACCGGGGAAACCCAGGTGTTCAGCCCGGAGATAAGATCGTAGACGGTGGGGCGTCCCTCGGGATCCTTGTATGTGGTCAGGTAGCCTTTCGGTTTATACAGCAGAAGATAGACCTTCCCGCGGGAACGGATCGGTGTGCCATCAATGGTAACGTTGTCCCGCGCAAAGTCGAGCCAGTAATCCGGTGATTGGATCCGTTTTCCATTGACACACACTCGTCCAGCGGCGATCCAGCGCCGGGCCTCGGTGCGGGATCCCAGACCGGCTTTTGAAATCACGCGGTCCAACGTCTTCAAAGGGCGTTTCGCACCGCCCTGGGCCGGTTGAGATCTCATTACTCGAATCTACAGGAATTGAGCGGGCATGATCGCCAAGATTCAGGACGACGCAGGTAACGCGGTTACCCTGGTGCGGGGAGCGCGCCAACTGTTGACGTTACGCGGTGCGGCAGGCCCGCGCCGCAGCGCTGCATTGGGCGAGCTTGGCATCATCCCCGATGGCGCGCTGCTCATTCGCGGCGGACAAATTCTGGAAGCGGGCCCGAGCCGGCGCGTCGAAAACCTGGCAGTGGCGCGAGGCGCCCGCGAAATCAACGCGGCCGGACGCATTGTAATACCGGGGTTCGTGGACAGCCAGACCCAGGCCGTGTTTGCGCCGGCGTTGCCGGCACGCGCCCTGGCAGTACGTGTGCGAAGCCTGCTGGCGGGAATGGCGCGCCACGGCACGACGACACTCGCTGCCGGGCCGAATCCGCAGCAAGACCGGGCGGACGCATGGAAGCTACTGCGCATTCTGGCGGATCTCGACGGCCACCCACTTGGCATCGCCCCGATCTGCTACGCGGGCACAGAGACGATGTGCAGTGACGCGCTGCCCGTCATCGCGCGCCGGAAGCTCGCACGATTCGTCAGTGTGGACGCGGAAACACTCGGACTGGCTGCCGCCCGGCGACTTTTAGAATGTGCGCGGCAACTGGGATTTGGTGCCGCCGTACAGGCAGGCGCGAGTGCAGCGGCAGTGGGCCTGGCGGTTGAGCTGGAAGCCGCCAGTGTGTCGGTCGACCCGGTGGAGCCTGCCGCTGACCTGTCCGGCTCAGGGACCATCGCTACGCTCTTACCCGCCGCGGCGTACCACCGGCGGCTGGAACCGAGTGCCTCCATCCGTGCTCTGATCGAAGGGGGCGCCGCCGTCGCCCTGGCCTCCGGCTTCGGCGGCGAGCATTGTCCCACCTACAATATGCAGATGGCGGTTTCGTTTGCATGTTCGCAGATGGGTTTCTCGCCTGCCGAGGCCATTTGCGCCGCGACCGTGAACGGAGCTTACGCACTCGCGCTTGGCCATCAATGCGGATCGCTCGAACCCGGCAAAGCGGCGGACCTGCTGCTGCTCAACGTTACGGACTACCGGGAAGTGGCGGAGCAGGTTGGCATTGACCACGTCCATATGGTTTTGAAGAACGGAAGTGTCATTTACCAGGAGGGTGAGGTTACCGGTTGGACCAGCCAATAATCGAGTGTGTGCCGAATTTTTCCGAGGGCCGGGACGCCACGGTCGTGACTCGGATTGCCGACGCCATTGCGTCAGTCGAGGGCGTGGCCATTTTGAACCAGACCTCGGACCGGGATCATAACCGTTCGGTTTTCACATTCGCAGGGGCGCCCGAGCCGGTGGCCGAGGCGGCGTTCCGCGCCATCGAGTGTGCCGTGTCTTTGATCGATTTGAGCCGCCACGCTGGCGTGCATCCACGGGTTGGCGCGGCGGACGTGGTGCCGCTGGTGCCTGTCTCCGGCGTGTCGCTGGAGTTTTGCGCGCAACTCGCGGCGCAGTTAGGCGAGCGCGTCTGGCGCGAGCTGCGCGTACCCGTATATTTGTACGAAGCGGCCGCCCGTCGCCAGGACCGCGCCAATCTCGCCAACATCCGGCGTGGCCGTTTTGAGAAGCTGCGCGAGGAAGTACGGCACAATCCCGCGCGGCTGCCCGATTTTGGCGAGCCGGCGCTACATCCCACGGCCGGCGCTTGTGTGATCGGCGCGCGACCGTTTCTGATCGCCTTTAATATCAATCTGGCGACGGCGGATGTGGAGATCGCACGCAAAATCGCGCGTAAGATCCGAGCCTCGTCGGGCGGGCTGCCTGCGGTAAAGGCTCTCGGCCTCTACCTGGAATCGCGCGGGCAAGCGCAGGTCTCAACCAATCTGACGAATTTTGAGGTGACACCGCTTTGCGCGATTGTTGACGCTGTCCGCGCGGAAGCAGAAAGGTGCGGCGTCAGCATCCAAAGCACGGAACTCATCGGCCTGATTCCTCGGAAAGCCTTGGAGACGGCCGGCGGTTGCGACTTAAACATCGCGGCGGAGCAGGTTCTGGAAAATCGTCTCGATTCGCTGCTGCGCTAGGATGGAACTAGTGCTGGTTACGATCGGCGAATCGCCCAAAGCAGCCCGCCCGCAGTGGCTCCGCGCCCCTGCTCCCGGCGGCGACAATTACCGCGAGCTGAAATCACTGATCGACTCCATGGGCCTGCACACGGTGTGCGAGAGCGCAGCCTGCCCGAATGTCGGCGACTGCTGGAACCGCCGCACCGCAACATTCATGATTCTGGGAAACGTCTGCACGCGCCGGTGCGGTTTCTGCGCGGTGCAGAAGGGCGCGCCGCTGGCGGTGGACTACGACGAGCCGCGCCGCGTGGCGGAAGCCTCCGCTGCCATGGGTCTGCGCTACGCCGTGGTCACGAGCGTCAACCGCGACGATCGCAAAGACGGCGGCGCCGAGCTATTCGCGTTGACCATCCAAGCAATTCGTGAGCGCATCCCCGGCTGCCAGGTCGAGGTGCTGATCCCGGATTTTCAAGGCAGCCGCGAAGCGCTCGAAATCGTGATGGCTGCCCGCCCGGACGTGCTTAATCACAACACAGAAACGGTTCCACGGCTGTATCGACAGGTGCGACTGGGTGCGCGCTATGAACGATCGCTCGAGTTGCTGGCGGCCGCGAAGGACATTGCGCCAGAGTCCCCTACGAAATCCGGCCTGATGCTGGGGCTGGGGGAAACAGCGCAAGAAGTGCTCACGGTGATGCGGGATTTGCGGGCACATCGCGTGGATATCCTCACTCTAGGCCAATATCTGCGGCCTTCTCCGCGGCATTTGCCCATTGTGCGCTACATCGCCCCTGCGGAATTTGACGAGCTTCGCCGCGCCGGGCGCAAAATGGGCTTTCGCCACGTTGAGGCAGGGCCGTTAGTGCGCAGCTCATTCCACGCTTCAGACGCCGTGGCTTAGTTCCGTTAAGTCCATCACAGTCGGCGCCGATCCGGTATTGAATCCCACGCACCGAAGGTCAAGAATAGGCACAGACAGCAGATTTCGCGCAGCGACGCTGCAACTTCTAACGAAGGAATTTTTAGGAAGGAGTGTGTCCAAATGCCGGAAGTCGATGTCAAGAAACAATCTCACGATCAGCAACAGGGCCGCGGTGAACTGGAGCGGCGGGGAGCTTATCCTTCGCTGTTCTCGTTACACCCCGCCGAATTTTTCAACACCAACCCATTCACACTGATGCGCCGCTTCACCGATGAAATGGACCGTCTTTTTGAAAGCGGCGGCTGGCGAAAAGGCCGGACGGAAATGGCGCCGTGGTCTCCCGCGGTCGAGGTGACCGAACATGACGGCAAGCTCGAAGTCGCCGTTGACCTTCCCGGAGTCAAAGAGAGCGATATCAAAGTGGAAATATCGGACGAAGGCCTGGTCATTCAAGGCGAACGCAAGCAAGAGCAGGAGGAAAAGGGAGAAGGCTATTACCGCTCTGAGCGGAGCTACGGGCAATTTTACCGCCTGATTCCACTTCCTGAAACGGCGCAACTCGACCAGGCACGCGCAGAGTTTCACAATGGCGAATTGCGCATCAGCGTCCCAGCGCCGGCGCGCCAGCGCAGCGCGCGTGAGGTCCCGATCTCGACGCCGGGAGAGCGCAAAGAGCCGCAGTCTCAGGCCACGAGCGCCCAGCAGACACGCAAAGCCGCCGGCTAGAGGTCTGTAGCGGCGATTTCGTTAGCCGCCAAGAACCGCTTGCTCACGCGCGCGGCTCAGAACGCGACACGAAGCGGTCATGCTCACGTCTCTTAGTGCGACAGGCCACTAGAGCATCCCGCCGCCCGTTGTGCTGGAATGATGGAGAGGACACCAGCCATTTCTATCGCATCCATCAATCCAGCCACGGGCGAAACACTGCGCACGTTCGAGCCGCTCGCGGACTCGCACATTGAAAACAAGCTGGCGCGTGCCGGCAGCACGTATCAAACTTGGCGCCGCACTTCGTTTTCCGAGCGGAAGCGTCTGATGCTCGCTGCCGCCGAAATTCTGGAAAACGAGAAGGCGCAATTCGGCCGCCTCATGACGACCGAGATGGGCAAACCCGTCAAAGCCGCCAGGGACGAGGCGGTCAAGTGCGCCTTGGGCCTCCGCTACTACGCGGAAAATGCGGAAAGTTTCTTGCGCGACGAGCCCGTTTCCACCGACGGTGGAAGGGCCTACATCAGCTATCAGCCGATCGGGGCTGTCTTGGCGGTGATGCCCTGGAATTTTCCCTTCTGGCAAGTGCTGCGTTTCGCAGGGCCCACGCTGATGGCGGGCAACGTCGCACTGCTGAAGCACGCTTCAAACGTGCCTCAGTGCGCGCTGGCCATCGAGGACATCTTCCGGCGCGCGGGCTTTCCTGAAGGCGCGTTTCAAACGCTGCTCATCGGCTCCGCTCAAGTGGCGCGAGTGATTGACGATCCGCGCGTAATGGCCATCACACTCACCGGCAGCGATGCCGCTGGCCGCCAGGTTGCCGCTCAAGCCGGAGGGCGGATCAAGAAGACCGTGCTCGAGTTGGGGGGCAGCGATCCGTTCATCGTAATGCCGAGCGCCGATCTGCCTGCTGCGATTGCCACCGCGGTGAAGGCGCGCACGATCAATAACGGCCAGTCTTGCATCGCAGCCAAACGTTTCATTCTGGCGGACGCCATCGCCAGCGAGTTTGAGCGCCGCTTTGTGGCGGGCATGGAAGCGTTGAAAGTGGGCGACCCGATGGACGAGAGTACCGACGTCGGGCCGCTCGCTACGGCGCAGGTTCTCGAGGATCTCGATCGGCAGGTGCAGAAATCGGCCGCCGCCGGAGCGCGCATTCTGACGGGCGGCAAACGGCTCGAACGGCCGGGCAATTACTATGCGCCGACCGTGCTTGCCGACATTCCGCCGAATGCTCCCGCGTATCGCGAAGAAATGTTCGGTCCGGTAGCATCACTGTTTCGAGTGGCGAATCGCGACGCTGCCATCCACCTGGCCAATGATTCGATCTTTGGACTTGGATCGAGCGTCTGGACGAACGATGAAGGCGAACGCGATTGCTTTATCCGCGACATTGAGGCCGGACAGGTGTTTGTCAATGGCATGACGGCCTCCGAGCCCCGGCTGCCCTTTGGCGGCGTGAAAGCGTCGGGGTATGGGCGCGAACTGAGTGTTTACGGCATTCGCGAATTCGTCAACATAAAGACGGTGTGCATCAAGAGCGGGGCGTAACAGCTCGATGAACTGAAGAAGCTCTGTCTACCTTGCTCGCGCGCATCTCCAGTGCTTGGTTGATTGCCATTCTGGGCGGAACGGTTATCCTTCACGGCCAAAGCCCGGCCAGTAGCGATGAGCCGATCTCGAGCGACCGGCCGGCAATCGCCGCCTCCAGCGTCGTGGTCCCGAATGGCAGTTTCCAAGCCGAGAACGGATTCCAGATCACCAACAGCCAGGGCCAGCGTAGCGTCGACGGTCCCGAAACCTCGGTGCGCTTTGGCGTGGCGAGCAATACCGAGCTCCGCTTTTCCGCTCCGGACTATTATTTCGATCTCCCCTCTGAAACTGGCGCCGGTTCCGGCTTCGGTGACATCACGATCGGGATGAAACGACAGCTCGGCCCGACAACAGGCGGATTTGATGTATCGGTAATCGTCTTTCTGAGCGTCCCCACGGGAGCACACGCGGTGTCGAGCCACGGATATGACCCGGGTCTGCAACTGCCTTGGTCGAGAAAGCTCTCTGCCAATTGGAGCGCGGCCGGGCAGTTTGCACTGTACTGGCCGACCCAGGTTAATATGCGCAATCTTACCGGAGAATCCACATTCCTCTTGGATCGGCAACTAACAAAGCCGGCGGATGCATTCATCGAGTACGCTGGCGACTTTCCTCAGCGTGGTGGACCGAGGCACCTACTGCATTTGGGCGTTGCGTATAAGATCGCGCCCCGGCAGCAGGTCGACATCCATTTCGGTATCGGCCTCTCATCAGCAGCGATCGATCATTTCATCGGTATTGGTTACTCATTTCGATTTCAAGCCCTTCGCCGTTAGTACTGATTCGGCCCGAAGCGGCGCATCGCGACCTGTTACAATCCTCGTATATGTTCAAGGGTTTGGAACACACGGCGATTGCTTCGCCGGATCCGGGCAAGTTGGCCCGTTGGTACGTTGACCATCTTGGCTTCGTCATCAACTTCAGTTACGACGGGAACTATTTCGTGAAAGCCGCGAACGGGACGATGCTGGAGATCATTCCGTCCGAGGGAGCGCCCGCGCCGCAGAAGATGAAGGATCCCGGCATCCGCCATCTGGCGATTCAGGTGGACGATTTTGATGCCGCCCACGCGCAGCTCCGGCAGCTTGGCGTCAAGTTCCTCACCGAACCCTACAACAACCAGGGCAACCAGTTGGTGTTCTTCACCGACGGCGATGGCAATATTCTGCACTTGATTCACCGCGCGAAACCTCTGCCATAGCCGGTTTCCCTGTGCTGCGTCGCGTTTTCAAAGCATTCCAGTACCGCAATTTCCGTCTGATGTGGATTGGCTCGTGCACGTCCACCATCGGCACGTTCATGCAAATCGTGGCGCAAAGCTGGCTGGTGCTACAGATGTCGGGGTCGGCGCGCATGCTGGGGCTCGACGCGTTCCTGGGCAACATTCCCGTGTTTATGTTTTCGCTGTTGGGAGGCGTGGTGGCCGACCGTGTGAGCCGCCGGCATTTGCTTCTGGCCTCGCAATGGGTGCAATTGACCTGTGCGTTCACGCTGGCCGCGCTGCTGGCGCTGGGAGTCGTGAAGATCTGGCACATTCTCACGCTGTCCTTCATTACGGGAACCGCGCAGTCGTTTGGAGGTCCGGCTTACCTGGCGATCATTCCAGGGCTCGTCAACAAGGAAGATCTGCCCAACGCCGTCGCTCTGAATTCAATTCAATTCAATCTGGCGCGGGTGATCGGGCCGGTTCTGGGCGGTTTTGCGCTCACGCAACTCGGCCCCACCTGGTGCTTTTCGCTGAACGGCCTCTCGTTCATTGCCGTGATCATCTCGCTGATGCTGGTGCGTCTGAAATATGTGCCGCAGAATACCGGCGAATCCATTGTGAACAGCATGAAACAGGGATTCGGTTTCATCCGCCGGCAAGGGGCAATGGCACGGCTCGTGGTGCTGGGGTTCTGCATGACGGCGTTTGCGTTTCCCATGATCACGTTTTTGCCGGTATTCGCCAAAGACGTTTTCCGCTCCGGGCCGACGACATTCACTTTCATGCTGGCGTCTTCGGGCCTGGGTTCGGTGGCCGGCGCGCTGATTGTGGCGGCGCTCGGCAACGTCCGCAACAAGGGCCGCATCGCGCTTCTGATGCTGATTTGTATGGGCGGCGGCATGGCCGGCTTCGCGCTTTCCAAGAGCCTGATTGCCAGTTGCATTCTGTTGTTTCTCTCCGGCGCTTTTTTGATTTCCGCCTTCTCGATGATCAGTTCTCTCGTGCAGTTGATTACCACGGACGAGATGCGCGGGCGCGTGATGAGCGTCTACAATGTAGCTTTCCGCGGCGGCATGCCGTTCGGCAGCGTGGCCTCAGGGTGGCTGATCCCGCTGTTCTCCGCCCCGGTGGTGGTTTCCGCCAACGGGCTGCTGCTGGTTCTGCTCGGCGCGTATTTCTTGCTATTCCAGCGGCGTGTGGCGGCGTTGTGAGGATGAGGATCTGGCTGTACATTCTGGTGGCGGGTGGTTTCGCGGCCGGCGCGACGGACCTGGAAAAACTGCGCGATCTCGAAGACCGTGCCGGGCTCGAACGCAGCATCGGCGAGCTTGCCAGCACCGCTGACAAAGCGCCCAACGACGCTGCCGCGCACTACCGGCTGGCGCTCGCGTCTTCGTATCTGGCGGAAATCTCACTGGAGCTGCGCGACAAAACCGCCGCCGAGCAGGCGGCCAAAACTGGTATCAAGGCCGCAGAGCGCGCCGTGGCTCTCAAGCCCGACAACGCCGAGTATTACCGGGTGCTGGGCACGCTCTGCGGGCAAGTAGTCCCGGCCAATGTGCTTTTGGGGATGAGTTACGGCAACCGCGCGCAGGAGGCGATTGAAAAAGCCATCGCGCTCGATCCCAAGTCTTCCGAGGCGTACCTGGCGCGCGGAATCGGCAATTACTACAAGCCACTGATGTTCGGCGGCGGCCCGGAGCTGGCGCTACCCGATATCCGCCGCGCTATCGAGCTTGATCCCAAGTCCGCGGAAGCCTATCTCTGGCTGGGTTTGACCGAGCGCAAACTGCATCAGAATACCGAAGCCCGCGCGGCCTTCGCCAAGTCTCTCGAACTCGATCCCAACCGCATCTGGACCAAGCAACAACTGGACAAAACACCGGCTCAATGAAACAAATTTGGATTGGAGCGGCGATTCTGGGGATCACGCTCGTCAACTTCTTCCAGTTCCCCGGCCACACCTGGCTGCAACAGGATACGCAGATCTACGCGCCAATTCTGGAGCACATCTGGAACCCCTCCGTGTTGCAGAAAGACATCATCGCCCAGCACCCGCACGTGGCGTTTACGCTTTACGACGAAACTGCTATCGCGCTGCGGCGTGTGACCGGTCTCGATTTCCAACATGTACTCGAAGCGGTACAGTTCTTGACTCGCGCGCTCGGTTTGTGGGGCTTGTATCTCATCGCCAGCGCGCTCGGGCTTTCGGATCTCCTCGCGCTCGTCGTAACGGGTGTCGTTTCGCTTGGGGCGGAGATCATTGGCCCCTCGGTGCTCATCTTCGAGTTCGAGCCCACTCCCCGCGCCTTTGCCGTGCCACTGCTGTTTCTTGCGCTGGGCCTCATCGCGTGCAAGCGCTTTCTCGGAGCCGGCATCGCCGCCTCCATTGCGTTTCTGATGCATCCGCCGACCACGGTGCCCTTCTGGGCGGCGTTCCTGCTGCTCACGCTCTGGGTACCCGAACGGCGGAAGATCACAGCGCTATGGGTGCTGGCGGCGGCCGTGATCGTGCTCTTCGCCGCGTCGCGCTGGCAAGCTTCGAGCGGCCAGGCGCAGACACTGTTTAGCAGACTGGACCCTCACCAGGAAGAACTCCAGCGCATGCGCGCCTCGTACAACTGGGTTTCCCTTTGGTGGCGGCAGTGGGTGGTCCACTACCTGATTCTATACTTCGCGACGGTTGTTGCCTGCCAGCGTTTGCGAAGCACCACGCCGCGGGTTTTGCGATTTTTCTTTGTGGTGTTGCCGCTCATCGGCATCGCCAGTGTGCCGATGTCGTACCTCTTGCTGGAGAAGCTGCACTGGGCGCTTATCCCGGAGTTTCAACCGACACGCGCCCTGCTGTTCGTGACGGCTTTCGCGATGTTGCTCGGCGCCGGTGCCGCGTGCCAGGCCGTCGCTCGTAAACGCTACGTGGAAGCGACTGTGTGGCTGGCGCTCGCATTCCTGCCGCCCGCGAACGCCGTGATCGAGTGGCCATCGTGGAATCGCGTGGCCGTCGTGATCGGCTTGTCGCTCCTCACTGCCGCCGCCATGTGGATCATTCAATCCGGCTCGCGCTGGGCGCGACTGGCCGCTATGGCCGCGATCCTGGCACCGGCGTGGATGATTCCAACCTGGGGCAAAATGGAAAACTACCCTGCGCTGCACACGCCCGAGTTGACCCAACTCTCCGGATGGGCGTACGACTCGACACCTCGAGATGCCGTGTTTTTGTTTCCCGACGCCGGGCGGGATCTCTATCCAGGCATCTTCCGCGCCGAGGCCCAGCGCGCCATTTACGTCGACTGGAAATCCGGCGGGCAGGTGAATTTTTTCAAAGCGTTCGGCGAGGAATGGTGGTCGCGCTGGCAGCGAACCATGGCCCGGCCGTTCGACCCGCAGGCTGTTGGACAATATGCCGCCCTGGGCATCGATTACATCGTTGTGGGAAGGAAGAATCGCCTGGCGGGCGCGACGCCGGTTTTCGACAACGGCCGCTTCCTGGTGTACAAACTACCGGCGGATGCTACTGAATCGCCACGTTCACCGTCGTCGTGAAGCCGCCGATGTTCAGGACCAGCGGCACAGCCGAACCTGAGCTGACGCCCGCGGGCAGTTGCAGCTTGACCTCCAGGATGCCGGCAATCATGTTGGGCGCGGCGCCCGCGTAAGCCAGCATCGCTGATTTGCCACCCACGGTCACCGAGACCGGCAGCACCGGGGTGGGCAGAACCGTCGTCTCAGTTTGCCCGTCCACCCCCGGCGGCGTGGTTTGTCCCGCACCCGTGGCATAGAGTACCAGCGTCGCGCCTTGTGGGGCAGGATCCCTTGTCGAGTTCGCGTTACCGTCGGGATTCAGCACAATGAAAATGCCCGGAGTCGCAGCGGCCACCTGCAACGTCTGCGGGCTAGCCGAAACGCCGCCCGCCGTCACCACCATGCTCGTCGAGGTCTCGCCGGCAATTTCGTATGGCGTGGCCAGAACGATTTGCCCCTCCGCCGCATAAATCACCGGCGCCTTGTAGCCGCTGAACGTCACCTGGGCTCCATCGAACATCGAGCCGAGAATGGCCACTAGCTCACCCGGCGATACAGCGCCCGTCGCGTAGCTCGCTACATTCTCTACCGTAGTAACGGCCGGCCCCGGCGCCGAGCTTTTAGCCTGCCCTGAATCCGCCTGCACCATCAATGACGATTCGTCGACGGCCTCGAAATCCGAACCTCGTAATTGCTTGATCTCGTCCAGCGTGTCGTTATCCCAGCGGTCATCCGGCGCGCCAGAAAGGTACCACGAGGAACCGTTGTCCGCCAGAATCATGCCGTATTTTTTGAGTGCGGTCAGAATCACTTGCACCGTTGGCGAAAATCCGGAGATATTGAAGCTCGCCTTCAGCCGGAAGCGTTGGCCCATAGGCGGATAATTAGTGCCGGTGAGTTCGGAAGCCTCGTGACGCGCCGGCCAGATGTAGGTGTTGCGCGTCTGCGGCGCGGTGAAGCGGATCGCGTGCAGGATCGCGCCCGCCGCCACTTCGTCGTAGCGCACCAGACCCGGAAAAATCGGCAGCCCCGCCGCATCCGCCGATGTCCATCCCGCCGGTCGCAGCGCATTCGACGTCAGATGGAAAATCGCGCCCGAGCCCGCCTGCCAGCTTCCATCCGGCTGCGGATAGGACGACCACATTTCGTACAGGATGCAGTTGTCCTTGTCGATCACCAGCACGTGCCGGTCGCCGGTGCTTTGCGCGCCGCCTTCGATGGGTACGTTAGGCGGAATGGGATACGGCCCGGGATCGCTTTCGTCGGCATACTGGAAGCTGACCGGCACCTTCGGCTGCGTGCCTGGCACCGTTGCAAAGGGGATGCCCATCGGCTCGCCATCGTACAATCCCTGACCGAAGTCCGGATGCCCGGGGGCGCTCGCGCCGATCGTCGCAACATACTGCGCCGAGTTGGCGTCAACCGGCAGCTTGTCGATAGGTGTGTTCCAGACGTTGTTGGCGGGAAACACCTCGCAACCGGAGATCTGCGGCTGGGCATTCGCTGTTGTCACGATCGCCAGCGCGATCAACACCGCGTAGCTAGCGCGCAATGCCATTTCACCTTCCGATGAGGGCTGCATCCGCCAGGCTGGGCTGCGATTCCGACAGTGTGACGCGCTGCCGATTCAACATAGCCGTTTCTTCCTCCACGAAAGCAGTCGGCGGAAAAGGCGATCCGACCGGTTCTTCCGGCAAGTCCATCAGTTTTCCGATGATCGATTGATAGAGATCGCGCCCCACCTGTTGCTCCGGAGGAAGGTACCAACGGCTCACGGAACTCGCCATCTTCTTGAACTGCTCAATCAGCTGATCTCGTGGGATGTTGCGCCTTCCGGCATCGGATAGTATGTCAAGGGACATCTCGACCGCTTGCAACATGCTACTCCGGCGCGACAGCAGACGAGTCAACAGGGCTGCGTCGCCGGTAGTGGTGCCGCCGGCGAAAATTCCGGCAGTGACAATATGCTCCTCAAAAAGCGGGAATCTGATTACCATCTTCCCGTTCGTAAAACAACCCAACACCATTCCCTCCGGAGCCACCGTGCGCTCCTGGTTCGGCGGCAGGGGCCTCGTCGCCGTATCAACCAATGGATCGACGTACACTAAGAGCGGAGCATCATTCTGGGTGCAGCCATGCACGTAGTTCAGGTGTAGCACAAATGCCGCCAAACTGACGGCCGAATTGTTCCTAATCCTGATTTCGGTCAAATCTTCAGGTAATCTGTTCAGGGTGGCAGTGATTTGTGCGCCCAATGAGAAGGCGCACGCGAGTACGAACGCCACTGAGATCGGGGTTCTCATCTCAAACCTCACCTCACGCTCAGCTCAGCGCTTCCGTCGCCATCGGCATGGAGCGCGGGTGTTTGCCGGTGGCTGCGAAGATGGCATTACCGACGGCTGGCGCGAGGCCGACAATGGGTGTTTCTCCAGCTCCGGCGGAAGGCAAGTCTTTCCGATCGACGAGCACAGTCTCGATCACCGGCACATCACCGAATCGCGGCACGCGGTAGCGCGACAGCATCGGATTGAGGATTTTGCCGTCGGCGAAACGCAGTTGCTCGAACAGCGCGCCGCCGATGGCCATCACGATTGCGCCCTCCACCTGGTTGCGCAGATGGTCCGGGTTCACCACGGCGCCGCACTCGAACGCCTGTACCACGCGCAGAATTTTCGGCCGGCCGCCCTCGATGGCAACTTCGGCGCACATCGCCAGGTAGCTGCCCTTTTCGAAACCGATCGATAGTCCGGCATTCTTGCGCTTGCCCCAGCCGAATTTCTCCGCCGCGGCCTGGAGCACGGCACGCTGGCGTTCGTCCTTGAGATTCTTCAGGCGAAATTCTAGAGGGTCCATGGCGACGGCATGAGCCAGGTCATCGATGTGGCTTTCGCGCGCGAAATGATTGGCCGTCGCGGCGAGACCGCGATACGACCCCTGGCGCAGCGGCGATTTCGACGGGTGAAAGACCATCCGCCGGTTGGGAATGTCGTAGGTGACCTGCATCCCCGATGGCCCGGAATTGTAGTTGTGAAATTCCCACGCGCTGATGCGGCCGTCTGCGCGCACGCCGGCGGAGATGTCGATCACACCGCCGGGGCGGAAGTAGCTCCAGGTGAATTCTTCCTGGCGCGTCCATACCACCTTCACCGGCTTCCCGGCGGCCTTGGCGAGCCGTGCGGCTTCGATGGCGCATTCGCCCGAGTGCTTGCCGCCGTAACCGGAGCCGGTATCGGGCACGATGACGCGGATTCGCTCTTCGGGAATCTGGAACGCCGATGCCAGCTCTTCACGTACACCAAACGGGCGCTGGGTTCCGGTCCAAACCGTGAGCTTGCCGCCATTCCATTCGGCCACAGCGGCACGGGGTTCGAGAGGAATGTGCGCGATATACGCAATGGTGTAGGTGGCGGCGACTTTGTGGCCGGCTTCCGCCATGCCGCGATCGACCGAGCCGCGAGCATCGCGGTCTTCGCCGGCTTCGGCATTGGCTCTTAAGTAGGCAAATAGATCGCGATCCGACGGTTGGGGTTCGCTCTTCCACTCGGCTTTGAGCGCAGCTAGCGCGCGGCCGGCGGTTTCGGCATCGGGCGCAGCGACGGCAGCGAATTCGCCTTCGCGAGCGACGGTGACACCGGGAATCTGCGTGGCGGCGGAATCATCGAGGCTGGTAAGCTGGGCGCCGAACGCCACCGGACGCAGCACCTTGCCGTATAGCATCCCGGGACGCTTGACATCGGTTGAGTAGCGGTGATGGCCAGTTACGAACTCGCGGCCGTCGACTTTGGGGATGGCGTGGCCCGCGACTTTCCACTCGAGCGCGGGTGTGAGTTTGGGCTCCCCGTGGATCGATTGGACGAATTGGCGTCCGTGCATTAGCTCGCTGAAGCCCGCGGTGTGACCGTTGCCGATGACCTTGCCGTCCGCCACCTGCACGGTGCCGCGATCTACTTTCCATTCGGAAGCGGCGAGATCCATCAACGCCTCACGCGCGGCGGCCGCGGCCTTGCGAAGTTGTGGCGCCATGGTGGGCGTGGTGCGGCTGCCGAAAGTGCCCATGTCGAAAGGCGTGAGGTCCGTATCGGCCATCAACATTTTGATGCTGGCCACGGGCGCGTGCAGCTCTTCAGCGACTGCTTGGGTTAGCGACGTGCGGATATTCTGGCCAACCTCGGTCTTGCCTGTGAAAACAGTGACGCCGCCATCTTCCGCGATGTGCAGCCACGCGGAGATCTCGGCCGGGCGCGCGTCGCCGCCCCCCGAGCGGCGGCCGGATTCCTGCGCGTCGGCGGGTTCGCCGGCCACACACAAGACAACGATGCCGCCACCGAGAGCGGCGAGGAAATCGCGGCGCGTGGAAGCCGAGGTCATGACGCCCTCCGCATGGTCTTCTGGTGAAGCGCCGCCAGGCGAACCGCGGCGACGATGCGCGGGTACGTCCCACAGCGGCAGATGTTGCCTTGCATGGCGTGGACGATTTCGGCGTCTGTGGGGCTGGCATTCTGGCCAAGCAGCGAGACGCCGCTCAGGATCATACCAGAGGTGCAATAGCCGCACTGCATGGCGCCGGTTTCGAGAAAGGCCTCCTGGAGCGGGTGCAGGGCGCCCGCGCTCTCTAGTCCCTCGATGGTGGTGATGCGTTTGCCGGCGGCGGCCGATACATGGGTGATGCAGGAGCGCACGGCCTGGCCGTCGAGCAAGACGGTGCAGGCGCCGCACTGGCCTTCCCCACAACCGTACTTGGCGCCGGTGAGATCAAGATCGTCGCGCAGCACGCTTAGGAGGCTGCGTTCGGGACTGGCGCTCACGCGGCGCCTGGTTCCGTTGACATGGAGTTCGGTGACCTGTGCCATTCCCTCATTATGAGTCATTGGGCGAATGTGAGACTGGCTGGCGGCTAAAGCTCGGCTAAGTGGCTGCCGATAAGTTACCAGGGACTGTACGCCCCAACCTTTACGAGGGAGATCACATGCCAACGACCGAGATTGCTGAGCCACGGAGCCGGGCCGCGGGGAAAGCCGAAGGCCTGGCGGGCAAATACCTGGTATTTCATTTGGGCCGGGAGGAATTTGGGATCCGCGTGCTTAAGGTGCGCGAAATCACCGGCATACAGGACATCACAGCGGTGCCGCAAACACCCGCGTTTGTGAAGGGCGTCATCAATCTGCGCGGCAAGATTGTTCCTGTGGCGGATCTGCGGCTGAAATTCAGTCTGCCGGAGCAAGAGTACACGCAGCGAACGTGCATCATCGTGGTGCAGGTAGAAGTGGGCGGACAGCGCATGCTGATGGGCGTGGTGGTGGATGGCGTGGCCGAAATGCTGAACCTGGCGGCGGGCGACATCGAAGATACCCCCGATTTCGGCCAGGGCGTCGTGACGCCTTATCTACTGGGCATGGCGAAGGTGAAGGGGAGTCAAGATTCTGCTGGACATCGATCAGGTCCTAAGCACCCAGGAGCTGCGAGGGCTGGAGTCGGTGCTGCAATAGCCACCAGAAGAGGAAAAGATTCGTGAAATCGCAAATGACTATCGGTAAGAAATTGATGCTGGCGTTCGGCGCCATGCTGGCGCTGACCCTGGGGTTGGCCTATTCGTCGTTGACGTCGGTCGATAGCCTCGGTACAGAGTTGAATACCGCCACTACTAATCTGGCAAAGAAGTCAGCACTGGTCAGCCAGTTAAGCGTCGGGGTCGCCAACATGAGCCGGGCACAGCGTGGGCTGGTTCTTTACTCGATGCTGAAACAGACAGCGAAGGCAGAAGAGGCGGGCCCGGCCGTTTCTAACAACCGCGGACGACATGGAGAAGCAGTTGGCCGAACTGCGGCCCCTACTTGTGACGGAGCGAGGAAAGGAGGCCGTCGAAACGATCGCCTCGGCCATTGCGGCCTGGAGGCCTCTTTACAGCGATCTGGCTGGCCTCTGCGCAAAGCAGCAGTTCGACACAAACCTCGAAACGACTATAGACAAGATGGTCGCCTATGGCATCGAAGCGAGTAAGGCAGCGGACGAGATGGCGCAGCTTCAGCGGGGGCTATTTGCGGCTTCCGCTCAAAGGGCGACCGAGGAGACCTCCCACAGCCGTTGGATCGCTTTTGTGCTGAGATCGGCGTGTGTCTGATAGTAGGGGCCGTCGTAGTGTTCATCGTGCGCCAGATCAACAGCGCCCTTCGTCAGATTGCTGACGAGATGGCCGATGGCGCCCAGCAGGTGACCGCCGCCGCCGCGCAGGTCTCGTCTTCCAGCCAGTCTTTGGCCCAGGGATCCTCCGAACAAGCCGCGTCGATCGAAGAGACCTCGGCCTCCAGCCAGGAAATCCACTCCATGACGCAGAGGAACGCCGAGAATTCCCGTGTCGCGGCGGAAAATATGACACAAGCGTCGGAGCGGATCGAAGAAGCCAATCGGGATCTCGAGCAGATGGTCGTCTCCATGAACGACATCAACGCTTCGAGCGACAAGATCTCGAAAATCATCAAGGTCATTGATGAAATCGCCTTCCAAACCAATATCCTGGCGCTGAACGCGGCAGTCGAAGCGGCGCGCGCGGGCGAAGCCGGCATGGGATTTGCGGTAGTGGCCGACGAAGTTCGAAATCTGGCACAACGCTGTGCGCAGGCGGCCAGGGATACGGCGGCCCTGATCGAGGAATCCATCTCCAAATCCAATGACGGTAAGACCAAGCTGGATCTAGCTAGTGGCCGTCGCGGTGAACTCCATCACGGAGAGCGCCAACAAAGTGAAAATGCTGGTGGATGAAGTGAAGCTCGGCAGTGAAGAGCAGGCGCGCGGCATTGACCAGGTGTCGAAAGCCATCACGCAGATGGAAAAGGTGAGCCAGTCGACTGCGGCCAATGCCGAAGAGAGCGCCTCGGCCAGCGAGGAACTGAGTGCTCAATCGAATACGTTACGGCAGATTGTGGTTCGATTGAACGGTATGGTTGGTGGCGGCTCGGACATAGCCGGGCGACCATCTCATGAGAAGCGGCCGCCAGCAGCGCCTGTGGCCCGGAAAACGCCGCACAGCGCCGTCGCGCAGAAACACGGGTCGAGTCTGCCGATAGCGTCGAAACCGGTAGCGGTCGCGATTTCACCGGGAGCTAAGGACGAATTTCCGCTAGACGAGGATTTCAAGGAATTCTAGCGGACAACTTGCATCGGCGCCCCGCGTGGGTCACCATGAAACCAGGTAACGTGTTCAGCCGCCCGTGCGTCTAACATAAAAGCCTGAATCAATTTTCATGCGACACCCTTTGGCCCTCGCGGTCGCGGTCCTGTTTCTCGCGTTAGACCTGCGTCTGCCGGCCCAGTATCCTCCCGGCACTTATCCTCCTCCGCCGGGCACCTATCCGCCCGGTACATATCCGCCGGGAACCTATCCGCCAGGTACTGGTGGAGGCATACCCTTTCCCGGACGCCACAAAAAGAAGAAACAGGACGACCAGCAGCCGTTACAAACTCTTTACGGCATGCTTCGCCAGTTGAACGACAAGACCGTCGTGGTCGAAGCGGAAGACCACCGCATCCTGGATTTCAAGCGCCAATCCGATACGAAGTTCCTCAAAAACGGAGACGCGATGAAACCGGATGCCCTCAATCCAGGTGACCATCTCATCGTCGAGTACCGCCAGGACGATGAAGGCTTTATGACCGCCGTGAACATCACGTTGGATAAGGAAGGTACGCCGGCGGAACGGGAGAAGGCCTCCGTGCCCGTTGAAATCATCGAGCCGGTCAGCCAAAGCCATGGCCAAGGCGACGATGACCGCCCGGTGCTGCACCGCAAAGATGCGCCACCCGATCAGGCTGCCGCGCCAAAACCAGATGCGCAACCGGCGCCCCAGGCCGGTACGGCTCCCACAGCGCCGGCGAACACCCCGAAGACTGCGCCCGCGGCCGCTCCAGCAGAGCTTCCGCCACCGGTTCCTCCGGACGCGGGAATCGACCTCGATCACATCCCCACGTCGACTAGTTCTCATCAGCCGGTGGATGATTCCGACAGCGGCCCGCCCCGTATTGTGCGGGGCAAGCCAAAGCCACAAAAAGCCTCCGATACTGAGGAGGTGGCGCAGAATTCCCCGCCCGCCCCTGTGAACCAGCCGGGGCCGGTAGCAGAAACGCAAGTATCTTCCCCATCGCTGGTCGCGCAATCGGCCGAGCCGCCGGTGGAAAGGCCGACTGTCCTTGAATCGGGCCCGCCCGTGGATGCCCGCGTCGAAAAGGCGCGCGAAGCGGTGGCATCCTTCAGCGAGACCCTGCCCGATTACGTGGTCACAGAGCAGATGGCCCGGTTCCAGAGCGTGACGCACGTAGTGAGCTGGCAGCCCCTGGACATCGTTTCTGCCGAACTGGTCTACGAGAAGGGCAAGGAACGTTACCGCAATCTGGCTATCAACGGAAAACCGGCCAAGGCGCAGCGCATGGAGGATATGCCGGGCTCCTGGTCGACCGGGGAGTTTGCCTCGGTGTTGCTGGACATTTTCTCCCCCTATACCGCCACCGATTTCCGCTACCGCCGGATGTCTCGAAGCGGCGGGCGCGACGCTTTCCTGTACGACTTCCAGGTCGACCGCGAACACTCTCACTGGCAGATTGCGATGGCGTCGCAGAGCATACTTCCGGCCTACCGTGGCTCCCTCTGGATCGATAAGGAAACCTTCCGGGTGCTGCGCGTCGAGATGCAAGCCGTGCGCACGCCCGAGGAGTTCCCTTTAGACAAAATCGAGATGGCCAGCGACTACGAATTCACCCGCATCGCGGATCGCCAGTTTTTGTTGCCGGTGCATTCGGAAAACCTGATGTGCCAGCGCGGAACCAATATGTGCAGCCACAACGTCATTGACTTCCGCAACTATCACAAGTACGCCGGCGAAGCCACGATCGAATTCGGAAAATAGCCGCGTGGCCCGAGCTGTAACCAAGGGCCATTGAGAATCGCCCATCTCCTTTGAAAGGACCCGGGCCTGCACGCCGTTCCGTGCGGACCTCATCACGTTTGCCGAGACTGAACTTCATCCCCTGGCTTCTAATGGGTGCCTTCTGCGCCTCGCTCCACGCGCAGAGCGGGATTGTCCGATCGGGCAATCAACCCATCCCTGGCGCCGTCGTGACGGCGGCCCAGGGCGATAAGAAATTCACGACCATCACGGGCGAGGACGGATACTACAGCTTTCCGCCGCTCGGAGACGGCGCCTGGACGGTCGACGTGCAAATGTTCGGCTTCGAGCCGGTCAAACAGCAGGTGGATTACGCGAAAGAGCGGGTCGCGAACTTCTCGCTCAAATTGCGCGAATCGCCCATGGCTTCGCGGTTGGCGCGTTTCGCTGGGAATGGGCAAGGGGCGAATCAAATTGAATCGCAACTGCAAACTGAGATGAATGCCGCGCAGGCGGAGCCCTCCACCGCGCCGGTGGCCGGCGCTGCAAACGGTAACGAAGGGTTTCTCATCGCCGGAAGTTTGAGCCAGGGTCTGGCAGCCAATGCCAGTGCCGATTCCGGCCCCGCACGGCCCGACTTCCTGGCTTTCGCCGGAAACCAGGGCGGGTTCGGCGGTCAGGGCGGCGCTCCCGGCTTCAGTGGCGGCGCGCCTGGCGGCCCAGGCGGATTCGGTGGTGGTGGATTCGGTGGACCCGGAGGTCCCGGCGGATTTGGCGGGCGCGGAGGTCCTGGCGGTGGACCGCGCGGCCAGGGCCAAGGCCAGGCGCGGCAGTTCGGCAATCGCCGGCAGCCTACGGCCATCCACGGCATGTTTTACTTCACGCTGGGGAATTCGGCGCTCAACGCGAAGCCCTACTCCATCACGGGCCTGGATACTCCGCAGCCATCTTATGCTGCCAGCCGTTTCGGAGTCGTGCTGGGCGGGCCGCTGCTGATTCCGAAACTCGTGCACGATAACAAGACTACGTTTTTCTTGAACTACTTCGGTACGCGGGCGGCGAATCCGGCTACGGAGGTTGCCACCGTCCCCACCGAGCTCGAGCGGCAGGGGAACTTCTCCGACGCCGTTCAATCCAGCGGATCACCCATGCAGATTTACAACCCTTTTTCGACCCCCCGCCAACCTTTTGCCGATAACATTATTCCGGCGAGTTTGCTCAACACGCCCAACGGGCTCATCGCGCAGAAGCTGCTGAGCTATTTTCCGTTGCCCAATCAGCCGGGCATGGTCAACAACTACGAACTTTTCTACTCGGTCCCGCAGAACACCGACAACGCCAGTTTGCGTCTCCAGCGGAATATCTCGAAAAACGACCGCCTCTCGTTTCGCATCGCCGGCCAGCGCCGCGATGGCGACAATATCCAGACCTACGGATTCGAAGATACGACCAGCGGCTATGGTTTGAGCACCAATTTAGGATGGACCCACAATCTCTCGCCGGCATTGGTTAGCACCGCGCAGGTCACGTTTAATCGCAATGTGAGCCAGACGACTCCGTTTTTCGCCAACGGTGCCGATGTGGCCGCGGAGCTGGGCATCCCAGGCACTTCCAACAATCCCCTTTCTTACGGTCCGCCAAACTTGAACTTCACCAACTTTGGTGCTTTAAGTGATGCCTCACCCTCGCTCACGCGCAATCAGAGCCAAAGCGGCAGCGAGAGCGTCAACTGGTCGCATGGCGTCCACACCTTCACCTGGGGCGTGCAGTTCACACGCAGCGATTTGAATAACCAGGCCGAGCAGAACGGGCGCGGCACGTTCAACTTCACCGGCGATGCCACCAGCAATTTTAGTGCGAGCGGTTTGCCGGTCTCCGGAACGGGTTTCGATTTCGCCGATTACCTGTTGGGTTTGCCGCAATCCAGTTCCATCCAATACGGCGAGTTCGCTACATACTTCCGTCAAAACACAGTGAGCGCCTACTTCCTCGACGACTGGAAGTTGCGGCCGAGCTTGACTCTGAACCTTGGTATCCGCTACGAGTACTTTTCACCGCTTAGTGAGAAATACGGACATATGGCCAACCTGGACATCGGGCCGTACTTTACCGCGGTGGCGCCCGTGGTGGCGGGAGGGACCGGCCCGTATACCGGCGCGTTTCCGGCGAGCCTGATCAACCCGGATTACAAAGATTTTTCGCCCCGCGCCGGTCTCACATGGAAGGTGCCGCACATCAAACGCTCCACCATTGTCCGCGCCGGCTACGGCATCTATTACAACGGGCAGGCTTACATCCCGTTTGGCTTGAAGCTGGCGGAGCAACCGCCGTTCGCGACATCGGAGAGTGTGAACAGCAGCCCGGAAAACCCGCTGACGCTGGCCACGGGCTTTACCGCGGTCGCGCCTCAAGACATCACCAACACCTTCGCGGTCGATCGCTACTATCACACGCCCTACGCGCAAACCTGGAACATCAGCATTCAGCATGAATTGCCCAAGAACTTCTTCGTGGAGCTCGGATATCTGGGCACTAAGGGGACTGACCTCGACGTGCTGACCCTGCCGAACCAAGGTCCCCCGGGCTTGCGCCTCGGTCACCAGCTTGGCAACGCGGTGGGATTTACCTACGATTCGCCGGTGGGCGACTCGATCTATCATGCTCTGCAAATCCGCGTGAACCGGCGCTTCAGCGGCGGAATTTCCATGCAGACCATGTACACATTTTCGAAATCGATTGACGATTCCTCGAGCTTCGGAGGCGTCGGCAGCACCGTGGCGCAAAACTGGCTCGACCTGGCGGCGGAGCGAGGCCTGTCCAGTTTCGATCGCCGCCATGTGCTCACCATGAACTGGGTGTGGACCTCGCCGCTGGGTACGGCCAATTCGCGGGTTTCGGGAAGCAGCTTGGCCGGGCGCTTGCTTCGCGATTGGCAACTGAGCGGTGGCCTCACGGCGGAAACCGGAACTCCGTTGACCGCGCGCGCGTTGGGAAACACGGCGAGTGGTCTGGCGCAAACCGGCGGTGTTGGCAGTGGGCGCGCGGAGGCCACCGGCGAAAGTCTGGCGTCGCCGACTGGCTTCTTCAACCTGGCAGCTTTCACGATTCCTCCCGTCGGTGAGTTTGGAGACGCCGGGCGCAATACGATCCCCGGTCCCAATCTGGTGTCCGTCAATGCCGACTTCGGGCGCTCGTTTCAGTTTGGAGAGACCCGGCGGCGCCTGGAGTTGCGCATGTCAGCCACCAACGTGTTCAATGAGGTGAACTACACCAACATCAACACAGTGGTGAACGCCATCAACTATGGTCTGCCCAGCTCGGCTGCGGGAATGCGCACGCTCAGCGCGGTTTTGAGGTTCCGGTTTTGAGATTCCTGGCGCTTCTCACGATTGCTTCCCTCCTTGCGGCGCAGGCGCCCAACCCGCCGCGAGCGACTTTCACTACGACGACGAATGTAGTGGTCGTTGATGTAACGGTGTCCGACGGCAGTGGCAAGCCCGTCACTACGCTGACCAAGGACGATTTCGTTCTATCCGAGGATGGCAAGCCCCAGACCCTGCTGAGTTGCGATCTGCAAAAACTGGAAACCAAAACTCTGCCAGCGGTAGCACCTGCGTTAAAGGACCGTGCCGTTCGCCCCGCCGAGCAGCCGCAGCCTGAGCCGAAAGCCGCCACGAGTCCCGAAATTAAGTACCAGGATCGCCGGCTGATCGTCATGTTCTTCGATCTCTCGTCAATGCCGCCCACGGACCAGATTCGCGCCGTCAACGCCGCAACTCAATTTCTGAACACGCAGATGACCCGGAGCGACATGGTCTCCATCATGACCTTCGGCACTGTGCTCAAGACCGTACAGGATTTCACCGACGATCGCGATCTCCTCATGTCGTCCATCAAGAGTCTCCACATTGGAGAAGCGAGCGAGCAGTCGACCGCGGCCGACACCGGCGCCGACGCGCAAGACATAAGCGGCACCTACGTGGCGGACGAAACCGAGTTCAACATTTTTAATACCGACCTGAAACTTGCCGCCCTTGAAGATGCCGCCCGCCGCCTCGCTCCCTATCCGGAGAAAAAGGCGCTCGTCTACATTTCGAGCGGCGTCTCGAAGACCGGCATGGATAACCAATCGCAGCTTCGCGCTACGGTCAACGCCGCGATACGGGCCAACGTCGCGTTCTACCCGATCGACGCGCGGGGCCTGCTGGCCGCTGCGCCCGGTGGCGATGCCTCGCAGGCCGCGGCGGTCGGATCAAATCTCTATAGCGGCTCTAGCCAGACTTCCTTGCGCAATAGTTTTCACGACCAGCAGGAGACGCTCGTCACCCTGGCAGCGGATACCGGCGGCAAGGCTATGCTGGACTCGAACGACCTCACGGTGGGTATGACGCAGGTCCAGAAGGATATCGAGAGCTACTACATTCTCACCTACGCCAGCACCAACGCGGCGGAGGACGGCCGTTACCGGCGCATCCAATTGAAACTGGCGCCCCGCACGACCCTGGCAAAGGCCAAGCTGGTTTACCGCCAGGGTTATTACGCTCCGACCACGTTTGCGCGCATGAGCGATGCCAACAAGGAGGCGCAGCTCCAGCGGGCGCTCGAGAGCGACAATCCGATCACCGATCTGCCCATCGCCGTCGAAATCGACCATTTCCGTCTGGACAAGGCCAAGTATTTCGTGCCGGTGTCGGTAGAGATCCCCGGCTCCGCGCTCGCGTTTCGCAATAAGGGCAGCAAAGCGGCCACGGAATTGGATTTCACCGCCGAGGTGCGCGATGCGCGCGGCAAGCCTGCCTCCGCCGTTCGCGATACCATTCCGCTCAAGCTGGACCAGACCGCGGCCGGCCAAGTCACGCGGAAGCACATTCAGTACGCGACCGGCATGACGCTCGCGCCGGGCAAATACACCCTCCGTTTCGTCGCCCGTGAGAACGGGGAGGGCAAGGTGGGGACCTTCGAGACGCCCTTTACCGTGCCGGACCTGGCATCCGGCAACGCATTGCGCGTCAGTTCGGTGATCTTCAGCAACCAGAAGGCGCAGCAGACAGCCGGTGTAAAGAACGATAAGAAGCTGGTGGCGCAGAATCCGCTCGTTGACAGCTCAGGCCAGCAGATTATGCCCAACGTCATTCGCGTTTACCGGCCGGGCCAGGATCTTTACGTCTACCTGGAAGTCTACGATCCCACCATCCCCGAAAATCTTGCGCAGAATTTCCGCGCCACCAGCGTGGCCGCGGACTTGGCGCTTTACGACGGAGAACGCAAAGTCCTCGAGACCGCGCCGGTGCGCGTCAACCGTCCCGACGCCAAGCGGACCAACACCGTTCCGCTCCATTTGCAGGCTTCTTTGAAGGATCTCAAACCCGGCAAGTATGTTTGCCAGGTGAACATCATCGATGAGTTGGGCCGCAAGTTTGCGTTCCCGAGAATGCCGATGGTTCTGCTTCCAGCACTGGCGCAGGCGGCGCCGGCCGGCGCGGGCGGCGAGTAGCTGATTATTCCATTCCTGCCGAAGCAACTTCTGGCTTCGGGTGGCGGAACATCTTGCGCTTCACATCCGGCCAGAATTCCTTGATGCAGTTGGAAATGGAGTCTGTGGCCACTTGGAGGCCTAACTTGTCCAAGTTATCGGCAACGTCCCTGCTCTTGGTGTAGTACGTATTGGAAATCGCGACCGCGACCGAGTTGCCAACCCACTCTGAGTAGTTGAATCGAGTCGTGCCGGCATCGGTGTGGGTCACGAAAACCCGTGTTGACGCGTACCACAGCCGGTACCCAATACTGCCCGTACCCCTCCGGAAGTATCGCGGGTCCTCGTGCAGAAGGCACGGCATCACTCCTTCGGTCATGAGGTTTCCGACGGACTGGTCTACAAACGACGTGGCGTATCGTTTGGCATAGCCCTTCAGCCCCTGCCCAAATTCAGGATTCGAATTCAGCAACTGGTAATAACCCGCAAAGCCCGCAGCCAGAAGCCAGATCGGGTAATCGAAGCTGTCCTTCGAGGCGATCCAGAACTTCCTTTTCGGCGGAATCGGCTCCACGTTGCCGGTGTCCTGGACGGTTCGGTAATTAGGAAGAACACCAAGAATCCGCTTGTCCATCGGCTCGACCGGTGCGATGCTGCCGGGCGTGGCCGCAGCGGGTGCCGCTGGTGCGGCAACCGGAGGGTCAGTCGGAGATGTGGCAGTGTCCGCTGGCGCGGGAGGAGCACTTGCAGACGTGGCAATGTCCGCAGATGCAGGCGCCACCTCAGGTTGTTGGCCGGCAGCACAGATGCAACAAAACAAGCCAATAGAAATTGCTGCCACACCGCAAAACAAACTTCGGAAGAGAAGCCGAGAAAAACTCACTTGTATAAGATGTTATCAGAATGTCGTGCGGTTACCTACATTAAAGAAAGTTAGCCACAATCACTTCAATGCACTGGTTACAAATTCCCCTACTTCGTGTTTCAGTTTAGTTAGCGACTTCGAGTCAATGTACACCATGTGCCCCGCTTCGTACTCCCCGGTGCGAATGTTGCCTCGTAGGCTAGCAGCCCGTCGATAAAGTCTTCGAAACATGTTGAAGCACGAATGTTTTGGCCTGATAATTGGGCATGGCGCTGGGCAAGCGGAGGCAGAAACAGACTTCCTTCTGGGTGGAGACGAGCCAGTT
>Ga0326728_10003588_pt1 | contig 47737 bp, 45 predicted proteins | sample MB3enrmetagenome_FD_207602 | JGI IMG/M metagenome (GOLD analysis project Ga0326728, IMG submission 207602) | Lab enriched peat soil microbial communities from McLean, Ithaca, NY, United States - MB31MN | ecosystem: Environmental > Terrestrial > Soil > Wetlands > Peat | place: USA: New York...
GCACGATAAAAGTGTATGTCGGAATGCCTGATTCATTCGCCGCCGTGATGGAGGATATGATAGAGATCATGTCGCTGAGGGTTCCGCCAGGAGTATTCATCTCGATAACGATAGCGGCTGCTTTTTGGTTTTGCGCAGTGGAAACGACACGGGACATGAAGGCAGACGAGCCAGCATCTACTGGAACGTTAAAATTTGCTATGATCACGTTTCCGTTGGGAGATGCTTCAATTTGAGTGGATGCGGCTGCAGAAGGAGCCAGTAGACTTACTACAAGAATAAACAGCGCGGCACTAAGTAGACCTATGATAATTGAGACACGTAAAGCTTTTCTTTTTTGCTTTAACAATTTTCTTCTATTCTTGGCTATTCGGTAAGCTACCTATAAGCTTTGGCATAAGTAGGCATTAACTAATAATTTTATTACGGTGAACAACTATTTTATCAAAACAGCATCCTTAACGTTCTTGAAGGCTAAATCGCCCGCCAAAACAGCCGAATTTATTTAGTTTAGTTCGCTGCCTCAGATTGATTGGTAAGATTATTAGTCTGATTTCCATAGTTTTTTACGGTAGAATTTTGGCTAATTTTGAGTTATCATTAAATGGCTCATGGAAGTTCAAAGGTTCTGTCGAGTGCAACGGAGAAGAATTAGGAGCACATAGACTAGAATACGATGATTGTGATTGGTTTTCAGCGAAAGTTCCGGGAACCCAGTCCCCTGATGTAGCTATAGTCTTACGCAAGCACTATTAAATGACAAATGTGATTGCGAAAAAATCTTTGCCAAACATTTTTGAATTTTGGAACCAAAAAATATAATTCAGTCACCAAGCATAATTAAATTGGGGTTTTTGTTTGTCTAGTTGCGATACAGCTATTCTTAAGAATCTTATGCTTTACCTGAAAACTAAATCGCTTACTTCTGAGAACATGTTTAGGCGGGAAACCAAAGAAGTAGACGACATGTTTATGGATCTTTTAAGCGTCTTCCAAAGATACTACGACCATGCGCCCGAAGCGGATAAGCAGACACTTCGCAGTATGCTAGACTTGATAATTCTTGTTTCTGAGCAGGTGCATTCATCTCATAGGCAGGCGGAAAACACGATTAGCGATTTTAAAGTTTACATTACTGCTCTGGAAGGTTCATACAAGAATATTGACGGAGATTTTGACAAATCCGTTGCTAAACCGGCTGAAAAAGAAGCTGAAGCCAAAGATAAAGAGGAAGAAGAAAGAGCCAAAGCTATAGAGGAATACAGCAAGAAAATTAGGCCAAGATTCTATGAGTAACTTTTAAATTTAATTGTTTTTAAATTTAATTGTGAGGTGATATGTTATGGGATTTATCAAGTTAGCGTCAACAAGCGATGCTAAACCAAACAGTATGATGAGCGTAACAGTCAACGACAAAAAAATATTACTCGCCAACGTAAACGGAAATTACTATGCCATCGACAATGTGTGCACACACAGGGGTTGTCAATTATCTAAGGGAAAACTTCAAGGTGAAACAGTTGTATGCCCGTGCCACGGCTCCACATTTGACCTTAAAACAGGCAATTTTGTTAAAGGACCAACAAAAAAACCTGAACCTGCATACGAATTAAAAGTTGAAAATAACGATATTATGATTAACCTGTAACTTACCTTTCAATCAACTCAATAAGAGTTCCATCTGGGTCCTCAACAAAGGCAATTACTGGTCCATTCGATCCAAGTTTGAAGGGCTCATCAGTAATCGTTACATTTTCCTTCCGCAAAGCAGCAATAGCTCTGCCCATGTCAGCAACTTCAAACGCTAAATGATCAAACAATCGTTTTTCATATTCAGGTTGGCTGAAATCCTTTTGGTTACGATAAAAGGTTAATTCAAGCGTGCATCCTTTGCCCTCTGCGTCTTGAAGAAAAGCGATTTCAGCGTTGTTCTGCTTAATCTCTCGGCGACTTAGAAGTTTAAGACCTAGAAGTCTTGTGTAGAAGTCAATGGATTTCTCCATATTGCTTGTACGAATGCTTGCATGAACAAACATTTTCTCATCCCCATGTTCCTTATATTAAAGAACCCGAGCGTTTGTTATAACCCCTTTGCTTTTAGAATAAGCCCTCATTTCAGCATCACTCAAATGTGCGTTGTTATGCTGGTTTCTCTGGCTTTTGGGGATGCACTTTTTTTCGCATGGCAAGTATCGCCTCTGTTTTAGGTCCACCAAGGTCATTTGACACCGATTTAAGTTGTTCAGGGATTTCAATATGCTGCGGGCAGCGTTCCATACATTCTTTGCATTCTTTACATAATGAAGCATCAGACCGTTTACCCATAAAGCCGCCCATTAACATCATCGCGTACATTGTACGTGACCTCTGTTCGTCGCCAAACATGCAATAGTCATTGTAAATGCTGAAGTTGGAGGGAATATTCACTCCGGAAGGGCAAGGCATACAATATTGGCAACCTGTACATGGAACCTTTATGAGATGCCTATAAGATTCAGCTACATTTTTGATAATAGCTAGTTCATCAGCTTTCATCGAGCATGGCAGTGCAGTCTCAGCGATCTTAATGTTTTCGGCAACTTGTTTTTCATCGTTCATTCCTGAAAGAACAACCGTTACTTCTGGATGATTCCACACCCAACGAAGCCCCCATTCAGCTGGAGATCTTTGGATTTTAGCGTTATCATAAAATTGCTTTACTTCGTTTGGAAGCTTACCGGTTAATGCTCCGCCTCTAAGAGGCTCCATAACCATAACCGCTAGACTCTTTGAAGAAGCATACTTCAGACCTTCGGTTCCAGCCTGTATTTTTTCATCCAAGAAATTGTACTGTATCTGACACATCGTCCAGTCATGGGCATCAATGATCTCTTTGAAAGTTTTAATTGATCCGTGAAATGAGAAACCCATGTTGATGATTTTTCCATCAGCTTTCGCTTTTTCTAAAAATTCTAAAGCACCGAAGCCTTGCAGTTTTTTCCAATATTCTTCTACGAGTCCGTGTAGAAGGTAATAGTCAATATGGTCTGTTTGGAGTTTTTGCAGTTGCATGTTTAGCATTTTATCCATGTCTTCGGCTTTATTTAGCAGAAAAGGCGTAAGTTTAGTGGCAAGTTTCACTTTTTTGCGGTAGCCGTCTAATAATGCTTTTCCGAGCAATTTTTCGCTCTCGCCATTGTGATATGGTGGGGCTGAGTCAACGTAATTTACGCCGTTATCGATTGCATAGCGGATTTGTTTTATCGCGCGTTCTTCATCGATGTCTTGTCCCTTTAAAGGTAACCGCATCGTTCCAAATCCTAAGACTGATAACTTGTCACCGTTTTTTGGTACCGTTCTATACTGCATTTTTTTGCCCTTCCAATTTTAGATTAATTACACTATAGTTGATCGTGAATAATTGTTTTTCCAGATTTAACAAGGAAATTGCGGCTGCAGTTCCGAATCCAGAATAGTGTGGTATAAAAGTCAATTAAAATCATTGGTAAAATAAGTTATGTTTATTTATAAAATAAAGATGTACGCTCTGTGTGACTATTTAAAAGCAATTTTATATTTTGTCGAAAGGAGTTTTTGTAAAAAAGCGACTTTTGCATATTCATTAATTCGTTCATCTGATATAGCATCTTCAGGCGTTATTAATCTAAAGTCAACACCAAACTTATGGCTGAGATAATCAAGATATTCTTCTCTTGTGTTTCTAGCGATGATACTTGCCGCAGCTACAGCTGTATACTCTTCAGCTCTTGGCTGCTGTATGACCTCCAATTTATTAACATTTATGACTCTACATAAACGTCGGTATGTTTTGACTCGATCAAATTCGTCTATAACTATCTTGACATCTCGGTAGTCTTTCTGAAGGCTATCAAATAATCGGTCTATAACTACTGCATGACCCCACGCTAGTAGATCATTGAGAGTTTTTTGTTCGTCTTTTAACTCTTTAAATAATTCGTTAAACCTCTTGGCGGTAATAATAACCCTTTCGTATAAGTAATTATCATTAATAAGATCTGCCAGTGATTTGATTTTTTTAAGTGATAATTCTTTACTATCCATTATTCCATATGATTGTAAGCGAATACTTTCCTCTCGTGTTAATGCTACCGCAGCAACAACAATAGGTCCAAGCCACTCGCCCTTTCCAGCTTCATCTGAACCAATGGTTATTTTCTGTGATTTATCTTCCAGAATTTTAGGCAAAAATTCCAACATTAAATTTTTTGCTTGCTCTTTGTTACCCACTATTTTTCCAGTTTTATAACCTATCAATAAAAAGTCGTTATATCTAACTCTGAAAACCTCACTTGGATTTTTCAATTCAAGAGGCTCAGCACCTTTTTTGTTTAGCAATAAGTTTTTTAACCGATAGATTTCTCTTGGCCTTACTTTAAAGACTTGGCTCAATACCGATACCGCCATCAAAAAAATGCAAATACGTCTTTTGTGCAGGTAAGAACATTTCTGGCTTCTTCTTCAGTAATAGGTGCTGCTCCATGAGCAATTTTGTTCCTTAGATTCCTAATATCATTTATATTTTTTGATTTATAAAGTGTACATTTACATCTACCTTCCAAAGACTTTAGCTTAGTGGAAATGCTGTCACTTTCTAGTTCAGCTCGGTCATTGGTCAGGGAAGAAAGTTTCTCGGTTATAACCATGTCAAGTATAATGTCACAGAGAATTACGATCAACATCCTATTTACCTCGTCTGTTAAAGGTAAATTATTGAGATAATTTAGTAACATTTGGGCACGGATAATACGAAATGATTGATTCAATCTTGTTGAAGTAATATTGATTGATTCGCTTAAAATACTTTTAATTTGCTCTAAAAGAGCGGTAAATTGAGCCTGTATTTCCGGAGAGGCTTTAATTATAACATTATCGTTGACGAATATTTCAATATGGATCGGTTTGCTCAAACCGATCTTTTTTATATCTACCTTAAGCTTTATGTGCCCAGCAGAAATGGGTATTTTGTTAATAGAAAAATTTGATCCTAGTAAAACTTCAGCTTTCTGTAGGTAGTTATCGTTAGATATATTTGGAATATTTACTTGTTCAGTTATCGCAAGGGGCATACTTTATCAACAACTTGTATGAAGAGTAAGCATTAATTAAAAAAATTTTCCTATTATTGATGATAAGAAGGCAAGTGTCTTCTTCTATTTTAATGGCTTTGTCAAACTGCAACGGTGCTATCAACGCAGTACTCTGCATTGGTTATTGGTTGCTTCACCGATGAAGCGTGAATCTGTCTTAATGATCTGCCCTGCTTCTGTTACTGCAAGATACGAGGTGGCGGCTGGTCCAGGGTTTCCTCTTGCTCCACCGTCGGAATAAAGCAGTAAACGCATGTACGTGGCATCCCTCACTTCTTATGCATGTTGAGCCCTCTTATTATTTAAAGCGTTGAGGTACCATTTAGCCCCTACTCGGATTGAACTTTGCAGAGTCAAACACAGCTTTCCTAGCCATTTTTAACCAAATTCCACCACCAGCAGACGCCAAACCAAACCCTAAACCAAAAAAGCAACCTAAAACACACCCTTCAAAGCGGGGGAGGGGGATTATTATTTACACGTTTTTTCTCAAAGCTAAAAGCCAACTATACCCAGTTCCTAGCCAAAAAAGCACTCTTAACTGAGTGCTGAGAAGTCAATCGCCCATTTGATTGGTTGTTATTGTTGATGTACAATCACATTCGTTTAAGAGCCAAAGAAGCCTTAAATCAAATTAAAGATGGGGAAAGTCGTTTGACTGGCAGTTTGCCTGGAACCGCGAAATTAAATTCACAGGAACTCCAGTTTGCTCTTCTAAAACATGAAAAAGAATTGAACATTATTAATGGCTCAAGAAGAGGAAAAATGGATATTATAGCAGAGATCCTACTTTTTTGCGAGCAACAAAAAACCAAAACCAGCATAATGTATAACGCTAACCTAAATTATTCCCAGCTTAAAAGCCAAATTGACGCTTTAATATCTCAGGGGTTGCTTGAGAAAAAACTAAACAAATACGTTACAACCAAAAGAGGATACCGTTTTCTCGAATTATTCGCTCAACTCAACGATTTACTGGACGAATTCAAGAATATCGAATGAAACTATTTTAATTACAAAGGCGGGATAGGATATCAATTTAGCAACTGAATTTCTCCAGCAAAATTTAGGCTTTATTTTATTTCGATAAGATAGCCGCATTTCGAAATAATTGTTTTAAGCTTGGAGTGCTTGAGCGAAATCTGTGATTGACTTGATCGAATTTGACATCATTATTGCGGATGCATCTTTCTTTGTAGGAATGATCATTTTTGTCTACTGCTTTGGAGAAGTTTATGATTGGTGGTATGCTCGAAAGAAACGACCAACGATTTGAGTTTCTACATTTCCACGTTTAATGTCTTGTGTTCATTAGAAAAATCAGTGCTCTGTGGTGTCACATATGTTTATGTCTTCCGTAATGTTGGCTGTTTTTACGGCTTGTCTGCTTATTCAGTTAATAGTTTAATTAGAACTATCCCCCATTTTCGATGGAGACCTGAAAACCCAAATAAACTGGGGGCTTTATGTCGAAAAATACTTGCAACTTACTTTTCTACTTATTTCAGCGACTCCTTCAGGGCTGAAAAGTAAGATAGAACCTGCCCAATTTGCTCTTCAGACATGGATAGAATGGTTTTAACTGCCGCTTTCTGCTTTGGCGAGGAAGAAACCGCAATTGTTGCTAAAGCATAATCTAGGCTTGTGAAGAGGGGCTCCCATGGAATGCTAACTCGTTTACCTTTAAGGTTGTATAGGGCAAGGACGAATGCGCTGGCTCGGCTTAAGCTGTCTTTGAAAGCTTGAATTGCTGCACCGATAGCTAAGGCATCATAGTCCTTTCCTGAAAGAAAACTCTCAATTACCCCGTAATTTTGTTCTAAATCTTGGATTTCAACAAAAAGATCTTGCTTAATTCTTGATTCTGTATTATCTTGCATGCTTCATCACTGTCCTGTATGTAGAAATCAAGTACATAAGACTTTTTTCAAATATTTACTTAATTGTTTGGTCCTATCTAGGAAAGCAGAGGTTAATCCGTTTTTGAGCCTATGAACAACGCATTGAACGGGAATGGAGAAATAGGGGTGAAGGGCTTATGATGTCTTTTAGTCTGTTGATTTTTTTAGTCGAGCCCTAGCGTCAAAGGTATGATTACGTTTCTGTCTCCTTAATTTAGTGTTCTTTATCTGAGAAGTTTCGCTTGTAAAGCTAACATCAGATTTTCCGCCCATAAAGTTAAAGAGAACAAACTCCGAAATGAATACTGAAAGCAGTCTCAAGGAAATTGAGAGCATGCAAAGGTCACTGGAAGATTTAAGGCAAGAGCTTCAAATCTTGAAGCCTACGCTTAAGAAACGCTTTAAAGTTGAAACCATAGACATTTTCGGCTCGTATGCCCGTGGAGAACAGACAGAAAAAAGCGACTTGGACCTCCTTGTAACTTGGTCTATTCCAGAAGACTTATTCTTGATATACGATTTACGGCAGTACCTAAAAAGAAAACTCCGTTTGAAAGTGGATATTATAGCTAAAGAATTCCTCAATAAACATATAAAAGAACATGTAATCGAGGAAGCTGTGCCAGTGTGAAGAGAGATCATCTAGAAAGAGACCCCAAACTCTACTTATCAGAAATCACCGAGTTTATCCAAAGGATTAAAGAATACACCCAAGGGATGACCTACGAGGATTTCCTTAAAAACAGACAGACAATTGACGCTGTAGATGCAAACGTGCGAAATATAGGTGAGGCAGTTCGTGTCCTCTCAAAAAACAGGCAAATACGAAACCTATTTTACCACTACCACATCCCATTCAAAAAACTCTCGGGCATGAGAACAGACCTTACCCACGAATATTTTGCCATGAGCACTAGGGCATTGTGGATTACTGCTACACGCGACTTAGTAAACCTCCAGCTTCAATTCGAAAAAGTCTTACAAGAACTGCAGTAAGCAGCTTTACACGACAACGGGGAACAGGTGACACGGTTTGTATTCCACCGAGACGCTTAGATAAAATGTGTAACGTTAGAAAGTTGACTTTACATAAAGGAAAACTCTTAATAGCTGATAACTTACTCAACAAGTTTCATGAGCCAAACCAAGCAAATCGAGCAGAAATGGCAAGCCAAATGGGAAAAAGCTCACGTTTTTGAGGCTGACCCAGATCTAAAAAGAAAGAAAATAATGGTAACTTTCCCATACCCATACATGAACGGCCCATTACATGTGGGGCACGCGTTCACGGCTTCACGGGTTGACGCTTACGCCCGATTCAAGCGGATGCAAGGTTACAATGTGCTTTGGCCTTGGGCTTGGCATTGGACGGGGCAACCGCTTCTAGGAGCTAGCCAACGCGTAGCAAGAGGCGACGAAGACTACATTCGAGTTCTCCGCGAAGTTGACGGTGTTCCAGAATCAGATCTGAAAAAGTTTGTTGACCCAATGTACATGGCTCAATACTACACTAATGAAGGACGCTTAGCCGTTGAAAGTATAGGTTTCTCGGTGGATTGGCGACGTGAATTCACCACTGTAATGCCGACTTACCAGAAATTTATTGAGTGGCAATACAAAAACCTCAGAGAAAAAGGCTACGTCACAAGAGGAACGCATCCGGTGGTGTGGTGCCCAAAAGACCAAAGCCCAACAGGAGACCATGACCGCCAAGTAGGCGAAGGCGTAACTCCGGAAGAATACACGTTGATAAAATACAAGCTTGACGAGAACACGTTTTTGCCCGCGGCAACTTTCCGTCCCGAAACAATCTACGGTATAACAAACATGTGGATAAATCCCGATGCAACATACGTTGAAGCAGCCGTTAACGGGGAAAACTGGATAATTAGTCAAGAAGCCGCTGAGAAACTCAAAGAGCAAGAAAAAAAAGTACAAGTAAAACGTTCGTTTAAAGGCAAAGAGCTTATCGGCAAAACTTTCGAAAACCCCATAACAAAAAGCAAATTTCCTATTTTACCCGGCTGGTTTGTCGACCCAAAAACCGCTACAGGAGTCGTTTACAGTGTACCCGCCCACGCACCATACGATTGGCTGGCACTCAAGGATTTGCAGGAAAAGCCTGAGGTTCTCAAGGATTTCGACGTTGACCCTGAAGTCGTCAAACGGATTAAACCCATCTCAATAATTAAGGTCGAGGGTTTCGGCGAGTACCCAGCCGTTGAAATAGTTCAACAAATGGGCATCAAAGACCAGAATGACCCCAAAGCCGATGAAGCCACGAAAGCATTATACAAAAAAGAATTCCACAGCGGAGTCTTAAAGCAGAATTGCGGACCTTACGCTGGAAAATCAGTCAGAGACGTAAAAGATACGCTTATTGCTGATTTTCGTAAGCTCGGCGTCGCCGACAGCATGTACGATTTGCCCGAGCAAGTTGTTTGCCGATGCATGACCCAGTGCATAGTAAAGATACTTTCAGACCAGTGGTTCCTAAACTACTCCGATCAACAGTGGAAAGCGAAAGCCAAGGAAGTAGTAGCTCAAATGACGGTTTACCCTGACTCAGCCAAACAATCGTTCTATACTGTTATAGACTGGCTGAGAGAATGGGCTTGCGCCAGAACCACAGGTTTCGGAACTCCACTGCCATGGGGAAAAGGCTGGATAATCGAGACACTGAGCGATTCAACAATTTACATGGCGTTTTACACCATAAACAAGCACATAAAACAAAACAACATTAAGCCTGAAACGTTAACGCCCGAAGTGTTTGACTATATTTTCTATGGCAAAGGCAGCGGTGCCGAACTTCAAAAGAAGGTTGGAATAAACGCGCCTTTACTTGAAGCAATGCGAAAGGAATTCTTGTATTGGTACCCATTTGACCTGCGCGATTCAGCTAAAGAACTTGTACCAAACCATTTAACCTTCTGCATCTTCCATCACGCCGCCCTGTTTCCGCCTGAACACTGGCCCAAAGCCATGGGAGTAAACGGTATGCTAATGGTTGAAGGCAAACAGATGCACAAGAGCAAAGGCAACTTCATAACAATGAAGGGCGCCGTTGAAAAGTATGGAGCCGACGCTACCCGCAGCGCACTTTTGCTGGGTGCAGAGGGCATGGATGACCCTGACTGGCGAGCGGAAAACGTGAGCGACTTGAAAAGCAAGTTTGAAGCGTTATACAGTTTAGCAAGCACGGTAATCGTTTCTGCCAAAAAAGAAGAAGACACAGTGCTGGAGCGATGGCTGCAAAGCAAACTTCAACACAGAATTAAAGATGTCACAGTCAGCTTAGATGAGCTTAAAACCCGAACAGCCTTGCAGATTGCCTTGTTTGAAACTTGGAATGACCTGCGCTGGTATATCCAACGAAAAGGCAACAGCGACGCTAAAGCGCTGGGCGAAGCCGTGAAAATTTGGCTTAAAATGCTTGCACCTTTCGCGCCTTTCATGTGCGAGGAGCTTTGGAGCCAAACCGGCGAAGCAGACTTCATTAGCGTTGCAAAATGGCCAGTGTTTGATGAGGCAAAAGTTGATGTTGCAGCGGAAGAACAGGAGAACCTGATAATTGATGTTATAGCAGACACTTCCAATATCCTAAAAGCCATGAAGATTACACCTAAACGCATATGCTACTACACAGCCGCAGCTTGGAAGTGGCAGGTTTACCTCAAGGTTTTAGACAAGAGCTTGGCTGGCGAGACCAAGATTAACGAGTTAATGAGAGAATTTGCCGCCGACAAAGACCTTAAACCCCACATGAAGGACATCGCAGGCTTGGTTCCAAGAATAATGAAGGCTTTAACAAAGCTGCCAAGCGAACGCAAAGCAAACATGCTAAACATTAAAGCTGTAAACGAGAAAGAAATCCTGGATGGCGCACTTAATTTTCTAGAGGCACGTTTCAACGCTGAAGTATCAGTGTACGGTGAATATGACCAAGCACTCTATGACCCCAAGCACCGATCAATGATGGCTATGCCTAGCCAGCCAGCGATATACGTCGAGTAAATTTCTTTTCATGTTTTTATTCCCGCCCCGCTCACAACAGCAATTCTTAAAACCTTGCGAAGCTAAAAGAGGAACACGCGTCGTTTACCGCAAAAAGAAAGGGATATACACGGTCAACCTTAATCGTTCGTTAACTTACGAGATAGAACCTGTTCCTCCATACAACTTTAATCTTTCAGTTAGGAAGCCAGCCGGCTGGTCGCTGTTCACCCCCTTCGAAATCTATGACGGAAAAACGCTTTGGACTGCCGTCCATCTGGAGAATACGCTTACAGGGTTAAAGCTCACTTCGAGAGGCACAACAGACAATCCACGTATAACCGCAAAGATATTCCTTGAAAGCAAACCCACCGATGAAAAGCTCGAGAGAATAAAGAAACTGCTAATCCACTGCATCGGAGCAGATGAGGACCTGCATGAGTTCTATGCGCTCGCAAGAGAAGACTCAATTCTTGGGTACGTAGTCGATGATTTATACGGCATGCACAGCACATCGACTGGGGACAACGTGTTCCCCGACGCAATTTTGGCGATACTTCTACAGATGGCTCCGCTCAAAAGAAGCAACGAGATGATTGACTGCATGATAAGAAGGTACGGCGACGCCGCAGAGTTCGACCGAAAAACAGTTTATGTCTGGCCTTTACCGCAAAGGCTGGCGAGCCTTAACCCCACAGTGCTCGCAAGAGAATGCAAGGTCGGCTACAGAGCCAAACGCATGATCGAACTCGCGGCTATGCTCGCGGAAAAAGGCTTTCCCGCGCTGCAGGAGCTGGAAAAGCTCAGTCCTGAGGATGCAAAAAAGAAGCTTCTTGAACTGCCAGGCATAGGTGACTATTCAGCAGATATAATAAATCCGCACGGCGGTTTCCCGATAGATGTCTGGTCAGCCGAAGTTTTCGGCAAACTGTTCTTTGGTAAAGAGCCAGATAACAACAGGCAGGCCATTAAGGAGGTTAAGAGCGAAGGCATCCGTAGATGGGGCAAGTGGTCCTGGATGGCATTCTTCTACATAGTGCAAGACCTTGAAAGCCTATCTAGAAGGCTGAACGTGAAGCTGAGGCTGGCTTAACACCGTTTTGAAGAAATCCTTTTTAAGCGAAAGTATGGCAAATTTAGTCTTTGAAAAGACCGATTTTTAGCTTGCTAAAAATAACTGGTAATACAACACCATTTATTTTGAGGTTGTTCGGTTGCTCAACCAAATTTTTTAAACGCTTGCTCTTGGGGGGTCTTCTCGATTTTTCAGTTTCTCGTCTAGAAGCATCAATAGTTCCTGAGGTTTCACAGGTTTAACCAAGTAAGCATCTGCGCCTTCATCAAGCGCTTTAACGCCTGTTTCTAAGGATGGAAAACCAGTAATCATTATTTTCACGGTATGCTGTAATTGCTTTTTGAGTTTAGCAAGTAAATCTGTGCCATCCATATCTGGAAGCCTGATATCAACCAATGCTAAATCGAAATGGTGACCTTCTGTTTTCTCCATGGCTTCTTTTCCAGTTTCTGCAACGTCAATTTCATAGCCGCTTTTTTGAAGAATACGCGTGAACGTTCTAAGTATCGATTTGTCATCATCAACAACAAGTATTGTTTTTTTACATCCCGACACTTAAACAATCCTCCATTCTATTTGAAACGGATACTTTATTCAGCCCTCGTTTAAGGTCAACGATAAGCCGTCAAAGCCATTGCAACACCCAACCAAGCGCACGCTTAATTTGAGCGACAAAGGCTTCTACCCTAACCTTCGGGTATACTAAAAGATGTTTTTCGAGACTAATAAACGCTATCCCCCTCCGTAATTTTTCCGACAGAAGCTAAAAAAACAAAAAAATCCCGCATCAAAACGCCTCCACTATCGGGTGTATACTATTTGCTACAGAAATTCGTCAACAAAAAGAGGCTAACCTTCGTCTTCTGGACCACACTATTGACTAAAATATTAAATGCTTAAACAGTAAATCCACTTATTTGAGAGAAGCACCCGATAAACCAAAAAGCAAACGCAAAGGTTAATAGATATAATAGAATTTTACCGATGATGCTTCATGGCTCATGCAGCTTCGATTCACGCTGCTTGAGTCGCAGCTAATCTAAATCAAAAGATAGGTGCATGGACGGTTAAGAATGAAGGTCTACGTTAGAACTCCAGCCAGACTTCACTTAGGACTTATTGATTTAGGAGGCGAGCTGGGACGGGTTTTTGGCGGAATAGGAGTAGCCATAAATCGTCCAAACGTCATTCTGGAGGCTGAATCATCCCAAAATCTTGAATTTAAGGGCGAAAAAAGCGAAAATTTACGACCCATAGTGGAGCTATTGCTTAAGAAGTATAATCTAAAACCCCAAGTCTCCATTAACGTAAGGCAAACTATCCCTGAGCACGTTGGATTAGGATCGGGAACCCAGTTATCGTTAGCCGTTGCCGTTGCAGTCTCAAGGCTTTTTCGTTTGAAGGTCTCTGTTGAAAGCCTTGCGCGTTTAACGGGAAGAGGACAAGTTTCTGGTGTAGGAACAGCGCTTTTCGAGCAAGGCGGTTTTGTTGTTGAAGCTGGATTAAAAAGTCAAGGAAACAAGCCCAATCCACGAGCCTTGGAAAACTTTCCGCCTGTAATATTCCATCAGTCATTTCCAGAGGATTGGTTTTTTGTTGTAGCTATTCCCCGTGTTAAGAAAGGATTATCTGGTCAAGAGGAAGCCACAGCGTTTAAACATTTGCAGCCTATGCATCGGGAAAAAGCCGCCCTCATAAGTCACCTGATAGTTATGGGTCTGCTGCCAGCACTCAAGGAAAAAGACATAGAAACCTTTGGAAAATCCTTAACCGAAATTCAAAGTGTAGTGGGCGATTACTTTGCAACGGTTCAGGGAGCACGATTCTCAAGCTCTCCAACAGGAAACTGCATAAAGTACATGATAGAAAATGGTGCCCATGGCGCTGGACAAAGTTCCTGGGGGCCAACTGTCTACGGACTTGCCCGAGGAGAAGCAGAAGCAAAAAAATTAGCCGTTTCAACCAGGAAGTTCTTGCAAGAAAAGGTTGGCGGGCAAGTATTCTTCACAGCAGCAAACAATAAAGGAGCCTACATAAAAACAACTTCATAGAATCCATGACTCGGGGAGTACGAGAAAAAGCAAGATTTATTCAAAATAACTGGGGAAAGAAAACGTGAACTTTACGTTGGATGATTGGTTGCCGTGGTACAACAAAATTCTTGAAACCTTCGGGTATGACCAGCGCGGAGACCAGCGCGCGGCTGATTTGCTAAGCACATTGCTGGAGGGGCGGGCCGGGGATGTGGCTGAGCTAAGGAAGCTGATTGCGGATAAACCTGTGTTGGTTTTTGGTGCTGGTCCATCTCTTGAAGAAGACCTCAGACAAGCCATGAAAGAAGGACTCTTGCAAAAGACTGTGACCGTTGTGGCCGATGGAGCGACAACAGCTTTCCTTCAAATTTCAGGAACAGCGCCAAACGTCATCGTAACCGACTTGGATGGAATAATTAGCGATATTGTTCATGCTCGGCGTTTAGGGGCTATCGTGGTTATTCATGCGCATGGCGATAATATTGATAAGTTGAAAAAATATGTGCCAGCGTTCTCCAAAGCATTAGGCAGCACACAGACGCATCCCCGTTCTAACGTGTATAATTTTCTGGGTTTCACTGATGGTGACCGAGCAGTTTTCCTAGCAGCAGGAATGGGGGCTAAGCTGATTGCATTAGCGGGAATGGATTTCGGATACGCCGTAGGCAAATACTCCAAGAAGCATGTAGCATCAATCGAGGTTAAGAGAAAAAAACTCAAGATCGGTAAAGAATTGCTGGAATGGCTAGCCGTTGAAACGGGCGAAAAAATAAAACTTTATAACATCACACTTAACGGGGAAAACATTAAGGGATTTAGAAACATCAAAACCGCAGATTTACAAAACCTTATCTGAAGCCAAAATGGTGAAAAAAAGCTTTCGATGAATGAGCTCCTTGCTTGCTAAAAATAGCTAAGGAACAGACTTAAAAAAGCCGGACCGCCATTAGAGGCCCGGTATATTCGTGTCGACTAAGGTTATGTCCATGCTGTAGGATTGCCCGTCAACTGTTGGAGAGGTCATGACCATTTTTATGGGCCACTGAACGCTGTTGTCAACGTAGTAGGCGGCGCTGATGCCTTGGCTGCTGTATTCGTAAACGGTGCAGCTTCTTGTTCCAATGTTTGGCAAGGTTACCTGAGTGGTATAGGTGCCGTTCAGGGTTAAGCCGGCGGGTTGGAAAGTCATGTTTTCCCTGTTTACCCAAGTCGTGGTCGCGTTCTCCGTGTTGCCAAAGGGCGTTGACATGTTAAAGTTAGTTGATACTTGAATGTAAGTTGCGTTGAGGTTGACGATTTCCATCTCCGCGTTGAAGTTAACTGTCATTGATAGTATGGTGGCTTGGCCTTCGTATGTTGCGTAGGCACCTATTGCAATCCACGATTGCGAAGTATTTTTATTGCCAGTTTGACTGCTAGACGGGTTTTGACTTGTTATCAATAGTCCACTCGTTAAGCCGGCTGCTAGAGCAATAATTAGGACAGCCACTGCGATTGCTGCTATTTTCTTTTTGCTATGTGTAGCGATTTTTGCGTTTTGCTGATTGTTTTCCAAATATTTGTCACCGTTAACTAATATGTATTAAATATTGCGATATAATATATATGTTTCGTAAGACAAACACAAATTCAAAATAAATCAAAAAAACAAAAAACTAACGGTAACCCATCGCCTAACCCACTGTTTGTCTAAAAGCTAACTTGCCAAGAATTAGCGCGCGGTTTTAGGATTTTTTGAAAGCATCTAAACCTTTTTTCACCGTCTCGCCAAGAAAAAGATTATCAAAGATTGTTCCTTCACTTTCTCTTAGCTTCATGACGCGGATTATTTCTTCGAATTTGCCGTGAGCTATCCCGTTAGCAAACACCGCTGCGCCTTCTGCCGCTTGTTTAGACACTTTTGCGTCGCCTTGAAATCTCACGACATCTACTTGTGATCCAATCCCGCTAAAGAAATCTTGAAACCTAAACTTTATCGCATCGAGGAATTCGGGCATATTTACGAATCTCCCACTCAGCATCACTTCTTTGGGCTTAATTGATGGTAGAAGTGAAGCGACATCCTTAACTATTGATTCCATCATCAGGTCATATCCCGCCTTCACTTCTTCGCTGCTTTTAGCCAGACTGACGAACTCTTCCAAGGGTTTTGATTGATCAATTCCAGCAACCGATGCGCACCCTCCAGAGAAAAGCATGAGTTTTGAGAAATCTTTAACCGTGTTAGCAAGGGCGTATGCCACTTCTGCATCCAAAAAGCCCATGCCCAGGTAGGAGGGAAAGCCTGCGGTTCCAGCCATAGCATCGACTATTTGACCGTTTCTAATCGCCAGCGCCGAGGTGTATGCGAATCCTATTTCCAAAAGGATAAAATTGGTTTCGTCATAGCGGATTTTTAGTCTTTCTGCTTGATTCTTAACTGCTAAAACGGCACTGAGAACTTTATCGGATGTACCCATGTCTATTTTGTTAGCCTTTCTGTACCTGGGAACCGTCGTTAATTGAACCACCGACGGCGTAAACCAAACCTCTAAGTCTTCAGTGGTCTTCATCATTTTCATGGCTTCTCTTAAACCAACGATCTTTAGCTTCCTTTCCACGTCAGCCGCCGTTACAAAAGTTGCCAAGGCAATATCTGCATAGGTTGCATTCCTTGCTTTTTGAAGAGGCATTCCATAGCCAGAGGGACCAACAATTGCATCTATAAAACCCGCATTCTGTTGAGTTTCCCTAAGCTTCTCAATCAGGAGGCTGGGGTTTTTTGTTATTTCGTCTCGTGGGATGGCTAAGTCAATTAAAACCTCTCCGTTTTTGTCGTCGAAGCCATAGATATCCATGGTTTTTGTGCCAGAATCTATTCCGATTGCTTTGACCATTTTTATTCCTTCAAAACGGAAGCGCCTGAATTATTCGCTTTAGTGTAGAATACTTCTCCGCCGCCGTTTTTGTTCAAATATTGCTTTAACTCTTCGGTTAAGCGTTTTGCTTCGCTCTCCCCTTTCACTATAGAGTAGAACGTTGGTCCCCAAGAAGTTTGGCATGCGCATGAGCTTCGATGCAGCATAAGCTTGACGCCTTCCTCCACCACTTGATTGCAGTAGGTTCCTTCTTGATAATCCTTCCAAAATCGACCGAGCTTCGAATTAAACTCAGTTAATGCTTCCCCGAATCCTTTGAGATCTTTCTCCACGAAGGCAGGCATGAGCTTAACCAAAACCAGTCTTGAAAGCTCATCAGATAACTCTTTAGGCATCACCTTTAGGTTTCCGAGAATTTCATCTTCTTTTTCTCGCATCGTAGCAATTTGAAGTCTGGATTCTTCAGGAACAGCTACGACGAAAAACCAGTTTTTCGGCATCGCACTTTGGAATATGAGCGGAGGAACCATCTTTTCTCTTTGGTCAACTTTGAAGCCGCCTTCAATTATGAATCCACCAGTTTTGAATGCGTACACGCCCAAGGCAGTTATTGTTCCTCTGCCCATAATTAGAGCTACATCTTCAACGCTCAAGTTCAATTCATACAGCTTGGCTAATCCAACGCCTATCGAAAGCGCTAACGTCGTGTGAAAACCTAAGCCGACAAACTTTGGAATCTCCCTCTTAATATGGACTTCTGCGCCTTCTATGCGCGTTTTTTCCACAAAGCGTTTCGCAAATTTGTACGCATCTTTATCTTCAGCCTTGATTCCCTTGGCTTTGGCAACTTCAACTTCAAGCGGAAGATCAATGGCGAAACCTACCGTTCCATAGAGTCTACCTAAATCGCCTGTTAAATCAAAATTACCTGTGTGCAAATGCGCCGGAGCGATTATCAACAACTTCTCCAAATAAACCACCAAGCAATTTTTGAAGACGCAATTAATTAAGTTGAAACTAATAAACCTATAAGATTAGCAAATTGTCTTACAAACAAAAAGCGACTTATTGATAGGCTACAGACATAACAAATATCTGGGCGCATTAGAATAAAATAAATTGGAAATTATAAAGTAAAGAATAATAAGCCACATCACCATTGCGGTCACTTAGATATGGGTGAAATGGTGGAAACTGTAGAATTGAGAATTAATCGAAGGATTGGTGAGGGGGCTTGACTATCGATGTTCAAAATCAAAAGCCCGAAAACGAGATTGAGCTAGAAAAAGTTGGCATTGAAGGTTTAAGGAAACTAGTTTCCTTGAAAAGGTCTAAAGTCACCTACAACGTTATTGTTACTATAAATAGTTACATAACCTTGCCAGCTAATCTTCGCGGTGCTCATATGAGCCGTTTTGTTGAATCAGTGATAGCGACACCTACCACCGCTTCGTCAATAGAAGATTTAGCTGAACTGATTTCAAGGCAAGCATTAGAAAAACATGGATTTGATTGTCAAACTGAAGTTTTTGGTGAACTTCCTTACAAAAGGACAAGGCCAAACGGAGAAAAAGAAAGTTCAATTGCCCAAATGTTCGCCAAATATTCTACTAAGACAAAAAGGAAAACTGTAGGCATCCAAATTAATGGAGCCTTAGCTTGCCCATGCTCAAAAGCAATGTGCAATGGCCTAACTCACAACCAAAGAGGCAGTCTCAGCGTCGAAATAGACTCAAACCAAAAAACCCAACTGCTAGATGTCATTGAGATTTGCAGTAAGAGTTTTAGTTCACCCATATTTTCGTTATTAAAAAGGTCTGAAGAAAAGAAAGTGGTGGAAAAAATGCATGAAAACGCCAGATTCGTGGAAGATGTGACGAGAAAGTGCGTGCAGCTTTTAAAAGAAAAGTATCCCGATAGGTATTGTAAAGTTAAATGCGTGAGCATAGAGTCCATTCACGATCATAACGTTTTTTCAGAATGGCGAGGAATCCTATAATGAGGTTACAGCATGTATCGACTGAGAGTTGAAACAACGTTTGATGCAGCTCACAATATTCTCGCTTCCAACGGCAAATGTGAAAGGCTACATGGGCACACGTGGAAAATAGAACTCTTCGTAATAGGCGAAAAAACAGAATCCACCGGCATGGTCATAGACTTCAGCGTTCTAAAGGCAAACCTGCAAGAATTAGCCGAAAAACTTGATCATACATACCTAAATGAGCTAACAGAAATCGGCAACCCAACATCCGAAAACATTTCAAAATACGCTTTTGATTACCTAAAGAAAATAATACCTAACTGCGTGACACTCGAAAAAGTGAGAGTCTGGGAAAGCCCAAAAAGTTGGTGCGAATACTTAGGGTAACCCAAATAAAAAAGAGTTTTTGGACAATACTGAGTTTTAAGAAAACTGTTCCAGCTCTATAAGCGTGACTGCAAAAAAAGCAAGAAGTAGCCGCCGTAGCCTCAAAATTATATTTTTCACTAATTGTTAACTCGCCTGCAAGCTCGATTGTTGCTGTTTTCTTTTGGTCCTCGTTGCGAATATTAGGCTTGCCACTGCAACTCCCACGATGACTATGGCGACTAAAATAGTCAGGAGCAGCGTGTTTCCGCTGGTTGTGTGGGAACTTGTGGCGGTTGGTGTTGGCGTTTGATTCGCTTGAAGTGCCGGGTTTCCTTGTTGTTGGGCATATACTGAAGCGGGGATTGCGCCGGGGCCAACGGATGAACTTGAGCTTGGAGCGCCTGTTGTTGAACTTGTTTCTGGTGTTGCGGTGGCTGCGTATGGGGTTATCCAGTAGCTTTGCTGTTGCGTGTACATCGTGATTGTCGCCGTTGTCTGCGGAGGAACTATCAGTGTTGAACCCGCTAATCCGATGTAGGCTGGCTCCATGGGGCCAGTCACATTTACGGGTTCGCCAGCGATGATGACTTGCGGTGCAGCGTTGCCGGTGAGGTTTAGGGATAGCCAACTCCACGCGTCGATTTGTTCTGGTGCTGTGGGTGTGACGAGGGTCGCATAGCCGTCGGATCCAGTTGTGGTCCAGGTTGTGACGTTGGGTTCGTAGCCCCAGTAGTATGAGGATCCGAGGGTGGATGCTGAAACGGATGCGCCTGCAGCTGCCGTTCCGTTGGCGTAGAGAACCTGTATTGTTAGTGTATTTGTTGGGAATGAAGCCACGTTTTGAGTTGTGATTGTGAGGGTTATTGAGTTGGAAATTTGCTGCACTGAATATCCGTATTCCGTCGCTGGACCTACAGAGATGGGCAATGATGGAGTGCTTGGAGAGCTTCCACCGCTGCTTGATGCGGCTCCGAGTCCCAGTGGAATTGGATAGTTCGAGTCGGTTTGGTTGTTTGCGGTGACGGTGAAGATGTATTGTCCGTTTGGAAGTTCGAAGGAGGCGGCGGGATAATAGGTTTGGACTGAAGATTCCTGGTAGCCAGTCATGTTGAACGCTGAGACTGTGAAGTAGCCTGATTGTATGTTTGAGGTTTGGATGTTTATTTGAACATTGTTATAGGATGTCAGCTGTGCAGACGCTATTGAAGCTACGCTTAATAAGCTGAGACCTAAGATGGTTATCAACGCTAAAAATCGGAAGCCTGTTTTAAAGTTATTATTAAATTTGACTCCATTGCTTAAAACAGATTTTCGCTTCATAACAATATCATCCAGTTTCATGGTCCTTTAAGGCTTAGCACCTTAGTTAAACTTCCTAAATGGCAACTATCGATTTAAGCCTAAGCTTTCGAACGACCGTGCTATAAGTTAGAACGACTGCGTTAGTTAAAATTTTTTGATTGTTTGGTTCTTTGATGGCTAAAGATTGTAAGGTTGAAGAAATATGGGCAATTAACTTGCAACAATTAAGTGTGAATACGCATGGTAAACATAATTGTTCGTTAGCGTTGAGGATTCTGCTATGATTTTCCGGCTACGGTCACGTTGAACGTATATTTACAAAATCAAGGATATGATAATGATGCTTGGGATGTCAGGTTATGAAGCGCGCTCACCGGCTGTTGTCGGCTAAGGGATATCGGCTCATGGCGGCAAGCATTACTTCGCTGAAGCTTTTTTTGCTGAGGTGCCTAGCAAAATCGGAAGTAGCTATTATACCGACCAACACGTTATTCCTCGTAACGGGAAGCCGCCTTATTTTGTACTTGACCATTTTCCTCGCAGCATCTCGCAGTTGGGACTCCTCATCGATTGTTATAAGCGGATCTGACATTATCTCAGAGACTTTAGTATCAAGCGGTTTTTTCTGCGCCATTACCCTCCTGACTAAGTCTCTTTCAGTAACTATGCCCTTAGCCACAATACCCTCCATTACTACAAGATCACCTACGTCTTGTTGGTGCATTAGCTTTGCAGCCTCAAGCACGGTTCCCTGGGCATCAATTGTAATGACATTCTTTGACATAAAATCTCTTACAGTTGGCATAATTTTACAAATCTATAAACTATCGTATAAAAGTTTTGTACCGTCACAATTCTGGATCAGGATCCAAATATGTTATGCCTGATTTCCTTTATAGGAAACGACCGAGAAACCCACTATAGAAATAAGACACAGCATAGGCAGTCTAATATTGCCACTATTCCAAAACAACGAAGTTTCTTTATCCCTATACCGAGTATTTTTGTTCTCGGTAGTAGTGTTATTTTTCATTGATGATAAGTCTTAAATCTGCATAGCGTAGAAAAGTGGATAGAGCAAGAAAGTGGTTTGGGAGGGAGAGAAGGGAGATTATAAGAAAGCCAAACCACTGACTTGTCCTTACTCGGTTTAGGTTTGGTTTTACCTATTAAACGTTCTTAACACGCAGCGATATACATGAGTTTTAGCCATTTTTTAGCATCCATCATTTCACGCTATGAAAAAACATAGGTATTGAAATAAGTCTTAAATCTGCATGACATAGAAGACTAATTCTTAGTCAAGAAACTTTGACTTAATTTAGTCAAGGAAGTTTGACGAATAGGCTTTTATCGCCTTCAAGTTCACATAGCTAAATATGGGTAGAAAAGGTAGAACTTTGGGTTCAATTCTTATTCTAATTTGCTTAACATCCTTAGTTTTGATAACACATGCGACAGTTGAAGCCCAAACCAGAACCCTAATCGTTCCAAACCAATACCCAACCATCCAAGACGCCATCAATAATGCAGATGCAGGAGATATAGTCTATGTTAGAACGGGGACTTACTTTATCAATGACTCCGATTTGATAAACATCGAGAAACCCGTCTCGATCATTGGAGAAAATCCATATAATACAATAATCGTTCAGCAACCTACTTCATATTACCTAGAAACCATCATAGTCGATGCCCCTAACGTAACAATTTCAGGTTTTACCTTCAAAGAACTGGTGGGCAACGTTGGCTACGTTGCCATAGATATTGGATACTCATATGCTGGCGGTTATGTTCCAAACTGCAATATAACAGATAACCACTTTGTTAGTGGACAAGAAGCCATTGATGTTGAAGAAGGAGCGAATTTTACCATTGCTGATAACGACATTTCCGAGTGCAGTCTTTGGGCAATTTACATCGCAGAAGGAATAAACGGTACAATAATCAACAATAATTTAACCGAAAATGGTCAAAGTGGGGTCGGATATGGAGCCATGAACTGTTATAGCGGAAGTAACTTGCTATTTTCAAATAATACCGTTCAACATAATATAGAAGGATTAATGTTCTCCTATTCTGATGCAGTCTACATTTTTAAAAATAATATAACGAACAATCAAGAAACAGGTGTAGCCTTGTCCGATTCTTGTAGCAACATAACTGTTTATGGCAACTTTATAGCTAGAAACGGCATAGGTTTTGCTCTTAGTAGTTTCAATCTCCCCGCAAGCGGAATGTTTTGGGTCGGAACTGTAGGAGACAATAACTATATTTTCAAAAATGATTTCGTGGGAAATTTACAGCAGGTGTTTATCGGTCAATCTAACGAAAACATTAGTGGTATCGACATTGTATCGTGGGATTTTGGCAAGGAAGGAAACTATTGGAGCGACTATAATGGAAGCGGAATTTACGTCATCGACCAAAACAATATTGACCATTATCCGCTGACCCAACAAGTGGATATTTCTTCAATAGCTGTTAATCCAACTTCAATCGTTCCAGAGTTTCCAGCCATAGTAATATTGCCTTTGCTTCTTTCTCTGGTCGCTGTTGCTGTGATAGTTAGGCATCGAAAAACCGCTAAACCAAATCAATAGACCTTTTCCCAAAGCATACCAGAAGTTTACATTAAACGGTCAGGGCTATTACCGAATACATTCAAGGGTTAAGATGTACTCAGTAGCTAAGTTTTCCAATTTTGCGGGGGAGAGCTTTCTCCATGCATATTTTAAACTAAATTCTACAAATACTTACTTTTTAGCACACTATCCTCTCGTATAAAAGTTTTGTACCGTCACAATTCTGGATCTGGATCCAAATGTATTATACCCGATTTACCTTACAGGAAACGACAAAGAAACCACATAGAAAAGTACAATACTTACCTTGACCAGTGAAAATTGAAGAGACTACAACCAAGTTGCTGGTGAAATAAGTGCGTGAACTGCATGCTTTTGTAAACGTTTTCGTGGCACCGCCCCTCATGGATGATGTGGTTCAAGCCCTATCCAAGATAGATGAAGTGGAGGAACTCTACGAGGTGACAGGCGAATTTGACATCGTTACGCTTGTGTCGGCGTCGGATATCGAGGAGCTCAGGGATGTCATGGAAAACAAGATCATGAAGACCAAGGGCGTGAGAAGCACAGTAACCTCAGTTGTATTGAGCGCTCGCAAAGGTCCAAAATGCACCACCTAACATTAAGCGTGCATACCTGTTCCTTAGCCACACCTTTTGAAACTGGAAGGCAATCCAATTCTACACGAAACAGCGATCCTTGCTGCGTCAAAGACTTCTTAGGTCGCAAAGAAAACATGAGATCTACATCAACATTGAACGAACAATCTTTGAAGCATCTGGAAATGGCTTTACAGTCAAAGTCTCAGAAAATCCTGAAGAAATAAAAAGCCTCTCTGAAGTAAGATTCGAATATGTCTGCCAAAAGGACAACTTAATATTCCTGAGAAAAAGAAAATGATTAATAACCAAGCCATCAACGACGGGCAAAAAGTAGCCGAAAACACCAAAAAGCGGCCGAGGTGAGGTAGCTTGGTAGCCTAGAGGCCTGTGGAGCCTTTTGCCAGGGTTCAAATCCCTGCCTCGGCCCTCCCCAAACTTTGACACACCGTTAAGCGCAGGGGTCGCCGAGCATGGTCAAAGGCGTAGGCTTCAGGAGCCTATCCTGTAGAGGTTCGTGGGTTCAAATCCCACCCCCTGCACCAATGGAAGAACTCAGAGTCTTTTTTAGACTATCTAGATCTCTATAAAATTTTTTGAGGTGATAAAAATGAGCCAAATAGAAAAACAAATAGCCTTCCACCATAAGTAAACAATCTTTGTGTTAATGACTATTATTTTCAATTGGATTTGGGTTACCTAAAAATAAATATACGCATTCGGATGTATGCCCTAGCTGGAGAAGAGCATGGAGAAAAAAACTCTGGGCAAAAAAGCAGCAGAAAAGAAGTTAATGCCGCAGGTACTCAGGATGCTTGAGGCTCAAGGCGGTAAATCATTGGATCAAGCTCGTAAGCGGCTGTCTATAATCGGAGTGGAAAATGCAGAAGCTCTAGAAAGCATGGAAATGTACGCTAACAACTGGAACGATGTTATTCACCCAGCTATTCTTTCGTTGTCCTCTGATGCAGTGTCGAAAAGATCACCTGTCATAACTGACCTGCAGGTTATGATTCTGCTTCTAACTTCAGCAATGGATATTCATGACGACGTGATGGACAAATCCAAGACAAAAAACGGCAAAGTTACTTTGTACGGCAAGTTTGGAGAGGATTTAGCGATTCTTGTGGGCGACGCCCTTCTTATGGAGAGCCTCATGATGTTGAACTCCTTCAGGAACTCAATGGACACAGAGTCATTCGATCGAATTGTTGCAACTGTAAAAAACTCTCTTCTCGAAGTGGGGAATGCTCACCTCATGGAACTCCAGCTTAAGAAGAAAGCCAATGTTTCACCCCAAGAGATACTTAACTTGATAGAAAAGAAAGCAGCTATTTTTGAAGGAATAGCTGGAATAGGCGCAATAGCGGGGAAAGGCTCCCCTGATCAAATCAACGCGTTGAAAGCCGCAGCTAGAGCTTTTGGGTTTTTGATTATGTTAAGAGAAGAGTTCATTGACATGTTTGAACCCGATGAATTATCAAGCCGTATAAAAAACGAATATCCGCCTCTGCCCATAATCTGCGCCATTGAAGACCCGAAGGTTAAGGAATACGTGGCGATGCTTGGAAGAAGAAAAATAACAAAGAACGCAACGCAAGAATTAATCGATTTGGTGTATAAGAATCCAAATGTTATTAAATTGAAAGAAATGATGGAAAATAGAGCTAATCAAACAAATAAGTTATTAAAAATAAGTCGTTTAAATAAATGGCCAACGGTTTCACTATCTTTACTCATCAATGCTACTTTAGAAGACTTATAGATCTTAAACTGCGTTTATGCGAGTTGGTTTCTCTCTCTTTGGTGCTTTAGCCTTCATCTTTCCTCATCCTCAAGTGTATATTTGTTCTACACATATGCTTAAAAATCTTTTGCATATTTTGTCTTCAGAAACGTTAAAAGTAGCTTCAGATAACGTATATGCCGACTCCCTAAATGACTAAGACAATCTCCAGTTTACGCTATGCTATTCAACAAAGAGGCTTTCAGGCAGCATTAGTACTCATTTTTAATTCCTTTTCTTGGTACTTCCCATTGTTTATTTTATTTACGAATCAACTAAACCAGTTGCAACTGGGATACAGTCAATTAATAATAATATATGGGTTTCATTACGCGGCTGTCGCGAGTTCAGCCTTCTTAGGAAACCGATTAGAAGAAAAAATCGGCCGAAACAAGCTATTATCATTATGGATAATACTGGGAGTTTTCGCAACAGCATTTATTCTTCTTTTAAGCTCTTCCAACATACCAGTTATCTGCGCTATTTCAATCCTACTAGGGGTGTCTTTAGGCTTAGGATTTCCCTCTTGTTTGGCATACTTTGAAGATAATTTGCCCAGTGAACGAAAAGGCATGATTGGAGGAGTTACTTTTGCCTTCACTTTTGTCGCAATAACCTTAGTAGGATTACTGACAACCATAACAGGTTTTACCACCAGTATCGTGGGGCTTAGTTTATGGAGGCTTATAGGCTTACTTTTCTTTCTCTTTTTGAAAACAGACGGAAATTACACCCAAACAAAAGTCTCTTACTTAAATATCCTTCGCGAAAAGTCATTCCTGCTTTACTTTGTTCCATGGGTAATATTCTGCGTGATTAACTTCTTTCAGGCTCCCTTCTTTGATACCCAATTGCAGCGACAGTACATGGACACGAATTTGAGTTACATGATTTCATTTGGAGAATTTGGTATCGGAGCAATTTCAATGCTTATTGGCGGGTACTTATCTGACCGAATCGGCCGCAAACGCCTTATCATCGCAGCCTATGCCATGGTGGGAGTCGGATATGCCTTACTCAGTTTTGCTTCATCAAGTAAACTCGTCTTCTACTCTTATGTCCTGCTAGATGGAATCGCATGGGGAATATTCTTTTTGATGTTCCTCTTAATTGTTTGGGGAGACCTTGCACAGACACGAATTAAGAATCGATATTACCTCATCGGAGCTATGCCTTTCATAATCGCTACTTACATCACTCCCATCGTCAAGCCATACATTGGGGACATTCATTTATTTTATGCATTTTCATTTGCAAGTTTTTTTCTCTTCTTGGCTGTTATACCTTTGATGGTTGCACCTGAGACTTTACCTGAAAAGGTCATGAAGGACCAGGATCTGAAGAGTTACGCTGAGAAAGCCCTTAAGCAGGCACAGAAGGAGACTGGCAAAATTCAGAAAAAAAATTCAGCCAAAGCTGAAAAAGAAAACAAGAAAGAAAAAGAGGAACCTGAAGATCCCCCTGAGTATGAGGAAGTTCGGAAGTTAGCGGAAAAATACTATTAAGCCAGCACCCTACACAATTAAGACATGTTCTTCCACCTGATCCTCACCACTGAATGCAACTTACAGTGCAGGTACTGCTTCGGCGAATCTTTAGATGATTTTGACGAGGACTTCGGCGACATCGAAGTTGATTATAGTTTACCCAAAAAAGTCAACTATAACGTGGAGTCGCTGGATGGTTTCTGTCGGAAAGACCCTGATTGCGTCTTAACCTTTTACGGTGGTGAACCCTTGCTTTGCACCGATAAAATCAAGCAGGTAATGGACAGGGTGAAGGCTAAGCTTTTTATGATTCAGACAAACGGGTTGCTGCTTGACAAGTTGGAGCCGAAATATGTTAACCGTTTTCACACTATTCTTGTTTCTATTGATGGTGAAGAAGCCTTAACTGATTATTACAGGGGACACGGAACCTTCCGCAAAGTCATAAACAACCTCAAATTAATCAAGCAAAACGGCTTCAGAGGAGAATTAATTGCTAGAATGACAATCATGGAGCAAACAGACATTTACAAGCAAGTCCGATGGCTCTTAGACAACGATGAATTTTCTTTTTCCTCTGTGCATTGGCAATTGAACGCTGGTTTCTGGGGAAACGATTATCAAAGGCGCAACTTTGAACAGTGGACAGAGACAAGCTATATTCTTGGAGTAAAACAGCTTGCAGAGTTCTGGGTAGACCAGATGGAGGAGAAGGGCGTTGTTTTGAAGCTTTACCCTTTGCTAGGCATCGCCGACTCGCTTTTACATGAAGAGAAAAATTGTTTTATGCGATGCGGTGGAGGCTGGATAAACTACGCCATTCAAACTGACGGTTACATCATTCCTTGTCCAACAATGTGGGGGATGAAAAAGTACTATTTAGGCCACATAAACAATGCTGACCCGCGTAAAATAAAGAAAATTTTTGTCGATCAGCCTCCATGTGCAAACTGCTCAATCCTGAATGTGTGCGGTGGAAGATGCTTATACGCAAATGTGACTAAACGCTGGAGCGATGAAGCCTACAGTAAGGTCTGCCACACGGTCGCAGAACTCGTGGAGACTGTGAACGCTGAGGTTCCACGGATTCAGCGCTTACTCAAGAACAAAAAAATAAACATAAAAGATTTCGATTTTATCAAATACAACGGCTGCGAAATAATCCCATAATTCAGTTTATATACTCTGCAATAATCCAGTGTCTTTTTACTTCCTCTTCCGAAACAGCTTATTACCTTCAATCTCGGTGAGGAACTCGGAACCGGCTTCCATCAGTTTACTTGCTTCTTTCAGGCTGTCGCGACTTTAGCAGCGAAGTTGTCGTTTGTTAACTATAAATAATCCCTCTTTACAGATATGGAACACTACTCGGTGGACTCAATAATTTGACTGGCGCAAAAAGGTGAATAAGGAAATTGCTTGATGTTTTTGATGTGGGGATTGTTGGAGCTGGTGTTGCAGGTTCTACCTGCGCTCAGGTACTTGGAGAGGCAGGAATTAAAGTTGCGCTCTTTGATAATTCGCATCCTAGGGAGAAACCATGTGGTGGACTACTTGACGACAGAATTGTTGACGAGTTCAGCATTCCGAAACAGATTCTAGAGAACGAGATAAAGTGGCTCTTAGCTGAAAGATACACATTTCAGAGTAGATTATTTGTTGAGCCCTCGATGTTTCTTGTTTCAAGAAAAGATTTCGACAACTACTTGCTCGAAAGAGCATTAAGGAATAACAGTGTGGTGTTCTACGAAGAAAAGGTAAACCGCCTGGCAAGGGGGCAAAACGACTGGATCCTCACAACAAACAAGGATAGGGCTGTAAAAGTCAAATTTCTTATAGGAGCAGACGGTTGCCCATCGCTCGTAAGACGATACGTCTCAAAGCCTATTGATGCGAAACTCGTTGCGGCAACTGTGGGCTACATTTTTCAATGTTCAAGAAAATACTTGCAGGAAAACTTCGAGCCGAACACTATGGAGGCCTACTACTCACACACATACATCCGAAAAGGAGGTTTCATATGGATTTTCCCAAAGAAAACTAGCATAAATTTCGGCATCGGAGGGATGGAATCAGGAAGGGAACTCAAACTATCGTTGGATAAATTTCTCTTTTCTCACCCCGCTGGAAAGCGAATGAGAACTCTGAAAGGGCATTTATATGCTGGCTTGGTTCCGACCATATGGCAAAAAAGCTTCCTCGACATGTCCTGCACCGGTAATAACTGGGCATTGATAGGCGATGCGGCAGGACATGTAAACTCCATAGGTGGCGCAGGAATCTACTATGCCATGAAAGGCGGAAAGCTTTGTGCCCAAGCGTTTTTGCGAGGAGACATACGCCTCTTTGAGAAATCATGGCGACAAGAGTATGGCGACGAACTTTACTATGCAACCAACAATGTACTAAAATACTACAGCAACATGGGGTCAGTTCTCTGGTTTCAATATTACCTGCGAAATGTGTATCACAGACTCCAGAAGCGGCAACTTATCAACTAACCACTTCTCTAAAAAAATCATCGGGGCATCCTGAACTGTTAATGTTGTCGAAGCTATGGGGGTGAAAATAATAAAACAATTTGCAATTGCATGGAATATAATGTGGGCTTTCAGCTACTTAGTTGTCGCCTTTCTTGCGCCCAATATCGGCGGCGGCTCCACCACAGGCAACATGTTGATCTTCTTAGCTTTCGGAATCGCACTTCTCTCGGCAACAGTACTAACAAGTTGGACAAAAGGCACCATGCGAACCGCAGGACGAATACTTCTCGTTATACTGGCCATAATATCCGTAGCCAGCGGCGTTGCATCTTGGACTGGTGTGGCACTCTGGAACGTGCCTTTTGCAAACAAAGAACTATTTCAAGTAAGTATGGCATTCGCAGATCTTATCGGTGCAGTTTTCATGTTGGATTTGACTTTGGAGAAAAATATAACATAATCTCCTTTTTTTCTATGGGGAGATGATAATTATGAGTAGTAAAACATGGAAAGGAATATGCAGTCCAAGATGCTATTGGCTTTTATTCAGAATAACCTCGAAAATTCGAATTTGAAAAAGAAGAAAAAGGGATTTGTCGCGCGGGTGGTGACATCACTCTGAAAACGAGTGCGAAATAATCCTAGTATTATGGATTTATCTGTTGTTTGTTATCTTTAGATGATTTTTCTTTGGATTAGCAAAGGTATGATTATAGTTTTTTGTAAACAACGTCTTTTTCTTTCGCTGGTAGCACCACTTTTAATCCTATGATTTGTCCGCCTTCAACTCGCGGAAAAGATTTGCCCTCTATTTGCATAGATTCTACAGTTTGCTCAAAATCAGTCGAAGGCCCTTTTATGAGTATACGATCTCCAACAGATAACGGTGATGTTAATTCTACTACTACTACGCTGATTTTAGAAAAGAAATGTGTAACGTGCCCGATCTCGATTATGGCATCTTCCACCAAGGTTTCTCCTCAAGCTTTTTACTATTAGCTGGATGCCGATAAAAGTTTTATGTTTTATATAGTAAATTAAACTAAATACCTTAAAATTTTAGGTTTGAAACGTTATCACGTAGCTTTCTACTAAAAATATAATCAGCTTTTTAAGGTAAGAGGGCAATTTTGTTCGCTGATTAGAAATAGAAGAATTCGTAATTTGTTAATTATTATTTTACCAACCTGAGGTTGCGTCATCTCCAGTTTGCTCCAACGCCTTCTTTTCTTCGTCGCCAACATCCGGAGGTAAAATTACTTGATGATGGCTTTCTTCAATTATTTCTCTTTTCTTCTTGCGCTGCCGAATAGTAAATTGGCCCTTCTTTCTCTCTTCCGCCAAAACTGTCACCTCCAAAAAACCGGAAAAATTATCCTTTGATTTTGGGAAAAATTTGCCCCACGTTCTCGCAAATTTCCATTTCTTGTTTGTCACTTAAATTTAATGTTTCCATTTTTTCACCGTAAAGAATAACTGGTAAATTTGCTGTATTAACATAGTGATTGTGTAATAACAACAATTTAAAATTATTGAATAAAGGTGAGAAGGGAATAAAAAATTGGAGTTTTTCGCTGCTTAAGGTTGGTCGATGGACATTTCTTTGACTCTGGCTTCGATGAATTCAGCTACCTTTTGTTCGCTAAATTCTTTTTCGTTTTCTTGTAATTGCAACTGCTCTTTTACTATGCTTAGAAAGTTTTCGATGTCTATGGGTTTTACTAGATATGCGTCTGCGTTCTTGTTTAAGGCTGCTATGGCATTCTGCATTGAGGGGTAACCCGTTACCATTATTTTGCGTGTCCGTGGAACAGTGTCCTTAATTAATTTTAGCAGCTCCATGCCTTCCATGTCTGGTAGTCGGATATCCAATAGCGCAATGTTATAGGCTGATTTCTTCGTTTTTTCAATAGCGTCGTTTCCGTTAGCTGCTAAATCAACAATGTATCCTTCGTCCTCAAGTATAGTCTTCATAGTGTTCCTTATGTTTTCGTCATCGTCGACAACGAGGATTCTGGCATGTTTATCCATGTTTTTTCACCTCCAATTTCTATTTTGTTTTCAATTGGCAAAGTAATCTTGAAAGTTGTTCCTTCGCCATCAGCTGTTTTAACAGCTCTTGAAAGTTATCGTTAAATGCGTTGCTTTTGCTTTTCCTCTGCATTAATCCAGACCTTGCCTAAACGTTAAATCGGGAACAAGCCAGCTTGGGCCGTTCCATTGGTAAAAGCAAGTGATTTTGTCATAAAGCTTCTTCATGATTAGTATCTCTAAATGTTTGGTGGCCACACCGAAAATTCGTTCAAGTGCATCTGAAAAATCATCGATTCGGTAAGGAATATCCTGCTTGGGAAGGATAAATTTGTGCTCCAAGTGAAAGTAAATGGACGCTTTTACACTTTCTCCTAAACTTGAAAATGCTTCATCCACTGCCTCCAGTAAAACGTCTTCAAATTTTTTGCGTCGGTCGTTTCTATTCAATTCTTCATCCCAGAGTTACCTTTTTCTTTCGACACAGGAGCGTGTGAACCAGTTTTTCGTGGGTTCCTAATTCTTAAACGAGGGAAGATAAGTAAAGGGTTATGAATTTCTAATTATTACTGTTAGTCATGTTATGAGGTTTTTAATTCGGATGCATTTTCATGCGTTTCTATTAGATTTTGCAATACATCATCGAAGAGAAGTGACTTTGAAATCATAAATAAGGTGATTTTTATCAATGAAGCTGCATTGACGTGGTCCGCTGATTAGCTTTTGAGGTGGCAAACTTAGGTAGTTCTGTTTTGCCCAGCAACCAGGGAAGAAGGGAATACACTATTGATATGAAAACTAAGTCAAAAGTACGGGTATCTATCCGCATACTATCTGCATAGCAAGGTCGGCTTCGGGGCGTCTTAGATCTGTGAGTTTATTTATGTGCTTGAGTTGGTCTGACGTGCTTTTTCCTTCCTGCGATAATCCCACGATAGTTATTTTGAGCAATGTTTTTATTATCTCTTGTTCATTTTTGTGTCCTAATCCAGTGTCGGGGCCGTCGTCTAGCTTGGATTAGGATACATGCCTGGGGCGCATGCGATCCTGGGTTCAAATCCCAGCGGCCCCACTGCGGACAAACCCGGCCCGTTTTGGAACTTATGGAGATGTTCATCTGCGTGTTTTGAAAACTTCTGCTTTAACGGTTTCCGGATGAAGGCGGCATTAAGCTTGTGTCTTCTTTTTGTTTTTTCCTTCTTTTCTCGATTTTGACCGTCAGCAATGGCGCAAAGAAAATCATTGCGGGCAGGCTGCCAATAAGCCAGGCTGAGGGGTACCCGGCGTTGACGACCACCACCGAGAAAAGCAACGGTGATACAAACAAACCTACAAGCATGGCCAAATCCACGATCCCGACGTTGAGACTCTCCAACTCTGGCTTAACCGACAGGTCCCTAGCCACTGAAAAGTCCAACGTACCGCCAACACCACTTGCAAGCCCCGCAACGATGACGCCGACTACGGTGGCAAGAACTGAATTAAACACCAGTACAGCCGTTCCAAGCGAAATAGATATCGCGGCAATACCCAAAAGCCTCTTAACACTAAACCCACGGTCGTATAGTCTGCCAGCCGCGACACACGTGATCAAGGGCGCAAAATAGCTGACTGCGCCAATCAGCCCAGCGTCGGCTGGAGCCACCCTGAACACGTTCTCCAAATAGTAGACTATGAAGCTTCCAGTTAGGTTAGCCGTCGCAGCTCCACCGAACGCTGTAAGACACAAAGCTACCATTGACTTATCCGTAAAAGCAACCCTAAGCTGCCTCCAGCTCACCTTAGGATCGGTTGTTTTATCGTCGGGGACTAGAAAAATCAGCAAAGCAACTGTGCATAGACTTATGGCGAACTCCACGAGCAGACTCACTCGCCAACCAGCTCCGTTGCTTAGAATAGACCAGAAATAGATTCCTGCAGAACCTCCCACGCCGAAAGAGATTGTTCCAAGAGCCGCCCCCAAACCGACTTGGCGGTTGCCAAGATTCCTGATGAGCAAAACAAGAATAGGTGCAAAAACCAGCCCATACCCAGCACCAGCAAAGATTCTGAATATCGTCAGGAGAACAAAGCTCGGTGAAAGAGCGCAGCCAAGCAACGAAAATGTTGTCAATAGCCCTCCCGAAACAATCAGCCTCTTCGGTCCAAGCCTGCTCGCAGTAATCCCTCCGGGCAGCTCAACCAGACCGTACCCGGCAAAGTATACTGAAGCAAGAACCCCCAAGCCCAGCAGACTCGAATGAAAATAAGAAGAAATCCCAAGATACAGCGACGCGATGTTCGTCTGCGAAACAGCCATAACAGCGTTAGTTGCCGCTAAGACAACCACGACAACCCGCCAGCCGCTCAATCCGAACCGAACCATAGCAATGAGTATGATGAAATCCTTATAAGTGCAGCAGATAAGGGAGCAAATCAACTGCCTATTTCTCCTGAATTGCTTTCTTAAAATAGCCTAAATTGAAATCAAAAAACAAAAAAACAAACGTCGTTTGAAAAAGTAGAAATGCGGGTGAAATCCATTTCGAGCGAGGTTCAAATCCCTCCCACCCGGTTAGAAACTTTAACTTCAATATGACAGTGATGGTACCGAATAAATACCAAAAAAAGAGGCTAGTAGGATAAATGTTCCTCCAGAGGGCGAATCCCGTCGGATCGGTACAATTCCGAGACAGGCATAGGCACTACCAAGAAACGCATTCATCCGTTGATGGACCGTTCGGGTTTTAAGTCCGGTAGAGACTTGCACTGTTTAAGGTTAGAACGCGCGCCTAATTAAAAATAAGAAAGACAGGTTAAGGCGAGTAGTGGTCTCCGATGTTGCTGAGTTAAATAAAAAGGAAAGGTTATTTTTGTTATGTTTTTTATCCCCTGAAGTTAACTATTTCTTTTCTTCAGGTTTTACTGGTGCCTACGCTTTAGGCTTACGTTTAAGTTTGTTTTCGATCTTTTTAGCATCTGCTTTAAGCTCTTCTTTAACAGATTCTTTTTTAGGTTTTTCAGTTGACATGTTTTTCACCTCTGTTAACTGTTACTTTAAACTAATTACTTAATTCAAATTAATTAAATAATCGTTAGCGCACGCAAAACCAAAAAAGGAGGAAAACGGGTGATGCCACGGCTGATCCGAGGTACAAATCCCAGCGACCCCACTATAAATTCCAACGAAGAAAAAACGCAAATTCTATATGTTAAATATTTTGTTAGTAACCTTTGTTCCGCTCTTCTTCGATGGTCAACTAATGCAGATTTATGAATCCCGAGCTTCTTAGCTAATCGCTCAGAATCGATTTTTTTCGGTATGTTATAATACCCAAGATTATACGAAGCAGTAATAACTTCTCTTTGTTTTTCCGTCAAAGCGTTAAGTGGAGAATCATGGAAAGCATAAAATTTAATCCGCGTGATCACCTACGATGCAGGAGACACCGAAATGGCAAACACGCAAAAACGTAAGCGGGGAATAATCGCCGTTGCGCTTCTGATGATTCTTTTCGGAATAGTGGAAATCATTACTGCATTCACCCACAACTTCGTAGGCATTTCAACGACCCAAGGCACGTTATCTGCTTACACAACCGCCGCTGTCGGCTCTCTATACGCTATAGCAGGAAAAGTATCGATTTTAATACAAAAATTAAGTCTTTGAAAAACCCACGGTTAACAAAAATTATAATCTGTTTTGGTCTTACACTTTGGTTTTGAGTTCTATCTTGATGTTGTACATTATGAAGGTAAATGAACCGATGATTGTGGCTATTGAAACTAAAACAATTATTCCAAACATATTTACACCTTTTTATTTTATACTTAGTGAATTGCCCAGTTAAATATAAATATAATTATGATTTGTTCATAATTTTTCATAAATATTAAACAATCGTTTGGATTAAAACGGAAAATTTATATGCAATAAAATTAAATAGTGTCACGTTTAAACAAAAAATCGAGTGAGAAAGAAAGCAAAGAGGTAAAAAATTGAAAGCCTATATACTCTTAAGCACTAAACCAGGTACATCGTTGGACGTCGTTAAGAGAATAAAAGAAAAAGTCGAAGAGACCTGCATAGTATCTGCCGACGCCATCTTCGGCCGATACGACGCAATAATAGTTTTAGAAGCTCCAGCGCTAGAAGACATAAACCAGGTGGTTTACAAAATAATCGAAAAAGACCCCAACGTAAGACGCACCGAAACTTCCATCGTTCTGGCACCAATGTAGCTCTTATGCAGAAGTTAAAAGTTCCCAAATCACTTTTTTTAATTTTTTAAGTAGTAATGGCTAGAAAACAAAAATACGGTATTAGGTCCAAAAATATTAACTGCTCTATCTTAAGCAGGTGACGATGCTGATGGTTCGTTTTCTTCGATGCATTTTGGTCCTTTGTGAGCTTTGAGGACAATGGAGCTTACGGTGCTTTTTACACCTTTTATTTTCATGATTTTGTTCTTGAGGATGTCTCGAAATTCCTCTATGTCAGCAGCTGAAACCAAAGTTACGATGTCAAATTCGCCGGTAACTTCGTATAATTCTTCGAGGTGTTCCAGTTGGGCAAGCGAGTCTAATACGGTATCCATCTCTGGAGATTCAACAAATATATCTACGAATGCAAGTAGTCTTGGCATATGGGTCTTGCCTTATTGAACATGAATTCCCAATATTTATACTTTTTCTCGCCATACAGACAGTTATTTCAAATTTTACCTTACAATTGTATGTATTAGGGTTAAAAATTTAGACATTCGTTTAAAGAGCTATCGCTTGCCTTTTAGCACCCAGTAACCATAAGCTTACCAAGCGTTAAAATATTATCCTGTGAAATTACTGTAAACCGAAGGATAATCTTTTATGAGAAGCAGATTGAGTTGCAAGACGTTTACATATAGGCTACCAAAGATTCCAAGTGTTCCCTGCTGATTCTGGTTCACTATATTTGTTAAAGAATCAACGGGAATCCCGGTTGCATTGCTTATTCTTGGTATCTGCGAATATGCCTGCTGAAGCGTAATGTCAGGGTCCACTCCTGACGCTGACTGTGATTCGTTTCTTTCTTGGAAGAAAATGGGCAAGGTGAAGTTTTGAGCAATAAGAACTGATCCAACGTTTTGCCCGTTGAGCTGAGCAAGTTCGCCGTTCGCTTGATAGGGAAAGAAAACCTGGCCTATGCCCGTGATTAATAGTGGAAAAAGTATTCCGCAAATCAACAGCGAAACCAGTGTTAATCCTATAATGGGTCTTAGGTTCTTCAGGAGCCATTTTCGTTTTTGTTCCATTGTCATATTCTTTGCTTCCTAAATGTGAAGTACTCCGCCAAGGAGCAGATCTATCAATTTAATTCCTACGAATGGCACAATAACGCCGCCCACACCGTAGATTAAGGTGTTCTTCAGGAAAAGCATCATGGTGCTCGTGGGTTTGAAAGCGATTCCTCGCATGGCTAGCGGAATCAAGAGCGGAATGATGATAGCGTTAAATATAAGAGCTGACAGGACAGCGCTTTGCATGCTGTACAAATGTAAGATGTTTAGAGCGCCTAGCGCTGGAAGGGCTGTTGCCATGATAAAAGGCATGATTGCGAAGTACTTGGACACATCGTTAGCTATGCTAAAAGCAGTAACCGCGCCTCGAGTCATAAGCAACTGTTTCCCAAGCATGACGACATCAATTATTTTTGCTGGGTTCGATTCTAAGTCAACCATGTTCGCTGCCTCCTTAGCAGCTTCTGTTCCAGAGTTCATGGCGAGACCCACGTCGGCAGCTGCAAGTGCTGGGGCATCATTACTTCCATCGCCAATCATTGCGACAATTCTGCCTTCAGCTTGCTCCCTTTTGGCGATGTTGTACTTGTCCTCGGGCTTTGCCTGCGCTACATACTCGTCCATTCCAACCTCTGACGCAATACTTTTTGCAGTAAGCGGTTGATCCCCTGTAATCATGACTGGGCGTATCCCCATTACTTTAAGAGCTGCAATTTTTTCCTTGATGCCTTCTTTAAGGACATCCTTCAACCTAATTATTCCAATAACTAACCCGTTTCTAGATACGGCTATTGGTGTTTCTCCAGCCGCTGAAATGCCGTTTACCACGTAGTCGAAGTCTGTTGGGACGCAGTCTGATTGCTTTTTGATAGATTCAGGAGCCCCTTTCATTATCTTAATTTCTGGCTCAAGCATAGCAGTCTCCGATTCTCCCCCCACTGCTGAGGTTTTTCTTCTCATTCTTGTCCGTTCGCCCATGCCTTTGCCGCCTTTTGGTAGCGTGAGACCTGTGTGGGTTATTTTTACTCCGCTTGTGCGGGTGGTGGCTGAGAAGGGGTAAACTTCTGATGTTGCGAGTGAGTTTAGTTCTTTAGGGACAAAGCCTTTTTCGTAGGCAAGTCTCAGTATGCTGCGTCCCTCGGGTGTGTCATCGTGCCATGAGGACAGGAATGCTGCTTCGCCGACGTCTTCTTCGGTGTAGCGTTCGAACGGAACGAACTCTATGGCTTGTCTGTTGCCAACAGTGATAGTGCCCGTCTTATCCAGAAGGACCACATCTGCATCTCCCGCGGTTTCTATGGCTTTTCCTGACTTAGCAACTATTTTGTCCTTGTACAGTCGTGACATGCCGGAGAGCCCGATGGCTGGAAGCAAAGCGCCAATGGTTGTCGGAAGGAGACAAACGTAGAGCGCGATTAGCACAGAGAGGTCAGCGCCCAAACCCAGCGCGACCGAAACGCCTAACAAAGTAACTATTATAATGGTGAAGATAGCGGTCAATCCAATCAGCACAATGGTTACTGCAACTTCGTTGGGCGTCTTTGGCCTCTTAGAGGATTCAACCATCTTTATCATTTGATCAATGAATGTCTCGCCAGGATTCGTCGTAACCTTCGCCGTCAAAGTGTCGCTGACGACTCGTGAGCCTCCGATAAGCGCGTCTCCAGGCGCCTTCCGAACCGGAGCGGATTCACCCGTGACAAGCGACTCGTCAACCATGGCGATTCCTTCCAGTATTTCAGCGTCTAAAGGAACGACGTCGCCTTTTTCAATTTGGATAAGATCATCTCTTCGGAGCTCAGTGGATTTTACAGCGACTATCTTCCGCGTCCAGTTTTCCGTAACAATTTTTTTGGCCGGCACCTCAGTTTCCAATCTCCGTAAAGCGCCAGCTGTGCTTTTTGCCTGTTGCTCAGCAAGAGCATCGGAGAGTGTGCTAAACCAAACTGTAATGAGGAGAATTGCGGCGACTGCAATATAGAAGCCTCGCAAGCTGACGCTGGCTACTGGCCCGAAAGCCTGTGGAACGATGGCCATTGCTGCGACAATAAAGAAAGTGATTTCAACTATTAGCATTACTACGTTTTTGCGCAGTGATTTAGGGCTTAAACGGACTAACGAATCGATCAGCACTTTTTTAGAGAAAGCTGACCTCATTCCTCCAGAGGAGGGTTCGACAGTTTTTATTTGTGAAGTTTTCTTGTCATTAGAAGCCATTCGTTAACCCCCTGAAGAATGATGCAATTGGTCCAATCGCCAAGAACGGGAAGAACGATAACACTACAAGTATGATGATGCTGGCGACTAGAACTATAGTAAATAGCAGTGTGTCGGTTTTGAGCCCCGTAGTGGTGCCAGTTCGTTTTCGCCCGATCATAGAGCCCGACAGTGCAAGCAAGATTAGAATTGGACCATATCGCCCAATTAACATGATGATACCAGTAGATATGTTAAAGAACGGGGTATTTCCCGAAGCGCCTAGGAAATCTGAACCGTTGTTCGCCGAGGCTGACGTGAATTCCCATAGGATTTGCGTGAAACCTACAGAGCTTCCGTTGACACCAATGGCTGCCGCGGCGCCCGAAGCATACGCTGTTACTGTGGGTATTAGTATGGCAAGGGGATGAAGTAGGAAAGCCACCATGACAAGCAATACGTCACGGCCAGTGATCTTGACGCTCAGGTATTCAGGAGTTCTTCCAGACATTAACCCAACGATGAAGACGGTAATTAAAATGAACATTACCATGTACATCATTCCAACTCCTTTCCCACCTGGAATCGACTGAATGAACATCCCCAAGAAACCAGAAGTTATCCCCAGAGGATGAATCCCTGAAAGCGAAGCGTTAACAGAGCCAGTTGTGCACATAGTCGTAATTACAGTCCAAAAAGTAGAAAAGAAACCGCCGAACCGAGTTTCAATTCCTGGACCAACCGCGGGAAGCGATGGAGTAAACGCTAGAGCTAGACAAGCTCCGCCAAGAATCAAAGCGCCCCCTACAAGCGGTATGGATTCCCTTTTTTTGCCTATCATTTCACCAAAAACAAAGAGCATAGCTAGTGGAAGCAGAAGCATTAGAAATATCATAATAGCATCCGTGTATTGAGAAGGATTCATAAAGGGATAAGCAGCGTTTGCACCGTAATAGCCGCCGCCATTTGTGCCCAATTGCATTATGCCGTCTAGGGAAGCAACTGGTCCAGCTAGAATTGTTTGTGAGGCTCCTTCTATCGTCTTTACTGTGGTGTAGCCGCTGAGGGTTTGGGGTACACCCAAAGCGAGAAGCACAATTGAGGCTATAAAAGCGAGTGGCAAGAAAATTCTCGTAATGGATCTGGTGAAGTCAACGTAGAAGTTGCCCATGTCTTTTGAGGTGGGGATTAATCCTCGGATAAATGCGATGCCTACGCATATTCCTGTGATGGGGGAGGCAAATTGAAGCCATTGGAGGACGCTTATTTGGCTAAGGTAAGAATAAGCGGCTTCGCCGCTATAATGCTGAAGGTCAGTATTTGTTGTGAAGGAGACTGCTTGCATGAAGGCAAGGTCTGGGTGTATATCGGGGAAATGCATGGGGTTAAGGGGTAAGCTGCCTTGGAAGACCTGGATTAGAAAGGCGATAATAATCATGACGACGTTTACCAGAAGGGCTGCGAGGAAGTATTGCTTCCAACCCATCGTCTGCGCTGTGTCTACGCCAATGATTTTGTAAATGAAGTTTTCAATTGGATTGAATATTTTATCTAAACGGCTTGGTTTTCGATTATAGACTGCAACGAGGTATGGCGCTATAAGTTTCGCTATAAGTACTGCTACTCCAATTATAAGAATGACTGCCAGCGCCTGAACTGCATTTATCAATTAATCCGAAACTCCAGATAACATTTGTACTCACTATGGCTCCTTTCCGCTCCTGTTCTATTTTGCTAATGAAGTAGTATTAGCTTTTACTGATAAACATCTTGGTCCTTTGTGAGGATGCAAAATTATAGTTGTTATAGTGCTCTTTATGCCCTGAATCTTCATTATCTTCTTCTGAAGTACATCCCTGAACTCTTCAAGGCAAGACGCGGAAACTAATGAAACTATGTCGTATTCTCCGGCTACCTCGTAGATTTCTTCAATGTTTTTTAGTTCTGCAAGAGCCGTCAAAACTTGGTCTTTTTGGGATGGTTCCACGAATATGTTAACAGATGCTAATAATCGGTTCATTACTAGACTATCCTCTTTGCTAAGGGAACGATGGCAACCGTTGACTCTGTGTCTTTTCTGCGGTCATTTTGGAACGAACATTCAACACATACACTTTTCATATAAATTACCCATAACACGCTAATCCTGCGTTTTAAGTACTTATGAAATCCCTTCAGCTTTTGCCCGCTTCTTAATCGAAAAGCTTCGATTTGGGAAAGCGGAAACCGCTGAAGCTGCTGAGCTAGTTCTCATCCAGAACGGGGTCGTTAAGCTTAGCAATTTTTCTTCTCCTTGACTTTCATACTCATGACATCTTCAACATATAAATCTATTTATGATTTGCACATAATTTTTCAGAAAAATTGGACTAATTTACATGAAAATGTCTAATAATTGAAAACATTAATGCACCATAAACGTATAATCAAGAAAACATTTTGAAACTACACATATTTCAAACTGCACAAATTCTTGCGAAAACAGAAGTGGATCCGTTCAAATAAATCAAAATAATGGGGTTTTTACTAAATTTGCTGTTGCCAAAGAGATTGTAAATGGACGATGGACCCGCTCTGAACGCCAAAGTTAATAAATCCGATGCGCAAAGGAATTGAAATTTTCAAGCCAATTGTCTAATTTTAGTTATGTTAATTGCGCATTCTTCTTATTTTTCATAAAAGTTATGAACAATTCACAATCAAGTTTATATACGATGATAGCCTACTAAAAAATGTTCAATAAAATGAAAATCGAGTGAATAAATGTTGCCATTATTAGATTTATTCTGGACATGCGTAATATTTGGGTCATTAGCCACAATAGGCTACAAACTGCGCTCAGAAATAAAAAATGACAAACTGCCGTCATAAGTTTATTTACCTGTTCACTTCGAAAAATTACGGTTTTTATTAAATATTAGCTAAAATAGGCCACAAAGCAAGCATAAAAACTTTCTAATCCTTCTCACTTTCTCTCTTTTGTTTTTTATCTCCTCCAGAGATTCTCTGGTTTTGTCATTAAAGGTACGATTATTTTTTTCTTCTTCTCTCAAGTTCTTTTGCTCAAGAAATCAGTCTAATCATGACATTTTGTACATGAATTTTGTGTTTTTATAGAAATATTTACAGTTATTCATAATTATTATGAACAAATCTCAATTAAGTTTATATTTTGCTGGACTTGCTTTACTGTACTAATAGTTCGGTGTTACTAGATGAAAAAGAGAATGGAATCTCCAAATGTAACCAAGTCAAGCAGAAAACACGACGCGCAACTCGTTAAAAAAGGCAAAAAACTGTTTTCCACTATTTTCAGCTTGCCACTTAGAGGAGTGAAAATAGATGGCTACTGACTCAATAGGTGCACAGAAGCAAAGCGCACCTAAATTGAAAAAAACTCTCAGCCTCGGCGGCGTGACAATAAACGCCATGGCCTTAATAGCTCCAGGGGCTTTTTTATGGCTTACTTTTCAGATAAATGCAGCTCAGACCTCTCCGTCTGGCGCTTCAACAGCGATGGACATATGGTTTGGCCTGACAGTAGCATTAATTTTGGCGTTCCTAACTGCTGCCTCTTATGCGTGGCTAGCACGGCGTTACCCCGATGCTGGTCCTGGCAGTTCGTATTATTTTGCTCAAAGAGCCTTACTAGACCGAGGAAGCTGCAACACTTCGGCTAGAAACGCAAAGTTCGGTGTCGGCTGGATTTCTCACCTCTACTACTGGGTGTATCCTGGGGTCATGGTTGCAGCAATGTCTATCTTGCTAACATGGATTTTATCTGTACTTGGCTTCAGCATTTCACCCTTAGGTGAAATCGCTATTGCCTGCTTATTTGCAGTTGTTACAGGCACGATAGCTTACCGTGGGATTCAAGGATCAACGAAAACAAACCTTCTCCTCAACGTGGTTCAAATCGGAATGCTGGTCGTCATCACTGGAATGGCTTTGGCATTCCGTTTCCTGAACCCTCAACATGTAACTTTCACCTTCTCTAGCCTTGGCGGAATAGTCACACCTCACGATATTAGCAACGTGTTATTTCAAGCAACCATCGCTATTTTAGTACTAGTCGGATTCGAATCCGCAACAGCATATGCCGCAGAAGCCAAAGATCCCAAGGTTGTTCCAAGGGCAATTATTTTATCGTTGATTATCCAAGGAGCCTTTGCGTATCTGTTCGAATACTTCGGAGCTGAAGCATGGATGAACTCCAGCTACAGCATAACATCAGGCGGCAAGGTATTTACAGGATTTAGCGCTGCTGCAGTTTCGAGCGCCCCTATCGGCGATATGGTTCACAATCTTGGGAACGTATTCCTCGGAGGCAATGGATTCACACTAGAGTTAATAGTAGCTGCAATTGTGGCCGCTGCAATATTAGGCACTACTCTTGCATGCATGAACACTGGCGTTAGAGTAACCTACGCAATAAGCCGAGACACCGAAGTCCCTCAGCATCTTAGCAAGCTAAACCCAAAATATGCCACTCCAGCGATTGGGATCTGGGTAATGACAGCCGTTGCAGCCGCCATAGGGTCTTTCGGAGTACTGACAATCACAAACCTAACAGCAATTACGTTGCTATCAAACTTTGGCACCTTCATGTTATATGGACTAACAAACATTATAGCGCTAATCGCATTCACTAAAGAACGAAGTTCAATACTAAAACGCAAAGTAATTCCAATCGCAGGCTTCGCTGCCAACGCCCTCATGATGGCTACTGTTCTATACCTCAGCATTGCTGGCGGAGGAACTTCACGGTTAGAAGGAACCTTTGCCATAGCCGGTACCGCCTTATGGCTGATAATAGGTTTAATCTATTTCCATGTCAACTCAAAATCAAAGCCTTCCGGTTTGTTTCCATTCCCAGGCAAAGATGAGAATGAGAACAAGAGTGCGAAGGTTACTAAACCCAGAACCATCAAGTTTTGGAAAAAAGATTAGCTCTCTTTCCTTTTTTTAAGAAAACTAAATTTAATTGGCATCAAAGAACGCAGTTATTTTAGAAATAACTTTGGAATTTTGCTTTCATCTTGATTCCAGTCAAAAAACTTCAGAGCCTGTTTGGGTCGGTTAATCTTAGCTGCGCATTTGATTCTGACAGGCTATCAAATGTAATGCGATTGATTAGCGAACGAATTAGAAAGAATATCTAAAAGTTGAAACTGTTTTGCAACATAACGTTGTTATAGTGAACATCTAAAAAGTGTCTGGATGCTTAGTTAACCCATGATAAAAACAATAGATGGCTAAATGGCGCCTAAGATTAACCCTATTGTGAAGCCTAGCAGTGGCACGATTACCCAGCTTAACGCTATAATCAGGAACGGCTTGACCGAGACGAACTTGGATTTGTAAGATATGCCTGTTCCGAACACTGCCGACGCCAGGGCTTGCGTATTGGAGAGTGGAATTTTTAAAGCCGTCGCTATTTCCACCAGAACGGTTGACACCACAAGTGTCGCCGTCGCGTTTGGGTACCGCATGAGAAAAAGCTCTTGTCCAACCCTGCGAATCTCGCCAGCACTCAAGTAGAATGTTCCGATAAATATTGCAACAATTGATGCTGTGATAGTTGCTATATTGAAACCGCCTGTAGCAACTATTAACCCAAGGGTATTTGCTCCTAGAACGTATGAAGTAGAAAAAGCTAAAACAATTATCAAGATTTTGTAGGTTTGTAGCCTTCGCCAAATGTTTTCAGGCAAGTTACGATTTATGATTCTGATGAGGTAAAAAGCAAAAATTATAGCAATAAGGGGAGCCACAATCCACATGGCCGCTACTTCAGATACGTAAGCCATGTTTGTAAGTGTGCCAGTTGCAATGGATAAGCCTGCGAGCAGACCGACAAGCGCCATGCTAATAGACGCCGGCACTCTGATTAAGTCGGCAATAACAAAAATTATAATAGCCACCAGCAAAGCTTCAGCTCGAAACTGCAAAGTCGCATTTGGCAGCAGTATATTTACTGTTTTTGTCATTCCTATGCCTTGGGCAATGAGTCCCAGCGAAAACCCTACAGCGCCCAGCAGCATGCCACATCTTTTAGTTATGATTCTTGAGCCCACAGCAGGGCCAACACATGCGGATAGATTGTTGCCTGAAACTAACATTACTGTGATGAAAGTTAAAACAAGAATAACAATTGAAAGCCACAGCATCTGGAGGTCACTTTATGATGGAAGTAACCACAGCGACAATCAGGTCTGAAAGATCCTGGCAAGAATCAAGTACGTCGTCGCATTTGTGCAAAAGTTCAGCGTAATGATAAAACTGTAAATAATGCAAGTTCGGCGTCAGATAATATAGCCTGTCAAATCCAGCGTCCTTTAGGTCATCACCCTGCTCTTCCAAGGCTTCAATTTCTTTGCGTAACTCCAAAATTTCCGTAACGTTGGATGAAGAGAGCGCCTGTTTGAGCTTTAAGAGGGTTTTTCCCGCAAGTGCAAGAGTGTCCACATATACAGAGTCCCAACCGGGACGTTTTGATTCGAAACCCGCCGCGTAAACTTTCGACATTCGCTCTTTTTCCCTGATAAGATAATAATATAGGTCAACTATGTCGTCGGCAACTTGGACCGATTTAAGCAGGTCATCTATTATGTTGGGGCTGATTGCGCCGCTTGTAATATCTTCACTCATTTGGAAGGCTATATCGTCAGATTTTTTCTCAAGCGATTGCATGGTATGCATGGCTTCAATTAAATTTTTTTCTTCGTAATTTATATTGAACGTGCTTGAAACAAGAGTGTTGGCTTCCGTGGCGATGTCAATTATCTGTGTAAGCTCGATGAAAATGTTTTTTTCTCCAATAACAAAGATACCCCTAAAGCTTTTCAACTCCTACACCTCCCCAAATCTCAAGTTCAATAATAATCGCTCGGCAATATTAAGTATTTACATCTTCTGCAAGTTTGTTTGCAGCAACGAAGTTAACGATGAATCTAATGACGGTGTGAGTTTTGAACAATGCAGGAAACGGATGCAATCAGATAACTTTGCTGTATTCTTAAATAGACAATCGATGCATGAAAAATTCACAAATGTACATTTGATTGTGAAAGGCGAAAGAGCTATTGCCCGATAGGACAGCGAGCTATTGAACGAATCCTTATTAGCCAAACTACATAACGATGTAACGTTTATTTGGATGTACCAATCATTTAATCCCTAAGTAGCTGATAGATTCATATATTGAAAAGTAACCTGTTTGATATGGATGATTTCCAAATGACAAATAATTGCGTAGACGTAGTCTTAACAGCTGACAGAACACTAATGAGCAATTATCATGGCAATGAATTCATGGGCTTTGGTACGTGCGCTCCTTCCAACTTCATTCCTGATGTCTTGTACAGTTACCTGTTTTTTCCACCGATAGGAACAAGCAATGGGTTGCCAACTGCTGCACCTTATGGCCTAAGAAAAATTGAAGCTCAACTGCTAAAAGAAGGCTTCAACGTTTTAACAGTCAGCCCACAGCACCTTCGGAAATACCTTAAAACCGCCAAAGTTATTGGCATTCATACTATGGATCCCTTTGGTTTCGGTCCTGCATCAACGACCTTGGCATCTGTTTTTCATAAAGAGCCTTTCTTAGCAAGGCACTTCCATTCGTTAGTCACTAGCCCCGTTATCAGAGAAGCAAAAAGAAACGGAGCAAAAATCATAGTCGGTGGCCCTGGCGCATGGCAGTTCCGCTACAGACCACAGCTTGTTGAAAGAAAAGCAATAGATTGCGTAGTAGAGGGTGAAGCTGAAAAAGTTATCGGAAAACTTTTCAGGTCCGCCGTAAATGGAGAGCAACTGCCCTCTCATTATGAAGTCTCAGCAAAAGACGCACCTCGGCTGGAAGATATACCGGACATTGTACAGCCGTCAGTTAATGGCTTAATCGAACTCGGAAGGGGCTGCTGCAGAGGATGCGAATTCTGCAACGTTACATTAAGACCCCTACGCTGGTACCCTTACGACAAAATTATCCGTGAATTAGCCGTCAACGTCGAAATAGGCAAACAGAAGGTTATCTGTCTGCATGCTGAAGACGTCATGCTCTATGGCTCACAAAACGCAGTGCCCAATGATGAAAAACTGCTAAAGCTTCACGAGTTAGTCATGAGCAAGGTTCACACTATCAGTTGGAGCCACTGTTCACTGGCTGCAGTAGCTTCCAAACCAAAACTAGTCTCTAAACTCTCTGACATTATACTTCAGAATCAAGCATGGTGGGGAGCAGAAATCGGCTTAGAAACAGGTTCAGCTGAACTTGCGGAAAAAATCATGCCTGCAAAGGCGCTTCCGTTTAAGCCCAGCGAGTGGCCACAAGTTGCAGTGCAAGGGTTTGGAATAATGCATGATCACAAGCTAATCCCTGCAGCAACCCTCATCGTTGGGCTTCCTGAGGAAACAGAGAACGACATTATTAAAACGATGGAGATAGTAGACGACGTTAAAGACTGTCGAAGCCTTATTGTGCCTTTATTCTTTGTTCCGCTGGGTCGGCTGAAAAACAAAGATTGGTTCAGAGAAACGGAAGTGAATAAACTACATGAGCAGCTGATGTTCCAATGCGCAGAGCATAGCCTCCGCTGGGTTGACAATCTACTGGACATGTCGTTCATGGATAAGGGGTATCGAGTTGCCCTGAAAGAATTTTACAAAGTCTTCGCGGGATTAG